>Ga0315282_10000120_pt1 | contig 153805 bp, 123 predicted proteins | sample YL17G07_20_MG_FD_203693 | JGI IMG/M metagenome (GOLD analysis project Ga0315282, IMG submission 203693) | Sediment microbial communities from Yellowstone Lake, YNP, Wyoming, USA - YL17G07_20 | ecosystem: Environmental > Aquatic > Freshwater > Lake > Sediment | place: USA: Wyoming | collected... | reverse complement strand
CCGCCACTCATGCCCCCGTAGCCGCCACTCATGCCCCCGTAGCCGCCACTCATGCCCCCGTAGCCGCCACTCATGCCGCCGTAGCCGCCGCCCATGCCGCCCATGCCTCCGGCGCCACTGAAGCCGCCCAGTCCGGACCCGTAGCCGCCGGCCTGCCCGGAGTATGCGAACCCAACCGCGCCACCCCCGAACAGCGCCGCCATTTGAGCCGGGTCGCTGTAGCGCACCGTTACCAACTCGAACTTCCTCGACGTGCGCCCGCCGACGGTGGTGACTGTGCTGCCGGTGGTGGAGGTCCCATATCTTGTCCCCCCACCCACCGCCGATGTCGCGGTGGTGCCGCCGATCGCGCTGACACCAGTGGCGCCCGACGTCCCGGTCGCGCTCGACTTGGGAAGGATGTGGTAGATGTTATCCTCCATGCGATAGTCCAGGTTCGCCGACCTGAGCATCGCGCGCAGCGCACTCAGCCAGGTGGCATCGTCCAGTTTCATGTTCACCACCCCTGCTACCGCTGAGTCCAGCACGTAACTCGAACCCGGCTTGCTCTTGAAAAGCATGTCCAGCGCGCTGCGGATGTCCGCATCTTTCAGGTCCAGAGAGATGCGCTGCTCCCCGGGCGCGGCCTCCTGCGCCCACGCTGCGCAGCACCACCCGCCAAGAGCAGCAACCACCACTACGATCGCCAGCGTCCTTATCATCTTCGTTCTCCTCGCTAACCTGTCATACCCCGTGAAAGCAGCCGACTATTCTCCCTCTCTTGAGGCGCCCCACATCGGACCAAGCGACACCGAGGGACCGATCTGGGTGGGAGGCTGCCCAGTAGTCGTCGCGGCGGACACATTCGTCGCGGCGGTTCCCCCCGCAGGTGCAGCAGGCGCGGGCTTGCCCTTCATTCCGACCGTCTGCCGCTGTCCCGCCTGCGCTACGACCATTGAATCGCGGGAGATCGCTGCGACTCTACTTCCATCGTCCAGCACATCGCCCGGCTTGACCACGCGGCTCTGTCCGTCGTCCGTCTCGAGGATGGCCCACACTCGGCCGTCCCACAGGATGCCCGCCATGCGGCGTGTCCCCGTCGCCACCGCATACGGCAACCCCGGCGTCGCAGTTGAGAGCCCGCTCACGTAGGTTGTCTTCACCGCCACTGCAGGAAGGCCCCACTGGTAGATCGGGGGTGGCTCATTCACTCTTCTCATGCGCTCAATGAGCCTGAGCCAGTCGGGCGGGAGCGGAAACGCCTGGAACGGGTCCCTGCGCGGCGCTACTCGCGGCCTGGCATTCAGGGGCGGCTTCATGATTCCAATATCTGTCGCCGACGCTCCGCCGCCGGCCCCCGGCATTGCCGCAGGCCCGGCACCCGCAGCAGTCGCATAAGTAGGACCCCCGGCGGGGGTTCCGCCGGCTGCGCTCGGCAGTTCAGCGCCGCCGGTCGCCGCGGGGGGCGTAGCGACCTCTTCGCCGCCCCTGGACCTGAACACCACGAACACCAACACCAGGGCCACAACTGCCACCAGCGCCCCTGCTATCATCAACTGCTTTTTTCGCTGTTCAGTCATTTCAGATCCCCGTTCTCAACGGGCCGATTGCCCGATGCACGAGCCAAGGACACTCCTAAAATTCCTCCCTGCCCGGCGGACCAGCCCCAGGAGTGGGTGCCACGGCCGCCGCAACAGGCGTCGCCGGAATCGCGTTCTTGGTTATGATATAGACGGTTATCGGGATAGGGACGCTGAGGCCGCCGGCTTGCGCGCCGCTGCTCCCCGTGATGTTATTCACGTTGTTCACCATCACCAGCCGCGGGATTTGCGGCGTTGCCCGCAGGAAGCGCATCACGCCCGCGAAGTCCGGCGCCCTCAGCGAGAAGCCGGACATGGAGAGCGAGATCAGGGGTGGCAATTGCACCGGCGGCAGCGGAGGCGCCGGTATCGAGATCCCCTGCACATCATAGCGATTCGCCCGGAACCAGTCCACCAGCACTGTGCCCGTCCCCACCGGCCCGTATTCTTTCCAGAGGTCGAAAGCCGCCTGGATCGGGTCGTTCACCGTCAGTTTTGGCTGTCTGTTCAGGATCACGTCGAACTTGCCTTTCGTCACCAGGAAGTCCCCGTGCGCCTTGGCAAGTTCCACCAAGGCCTGCGGCAGTTTCTCCGCCTCGGCCCTTTGCGTGTTGATGTCTATGCGCGTCTGTCTGAGCGTATCGAGGCCCGGCCTGAACACCAAGACCATGAGCGACACGCCCACCGCGACGAAGACCACACATGCCGCGATTAGCACATGAACCCGTGTCAGCTTGCCCAAGAAGCCCATCGCCTAGCCTCCCTTGCGCCCCAGCCGCATGGACCCCACGGCCCCGCCTCCAACCGGCGGCGCCGCCATGGGACCGCCGCCCACACCGCCCATCGCTCCGCCCCCCGCTGCAGGCGGAGCAGGCGACTGGATTATGAACTGCGGCAACAGCGTGCAGGTAAGGGCAACCGGCGTTTTTTCCGAGGGCGGCGTGCTGAGGTCTATGCCCGCAAGTGCTGCCTGGCCGCCCAGCCCCGCAGAGAGGTACCGCCCCGCCCCCGTCGCGCCGGGCAAGGCGCTCCTCTGGGTAAAGGACCAGCCTGGCACCTGCACCCCCAACTTCACATCCGAGTAAAGATAGCACATCAGGGTGTTGAGGTACCACCGCTTCGCGCTCTCGAGGCTATCGGTGGCACCCGTCAGGGTAACGGACTGGCCGCTCAAACTGATCGTCCTGATCATCACCTTGTTGTCAATATACCTCGCGATTTCCTCATAGAGCCAGGCCCAACTGGCATTGTGCTTGTGTATCGCGCTCACCCAGTCCACCCATGTCTGATACGGCCCGGCGGCTGATCGCTCGTTCGTCGTTTGACCTTGGATGGCCCCCACATCTTCCGCTTTCGCGGTCCAATGACCGAGCCGGACCTTCTCGTGCGCGGTGGTGCTGTTGATCTGCATATACGCAAACCCGATTGCCGCCAATTGCACGATGATGATCACCCCCACCAGGAGGGCGGTTCTGCGAACCAGGTGCGTCTCCAGGACATACGCCGGAAGCAGGTTGATCTTTATCACGGCGGCCTCACTCCAGCATTTCGCGCAGCGACAGCCCCACTGCCACGGGCAGCAGGCAGGCTACTTGTCTCAGGTAGCCTGCTGGCATGTGCGCCGGCATCGCGGACAGATAGCCCAGAGGGTTGCCAATCTCAACCGTCAGGGCCAGTTCATTGGTCAGGAACCGATCCAGATCGGGCAGCAGCGCCGTGCCCCCAAAGAGCACCACTTTCTCCACCCGGTCATCCGGGTAGCGGCTCTGGAAGTACTCCAGAGACCTTCGGATCTCGCCCACCATCTCCGCCAGCGTGGGGGCTATCGCCTGGCAAACCCGGTTCTCCAGGGCAGCCCTTGGCTCCGCCGTCTCAAGCGACTGGGCTGCCTGTTCAGGTTCCGGCGCCTGCTGCGGCTGGGGCCCTGCCTCCCGCCGCGGGGCGGGCCTCTGGTCGGCCAGTTCCTCACTCAAGTCGAAGACTGCCTTGGGTTGTTCCTCTTCTCCCTCGCCCACCACAGGGGCGATGAGGGGTGCAGAGGCCGCAGGCGGGGGGCTCGGCGCTTCGGGCGGCGGCTGGGCTTGAGCAGCAGCGCCGAAAGCGACTCGCCCCAGTTCCTTCTTCAGCCTCTCCGCCTCGACGGGTTCTCGCTTCAGCGCCTCGCCGATCGCCGCGGTCAGCGTTTCCCCTGCCAGCGGAATGGGCCGGCTGAAACTCAACAGGCCTTTGCGCACCACGCTGATATCCGTTGTCGTTGCGCCCATGTTCAGCAGCGCGGTGGTGCGGTCGTAACTGCCGTCTTCGGCCGACATGTCAATCAGCGAACGGCAGGAGGCCAGCGGCTCGATGTCGAGCGCTCGCGCCTCAAGCCCTGCGATTCTCAACACGTCAATGTAAGCATTGACCATGTCTTCCTGGGCGACCGCGAGGAGCACTTCCATGTTCGGCTGGCTCTCAGGGATTTCCTCAGGCTCCGCCAGGGGCTGGTAATCCATCACCACCTCGCTGGCGGCGAACGGGATGTGGCGTTCGACCTCCCAGCGCATCGTGTCGTCGAGTTCGGCGCGCGACATCTTGGGCACTTCTATCGGTCGCACCACCAGCGACGATTGCCCGGCGACCGATGCCACGACGGCGCGCGTCCTGAAGCCGTGCTGACCCAGAAGCGCGCGCACGGCAGTGCCCAGGGTGTGCGCATCAACGATCACGCCGTTGGATATGACCTCTGCGGGGGTAGGGCGGATGGCGACGTTCAGCAATTGCAGTTGACCGCGGACAGCGCGCATCTCCACCGCCTTTATCAGGCTGGTGCCAATGTCGAGTCCGATGACAGCCGTGTCCTTGGCAACACGCGGAATGGCAGGCATCTTTTTCCGTCGCCTTTCCGACAGCAGTATTATACCACTACTCGCGCCTTGCTGCAAGCAGCCCCATTACTTGTCAACCGCTTCGCTAACCTTCGCTGCCCTCTGCCCGTTTGACTGCAGGCTGGCCGCGAATGTTCCATCATCCATGCCGCTTTTTCTGCCGGCTCCCAGTCGCTTACTGCGAATCCGGCGGCAGCAGCGGCGCCAATGGCTCCAGGTAGATATCAGCATTCGCCGTCGCCGGGTCGTTCACCTGCCAGCCAGGCGTGGAAGTCGTCCCCATCGGCGCGGCGCGCGTGCTGCTCCAGGCTAGCCACACCTGCGCGTAGCGCGGGTCCTTCACTGCGCTCAGGCCGAACTCGTTCACCGAGCGGTTGAGCGGCACTGCTTGCTCGCCTACGTCCACCAGGTAATAGTTGCCTGCCGCGTCCTTGTTGGCCCGTATCTCCTCCTGCCAGCCCGCGTCTGCCACGGGGGCGGTGCCGACAAGGCGGTAGGTCTTGAAGTAGAGCCTGGGTGCAAGGCCCGCGGTCCCCGCTCTCACCCAGAACACCCAGAGCCTCGGGTTGAAATTGGCCGGCTGCGGCTGGCCGTTCTGATCCAGATCGCGGTAGGTCTCTATGAAGGCGCTCGGGGTTGCATCGCGGCCAGGGTGCGTCGTCAGCCGCAGCAACTGTGGGTTGTAGTCAATGAACACCGGATTCGGCGCCTGCGGGAAATAGACCGCCCCGGCCGCAGGGTCGAATTCCACCTTCAACCCCGTGACCTCCGTTGACCCGCCCGCAGGATAGTAGTGCGCACCTTCGATCACATATCTTCCCGTCTCCGCATCGAAGCGCGGCGGGCTGGACGAGGGATCGTATATCGCTTGCGGATTGCCGCCCGGATCGGCCACGTAGATCTGCGGCCACAGGCCGCTGCCCACGGCCCACTCGATATGCGTGCTGGCGTATATCCGATCGCTCAGTTTCTCGGCCCGCTCGGGTGGGTTCTGCACGCGCCGGAATCCCACCAGTTGCGGCGTGTTCACGCCCTCCACTTTCCAGCGCCCATAGTAGATATCGGTGTTGCGATGCAGGTGAGAGCGCGCTGCGAACGCGACGTGCAGCAGATCGTCATTGTTTGCATTGGTCATCGGGAACGAGAATCCAGATGGGTCCGCCGCAAAGGCGAGGGCGGAGGATGTCGGAAGCGCTTTCTCTGCCACAATCGCCCATCCAGAAGCCCCATGCTCCAGGCGCACGAACCGGATCGTGCTCGACTCGCCCGTTCCGCGGGAGTAAACCACCCACGCGTTTTGGCCCCCCCAGAAGCGCGCGATGCGCGGGCGGGCCTTGAACTCGGTGTCCATCAGAGCCGGGTTGTTCTGCAGGGCAACGGGCGGCTCATCGAGTATGCTGCCTGGCTGGGCGCGGTTCCAGTCCGTCACCAGCAGCCTGTTGTCCCGCTGCCGCCCCGTGATTGGCTCGCCGGGGTCCCATTGGCCGTTGTTGTTCGAGTCGTCGTAGCGCTCCCACAGCCTGCTGCCGACCCAAACGAGCAGTTCGCCCGCGGGCGATGTCGGGGTGCTATTGTCGGCGGCATAGCCGGGCGTCCAGTGCCGCAGCCAGGTGCTCTCACTCGGCTGGAGCATCGGGTCCCCGCTCGTCGGATAGGGCCCGATCGCAGCCCAAGTGTAATTGCCCGTGTTCAAGTCTCGCACCAGCCTGAGCGCGTGCAAGTGCATCGGCTCCGCCGGGTCGGGCGTGCCGCTGCGCAGCACCCACTGCTGGGCTGTTTCGTCCCACCTCATCTGGTTGCTCGACCAGAAGAGATTCAACTCGTCTAGCCCGTAGAACCCGATGTCCGGCACGACGTCCGCCCCGGGAACGGGGATGGGAAGCGGCAGACCCGTGCCCGGATCGGTGGGATACCCGGTCTTCCTGGCCTCAACCATCTGCACGCGCAGCGGCGCAGAGGCCTTGCCCGCATCCGAATCGCCAACCTTCGCCTCGATCCGCGCAGTGTAGGTGCCCGCGGGCGCATCGGGCGGGGCAACAGCCGCAGCGGAGCCGAGGGAAACAAGGGGCTGCGGACTTCCCACCGGCGTCTTGACAACCGTCAGCGTATTGGGCGCAGCGGGATCGAGCACCGCCGCCGGCCTGGGCACCGAGCCAGCCGGGACAGAAGAGTCCGCGCGAACGAGCGGCGACGCAAGCAGGGCTGCTCCCCCGCCGACATTGCCGGTGTTCTCAACCCCCACTGCCGCCGTCCCCGGATAGGGATTCCCAACCTGCACGCGGCCCAGGTCGAGCGCCTCGACCGAGGCGCGCATCGAGGCCATCGGCGGCACGAGCGCCAGGAACACGGGCGGCTCGGCATTGTCCCATTCCAGGCCCCCGGCGGGATTCTGTTCAAGATATGCTTCACCCGGGTCCCAGGAGCCGTTTCCATTCAGGTCAACATACAGCGGCAAGGCCTCCGTCGCGGCGGCCCCGGCCGGCGCGCGATATGATCCGCCCGACAGGTATTTCGGTATGTCCGCAGTTGCGGCCATCTGCCGCACGTCCCCGACCGCGAGGTTTGCATACTCCAGAGGCAACAAGGAAAAAGCCTGTTGGCCCGAGCCTTGACGGACTTCGTAGAACGCCACGGAGGATCGGGTCAGGTAGTTCTCTTTCCTCCAGTCGTATAACTGACTTGTGATCGCGAAAGTACTCCCGGCCTGGCCCAGGTCAGAGTCGCCCCACCGCACTACATTCCTGGGCATCAGCCCGGCGCCGCTGAGCGAGAAGCGGCCGCGGTTGGTCAGCGAGAACCCGCTCGTCGCGCTGCGCGCGCCCGGGTTCGTGCCGCCGGGCGCCCCTATGGCGAGGCCCGGAAGGCCAACGGGGAAAGTGGCTGAAAGCGGGTTGGATACGCGGAAATCGAACTGATTGGGGACGTGCCGGTTGGCCGGGTCGGGTGTGCCGGTTCGCGGCACGCTCGGGTCGTCGTTGCGGCCCCAGGCAGAGCCCCAGTCGCCTGTGGGCGACTGCTGCTGCACGGACACCTTCCAGAAATACGGCGTCCAGGGGCGGTTCGGATGCTGCGCAACGGAGGCCGCGGTGGGGCCGTAGGGGTAAGCCCGCGGGGCCAACTGAACCTTGAAGACCGAGATATTCTTGCCGCTCGCGGGCCCCGCGCCCGGGTCAAAAGCCTCTTCGCTCCGTCCGGTTCGCTGGCCCGTGCCTGCCAGTTCGAGGGCCGTGGTGTAGGAAATGAACGACGAGGCCCCTGCAACGCGGAAGACCTGGTTGTTGGGCGGCGTTCCGGCCGGGTCGTTGGTGGCGTCATAGGCGAATTCGAGGCGATAGCGTTTGCCCCATCCGGCATAGACCGTCGTCGTGTTGCTCTGCGCGGTCTGCGAAGCGCCCAGGTAGTCCCAGCCAGCGGTGCAGTAGTTGGCGATTGCGTCGGGCTCCCCGCGGCCAGTTGCGCGGACGTAAAGATACTCGCCCCAGCGGGCGGTGCGATCTTGCAGATCGGGCGTGTAGTCGCCGTCCGAGTCCTCGTTCGGCGGATTCGCGTCGGCAAAGTCCACGTGGCTCACCTCGATGCGAGGCTGCGGGCTGTCGGGCGGAGTGCCCGTCGCCGTGACGGTGCAGGTGAAGGTTACCGTCTGCGACTCCTGAGGCTCGATGGCACCCAGAGTCCACGTGATAGTGCTGGTTGCCGCATCGTAGGACCAGGAGCCCACCGGGGCGGCGGAAACGAAGGAGAGGCCGGTCGGGACCTGGTCTGTGATCGTGGTGTTCTGCGCGACCGTACCGCCGAGCAGATCGGGAAGCGATGGATTGTTGATCCGAATCGTGAAGGTTACATTGTCGTTGGTAGCGGCCGACTGCTTGTCGGCCGACTTTGTGAGCCGCAGCAGGTCGCCGGTAACCGGAACCGGCTCGGGGATCACGCCATAGCCCGGCGCCATTGTCCCCGTCGGCCCGATGCAATACATCACCCCGTCTCCGCCGCCGATGAACAGGGCCGGGTCTGCCCCAATGCCAGGGGTAATCGCCTGGCCGACTGCGGGCGATGCCACGAAGGCGGCTCTCCCTGCCGCCGGCCACTGCCACGTTATCTGGGGCTCGAACCCCAGCGGATCGCCGCCCGAGTCGAACCGCATGAGCACCGAGCGCGCCAGCCCGTCGTTGCATCCGAAGAAGAGTTCCTCGCCCGGCGGCGTAACAGGAGCGCTGCGCACGGAACTGAACAATGAATTCACCAGGCCCCACGCCGGGTCCGTCGGCTGGCGCGGGATGGCGAACTCGATAAAGATGCGCTCTCCGGCGCTCATCCTGGCGCTCCCCAGGTCATGCGAGAAAGTCAATATCTGCGGAATCGGGCCCGAGAGCCTGGCGCCGGTGTTGCCCTCATACTGAAAACTCACCGTCCCCGTTCCCGCCGCCAGCACTCCAACGACGATCCTGTCGGTGGAGTCGAGTGAGCCCAGGTCGCCCTGCGCCGATTCAACCATGTAGTCCCGCGCAGCCGTGTCCAGCAGCGGGCTCGACCCGGTGAAGAACAGGCTTGTCTCACCACCCAGAGCATTGCGCCGCCTGACCTCGAACCTCACCGTCGCTGTGCCGGCGGTGGATGCGAAGGCCCTGAAGTGGAAGCGCCATGTTCCCGCGCAAAGATGAGTTGCCTGGGGGTAGCCCTGCGGCGTGACGAAAGCCCCGAGAGCCACTTCGCCCCCGCCGGGGTCCTGCGGCGGAAGTGTCGTGATCGGGTCGTCGGGAGGCCGATTGGCGAGGATCGAGCCGCCGCTCTCCTGGTGGAAGTAGTAGATACCAGGATTGATGGCTGCCCTGGCAACCGACCAGCCTCCTGTCCCGCCCGTGATCAGCGCCCGCAGGGCGAGGTTGCCTGACCCGTCAACGCTCACCCTGCTCGCCCGGAAGTAAAGCGATTTGATATCCGTCAGCGAGTCGAACGAGGTTGCGTGCTGGACCGAAAAGTCCCACGTTCCCGCCTCCAGCGTCTCCCCGTCGGCGAACGGGCCGGTCAGCCACCCAAGCGGAGACGCGAACGTGCCTCCGATGGCGGGAGGGGCGGGCGTGTCCGTTCGCAGGTCAATGCAGTGCTGGCCCATGTCAATCGCCCCCAGGAGCCAGCGGTCGGGGGCGGGCACCACGCCCGAAAACTCGCTGTCGCTGCGGAAGAAGAACCTGATCCGCAGCCCGCCCACGCCCACGGCAGGTGAAGACTGGACCTCGAGCGCAGTCGCCACCTGGCCCAGGTAGGAGTTCAGCGTTCCGTCAGCGTTCAGCCGCAGCGCGTGCAGCCCGGCCTCATTTGTGGCGACCGTGTTGGGGTTGTCCCCGCAGCCAAAGTAGATCGCCCTCCCATTGATCGAGATTGCAGGCGTCGAGCGAATCGGCCCCAGCGCATTCGCGGCCGGCGCTGGATACTGCCAGCGCAGCGCCCCGGCCGCAGTCAGCGCATATATGTGCCCATCCTCCGAGCCAACGTAGATGTCGCCGTTTGTTGCCACCGCCGGCGAGGCGATGACTGCGCCTATCGTGCTCGTGTCCGCGGGATATTGCCAGACGACGCCCCCCGACCCGGCATCCAGGCAGAATACCTTTCCGCCGGTCGTACCGACATATACATTATTGCGCCCCGACGTCTGATCGAGCGCCGGAGAGGACATGTCAACAGCATTTCCAGTGCCGAGCGATTTCGACCAGCGCACAAGGTCCCCGGCGCCGAGGTCATCTGCCGCACCGTCGGCAACCGCCCAGACGTTGGCATCGGTGTCAGCGAAGTAAACCGTATCTTCGTCGCTGACAGCAGGAGATGATGTTACCGCGCCGATCGGCCCGTCGCTGATGAGCGGCGTGGTCAGCGTGCTGGTGTCGAGCGGGTCATCCAGCGCCAAGCGCCAGCCGCCGTTCGCATCGCTCATCGGCAGGGTCTGCTGGATGCCGAGTTCGAGGAACAGGTATTCGCTGCTGGAGAACAGCGTCTCGTCGAGGGGATCAGTGTCAATCACTGCAGTCTGGACGATGGGAAGGCCGACCGTGCTGAAAGCCAGCGGCCTCAGCGTTTGGTCGGCGCTGGCCTGCGTCCAGCCGATGAGTTCGGTGCCATATTGAACATTGCCGCTGCCGTCAATCGTAACCTTGGTAACGCGATACCACAGCCGCGCCCTGGGCAGCGCCCCGCTGCCTTCCACGATATACGACAGAAGGAGGCGCAGGCGGCCCGCCGGCATCACGCGCCCGCTGAAGTCCACGCCCCTCGCAATCCAGCCCGACTGGGTGAGGCTGTCCGGCCGCAGGCCGGGGCCCGGCCACGGCGCGCTCGTTTGGCCGGGGACGAACTGGGTGAACTGGTCCGAAGTGCCTGTCTGGGCGAAGGTGTTCAGGTCGCGCGCAGAGCCAGTCCTGAACGTCATCAGCGTTCGCGTGGCAGGTCCTCCTGAATCGGGCAGGCTGCGCAGGTTGAACGTGCGCCGGCTGCTGGGATGCACCCAGCGCAGCGAGCCGTCGTCGGCCACCGCGTAGGACCGCCCCTGCACGAAGCCGGTGGTGGCATTGGGCTGCTCCTCGGTCCCGAAGTAGCACTGCCCCTGGTCACCGAGCGCGGGAGATGAGCGCACCGCGCTCTTGTATGCAGCCCATCCCGTCCAGTACGACCACATGACATTTCCGGTCGAGGCGTTCAGGCAGTATGCCGATCCGTCCTGGCATCCCACCCGCACGCCGGGCTCGATTATCGGCGTCACCACGCGCGTGCGCGTGGTGCCGTCGTACCACACCTCGCCCGTTGCCCCTCCTGTGGCGACGATTTCGATGCGCGCCATGATTCCGATGTTCTGGCCGGTGACGCTGCCCAACATGCCAACCAGGGATATGGCCGCGGAATCATAGGTCGCTTCGTATCTTCGCCGTCCTTGCGCCAGGGTTACAGCCGGGGTCGAGAACAGCAACTGGGTGACTCCCGGGTTGCCCTGAAGAAAGGCGAGCACGTGGAATCTCACCTGCACCAGGGCCGATACGCTCGCGTTGCCGATGAAAGGGAACCGCCATGTCCCCGCAGGCAGCACCCCGTCATCGCGCGAAGGGTCCGCGTTGCGGAAGGTAAGGCTGTCCCTGCGGGCGCTTGCGGCGGTGGTGAAATCTATCGCTGCGCTGGTGGCGAAATCGAACATGCCGCTCGCGTTCACCACTTGCAATACCTGCTCGGTCGTTGTTTCCGGGGCCTCCGACCTCAATTGCCTGATGCCCATGGGCACTCCCCCCAGAGTCCATTGAGCGTTGTGGAAGTACCATACCTTGCACGCGTTCGCCGTGCCGGAGCCCTCGGCAGCCGATGACCAGATCACCCCCTGCGGCCCCGGCGGCCGATGGCCGGATTCCTCGGCAAAAACGCCGCCCTGAAACCACCGCAGCCCGGGAAGCGGCGGCGGCCCGGGGTCGAGAAGCCCCGGCCCCGGCAGCACCGAGCGCCCCGTGTGCAGGTTGTCATGGTGGAACATCGGCCATTCGCTGTCCGCCACCGCCCCCTGCGCCCCGGTTGCCCAGCCCAACGCCAGCATCGCTGCGAACAGCGCAACAACCGCGAAACTTGCCAACCCTGAAAGGGCGTTTCTCATCTTATCTACTCACCCCGATAGGCTGCGACAGCCCGGACCTCATCCCTTCGATGCCAGGATACGCCAATGAGAACGGGTCGGGCACGATGAAATAGGAACCATCACTGCGCAGTATCCGGCTGCCTGCAGGCTCTGTCGGGTCAACCTCTATCACTTCGCTCTTGAGGGGCACCATAGCAGACGTAGGCTGTCCGACCCCGACGACCGGCCGCGCCTGGCAGTTGACTATCAAGAAACGGCCGTCGGGCAGCAACTGCGCGCTCGCCGGGAAGAACCCTTCGTGCTGCGCCCAGCCAAGGTCCGGATAGACAGTGCGCGCTTGCGCCACCTCGAATGCGTACACCGTCGCGTCGGGCAGGGTTGGCAACTGGGCCGGGCCCATCTCGAAAAACGCCGACGTGACAGGCGGTTCGTACCACGGGTCCGCGCCGAAACTGCTCACTGCGGTCCCCGTGGTGTCGAAACACTTCACTCCAGCATCATCAACCACCAGGGCCCGCTCATGTTTCTTGCCAAGATAGCTGACCCAGAACACGATGCGGTCGGCCTGGCGCACGTGGGCGAAGTCGCTGGGTACGTCGGGTCTGGGCTTGAACAGATTGACGCCGTCGTATCGCGCCAGAATGCCGCACTGGGCAGCGTCCCAGCGCCCGTTTCCGTTCAGGTCGGTGAACGTCTCGCCGGCCTCCCACCAGCCGCTTCCGTTAGCGTCCTGGAACGGCTCGGCCGGCGCCACCGCGAGGCTGACGATGCGAGTGGTGCCATCGCCCGCCGCCCGCCAGAGGGATGTTGTTGGGTCTGGCGGGTGGCTGCCCAGCCCAGCCCACACAATGGTGCTGGTGGCTCTCTCCGGCTCGATCGCGCGGTCGGCGCAGGTGATCATCAGAGGGGCCCCCGCTTGCCCAAAGGGGACGTAGGCCCGCGACCGGTAACTCAGCCCCGAATATACGGACACATTCGCGTAGGTCCCTGACGGCCCTATGACCTCCGCATGCACCTCCACCACTATGCGGTCGCTGTGCGCAGTCGTCAGAGGGGAGGACTGCGCCGCAGTGAGCGCAACGCGATCCGGCTGCACGGACAACAGCGGGCTCAGTGCTGTCTCGGTTATCACAGTCATGCCGCCCCCCGCTGAATCTGTCCGCCAGATGCGCACTAAAATCCGCGTCTGAACCGCCGGGTCACTGGGGGCCGCGCTGGCAGTCAACAAGAAAGCCCACACGCCCTCCGGAATCGTGGCCAGGCCCGGATGCCACTCTTGCGTGATGAAGGACGCGATCAAGGTGCGGGTGCCGGCGGGAGCCTGCATTGTGAAGGCGGTGTCGGCGCCGATGCCCCCGGGTTCGGCCATCAGCGTTCCTGATTCGCTGATGTAATACGGCCTGCTGACCCCTATGCCGGGCCCGAACGCTGAAGCAGTCTGGGCGAGCAAGTCCGGCCGGTATAGCCCGTCAACCAGCGGCCGCGCGACCTCCACAAGCCTGCTGTTGCCGCTGTCTGCGATGAGCGTCGTGACCCAGTCAACGGTGCGCTGCACCCCGGCGACGATCTCCGTCGTGCGAGTGCGATAGCGCCTGGCATCCATGGGAGCGCGCAGGCGCTGCGCAGCGGGCGTCGGCGTTCTGTATTGCTGCGCGATGCCGGAATTCGCCATGTCGGAATCGGGGTATTGCCAGACCACCTGGCCGGTGTTGTCAATCTCGACCACGCGGTTGTTGCCCGTGTCGCACACCAGGACATTTCCATCCGGCAGTTTGCGCGCCCGGCTGGGGTGCGAGAAACCTTTCAACTGCCGGTCGGGATACGAGTCCAAGAGCGGAACGGTGCCCAGCAGGCCAGCGCCGGTCCCCGGGGTGAATTCGGCCGCGGAGACCGCGATGCGGTTCACGCGCGCCGAGTTCGCGGAGCCCGCTATCGGGGTCTCCATCCTGGTTGCTCCGTCGCCCTCCAACCGCAGCGTAACCGACCCGGCTGCGGAATACGTCCACACTTCCACCTGAATGCGGTCGGCAGCGTCCAGGGCGAAGCCCGGAAGAGGCACGTCGAGCGCCACATCGCCCATGGTCGGCGGCACGGGAACCCCCGGCGGCGCAGCGCCATTCCACTGCGGAGTCCACAGCGCAACCAGGCCGCCGCCTGTGTCGCGCGCATATATGTTGACCCAGATTCGCCCGCCCGAAGGCGCAGCGGCTGTGAACACGAACCTCCAGGTGCCCGGCCTGATGGAGGCTGCGTTCGGCTTGCCGACCTCGGTCACGAAGGTTCCCAGCACTCCAGGCCCACCCGACTGTGTCACATCGAGCCCGGCGTCGTCGGGCGCCCGCTGCAGCAGCAGCCCGGAATAAGGAACTGTCGCCTGCTGCTGCATCGTGTGAAGGTAGAAAGTGAACGGCGGAAGGCTTCCCTGCCTGGGAGGCGCAGTCCCCGCCGCAAGTGCGTAGCGGGTCAAATCAGGAAGGCGGCTGCCGACATTCTCGCTCTTCACCTCTACCACGCGGGTGGAGTCCGAAACTACAGTGGCGGCGTTCGAAAAGGCCACCAGCGCCGCCGGCCCGCCAACCTGGCCGCCAACACCCGATACGCCGGCGAGAAGGCTATCCCCGTCAGCCGCCAGGTTCACCAGCGGCTCGGGCGCCGCAACCCGGGTCGGCGTCCAGACCGGGTTTGGCGGCAATTGGCCGGTCGAGGCCTCCGCGAACGAGCAGATGTAAGTTCCGCCCGGCCCATATACAGCGACGTGCACCGTGCCGTTCGATACCACCGGTGCCGAGACCGCTGCCCAGTTTGCGGTGTTGTCGCCGCTCCGGGGATTGACCCCCGCAAAGTAGAACGCCCACTTGACAAGCGATTCCGCCCTCACGACCACGTCATTCACGGCGAAGTTGTCAGCGCGGAAGTAGCGCACGCGCAGCAGTTGTCCCCCGTATTTCCCCAGCGCGCCCGGCCCCAGGCGGATGATTCCGTTCATGAAATCAACGGCCCAGTTGGTTATCACCCCGGTCCGCTGCGGGATGGCGTCCTGGGGGTTGTTGTCGGTCAGGTTGCGCGTGATCCAGACCACCGTTCCGCGGGTGTTCTGCGGCAGGACGCCCTGGTTGGGGTCTGCGCTCTGGCCGAGCGGCGCTTGCGGCGCAATGCCGCCCGGCAGCACGGGGTCTCCCGCGTATAACAGAGCATTGGACGCCGTCAGGTCAAGCGCGTATAGAACCCCTACGCGCCCTCCCAGGGGACGCGTGATCTCCAGGGTGGCGGTGTCCATCATGAACTCATAGTTGCCCGCCACGTAGAGCGTGTCATTCTCCACCGCGGCAGCAGCCGGGAAGTCGCTGAAGAACTCCTGCCCGGTCTGCCGGAGCGGCCCGCCTGTCTGGTCGCCGAAGAACTGCCACACCACGCGCGGTTGGTCTTGCAGGCTCAACCGGGCGGCCCACACGATTCCCGGAATGGAGCGGTTAGGGTATGCCTCAACCGAACTTCCACCGAGATAAACGGTATCGCCGACCACGCACGGGGAATGGTTTGCGCCGGGCTCAATAACGGCATTGATTGCGGTCGTCGAAGCAGGCTGCGGCTGCGCCGTTACCGTCCGTTCCGTGCCATTGTTGTCGAGGTACTTGGCCTGGAACCCTGCAAACCCCACCGGCAGCGCGGGCTGCGCGCCTGTGAACCGCTTCCCGTGCGAGAACAGGTTCCAGCGCGTGAAGAATATCTCGATCTGCCCGGCGCGAAACCGCCGCACGTAGTTGAGCGGCTTCGCCGAGTCGTCATCCTGGTGAGGCGGCACCTGAACCCATTGCCCAGCGGCAGCATCGCGCACATAAACCTTCACCGCCTGGTTGCCTGCCACATCGTCGCCCGTTTGACCGCTCAGCCACGACTGGTCCCACCCCGGGGCGGCAAACCGAATCATCAGCGGGGCCACTACTATCCGGCCGGTCGCGCTCGCCCCGATCCTCGGCAGGGCATTGCCCGCCAGGACGGCAGTTTGCACCGGCTCGACCTCCGCGGTCTGCGCGTCCGCCAGCGGCAGGAAAGCGACGGAAGGAGGACTGAAAACTTCGAGCCCGGTGCCGCCCGCTGACAGCGGGATCGCAACCGTCGGCTGCCGGCGCGCGTCTGAGACCGTCCCCGGGAATGGCCCGAGCACATCGTAGGCAAGAATGTACGCATCTCGCGTCGGGATTTCCGGGTTGTCGGTCGAGTCGGTTGTCGCCAGAATGAACATCCCGTCGGCATGAACCGGCCCGGATTGAACCCGGCCTATGCTTGGCGCGACGCCGAGACCGCTCACCTGGGCCTGCCACAGCACGCTGCCCGCGGCCGGATCGGAAGCATCAGAACGGTAGGCCACCAGGTAGCCCGCGACCCCTGTAGTGCGCGGTTCTGTTACCGCTACGGCCGCCAGCGAGTGCGGCGCGCCTGCCGCGCTGTCGAAGAATTCACCGGCAGCCGCACCCACAGGCTGCCACAAACCGGCTCCGAGGGCTCCCTCCAGCGCGGAAGCCCAGACCTCATCCTGCCAGGTGCCATCGCTCAGGTCGCGAATCCCGTCGTCGGGTTTCCCGTCGCCGTCGAGGTCGCGCTCGGGCCGGAGATCAAGGGCGTGCAGCAGCCCTCCGCCATCTCCCGTCAACACGAGCCCCGATCCCAGCACCGGAGCAGTCAGCGGGCCGATCACCCGTTGGCCAGTCATCAGCCATTCCAGCCGCCACATCTCCGACAGAGGGGCCCCCAGGTCGCCCGCCTGCCGGTTCTGCCCGCGCGCATCCCCCTGAGGATTCGACCATGACTGCGCCCAGGCGATCATGTTGTAGGCCAGTTTCATGTCCGGGATCGCCCACTGCGGCAGTTCGCTCACTGTGCCTGCACGCAGGTTGTCATACCAGGCGCTTATCGCCTGGGCGACACCGCAAGATGTCGCAACCACCGCGCCGCGGCCGAACCGGCCGGCCGCGATGCTCGGCAGCGGGCTCCCCCCGACGATGCCCTCGGTTACCACATCCTGGAGCACAAGTTGAGGCATGCCTGCAACGCGGTCGCCAGCGCCCACTCCGGATGTGATCCCCGAGAGCGGGGAGACCGGGACTGTTCCGGCAACGTAGGACTGCTGAATCCCCAGCAGGTCAATCTCCTGCTGGCTGAGAGTGAAGATTCCCTTGAGCAGGCCGTGGTTGGGGTATGCAGCCGATTTGAGCGCCGGGCCGGCGCCCCTGGCCGCGAACGTGATCGGGAACGGCTCCATCCACAGGTTCAGCGATGCGCCTGTAGCGCCGCTCTGGTTGTCAATCCACAGCAGCCCGCCTTGTTCCACCCACGATGCGAGCAGCCTGGCCCGCGTCCTATCCAGCGTGAAACCGGGCCACACGCACAGCAGCAGCACGTCGAAGTTGCTCAAGATGGCCTCGTCCAGCGCATAGAACGATATGCCTGATGTCCAGTAATTTGGGTCGCTCTTCGGCAGGACCGGGCTTGCCACGGGGTTGACGAACTCCCACCCCGCTGGCTTTGGCGGCTGGAACGGGAACTGCACGTTCTGCAGGGGAAGCCCAACGTCAACGCTGACCTCGTCGGACCCCAGGATATAGAACACGCTGGGGCTGAGACGCTCCGTCTCCACGGCGCTTGCCAGTATCCCGCATCTGATGACCCGGCGCGTCTGGCCGTAAGGAACGGCTGGCTGGCTGGCGAGAGCGCCCGCACCCCACGCCAGCAAGCAGAGGAACGCCAGCGCGCGGCCAGGTTTGCACGCCGCGCTCACAGGTCGGTTGTCTTCTCTGATCGTCAAATCCGCTCCCCGAACAGGATGAGGTCCGTGCCCACCGGCAGGTGCGGCAGCAGAAGCGGCCCCGATGCATCCCTGCTGTCCAGCAGCGAGCACAGGCCCGGATCATAGACATACTCCAACTGCCTCTCGCCGTATCCGGCAGGACGGGTCTCATCGCCAGGCAGGTCTGTGAACCGGCCAAAGTGCTCGTCCGAGCCGCGCCACAGCGCCGTCCACGCCGCCACATCCGCCACCGGCGCCGGGATGCTCTCGCTCACCGCCCCGCTGATTGTCACCCGCATGTCGAGAGGCTCGTCCGGGCCGGGAAAGTCGGCGGGCGCCCCCGGTATCGTCTTGCTGGTGAACGGCTTTCCGGGTATCACAAACCAACTGCCTTTCTGCGCATAGACCAGGGCTTCCACCCGGATGTCAAGCGGCTGGAAGGCCAGGTTGTATAGCCAATAGCGGCCCTGGCTCGTGGGCGGGACCTCGAATCTCAAGCGCTGCACTACCCCCGGCTCCGGCTCCCCGAAAAGGCCCGCGCGGTCCACCAGGTAACTGCGGTCCCCCGAGACTTGCTGAGGCGGCGTGGGCCGCGCCGGATGCACGCAGTCGGCGCTCAGGTCGAAGATCTTGAGCGATTTCGCTTCTTGCACGGGCGCGATCGCGCGGCTCTCGTTCGCGTTGGCCAGGTTCGCCATGGGCGAGAAGAAGTAGTAGTATCTGCCGAACCACATGTGGGATAGCGGATCGAACGCCCACACCGGGTTTGCGACCGGAAGCGTGTTGCACACGCTCCAATCATAACGCCCATCACGCCTATCGAGACCCTCGTGGTTGAATAGCAATTGCACCGCGGTCTCCACCGCCGCTCCGGACGGCATCGCCGGGGCGGCCGAGTGCAGCAGCAGCATCTGCAGATCCGTCTGCTGTGCCGCAAGCAGCTCGCTAAGCCGCGAGCCCAGCGCGAACTCGAATTCCAGCGGCTGGTCAACTCCCACCTCGTAGGGCTCGTCTTCTGTCTCGCCCGAGGCCGCCAGTCGGCCCTGCACCAGGCTCGCACCCTGAAAGCGCGTGGTGTTCAGCACCACGCTGTCGCGCGCGAGCAGTGCTATCTTGCTGTCCCGCTCGATTGGCAGCGTCGGGTCCGCCGTGCGCGGCGTGATGATGTTGCCCTCGATGTAGATCGTTCCCCCGCTGACGACAGTCAGGCTGAAGTGCCGCCTGTTGTCCTCCGCGTAATACTTTGCCTGGGGATCGCCGAATGTCCTGGGGGGCAACACGCCCTTGATGCGCACATTGCCCTGGGCGTATATCACTCCGTTTTTCGGATACGGCACAACTATGCTAGAAGTGCGGCCGAGCCGGTCGCTGGCCGTGGGATTTGGCCTGTAAAACCCCTGGTCGTGCCGCACAAGGGTGATGCGCGCGGTCGTCGGGTCGCTGGGGTCGCCCGCATCAAGGACGACCTCGACCCCGGAGGGGGTGTAGAGGCGATTCCTGGGGGCATCCCAGTACTCGGGGCGCAGCCCCATCAGGTTCTGGCGAAGGGCCTCGTAGTCATGCGAGAACTGGATGTCATCCTTGTTATCAATCAAGATGCCCGGCGCCACGCCGTCATTCGGGTCGGCAGGGTTGGGATACCAGCCGGTGTTATACCACTTGTCGCTGTCGCTCTTGTCCTGCTTCCAGACTCCCGAGTCGCGAGTCAGGGCAAGATAGCGCTGCTCCGATATCTCGGGCGGCTCGAAGCGGGACACCCAGCGGGGAAACCCGTCGGCGTCGTCTGCCCGCAGGCCATCGCGGTATCTGCCCCGCAGCGTGGTGAAGACCCCACTGTCGGAGGGGAATACGCGTTTCACCTGGTCGCCTACCCCAGCGCAGACCAGGCTCTCGCCGTTCGTCCCCAATGCCGAGGCATCGTACCTGATCTTCCCGGCGACCTCGACGTTCCACGGCACCCCCGCGGCGTTCAGTTCGACGCGCACCGGGCCGTACCAGGTCAGGTCGCCCTGCACCCGAATCGGCCCGCGCAGAAACGTGAGATACGGGAGGCTGTTTGCCTGCAGCCGCGTGCCCAGCGCGCTGGGCTCCGTGCGTCCATCGGCATTGGTTACGAACCGCAAGTAGTCCGTAATCCCTATCGGCTTGAACCCGATGATGGTGCGCCTGGAGAACGGGTCCAGCGCGTCCTCGATCTCTCTCGCCTGTCGCTGTCTCTCGGCGGCGCTGGTGGGAATCCAGGCTGCGGGCTTGACCTTGTACAGCCTCCCCGTTGACTCGATCCTGATGTAGCGAGATGAGTATGCGTCCCCGCTGCCAGGGGTGTATGAGACGGTTATCTCAAAGCGGCCGTTGCCCTTGTCGTAGTATGTCTGGGCGGGCCTCCAGTCGGCGCCCTCGGGGCTATCGGCCAGCCTTTCGCTGGCGTATTGCAGGCCGGTCTCCGCGAGTTCGCGCGCCGCGATCATGTCCGCGTCGCGCGCCGCCTGATTGGCCTGCAGCCCCAGCAGGGCCACGAAGAACCCTCCCAGCGCCACCAGCACCAGCATCACCAGCACCGCCATGATCAGCGCCTGGCCTCTTTGTCCCAGTTGTCTGCTCACCTGTTGACCGACTCCCTGCTCGTCATCACCGCGCCAGATTCCGCAACTTGACCTGAGCCTCTGCGTGGTAACCCTCGAGCCTGTCCTTCTGCCTGCCCATGTTGAAGCGCTTGCCCGTCGTCAGGCTTATCGTGACAATGCTCTTTGTGTAGTAGGTAGCCTTCACCAGGTCATCGAGCGGGTTATTCCGCCAGCGATACGTTGCGGTCGGGCTGGTTCCCACGTAGTCGGCGTTGGTTCTTATGATGCACGCTTCGTAGTCAATGCTGTATTGTCCTGGTCTAAGGGGCTGCGTTCCCGAGACGCGCTGCAAGACCTTGCCGTCCAACGTGATCACGCTCTCGGAGCCGGGCACAATCCTGGCAAGCGGGTCGGGGCTGTAGTCCTCCCCTGGACCGTCCGGGTCCTTGGCCGCCAAGGTAGCCACAGCCTCTGTCTCTCCCTCGGGGACGGCGAGAAGCAGCCTCTCGGCGGTCGGATAGGCAGGCTGCGGGAACCAGAACAGCATCTGCCCCGCTTGCCTGTCAATGCGGAAACCGTAGGGTTCGAGTCCTGGATCGCGCTTCAGGGGCTGCGCCTTATCGGTGTCAAACACCAAGGTGTCCTGGCTGTGGTCGGCGGGGGTGCTGCCCAGGTGCTCCACGATCTCGACATGCCCGTTGGCGGGGTTGACCCTGGTGTGGTATCTGAGCGCATAGGGCTCGTCGGGCGCTGGCCGCCTGAAGATCGCTATGCGCCCGACATCGGTCAAGGGGTCATCGGGATCGCGGCCTTGCCTGAACTGCTGCCATGCCCCCCAGCGCGCACTGTACACCGAATAGTCCTCCTGTCGGCGCGTTGTAACAGGCTGAACCGTCTCTCCCTCCGATGCTTCGGGGCGGAAGTTCAGCACCGGCACCTCGAAGCCCAGTTCGCTGGGCGTAAGCGACGTCATGCCGCCCGAGTATCGCGAGTCCATGGCCTTCAAGCCGGACGGGAGCGGCAAGCCGGTGTTGCGGTCTCCCAGGCTGTAGTAGGCGTTGTAAGTCGGGTCGGGCCAGGTTGTATCCAAGGCCCGCGCCATTGGGGAGTCCCACACGCCGTTGCCGTTGACATCGGTGAACGGCTCGCCTGTGGCGTTATATTGTCCATTGCCGTTCAGATCGTCGTAGGGCTCGCCCGCATCCCACTGGCCATTGCCGTTCAAATCGTCGTAGGGCTCCGCAGCATCGTAGCAGCCATTCTGCGGCTGCACGTCCTCATAAGGCTCGCCCTGCGGAGCCGTGCGCGCCACCACCTCGCTTGCCCTCCAGGGCACCTGTGGAAGGTAGCGCGTCAGCACCCGCCAGTAGCGCACCGGGGCCTCGCAGCGGGAGCAGGTTGAGGTCATCTGCGGCCCGGGCGGCGCTGCGCGCTTCTCGCCTGCGACGGGCAGCACGAACGCGATCATGTCGCCCCCGGGAGGAATATCGTAAACGTAAATCGCCTCTGCCAGTTCGCGCACCATGGCATCCATCGCTGCGCGCCCGGCGGCCTGTGCGTCCCCTCGCGCCACGCCTTGCTCGACGTAGGCGAACCCGCTGAACATCGGGAACACGAGCAGCACCATGACTATCGCCAGCAGGGCAAGCGTAACCAGCACCTCGGCCAGCGTGAAGCCGCCCTGCCATGTTAGGCGAGTACGTTTCATGGGCCGCTGCTTCCCGCGACGAAGGAATCCACCGACGCCTCCATCCATTTTTCGCCGAGGCCGGATCCCTGAATGGAGCGCGACCCGATGCGCGCAAGCCACAGCACCCTGGCGCGCAGGCCCACACCGCTCACGCTGAGAGATCCATTTTTCACGGGTGGGTTGTCCAGGTAAACAACCGCATCCACGTCGGGCGCATATTGCGCCGGCTTCTCGATGCGGTGCACCTCATCGGTAGCGTGCTGCCTGCTGCCGTCCACATCGGCCCAGTAGTCGAAACTCACGCTCTTGTCCAGGTCGGCCAGCGCAAAGACCACTTCGCGGCGCTTGTCGGCGTCGCTGGCCGTCGCGTCCCAGACGAAGGTATTGTATCCAGGCACGGGCGACCCGGCGGGGTCGCTCAGCGAGCGACCGAACTGCTCGTATTCCCGCGCTGGCTTCATGACTTGCACCGCCCAGTCGTCCTCCGCCCGATAGAGAATGCGGTAACTGCGGCCCGCGCTCTTGGGCGGGAAGAAGGCCAGGCCGTTCGTGAAGTCAACGCGGAACAAGCCCGGGGGCGCGGTCTCGGGATCGCGCTCGGCCCAGTTGCCGCCAAGAAACCGATCGCCTGTCTCCATGTCGAGCGCGATGACGGCGGCACCGACATCTTCGTCAATGCGCAGGGGATTGCGCTGTCGCGGCGCATTCGTGTAGGCAAGGTCCTTATCGTGCGTGATCGCCAGTTTCACGCGCCCGGAGGGGGGGATGTTGAACTCCTCGCGCAGGATTGTCCAGTCCCGCACGCGGTAATCAACCTTGACCTTCTTGCCGGCATTGGAGGCAAGGAACGCAAGCACCAGGTCGCTGCGGCCGCCGGCCAGAGGGTCTTCCCGCACCTTCCCGTCCACCGCCCCGATCCAATACTGGTCGGGCCATTGAATGCTGTTGGGCCCTGAAACGCGCCTGAATGCCAGGTGCACGCTCTCGCTTCCCCACAGCACTCCCTGGAATCCGGCCCTCGATGCGGCGGCTAGCGTGATGGGGCTGGCCGCCGTGTCCGTGCCCGCTGGGACCTCGATGTTTTCTAGCCACTGCCGCATGCGCACCGGGCCGGTAGGATTTGCCGGGTCGCTCTCATACCACGAATACTGCACGCGGAAGGTCCGGCTTCTATCCTGCATGTGGTCGAACGACAGGGTGGCATTCTCGTAGTCAATGTAGTAGCGCCCGCTGTCCATGCTCACGGGCGGCCGCGCGAGAACCTGGATATCTGAAGTGCGCTGGTAGCGCTCGGAATAGACGATCAGAGGGTCCGTGTAGGCCGGATTTGCCAGGTCTGCTCCGGGGCTGCCCTCGTGCAGGTGAACGATGGGGCTGAAGCCGAGGCTGACGATGGGCAGCACTGCAAGGTCCTGGTTCGCGGCCTCGAACCGCCAGGGAGCCTGCCCGATGCGGACCGATTCTCCCAGTATCGTGCGCGGCAGGGACGCGGAGGTGGGCAGCCACAGCGGCTGGCGCTCATCGGCGCGCAGGTCCCTGGGGTCGTAGTTGACGGGGAACTCGAGGACATACATGCTGGAGACCCATCGGCTGGCGCCGGCGACGATCGCATCGGGCACGCTGTCGGAGCGCAGTTTCCAGCGCGAGATCTCCTCCTGCGCCAACCTGGCCGCCAGCATGCGGTTGCGGTTCATCAGGATCGCGTCGAGCCCGCCGGGAAAGATGCGCAGCGCAGCAAAGATGCCGATTGTGAGCAGGATGATTGCAATCAGCACCTCGATCAGCGTGAAGCCGCTGTCTGCGCGCTTTCCCATCCTGTGAGCGGCGACCGTCATGTCAGAATATGTGCTCCGCCTTGAAATCCTGGGTGTCCTGCGCCCTGGGCGGCGGCACCAAGTCGTGCGTCCGGGCATAGGCCGGCTCCCACTGCTGGTCGGTGAGAGGGCCTATTCGCACTCTGTCAACCACCCCATCGGCGAAGAGCACCAGGTCTGTCTCACCCGGAACAAGCTGTCCTGGCTGCGGGAGATAGTTCGGCGGCTGTGGAGGTCTGGGCGGTGCGTTGCGATGGTAAGGGCACCAGGTAACCACGGTTTCGTCGGGCGGGAAGGGCTGCGTCAGGTTGCGGCTGCCCTGGTCCGGCCAGGTGACTGCCGCTCCCCACGACCGGCGGTAGTAGTAGTCGTAGTTGTTGTATCCGCCGAGAGTGGGGTCGGGCGGCGATGCGCCCGGGGTCGTGAACTGGGGCTGCGCAACAGGATTCGCGGGGCAGTGCAGTATCTCGACCCTTCTCACCGTGTAATCCGCACGTACATTAGACCACCATTTGACCTCGCCGGCCGCCTTCTTGGCTTCGGGATTCCTGTAGAGATAGAAAAGATAGAACAGGCCGGGGCCGCCGATGTCTTCCCCGCTGTACATCTTGCGGGCGAGTTCGAGGCGGTCCAGAGGGAAGCCCATCCAGTCCTCTCGATACATGAGCAGGGCGGTGCCGATGGTCTTCAGGTTCAGCGCGCAGGTGCTCAACTCGTTCCTGCGGCGCATGCTGGAAAAGGAGGGGACGGTGATCGCCAGCACGATGGCCGCAAGGGCGATTACGACTGCGACCTCAAGCAGGGTGAAGCCCCCCCTGCCGCGCCAGCCCGTCGGTTCGCCAGCACGCCTTGCCGACATACTAACCTTTCCCGGCAGCAAGCGGGGGTGCCGCCCGTTCGGGCGACCCTGAAGGGACGCCCGTGCTGCGCCACACCCCCGCAAGAATCTTTCCACACTCCGACCGGCGAGCGATCTATTCGGTCGCCGGAGTCGCCTGTCGAATCCAGTCGAGCTGAGACACCAACTGCAGTCTGACATCTCCGCCGAGGCGCAGCACCAGGTCTCGAGTCTTGTCTGCAGTCCCGAACCAGGGACGGTGCCACGCGCAGTGCGTGATCGCTGTCACCTCCAGGGCGTTGCGATTGCACAGCCCCGGAAAATCGCCGCTCCAGGAGCCTGGATCGCCAGTCGCCCCGGCAGCAGGCGCAACCCACAGCGCCGCTCCCTGGTCATCCACCAACGACTTGTGCGCGCTGAGCGATGCAATGTTGGGATAGTAAACCGCAGCCGCCAGGTTGATGCACGCGGCCTGGTCAACGCCGCCGCCCGCCCCGGAGGGCACCATGACCAGCAGCGGGTGCCCATCCTTGACCTTGTTATAGTCCAGCCCCAACTGCTGCGCAAGATTGGGCAGATACTGCGTGTTCAGTTCGTCAATGAGCGCCTGCTGCGCGTTCGCCGGCCTACAGGGAAGGGCCGGTGTGAAGTCCTCCGGGTTGAATGCGCAGCCCATGTACTGGCCCCACATGCCGTAGTAGTTGTAGTACTCGTTGTAACTGCTGTATGTTACGTCGGGGTTTCTGGGGTCTTCCTTGGTGGCAACGTAGGCGTCGTCCGGGCAGCGCAGCACCCTCCAGTCAGAAAGGTACTTGCCGCTCACAAGGACATAAAGGCCGCCCTGCCACTTGCGCTCGTAATCATCGTAGTAGGGGGGCGGCGGATAGGCCTTCCAGTCGTCATAATACATCCGGAGCGCCCGGCCGATATTCACCAGATTGGATCGGCAAGTAGTCTGACGGGCGTTCTCTCGCGCGCGCCCGTAGACTGGCATGATGATCGCCGCGAGCACGGCGATGATGCCAATCACCACCAGCAGTTCGACGAGGGTGAACCCCATCGTGCGGCGCAGCCGCCGCGTGCCAGCCCTGCTTCCCACCGCGTGCGTCATGTGCACTCTCCTTGTTATTCGTAGTGTTCGGCGCTGCGGCCGCACTACCCTGTTGTTACCCTGCGCGCCATGCACCCTAAACGAAAGCCGCTAGACGCCCCAGACCTGGGCTTGCCAATGAAAGAAGGCCCTTTCCACTTGGCCCAGGATGGGCTTGCTTGCCAGTATCATCGCCGCCGCCGCAACCGCCAGGAAGGGCCCGAAGGGCATGTATTCCGGCCTTTTCTTGCGCCGGAACGCGATCAATCCGACTCCCACTCCGGCCCCCAGGAAAACCGCCATCGCCACGGTTACCAGCAAGGGGCCGGGGCCAAACCTGGCTCCCAGCGCGGCTGCCAGTTTCAGATCGCCTCCTCCCATGCCCTCCTTGCGGAAAAGCGCCTGGCTGAACAGTTCCATGCCGAGGAATATTGCTCCTCCCGCAACCAGCCCGACAAGAGAGCCGGGAACGCTGAATGTCCACCGCGTGACTGGGTCGGTGACGGTGCTCATGCGCTTGCCCCACAGGCATATCGCTGCCAGGTCGGCCGCGACGCCCACTCCCATGCCCACAAAAGTCAACTGGTCCGGGATCAGCATCGTTTCCAGGTCTATGAAGAAAGCGGCCACCAGGATCGAGAGGAAGACCAGGTCCGCCCCCAGTTCCACCGCCTGCTGAGCCGACTGCACCAGCCCGCCGCAGGCGAGGAACGCCGCCAGGAAAAGGGCAGCCGTGAGCGCCTCAAGCGCAAAATAGCGCCACCGTATCTTCTCGCCGCAGTAGCGGCAGCGGCCGCCCAGCATCAGGAAACTGAGCAGCGGCACCAGGTCTCTCGCGCGCAGCACCTGCTGACACTTGGGGCAGTAAGAGCGCGCCGGCGAGAGAACCGATTGCTCCCGCGGCAACCGGTGAACCACCGCGCTCAGGAAGGAGCCCACCACCGCACCGAGGACGAAAGCCAGCCCGCCCTCGAACCAGGCCAGCGCAGGCGCCTCCATTAGGTTGATTCGCCGCTGGAAAGGTTCTTGATGACTTCGATCAGAGGCAGGAACATGCTGATCACGATGAATCCGACGACGACGCCGAGCATTACGATCATCACTGGCTCCAGCGCCGCCGTCAGGCTCTGCAGCGTGGCGTCAACCTCCGCCTCGTAGAAGTCCGCCACCTTGGACAGCATCGCGTCCAGGGCACCGGTTTCCTCGCCGATGGTGATCATCTGGACCACCATGGGCGGGAAAAGCCCGCTCTTGGCCAGCGGGTCGCCGATGCGCTCGCCTTCCCTGATTGCGGAGCGCGCCGCCAGGATCGCGTCGGCCATGATCTCATTGTCAATCGCGCCCGCGGTGGTCTCCAGCGCCTGCAGGATGGTGACGCCGCTTGTCATCAGCGTGCTCAGGGTGCGCGAAAACCGCGCCAGCGCAACCTTGTGGTTGAGTTTGCCGAATACCGGCAGCCTGAGTTTGAGCCAGTGCCAGTGTCTGCGCCCGGTGCGGGTCTGCGTGTACTGCCGGACGGCGACGACGAACGCCACCAATGTGATTATCACCAGATACCAGCGGGTGGTGAGCAGGTTGCTGAACTCAACCAGTTTCTGCGTCATCCACGGCAGTTCTTTGATCCCCAGTTCCTTGAAGAGGTCCATGAACTTGGGCAAGATGAAGGTAACCAACCCGACCACGATGCAGGTCGCGAACATCAGCACCATGGTCGGATAGGTCATCGCCGAGCGCACCTTGCGGCGCAGTTTCTGGTCCTCTTCCAGGAAGGTGGCCAGCCGGTTGAGCGTTTCGTCCAGCACACCACCCACTTCGCCCGCGCGCACCAGACCGACGAACAGCGGGCTGAATACCCTGGGCCAGCGCGACAGCGCGCGGCTCAAAGTCTCGCCCGCCTGAACGCTGGCCTGTATCTCGCGGATGATCTCCTTCAGGCGCTGGCTCGTGCTCTGCTCCTCCAGCACGGACAGGCAGCGCACCAGGGAGACGCCGGCGTTGATCATGGTGGCGAACTGCCGGCAGAAGATGGCCAGGTCGCGCCCGCTCACGCGGCTCCAGAGCGTGAACTTGAAGCGGGTTCCTGCCGGCCCGGCGGCGGGGCCCTCAGCGGCGGCGGCCGTCTGTTCCTGGGTTACCTTCTGCACCCAGTAGCCGCGCTCGCGCAAGCGTCGCACCAGCACGTGCTCGTTCTCGGCCTCGCTGGTGCCGCGCACCACCTTGCCCAGCGCATCCTTAGCGACGTAACTGTAAAGCGCCATCGCGAGCCTCCTCTATCTGGCCTTCGCCTCTGCCTCTGCGCCCGTGAACATCATGCTCTTCAATTCTTCGACGTTCATGGCGCGCGAAATTGCTTCTTCGTAGGTGATCAAGCCGCGCTGGTAGAGGTCCTTGAGCGCCTGGTCCATCGTCTGCATGCCCACGTGCGCGCTGGTCTGGACGATGCTCGTCACCTGGTGGGCCTTGGCCTCCCGGACCAGGTTGCGAATCGCGGCGGTGGCAATCATCACCTCCACGGCTGCAATCCTTCCCGGCATGCCGGCGCGCGGCAGCAACTGCTGCGAGACGACCGCCTCCAGGGTGTTGGACAGCATGATGCGGATCTGCTCCTGCTGCCCCTCGGGGAAGGCGTCCACGATGCGGTCAACCGTGCTCGCCGCGTTGTTGGTGTGAACGGTCGAGAAAACGAGGTGCCCCGTCTCGGCGGCGCGGATCGCCAACTCCATGGTGTCCAGGTCGCGCATCTCGCCCACCAGGATGACATCCGGGTCCTCGCGCAGCGCGGCCCGCAGCGCGTTGGGGAACGCCTTCGTGTCGCCGCCCAGTTCCCTCTGGTTGATGATGCTTTTCTTGTGCGTGTGCAAGTATTCGATCGGGTCCTCGATGGTGATGATGTGCACGCTTCTTTCGGCGTTGATAAGCCCGATCATGGCGGCCAGGGTGGTTGACTTGCCCGACCCCGTGGGGCCTGTAACGAGCACCAGGCCGCGGGGCTTTCGCGACAACTCCTCCAGCACCAGCGGAAGCCCCAGGTCGCGGACGGTCGGTATCCTTGCCGGGATCAGCCTGAAGGCCGCTGCCACGCTGCCCTTGTCGCGGAAGATGTTTACGCGGAAGCGGGCCATCTTCTGCAGCGCGTATGAGCAGTCCAACTCCCAGGTTGCTTCGTACTGCTGTATCTGCTCATCGGTGAGGATGTCGTAAACCATGCGCTGGCAGACGTCGGGCGTGATCTCGGTGTAGTTTGCCTGGTAGAGCGGCCCGTCCACGCGCAAGATGGGGGGCAAGCCCACAGCCATGTGCAGGTCGGAGGCGCGCTTTTCGACCACTAGGTCCAGCAGTTCGTCAATGTGGGCCTCGGATATGGGCCGCGCTTCGGCCGTCCGCACCCCGTCGAGGTACGGGATGGTTATACGTTCCTCTACCTCTTTGGCGGCCACCATCTGGCCGTCGGCGGTGATCCCTACTGCGCCCATTGGAACTGCTACCTCTTCGGGAGTTTATGAGATTATAACGCTCCCCTGAAGGTGTTGACAACAGGGCAGCGTTGCGGAATTGCTACATGCCTGCGCCCGCGGTGAAGATGACGCGCATTACCTCTTCGATGGTCGTTATGCCCTCCAGGACCTTCTGGAAGCCGTCCTGCTTGAGGGTCTTCATGCCATTCGCCAGGGCTGCCTCTTTGACCTCCGACAGCGGGGCGCGCTTGACGATCAGGTCTGCAATCTCCTCGTTCATCACCATCAGTTCGTAGATGCCGATTCTCCCGAAGTAGCCGGTGTGCTTGCACAGTTCGCAGCCTTTGCCGCGGTAGAACATCGTCTCCTTACCATCGGGCACGCGGAACCCCACCCTGGTGAGCGCCTCCAGCGGAGGCCTGTAGGGTTCCTTGCAGTTGGTGCAGATGCGGCGCCCCAGGCGCTGCGCGAGCACCCCGATCACGCTGGCCGAGATCAGGAACGGCTCCACGCCCATGTCAACCAGACGCGTCACGGCGCTGGGCGCGTCGTTGGTGTGCAGGGTCGAGAGAACCAAGTGGCCGGTGAGCGATGCCTGCACCGCGATTTCCGCCGTCTCCAGGTCTCGGATCTCGCCCACCATGATGATGTCCGGGTCCTGCCGCACGAAGTGCCGCATCGCGGTGGCAAAAGTCAGGCCCGCCTTGCGGTTCACGGTTACCTGGCTGATCCCCTGCAACTGGTACTCCACCGGGTCCTCGATCGTGATGATGTTTTTCTCGGGCGAGTTGATTCTGTTCAGCACGGCATATTGCGTGGTGGTCTTCCCACTGCCGGTCGGGCCGGTCGAGAGGATCATGCCGTTGGGCTGGATCATGAGCGACTCCAGGTCCGCCTGGATGTCAGGGAACATGCCCAGTTTGTGCAGCCCGATCAGCGCGCTCGACTGATCCAGGATGCGCATCACGGCCTTTTCGCCGAACACGGTGGGCAGGGTGGAGACGCGCAGGTCGTAATCTCTGCCCTCATGGCGCACGTGGATTCTTCCATCCAGCGGCAGCCGCCGCTCGGCGATGTTCATGTCCGCCATGATCTTGATCCTGGAGATCAAGGGCGCATGAACATACTTGGGGATGCTCATCATCTCGTGCAGCACGCCGTCAACGCGGTAGCGCACGCGCACGCTGCGGCGGTCGGGCTCGACGTGAATGTCGCTGGCCCGGTCCTTGATCGCGGTCTGGATCAGAACGTTCACCACCCTGATGATGGGCACTTCCTCGGCAAGTTCGCGCACCCGGTCCAGGTCTTCGTCCGTTCCCCCACCGGTTACCACGGGCACATCTGCCGGGTTTCCCCCGCCGGTCACCCCCAGCGCCTGGAGCGCAGTCTGCAGGGTCTCGTCGGCCATCATGCCCGGCTCGCTGCGCCCCCGTAAAGCAGCCAGGTCCTCCGACGCAGCGAGCATCGGCTGGATTTCCATGCCGGTCATCAGGCGCATGTCGTCTATGGCGAACACGTTGGTCGGGTCGGCCATCGCGACCACCAGTTTGCCGCCGTTGCGTTGAATGGGGAACGCGTTATACTTCTGGCAGATGTTCTGGGGTATGGAGCGCATGGTCGCCTCGTCCAGGGGCACCTTCTCGAGGTCCAGGAAGGGGAGGTTCAACTGCTGCGCGTAGGCGCGCAGCACGTCGCGCTCCTTGACGAAGCCGAGTTCAATGAGGATGGCGCCTATTCTCTCGCCGGTGCTCTTTTGCACCGACAGGGCCTGGTCCAGTTGCGCCTGGGTTACCAGCCCTTGCTCCAGCAGGATTTGGCCGATCTGCTTCTTTGGCCCGCGCGGCAGCGCCATTCTGTCTCACCTCTCCCGCAATATTGGGCCATGAAACCGCATGACAGGAAATAAGTCCAGCCCCGATAGGCCAGCCACGCAACAATTATACCACACAAATGCCTGATATATCAAGCGGTTCACCCTGCCCTGAACGCTCCCTATGCCGCAATCGTGCACCACCTGCATCCGCCCGCTTCTTCCGCCATGCCAACGCTACGAGCCCTGCAACTCCGCCAGCACGGCCTCCCGCATCGCCGCCAGGGGCGGCTCGCGCCCTGTCCACAGTCTGAACGACAGCGCCCCCTGGCGCACAAGCATCTCTATTCCACTCACGGCCCAGCATCCCCTTCCGCGCGCCGCCCTCAAAAGCCTGGTCTCGACGGGCCGATAAACCAAGTCGTAAACCCACATTCGCCCACGCAGCCAATTCTCCTGCACGGGCGGGTCGTCATTTTGATGCGGATACATGCCGATCGGTGTTGCGTTGACGAGCAAGTCGCTCGACTCGCATGCGGCCTGCAGCGTCTGCGCGTTCAACTCGCTGGCCGCGCCGCGAGTGCTGCTTTCCGGCACCCTGGTGGCGAGGCCGGCCACCTGTCTTGCAGCCTCCGCCTCTTCCCGGAGCGCAATCACCTGGACTTGTTCGGCCCCCATCTGTGCCAGGGCGACAACCAGGGCCCTCGCCGCGCCTCCTGCTCCCAGCACTGCGGCCTTGCATCCGGACGCCTTGAAGCCCGCCGCAGCCAGTGACTGGGCGAACCCTTCCGCGTCGGTGTTATACCCCACCACGCGGTTGTCAAAGCAGCAAATCGTGTTCACCGCGCCGGTTATCCCGGCGGCTGTGTCCAGTTCGTCCATCAGGGCAGCCGCTGCCTGCTTGTGCGGGATCGTCACGTTCAGCCCCCCCAGGCTCAACGCGCGCACGGCGGCCACCGCCGCAGGCACGTGTTCCGGCCGCACGGGGAATGCGACGTAGCACCAGTTCATGCCCAAGGCCCGGAAGGCGGCATTGTGCATCTGCGGAGAGAGGCTGTGCTCGATCGGCCAGCCGATAACTCCCACAATGCGCGTCTCGGCAGAAATCCGCATTCCTTCATTCTTCGGTAGCATAGGATTCCATCCTGTGCCCTGCACAGGTTGAAAATCCGCCAGCCGGCGGATGCTACCTTCCTTCACCCCCACCTCACTCCTCCCCCATCGAGGGGGAGGAGGGCAACTTGTCCGCCCATCCTTTCGCATGAAGCCAGCGCCCCAGCAGTCGCTCCAGCAGGCGGGCGATTTTCGTGCCCGGAAAGTCCACCGGCGACAGCGCCCGCACCCAGATGGTGAACAGGCCCAGCCTGTTGCCCGCCAGGACATCGGTGAACACCTGGTCGCCGATGACGGCTGTCTCCGCGTGCCCGGTGCCCATCAACTGCATCGCGCGCAGGTAAGATCGCACTCCCGGCTTGCCTGCGTTCGTGACCCACCGAGCGCCGAGTTGCCCGGCGACCGCGCTGATGCGGTCGGTGCCGCGCGTGTTCGAGGCGATGCAGCAGGCGATTCCCTGCCGCCGGGCATTCTCAGCCCATCTCTTGACCTCCTCGCGCACCTGCCACGCATTCCAGTCAACCAGCGTATTGTCGAGATCAATGATCAGGCCGCGAATGCCGCGCGCGCGCAGCGATTCCAGGTCAATGTCCCACACGCGGTCACAGCGCAGGTTAGGGCGCAGCATATCCAGCAGTTTCTTCCCCCTGCACAGATTGCCCCTCCTGGTTTCAGGCATGATACCGGCAACTTCCCCGTCAGTCAACAGCCTCCTGGGGCCTGTTTGGACTGCGGCGGCATGCCGCCGCTCTCAAAGCGGGAGTGCGCCGGTGGCGGACTCCCGCACTCCACACCTCGCGCACTGTTGGCAGTTACCTGCGCGACATGCCTCTAGGCCTTGCGGCCCATGTCGCTGCCGACGAGGAGGAGGCGGGTTACCCTTTCGGCGGCTTCCTGCAAGAGCGGGCCGGCGTCTTGCATCGCCTGCTCGACGGAGATCGGGCCGGGCACGATGCTGAATGCGGCGGCGATCCCTTCCTCGAGCAGGCGCTCCGAGTCGTGCGCCACTTCCCCAGCCAGCGCGATCACCGGAACCCCATGCCTCTTAGCCAAGCGGCACACTCCCTGGATGACCTTGCCGAAGAATGTCTGCTCGTCAATCCTGCCCTCGCCGGTGATCAGCACGTCTGCTGCCTCGATATACTGCTCGAAGTTGACGGCCTCCATCACCAGCGCGATACCCATTCTTGGCCGCGCGTCCAGGAAAGCGATCAGCCCCGCTCCTAACCCGCCCGCGGCGCCCGCCCCCGGCAGGTCGCGCACCTCGCGCCCCAGGTCGCGCACGATCACGTCGGCGTAGTGCGAAAGCGCATCGTCCAGGATCGCAACCATTTCCGCGGTTGCGCCCTTCTGCGGCCCATACACCGCGGCTGCGCCCTGCGGCCCGACGAGCGGATTATTCACATCGCAGGCCACGAAAACCTCGGTCAAGGCAATGCGGGGGTCGAGGTTCGAGATGTCAATCTTCGCCAGGTCACGCAAGGCCTGGCCGCCGGGGCCGATTTCTCGGGCCTGTGCATCGGTCAGCCTTGCACCCAGGGCCTGGGCCATTCCCGCGCCGCCGTCATTGGTCGCGCTTCCTCCGATGCCTATGATCAGTTTGCGGCAGCCGGCTTCGAGCGCCGCCCTGATCAACTGACCGACACCAAAGGTGGTCGTGATCAGTGGGTTCCTCTTGTCTGCGGGAACGAGGTCCAGGCCGGCGGCTGCGGCCATTTCGATCACGCCTGTTACGTCATCGCCCAGGACGCCGAACATCGCCTCGACAGGCTCCCGCAGGGGGCCGAGAACCTTGGCCTGCACGAGCCTTCCGCGCGTGGCGGAGACGAGCGCCTCGACGGTGCCCTCTCCCCCATCGGCCAGGGGAAGCCTGACCGTCTCGGCCTCTGGCATCACGGCGCGCACGCCCTGCTCGATGGCATCGGCGGCAGCCACCGAGGAAAGGCTGCCCTTGAACGGGGCCGGCGCGATTACGATGTTCATGTCCAGGCCAATACCAACCTGCGTGGCTCCACGCAGGCCAAAGCCTGCGGCTACTTTGCTTCCGCCGCCTCGATGGTTATCGCCTGACCATCCTTGACGGCCTTGAAAACCTTGGCATCGCCGCGCACCTTCCCGAAAACGTTCACAGCGCTGGCGGGCCTTATCTCCTCCCCGCTGCTGACAGGGGTCTTTCCGAAGAATATGCAAAATGCGGTGCCCGGCGGCCAGTAGCCGAGATCGCCCAGTTCCACAACTTCTTTGGCATTCTCCGAGGGAAGGCGAACCGGTATCGAGAAGTAAATCTCGTCGCCCCAGGTATTCGCCCGCCCTTTGATGGGCAGCGCTTTGCAGATTGCGTCTGCGGTCTTCGTGTCGTTCAGGTCCGCCTCAGCGCTCACCTTGCCTGATGTTATCTTGACGACCTTCCCCATGTTCTCTTCCTCCCGATGCCCGACCCTTTCGTCGCTGTCATTCTGAGTCCGCCGGCCGGCGGGCTCAGAATGACACCCCGGGTCAGATAAATTGCTCCAGGTGCATTCTGCCCTTGATGAAGCCCTCCTCGCGGCCCAGCAGGCCGTCCTCGTGCTCGATGCTGAGCACGCCGTCGTAGCCGACGCTCTTGAGGCGCGCGATATACTCTCCCCAGTGAATGCCTCCGTATCCCGGGATGCAGTAGCGCCACCAGCCTCCGCCGAGAACCCCGACATGGCGCAGGCGGTTGGCGCGCACCTCGGTATCCTTGGCGTGGGTGTGGAAGATACGCTTGCCGAACCTTTCCACCGCCGCGAGGTGGTCAACCTGCATCCAGAAAAGGTGCGACGGGTCGAAGTTCAGCCCGACGTTGTCGCCGGATGCAATCGAGAACACGCGGTCCCAGCATTCCAGCCCCTGCAGCAGGGTCGCATACCAGTTCTCGAATGCGATCTTGACGCCCTGTTTCTTGGCGTATTTCCCCATCGCAGGCCAGACCTGGGCGAAGTCCTCCTCGATGGTCTTCATCTTATCCTTGCCCGGAACCGGCATGCCGGCCATCGTGCACACCACCTCGCAGTCCAGCGCGGCGGCGGCGTCAATCACCTGCTTCATCACGCGCCCGGCTTCCTTGCGCTTGTCCGGGTCCGCTTCGAGCAGGCTGCGGTAGTGGGCCAGGCTCGAGAGGCGCACACCGTGCTTCTTGAGCAGGGCCTTCACCTTGGCGGCGCCGCCTGCTGTAACCTTCTCGGTGTCAATGTGCTTGCTGCCAGGGCCGGCTGCCGCTTCGAGCGCCGTGATCCCGTTATCGGCCGCCCACTTCACGACTTCCTCCAACGACTTATCCGAAAAAGGCGCGGTCAGAATCCCAACATACATAACACTCCTCCTATTAGGTTTCGTCCCGTTCCCCCCCGAGCGGGCAGGTTCCGACAGCAAGAACCCCACATGGCAGCGAGCCAGACTCGGCAGTGGCTATCGCCCCTCCTCTTCCTGCTCCCCCAGCAAGGGGGAGAACATTCTTGCCAGGTCCTCTTCGACGCGGGCGAAGTGCATCTGGACGCCGAGCAGCCAGAGGATGATCAGGGCTTCCTCGAGTTGATCGGGGCGGGCATCGAGCACCCTGGCGAAGAATTCGGTAACGACCTGCTCCCACGTGGAGGCGGTTTCGTTCAGTTCCAGCGGTCGTGTTGTTCCGATGCCGCTGAACAGGGTCTGCTGCATCTTGGCCATGAACTCGTTGACGGCGGCCGGGGTGGCGCGCTCCAGCCGCTCCCCGAACTCGCGCCTGACGACTGCCCTGAATTCATCCAAGTTCATCGGGAAAGGTTCTCAGATTTCCGGCTCGATGAGCCCGTAGTCCCCATCTCTTCTGCGATAGACGACGTTCACCTGTTCGGTGCGCGGGTTCAGGAACACGAAGAAATTGTGGCCCAGCAGGTCCATCTGCAGGGCTGCCTCCTCGGGGTCCATGGGCTTGACGTTGAAGCGCTTGACCCTGACGATGCGCCCGCTGTCGCCCTCGGCGGCAGGGGTTTCCGCGGCTGGCTCCTCGACGGCCTGCTCGGGAGCAGGCGCCGCGTGCAGGCGGCGGTCAACGGCGCGTTCCTTGTAGCGGCGCAGTTGCTTGGCCATCTTGTCAACCGCCTGGTCAACGGCGCTGCGCAGGTCCTGGGCGCGCTCCTCCGCGCGCACCAGGAAGCCGTTCGCGTGAACGGTGATCTCGGCTACGTGCCAGGCGCGCTCCTGGCTGTGCGCCAGGTGAACCGAGTGCACGCGGTGCAGGAAGCGCAGCAACTGCCCCACCCGCTGATGCACGTGCTCCTTCAGCGGCTCCGGGATGCGGAGAGTCTTGCTGGTAAATGTGATCTCGAATTCAGCCTGCAATTGAGTGTTCCTCCGATCACTGGCGTTCATCCCATCCTACGGCAGCCGACAAGCGGTGCAAACCGCATAACAGGCGATTCCTTCCTTTCTCCCGACGAAGCCCAGGCCCTCCGAGGTCGTGGCCTTGATGCTGACATTTTCGGGCGCGATGCCCAATGCCTGCGCGATATTGGCGCGCATTGCGTCAATTTTGGGGGCGATTCTCGGGGCCTCCGCAACGACGGTCGCATCAGCGTGAAGGATGCGAAAGCCCCGCTCGCTTGCAATCCTGGCCGCCGTCGCCAGCAGGTCGAGGCTCCTGGCCCCGCGCCAGGCCGGGTCGGTGTCGGGGAAGTGGGTTCCGATGTCCCCGGCGCACGCGCAGCCCAGCACCGCATCGCAGATCGCGTGGCACAGCACGTCGGCATCACTGTGGCCGAGCAGCCCCGCCTCTCCGGCGAATTCGACGCCCCCGAGGATCAGTCGCCGCCCCTCGCCAAAGGCGTGCACATCGTACCCGAAGCCGGTTCTCGTCGCGCTGACAACTCGTCCAAGAGCGATTGACTCGGCGAGCGCCAAATCCTCTGGCGTCGTTATCTTGATGTTGTCCGCGCTGCCGGGGACGAGGAAAACATTCCTGCCCAGGTTCTCCACCAGCCCGGCCTCGTCGGTGGCGGTGAAGCCGTCCTTGTCCGCGCGCTCGAACGCGGAAACCAGCAGAGAGTAACGAAACGCCTGCGGGGTCTGGGCAAGGAACAGGCGCTCGCGCGGGATGGTGCGGCTGACAGCCCTGGCGTCATCGCTGTGCTTCACAGTGTCGGGGCACGGCAGGGCGGCAATAGCCGCGCCGTGCAAGCGGGCAGCGTCGAGGCACCGCTGAATGAGGCCCATAGACACAAAAGGCCTGGCGGCATCGTGCACGATGACGACGTCGGTGTCAGCATGCACCTGCGAGAGGCCGTTGCGCACCGATTGCTGGCGCGTATCGCCTCCGGCGACCACCTTCTCGGTCTTGTCGCCGGGCGCGCCAGCGATGAGTTGCCGCGCTCTTTCCACGTGCTGCGCAGGGCAGACGATGACGATCTCGTTCACCTGCGCGCAGGCGCGGAAAGCCTGCAGCGAATATTCAATCATCGGCCTGCCGCCGATGCTGACCCAGGCCTTTGGCTCGTTAGAACGCTTCAGGCCGAGTCTTTCTCCTCGGCCGGCCGCCGGAATAAGCGCCGAAATCCGCGTCAGCGCGTACCTCCGCGTGATTTGACGTGCTCTTGATCGCGCCGAAAATCATCTTGCCGGCAGCGGTCTGGAAGACAGTGCTGACGACGATGGTCACCGTCTTGCCGATGTCCGAGCGGCCGTTCTCCACGACCACCATGGTGCCGTCATCCAGGTAGGCCACCCCCTGGTCGGGCTCTTTGCCCTCGCGCAGGATGTTGACCATCAGTTCTTCGCCCGGCAGAACGGCGGGCTTCATCGCGTTGGCCAGTTCGTTGACGTTCATCACCGGGACCGACTGCAGCGAGGCGATCTTGTTCAGGTTGAAGTCGTTGGTGACCACCGCGGCGTCCAGTTGCTTTGCCAGTTTCACCAGTTTCACGTCCGCCCCATCGGAAGCCAGGAAAGGCCGCTCGTAGTTGTCGTAAACCTCGACCAGGCCGGGGTACTCGTTCTTCATCGTCTGCAGGACGTCCAGCCCCCTGCGGCTGCGGTTGCGCTTGAGGCTGTCCTGCGAATCGGCCAGGTCGTGCAGTTCCTGAAGGATGAAGTCCGGTATGTAGATCGGGCCCTCCACGAACCCGCTGCGGAAGATATCCGCGATGCGGCCGTCAATGATCACGTTGGTATCGAGTAGTTTTATGCGGCCGCGCACCTCCGCCCGCCGGGATGCGTCCAACTTGGGCATGATAAACGAGAGTTCGTCCTTCAGGCTCAGCAGCGCCGCGCTGACCAGATAGACCGTGACCACGCCAATCAAGAGCAGGAAAAGAAAGAACAGCGCTGCGCTGGTTTGCATGATGGGATAAAGCAGAAAACCCAGCAGCGCCGTGATAGTAACGCCGATCACCAGGCCAGCACCAGCAGCCACTTTGTCCAGGGTCGGAACCCTGCGCAGCGTCGAACCCAGTTCGATCACCTGGCGGAAGATGGGGCCGGCAAGCACGACAGCCACCAGCGCTCCCAATACCACGAAAGCCGACCGATAGAGGACCTCGGCCCACTGCTGCGGAGGCCTGTGCTGCCAATCCCTTAGGAGTGCCACATAAGCGTTTGAGACATAATACATGAGCACTCCGCCAGTTACGCCGAACAGTCCGCTGAACAGAAAGTGCATCAATCTTACTGCCAATTCATCTCACCTCCTTTCTTCCCCCCGCCTCGGAAGCGCGGGGTTGATGTCCGCATACCCTTCTATGTTTAGACGTCGAAACGCGCGCAAAGTTGCGTAAGTTCCTCTCTTTTCATCCTTCCAGGGCCTGCTGGAAGGCTTCCGCGAGGTCGCCCGCGGGCACGGCCCCCGGCGGCAAGGACCCCTTTCTCCAGCCCATCCGGGGCACGATGCAGCGCGAGAAGCCCAGGCGCGCGGCCTCGCTCACGCGCCGCTCAGGCTGGCTGACGGCCCGCACCTCGCCCGTCAGCCCTACCTCGCCAAAGCAGACCGTGTCCGGGCGCACAGGCCTGTCCTTGGCGCTGGAGGCCAGCGCCACGGCGATCCCCAGGTCGCAGGCGGGCTCTGAGATCATCACGCCCCCCGGCAGGTTCACGAAGACGTCCGACTGCCCAAGAGCGATCCTGGCCTTCTTCTCAAGCACCGCCATCACCAGGCTGGCGCGGTGGTGGTCCAGCCCTGTAACGCTGCGGCGCGGGTTCCCATAGGCCGCAGCGGGGGAAACGAGGCCCTGTATCTCGACCAGCAGAGGGCGGCTTCCCTCGATGGTGGCCACGACGGCCGATCCGGGCCTTCCGACCTGGCGCTCCAGCAGGAAGGCCGCGCTGGCGTTGGGCACCTCCTGCATGCCGCTCTCGTGCATCTCGAAAACGCCCAGTTCGTTGGTCGAGCCGAACCGGTTCTTGACAGCCCTCAGCAGCCTGAACTGCAGGTGGCGCTCCCCTTCCAGATACAGCACGGTGTCCACCATGTGCTCCAGGACGCGGGGGCCCGCGATGGCGCCCTCCTTCGTAACGTGGCCCACCAGGAAGACGGCAGCGCCGCTCTCCTTTGCCAGGCGAATGAGGCGACCGGCGCAAAAACGAATCTGGCTGACGCTGCCGCAGCCCGAGTCGAGTTGCTGGCTGAAGACGGCCTGGATGGAGTCCATCACAGCGGCCGCAGGGCGCAGGTCTGCGATGTGCGCTTCGAGCGCTTCGACCTCGGTCTCCGCTGCGACCAGCAGGTTCTGGTTGGATATGCCCAGGCGCTGGCTGCGAAGGCGCAACTGGCTCAATGATTCCTCGGCCGACACATATAGGCAGGGCGCAGCGTGGTCGTGGGATGCCAGCCCGTCCAGGGCCTGGAGCAGCAAGGTTGACTTTCCAACGCCGGGATCGCCTGCCAGCAGGACAGCCGAACCTGCCACCAGCCCTCCGCCGAGAACGCGGTCGAATTCCTCAATGCCGCTCTTGACGGACACCAGTTGCGCATCGCCGACCGCGCTCACGGGCATGGGTCGAGACATAGGCACGGCGGCGCGCTCGCCGGCGCGCCCACCGGCGGGCTGCTGAACCTGCTGCTCGACCAGCGAATTCCACTCGCCGCATTCCGCACAGCGGCCCATCCAGCGCTGGGATTCTGCGCCGCACTGCTGGCAAACGAACCTGGTGGGGATCTTGGGCAATGCCCCCCTCTGTCATCCGTTATAGTTTATGCCGGCCTGTCCGCCGACGCGCGGACGGCTAGTGCCGTTCCAACTAGTTTGTCCTATGATGACCACACGATCCGTCGGTAGCCACAGGCTTCAGCCTGCGCGGACTGATGTCGGCATATCAAGTTGGAACGGCACTAGGAGCCAACTTCTGCCAGCGATTCAGCCTTGCGAAACATGATGCGGCCTTCATCTAGGTCCGCCAGTATGCTGTCGCCCTCGCGGAAAGCGCCGTGCAGGATCTGCTCTGCCAGCGGGTCCTCGATCAGCTTCTGTATCGCCCGCCGCAGCGGGCGCGCACCCAGGGCTCGGTCGAAGCCCTCCTTGGCCAGCATCTCGCGCACCGCTTCGGTTATCTCCAGCCTCATGTCCTGCCCCCGCAGTTGCACATCCAGCCTCGCCAGCATCAGGTCAACGATCTGCTTTATCTGCTCGTGCGAAAGCGCGTGGAAGACGATCACCTCGTCCACGCGGTTGAGGAACTCGGGCCTGAAGGTCTGCTTGACCTTCTCCATCACGACTTCTTTCATGCGATCGTGGGCGGCGTCGTCGGTGTCGGCCGCCTTGGCGCGATAGCCGATGGTTGCGTGGCCGATGTCAATCGAACTGGTGCCGATGTTCGAGGTCATGATGACCACCGCGTTGCGGAAATCGGCCACCTTGCCGTGCGCGTCGGTCAGCCGCCCGTCCTCCAGCACCTGCAGCAGGATGTTGAAGACCTCCGGGTGGGCCTTTTCCACCTCATCCAGCAGGACCGCCGAGTAGGGCTTGCGGCGCACGGCGTCGGTCAGTTGCCCGCCTTCCTCGTAGCCGACGTATCCCGGCGGAGCGCCCACCAGCCTGGATACCGTGTGCCGCTCCATATACTCGGACATGTCAATGCGGATCATGGCCTCTTCGTTGCCGAACAGAAACTCGGCCAGCGCGCGCCCCAGTTCGGTCTTGCCCACGCCCGTGGGGCCCAGGAAGATGAACGAGCCCGTGGGGCGGCGGGGGTCTTTCAGGCCCGCCCGTCCGCGCCGCACCGCGCGCGAGACTGCCGCGATCGCCTCATCCTGGCCGATGATGCGCTGGTGCAGCGTATCCTCCATGCGCAGCAGCCTGGTCGTCTCCTCCTCCGCCAGGCGCGTTACCGGCACCCCGGTCCAGTTGGAGACCACGGTGGCGATATCCTCTTCGGTGACCACGCGCTGCTCGGAGGCGCGGCGCTCTTCCCACCCGTGCTCGACCTGGCGCACTTTCTCGGCCACGCGCTGCCTTTTCTCGCGCAGGGCCGGGGCCTGGGAGTAGTCGCGCTCGAAGGGCGAGACGCTGGATACGCGCTGCAGCGCGCGTTCCACCGCCTCCAGTTCCTCGCGCGCCTGCTTCACCTCGGGCGGGACCATGGTGGACGCCAGGCGCACGCGGCTGGCGGCCTCGTCCATCACGTCAATCGCCTTGTCGGGAAGGAACCGGTCAGTTATGTAGCGGTGCGACAAACGCGCGGCGCTTGCCAGCGCCTCATCCAGGATGGTAACGCTGTGGTGCCGCTCGTAGCGCTCGCGCAGGCCCTTCAAGATTTCCAGAGTCTCTTCAACCGCCGGCTCGCCCACGAGGATCGGCTGGAACCTGCGCTCCAGCGCAGCATCGCGCTCGACGTATTTCTTATACTCGTTCAGGGTCGTGGCCCCGATGCACTGCAATTCCCCTCTCGCCAGCGCAGGCTTGAGTATGTTGGAGGCGTCAATCGCCCCCTCGGCCGCGCCCGCGCCAATCAGGGTGTGCAACTCGTCCACGAAGAGGATGATCTCGCCCGCGCACTTTCTTATCTCGTCCATCACGCGCTTCATGCGCTCCTCGAACTCGCCGCGGTACTTGGTCCCCGCGACCAAGCCCGCCAGGTCGAGGGCGATAACGCGCTTGCCGAACAGCACCTCAGGCACGTCCTTTTCCACGATGCGCTGGGCCAGGCCCTCTGCGATGGCTGTCTTGCCGACCCCCGGCTCGCCGATCAGGCAGGGGTTGTTCTTCGTCCGGCGCGACAGTATCTGGATCACGCGCTGGATCTCCATGTGGCGGCCGATGCAGGGATCGAGTTTACTTTCCGTGGCTTCTCTCGTCAGGTCGCGCCCGAAGGCGTCGAGCACCGGCGTGGTGGAGCGCTGCCTGGCAGATGGGCTGGCCAGTATGGGGGTGCCGCCCAACTGCCTGCCGACTTCCCTGCGCACGCGCTCGGGGTCCACCGACATCGCGCGCAGCACCCTGGCGGCCGCGCAGTCGGCGTCGCGCAGCAGCGCCAGCATGACGTGCTCGGTGTCAATGTAGTTCGGCAGCCCGAGGCGCGGATTCAGTTCCACCGCCTCGTGCATCGAGAGTTCGAGCGCGCGCTTGAACTTCTGGCTGAAACTGATCGCCCCGTGCGGCGCGGCGCGCGCCTCCTCGCTGCCCGTATATTGCGCCACCTCGGCGCGCAGGCGGCCCAGGCTCACGCCCAACAGTTCAAGCACTCGCGCAGCAACGCCCTCACCCTCTCGCACCAAGCCCAGCAGCAGGTGCTCCGTCCCCACGGTGCTGCTGTTCATCCGCCGCGCTTCATCTTGCGCGTACTTCACCGCCCGCATTGCCGACGCAGTTAGCCGCTCAGACCAATCTTCTGCCACCACCCTACTCCTTGAGCCAATCCCTCCCGTTCACCTCGATCTCGACGACTGTTCCAGTTCCCCCTCACGCGCGCTGCTCCACCGCGGCCGATTTTCCCTCAGGGAAAATCGGCACTCCCTCGCTGACGGTAAGTTGTCGGAACCTGGTCATCAGTTCCTTCGTAATCTTACCCGGTTTGCCCGTCCCTATTATCCTGCCGTCAACCTTTACAACCGGAACGATCTCGGCTGCGGTTCCGGTCAGGAAACATTCGCTCGCCGTATAGACGTCGTATTGCAGGAATCGTTCCTCGACGACGCCGATGCCAAACTCAGCCGCAAGTTCCATCACCACTGCCCTGGTTATCCCCTCCAGTATCCCGGCGGAAACCGGAGGAGTAACCAGTTTTCCGTCCGCAGCGATGAAGATGTTGTCGCCCGTCGCCTCGGCCACGTAGCCCTCGTGATTGAGCATTATGCCTTCCTGCAGGCCGGCCCGGGTAACCTCTATTTTTGCCAGAACGTTGTTCAGGTAGTTCAGCGACTTGATCTGCGAGCTGAGCGCCTGCGGCAGGTTGCGCCGGGTGGTAACGGTGTTGAGTTCCAGGCCCTCCTCGTAAAAGCGAGCCGGATAGAGTTGGATTTTGTCGCAGATGATTATCGTGCAAGCGCCGCTCGCGCACTTGGCCGGGTCCAGGCCCAGGTCTCCCACCCCCCTGGTAACGACCAGGCGGATGTAGGCGTCGCGCAGGGAATTGGCCCTCAGCGTTTCCAATACCGCTTCTTCGAGCCCCTCCGGGGTCAGCGGTATGGCGAGCATAATCGCCTGCGCGCTGCGATAGAGCCGCTCCAGGTGCTCTGTCAGGCGGAAAACCCTGCCGTTGTAGGCCCGGATGCCCTCGAAAACTCCGTCGCCGTAGAGCAGCCCGTGGTCAAATACCGAGATTTTCGCCTGGCTTTGCGGCAGCAGTTGTCCGTTGATGTAAACCAGGCGTTCCAAAACAACCTCCGGTCGCTATTATCATACCACATTCTTACAGCCCTGACAACCCCCATGCTGTTGTGTAACTGCTAACGCGCGGCGGGTGCTCTGGGGGCGGCTTCTCCCCTGGCGTGAGCGAAGCCGAAGGCTGAAGCCGTCCGCCAGCCGGCGGATGCCCTACAGGCCCGCGGGGGCAGGTCGCCGAGCCTACTTCGCCGTAGCGGCTGCGTAGGCTGAACGCGCCAAAGCCGCTATGGCGCGACATACTGCACCTCTGCCTCTCTGAGCACCTCATCCTTGAAATAGCGGCTGATACCGCCAGGAGTGCTGATATGCGCCGTCCGGCCGAGTAACTCGGACAGTTCTCGCTCGATGCCTGCGAGTTTGATGAACCCAACGGGGTGTCCCGGCTCGAACTACACCAGCACATCAACATCGCTGTCCGGGTCAAAGTCGTCGCGCAGCACCGAGCCGAAGAACGCCAGTTTCCGGATGTGATGCATCCGGCAGAACTCGGCGATGCGCTCCCTGTCAACCGCAATGGCCAGGCTCACGGCGCGCTCCTCCCATTCCGACAGCCCCCACATTATACCACGGCCCACTGGGCGGCCACCCCTCGAAGAGGGACCCTGAAGGGTCCCTTCTCGGGGCCCTGAAGGGCAGAGGGCTGCCCCTACACGGCCTGTGCGCGGCCCTACTTGCCCTCCGTGATGATGCCGTGATAGCAGCCAAGCCAATAGGGAAGCAAGTAGTAGGAGGGAACCTCCTCGTGGTAGCCATCAGCGCCGCCGTCGAATTCATACGGGTTTGAGTTCCAAAGCTCCACCGGCCTCTCGTCCGCGCGCAGCGCCACGAGCGCCTGCGGCTGCCCGAACCGGTCGTAGGCGGGGTCGTGCGGCAGGTCCTTGCGGTGGCTGTTGCGCACGCGCCAGCAGATCTGGTCTGTCGGTATCTGCTGCAGCGTTGCGACGGCCTCTTCGGCCTGGCACGGCTTGCCTGTCAGCGCGCCGTAGATGAAGTTCCACAAGGGATTCCGCTCCGGCTTCTCTATCTGCCACGACCGCTCGAAACTCAACAGGTATATCGCGCGCAGTTCGGGGTCGGTCTCGTAAAGCAAGAGCGGGTAATAGCAGAGGAAGGCCAGTTCATCATCGGAATGGTTCACGTGCCCGACCGCCATTATCTTCTGGTAGATCGTGTTCAGCGCGTAGTGATGCTCATGCGCGAGTTTCAGATACTCTTTCTGATACTTGGGGTCGCCGGTCACGTGATAGGCGACCTTCAGGTGCGAGAGCGTCTCGAGCGAGTTCAGCCCACGCTGCGCCTCCCACGGCCCGTTGATCATTTCGGGCGCGAAAACTCCCCACGTCGTGGGCTTGCCGTCAACGTCAACCAGGTAGTAGCCGTGCTCGATCAGGTGGTCGGTGACGAGGCGCACGATCCTGCGCAGGTCTTCTTTCTCTTTCTCGTTTGCCGCCAGGTCGTAATAAACCGAGTATGCGAAGTAGTGGCCGTCCAGTTCATCGGAACTGGTGTCGCCCTTCCACTCGCCCCTGCCATCGGCGTCCGGGTGCCATTCGCCGCCTGACTTGGTCACGCGCTCGCCGTTGAATACGTGAGCGCGCGCCGGGTAACCCTTGATGGTGGACTTGTTCACCAGGTCCATCATCGCATAAACCGACTGGCGGGCAAGCCGCTTCGCTTCAGCGGAGCGAGTTACTGCGTGGCGGAAGCACTCCGCCCCCACGTAGATCGAAGTCCACAGCCCGTCGTTATCGGTCGCCTCGAACATGTAGGAGGAAAGGTCTCCGGGCTTCTGCAGGTTGACGCCCGATACATAGCCGCGCCTGTTGTGGCGAGCGGCGATGACCTCTTCGTAGATTGCGCACTTCTTCTCAAGGGTGGTCTTCTGAGTGTAGATGCGGCTCAGCCCGGCATCGGTCCCGATCCAGGCGGTGCCGTCCTTCTCCACAGCGATCGCCTGCACTTTGTCGCCCGCCAGCCATCCGCGGCCCAGGTAGTAGCGCCACTGGCCCCCTTTCAACCTGTTGGCCCCGATCGCGGAGCCGAACCAGCGCGAACCGTCCGGGCCGAGAGCGACACATGTGAGGTCATCATAGGGCAAGCCATTTTGGCCGGTAATCTTCTCGCCCCATCCCTTCGCATCCATCAGGGAGACGCCCTCAGCGGTCGCCACCCAGAGCACGCCCTGCGAATCGGCGGCGACGGCGCGCACGTTGTCGCACACCAAGCCGCTGTTCTGCTTGGTGAGCACTGTCCACTCGCTGCCGCGCCGGATGAGCAGGCCGAACTGGGTCGCCAGCCACGCCTCGCCGGCGATGACTGCGATGGAGCGCGCGTGGTCTGTGGGCGGAAACTCGATCGTTTCCAACTTGTCCCCCTCGATGATCCACATGCCCTGGTCGCACGCGGCATAGAAGCGACCCTTGCCATCGCTCGCCAGGCCATAGACCGGGCCCCACCTGCCCGGCGCGCTGAGCGTTTTCGCGCTGCCGCTGGCGCTGATGACGTGGATGCCCTCGGCAGAACCCGCCAGCATCTGGTCGCCGCGCGCGACGAGGCAGTTCACAGCCGCGGTTACCTGGCGCACGGCGCGCCACTTCCCGCCTTCGAGCACGGCAGCGCCAGCACCCGTTCCCGCCCAAAGGCGCCCCTTCGAGTCGAAAGCCAGGGCGCGCACGTCTTGCGACGGCAGCCCCTGTCCAGGGGTTCCAACTTCGGCGAATTCCTGCTCATACGGCCCGATGACAAGCGCGCGGACTGGCGTGTCCGGGTCTCGTTTCACGGTTGCGGGCATGGCAATCGTTCCTCCTTCGGTGTCGGCATCAGCAAGGGCGCACGCGGACGCCGCCGCCCAAATGGCGGCGATCCCCCATGCCTTCAACCTTCTCGCCATGCGCCCTTGCCACTCCATCCCCCGATCCACTCGGAGCCACTTCATTCTGCCAGCCTGCCTGTCCCCCCTGCAACTGCACCGGCGCGCATGTTCTCGCGTGGTCCAGAGTCACCAGGCGCGGCAGGAACGCGCAGGCCGCTGGTGGAATATACTCTCAAGGAAAAGGAAGCCGAGAGGCCGCTCGAAGAGATTGCTTGCACAGAGGGCCGTCGTCCTACCATCATGCAGCGGCGAGGGAGGGTGAGATGATCAGAATACGTGTGGCAGTTCCATTGCTCGTTGCGGCAGCGTACCTTGCGGGAGGGGGCGCGTGGGCAGCCACCACCGACCGCGTGAGCGTGGATAGTTCAGGGGTGCAGGAAAACGACAGCTCATGGGGGGCGTCCATCAGCGCAGACGGCCGTTTCGTGGCGTTCGAGTCCGACGCAAGCAACCTCGTGCCGGGGGACACGAATGGCTGCGAGGACATCTTCGTTCACGACCGGCAGACCGGCGCAACAGAGCGCGTGAGCGTGGACAGTTCAGGGGTGCAGGGCTACGAGCTCTCAGAGAGCGCGTCCATCAGCGCAGATGGCAGCTACGTGGCGTTCGAGTCCGACGCAAGCAACCTCGTGCCGGGGGACACGAATGGCCGCGAGGACATCTTCGTTCACGACCGGCAGACCGGCGCAACAGAGCGCGTGAGCATCGCCAGTTCGGGCGCGCAAGGCAACAGCGGCTCGTATGACCCTTCCATCAGCGCGGATGGCCGGCTTGTAGCGTTCTACTCCTACGCCAGCTACCTGGTGCCGGGGGATACGAATGGTTGCCACGACGTCTTCGTTCACGACCGGCAGACCGGCGCAACAGAGCGCGTGAGCGTGGACAGTTCAGGGGTGCAGGGCAACGGAAGTTCTTATAGTCCCTCCATCAGCGCAGACGGTCGCTTTGTAGCGTTCATCTCCGGCGCCAGCAACCTCGTCCCGTGGGATACGAATGGCCTCGACGACATCTTCGTTCACGACCGGCAGACCGGCGCAACAGAGCGCGTGAGCGTGGACAGTATAGGGGTGCAGGGCAACGACTACTCATGGGCGCAGGCCATCAGCGCAGACGGCCGCTACGTGGCGTTCGAATCCGGGGCCACCAACCTCGTGCCAGGGGATACGAACGGCACAATAGACATCTTCGTGCGCGACCGGACGCTGGCGATCAACGGGGATGCCACGACCACGGATTCGAGATCGGTCGCGCTCTCGATCATCTACGGGAACTGGGGCGAGATGCGGTTCAGAAACGACCCGGGCGCCTGGTCTGCATGGGAGACATGCGCCGCCAGAAAAGCCTGGACGCTGTTGCCATGCAATGCGACAAAGCGCGTTTACGTCCAGTTCCGCGATGCGGCCCATGTGCAGTCCGCGCCCTCATACGATGAGATAATGCTGCAGGCTGCACGCCCCACCGGCCTGAGCATCAGCATCAACGGGGGTGCGAGCTGCACCAACTCTGCCAGCGTCACTCTGACCCTCGCCGCCACCGGCGCTTACGAGATGTGCTTCCGCAACGAGAGCGGCACCTGGTCTGCCTGGGAGCCGTTCGCGACGAGCAAGTCGTGGGTATTGTCATCCGCGCGCGGGACGAAGACTGTCGGCTTTCAGGCGCGCGACGCCTGCTACAACGCGGCTGCCGAGGTAACTGACCAGATCGTGAGGCCCACCTTCGATGATGTCCTCTGCGCCAACTCGCAGCGCCCATATGTCGAGGCCCTCGTGCGCGAGGGCATCGCCGGCGGCTGCGGCGCAAATCCGCCGCTGTATTGCCCCACTGGCAATGTGACCCGGGCGCAGATGGCGAAGTTCCTCTGCATTGCGGCAGGCAAGCAAACGCTTGACAAGGCGACTCCCACATTTGCCGATGTGCCCAAGGCTCACTGGGCCTACGGCTACGTCGAGCGCCTGGCAGATGCCGCATCATGGCCCGGCGGCGCTCCTACCGGCGGATGCCGCATAGAGGGAACCACCAAATACTTCTGCCCCAACGACCCGGTTACCCGCGAGCAGATGGCCAAGTTCCTGTGCGTTGCAGCAAGCAAATCGCCGATGGCCTCGTGCGCGGGCACGTTCGGCGATGTAACCTCGGCGAATTCATTCTGCCGGTTTATCGAGCGCCTGACCGATGCACCCTCCTGGCCCGGCGGCGTAACCGTTACCAGCGGCTGCGCCTGCCCCTCGGGCTACCCTCCAGCCGCAAAGTGCTACTGCCCGAAAGCAAACGTAACTAGAGGGCAGATGGCAGTATTCCTGGTGCGGGCGTTCGGGATTTCGATGTAACGCCCCGATTTCATCGGGGCACGCCAGCGGGACGCTGGCGTTACGGGTAGGGGCGACCTGCCCGTTCATCCGCCGGCTGGCGGATTCAGGGTCCCTCTTCGAGGGGCCGGTCGCCCCCACAATGGAGCGCAGAAGGGGCCGGCTTGCTCGGCGTCGAACCGGGACAATCAATAACTAATCCTGCGGACTAACAGGGGGCAGCGTGGGGATTCGTGCGCGGCGTCGAGCGGGCCTGATTCTCTCGCTCGCGGTCAGCGTTGTGATGCTGGCGCTTTACTTCCGCGGCAATCTGGCCGCGCTGGAGGCCTGGGCCTACGATTCCCTCATGGCCGCGCGAGCGGGCAGCGTGGCGACCAACAAGATCGCGATGGTCTTGATTGATGACCGCAGCCTCGATTCCCTCGGAGAATGGCCCTGGCCGCGCTCGCGCCACGCCCGCTTGATACGGCGTCTGATGAAGGCCGGCCCTCCCAAGGCCGTGGTTTTCGATCTGCTGTTCCCTCCGAGGCAAGGTCAGGAAAGCGAGGACGCTGCCCTGGCGCGCGAGATGAAGAAGGCGGGGAATGTTTTCCTGGCGATGTTCTTCTCTCGCGGGGAGAAAACGCTGCGCGTCGGCGACAAGGGGATTTGCATGACGCGCATGAAACGTCCTCCGCCCGTGCTGAGCAAGGCGGCAAGAGGCGTCGGGGCGGTCAACGTCTTCCCCGATCACGATGGGGTCGTGAGAGCCTCGCCCACGGTGTTCGAGCGCCGGGGGCGCGCCTACCCCAGCCTGGGGGCCCTGACGGCGGGCTTCGTTTCCGGCGCGCGCACGCTGAAACCGCGCATAGCCCTGGGCCGGTGCATCCAGATGGGAGATTGCCGCATCCCGGTTGACCACGCCGGGGAAATGCTGATTCACTTCGCCGGGCCCTATGGGGCCATCAGGACGCATTCCTACAAGGACGTTCTTGAGGGCAGAATAGAGCCTGGTCGTTTTGCGGACAAGGTCGTAGTGGTGGGCTTTTCGGCGGCAGGCATGTCCGATGCGCACCCCACTCCGGTTTCTCCGGCCATGCCGGGCGTAGAGATCAACGCGCACATCATCAATACCATCTTGCAGCAGGCGCACAGCGCGAAGGCAAGCCCGCTGGCGACCGCCGCGATTATCTTGCTGACGGGTGTGCTGGTCGGCATTCTGGTGCCCCGCTCTTCCCCGAGCACAGGCGTGGCAATCTCATTGCTGCTGGCAGCCGGCATTGCGGGGATCGGCGTGCTGGCGCTGGACGTGTGGGGCCTGTGGCTGCCGATTGTCGCTCCTGCATTGACTGTCGGTGCCGCACTGCTGGCGACGATGGCTGACGCCTACCGGCGCACTCAGCGCGACGATGCTGCGCTGGAGTCGAGCCTGTCAGCCCTGGCGCTGGCAACGCGCATGTTGGCCGTGGGCACGGCGCGCGCCAGCCTGGTATCCGCACTGCGCGAGGAGATTCGCGACCTAGTTCAGGCGCGCCGCTGTGACATCTACCTCTTCGATGAGGACAACGAACGCCTGGTCCTGATGGACGCCAGCGGCCATCCCGGCGACCCGGCGATGGGACTCAGCCTGGGCCAGGGTTTTGCGGGCAGGGCTGCGCAGCAGAACAAGACGGTGCTCGTGTCAGCGGCTGCTGAATGGCCGGCCGAGGCGCAGGCCGTAGAGCGCCTGGTCGGCTTTCCGCCTGGCGCGATGCTGGCAGTTCCCCTCAAGTATCACGACCGGCTGCTGGGGGCTGCGCAGGTGGTGCGCAGGGCGGACGAACTGCCCTTCGGCGAGCGCGAGGCCGTGCTCCTGAATGCGCTGGCCTTCGAGGCTGCAGTGGCGCTCGAAAATGCAGAGCTATACGAGAAACTGGAAGGCAAGGTCGAGTTGGCAAACCGGCAACTGGTGCGCGCCTACAGGGACCTGGAAGCCGAGAAGGAGCGCCTGGGGGCGCTCCTGAACAACATGGCCGATGCCGTGCTGATGACCGATCCTGATCACAAGATAGTCTATCTCAACCCCGCCGCTGAGGTACTGCTGGGCCTGCGCGGAGCGGACCTCATGGGCAGCGATCTGACTGCTCTCGATGTACCGGGACTGGCCGATCTGGTCCGCGAGGCCTCCGATCAGATAGCCACCGCGCAACTCTCGCTCTCGAACCCCGAGCCCCGCAACCTCTCCGCCGCAGCGCGCCAGATCTCCGGCCCCGACGACGTGCCCATCGGAACCGTAACCGTCCTGACCGATGTAACCGTCCTGCATCAACTATCTGAACTGAAGACCGAACTAGTGCGCCACGTATCCCACGAGATCCGCGGGCCGCTGACGCCGATCCGAGGTTTTGCGGAGGTGCTGCTGTCCGAGGGCGAAAAACACGACGAGTCAACGAGGGAATTCCTCGGGATCATAGCGCACCAATCCGTGCGCCTGCAGAGGCTGGTGGACGGCCTTCTGGACGCTGCCCGCCTGGACGCAGGGCACGATCTCAACCTGAATCTCCAGCCGGTTCGCCTAGTCGCCGTGGTTGAGCGAACCTTCGCGCTCGAACGCCTGGGCACCGAGTCGCACACCTTCCGCGCCGACATTCCCGCGGACCTGCCGTCGCTGATGGCCGACGAGTCGCGGCTCGAACAGGTGCTCATCAACCTGGTTCACAATGCAATAAAGTATTCGCCCGACGGCGGCGAAATCACGGTCTCGGCACACTGCGAGGACAGCCAAGTCCAGGTGTCCGTGCGCGATCCGGGCCTGGGGATGACGCGCGAAGAGATAGAGCAGCTGTTTCAGCCTTTTTATCGCATCCAGCGCGACGCCGAGAAGCGCATCAAGGGGACAGGCCTCGGCCTCTACCTCGTGAAACAACTGGTGGAACTGCACGGCGGGCGCGTGTGGGCCGAGAGCGGCGGACGCGGCGAGGGCTCTCAGTTCATGTTCACCATCCCGGCGGCTTCGTAGAAAGCCAAGGAGGCTGCGATGACCAGAACATTGGTGATATTCGGGCTGCTGGCAGTATTCATCGCAATCATCGGGATACTGGCGGCTCAGAGTTTGTTCCTGGTGACGCGCGTCGCAACGGTGGATCAGGTCGCCGGGAAGGTCGAGATGCGAGGCCCCCATCGGACCGATTGGCAGCCGGTGAAGAAGGGCATGATGATCCAGGTCGGCAGCGTCATCCGGGCAGGGGCCAAGAGCCACGCCGTGCTGAAATGGGCCGATGGCAGCCGCATCAAACTCGACAGCGGCTCCCGCATTCTCTATCACAAGTGGACTGTGAGCAAAGTCACGGGCTCCGGGAGCGCCAGTTTTCAGCAGTTCGTGGGCAGGGTCATCTTCCTGATCAAGAAAGCATTCCACGGGCGACAGAAATTCGAGGTGCGCACCCCGACCGTGCTTGCGGCCGTTCGCGGCACGACCTTCGATGTTGACGTGCAGAGCCGCGACCTGACCACGATCTCGGTCCTCGATGGCGCTGTTGACATTTCGGGCCGCGGCTTCAGCGACACCATGCTCGCCGGGCGCCAATCCACCGCCACGCCCGAGGGCATCACGGTCGCCCCGATGTCCGACCAGCAGCGCGCCCTGTGGACTGCCGAGCAGGGGTTCATCGGCCCGCAAGTGATTGTTGACAGTCCCGACGACGCAATGGAAACCGACCGGGCCATCCTCACGGTTGCAGGTGCTGTCGAACCGCCTGCCCGGGCGCTCGTCAACGGGGAGTCAGTTCGGACAGAGCCCGACGGCAGGTTCATGACGCGCATACTGCTGCAAGAGGGTGAGAACAGGATAGTCATCACGGGGCAGGAGGAGAACCGCCTGACATCCGTCACCAGAACTGTGACCTACACGGCGACATCGAGCGCGATCAGCCTCTCGCTCTCTCCAAGCGAGCGCCGGGACCAGGCGGTGGTGACTGCTGCGGTTGCCGATGCGCACGGTAAGCCCGTGCCCGATGGGACTCCCGTGCACTTCGAGGCCGCCCCTGGCAAGATCGAGCCGGAAGCCCGCACCAAAGACGGCAAAGTAACTGTCATCATCGAAGCCACTCAGCCGGGAGAGGTGCGCATCACGTGCCGCAGCGGGCGCGCGTCGGCGCAGATAAGCACCACCGTCGAGGGAGGCCAGCCGCAGCCTTCCGCCCAACCTGCTCCCACCGGCCAGCCCGCGCCAGGCGCCGAACCCAACCAACCGAGCCAGCCATCAGGAGCAGTACATCCAGCCGCGCCCCAGCCCACTTCGCCGTGACCTGGTTTGCCCGGCGGCGACTATTGCTGTCGCCCCAAACGTTGGTGTAATATAGTGCCAGCAAGGAGACGTGCCAATGTCCTCCACCAATGAAAGGTACTTGGTAGATGCGCAAGGTGAGCGCATGGCTGTGGTTCTCGACCTGGATGAGTATCGGCAGATCCTTGAGCAACTGGAGGAACTTGAGTCCATCCGCGCCTACGACGCTGCGAAGGCTTCGGGGGACGAGGCAGTCCCGTTCGACCAGGCAGTCCGCGAGATCGAACAAAGCCGTCAATGACCTACACGGTCCTCATTCTGCGGCGTGCTCAGAAGGAGCTAGCAGGACTGCCCACCGAAGCCTATGAGCACGCCAAGCAAGCCATACGCGGCCTCGGGGAGGATCCGAGGCCTCGCGGGTGTCGGAAACTGATCGGGCGACCGGGATATCGCGTCCGAGTTGGAGACTACCGGTTGATCTACGAGATTGACGATGCCCAAACCACGGTTACAGTGCTGCACGTAGGTCACCGTCGCGACGTATATCGTTGAGTTCATCTGTCGCCTGTCAACTGTATTCTGCGAACTTCATTAGGCGGCGGGGCTGTGGGCGGCAGCGCTCACCACGCTCATGCGCGCGGCGACTGCCTGGGCGAGGGAACGAAATGCTGCAGCCTGCGGGCTTTCGGGGTGAGCCCACACCGTCGGAGTCCCCTCATCTCCATCCTTCACGATCATCCCGTCGAGCGGCACGGAGCCAAGTAGATCGAGGCCCATCTGTTCGATGTGCCCTGCCCCTGCGTCGAATATCTTGCTCTCCTTGCCGCAGTGCGGGCAGATGAACATGTTCATATTGTCCACCACGCCCAGTATCGGGACGCCCATCTTGGCGAACATCGCCGCCGCCTTGGCTGCTACCTGCAATGCTACTTGCTGAGGAGTAGCCACAATGACGACCCCGCTCACCGGCACCGACTGCGACAGCGTCAGCGGCACATCGCCGGTCCCGGGCGGAAGGTCAACGATCAGGTAGTCGAGTTCCCCCCAGTCCACGTCGCGCAGCATCTGCTCAATCGCGCGCGCCAGCAGCGGCCCCCGCCAGATGAGGGCCGCATCCCGAACCACCAGCCCAAGCGACATAACCTTGACCCCGAACCGCTCTACCGGAATCACGCGGCCCTCGCTGGCGCCCGGCTGTTCGGTCAGCCCCATCATCTTCGGAATGCTGGGGCCGTAAACATCGGCGTCCAGCAGCCCCACCTTCGCCCCAAGCATTGCCAGCGCAACCGCCAGGTTCACCGAGATCGTTGACTTGCCCACCCCTCCCTTGCCGCTCGCTACTGCTATCACGTGGGAGACTCCGCCGATCGCGCGCTGGCGTTGCAATCCCGCGAAGCGCGCGGTGTTCGCGCTGATCTGCACCTCAACTTCCTTCACCCCAGGAACCGAGAGCGCAGCCTGCTCGGCCTGGGATTTCAATACATCGCGCAAAGGGCACGCGGGCGTGGTGAGTTCGAGCGTGAAAGACACCTTCCCATCGGCTATCGTGAGCCCCTTCACGAAACCGAGCGACACGATGTCGCGCCCCAGTTCCGGATCAACCACCCTCCCCAGCGCCGCAAGTATATTTTCCTCTGCTACTTGCACTTGCTCCATCCGGCGGGCGCAGGAGCGCCCGCCCTACAGAACTGCAGCGCCGGGCAGTGGTTGGTCCTGCCTGCAAGCCCTGTGCAGCCCTAATCGTCCCACCAATGCGAACCTGCTAGTGTTTCTCCTCGGGCCGGTGCACGCGCGCGATGTTCAGGGCGGCAGACAGGTTCTTCGACCACATCTTCGCCAGGCCCATAGGGTCAATCTTATTGGCCTTCGCGTCTCCCATCGTAACCGTGACGAAAAGATACTTGCCGACCTGTATCTGCGGCTCGGCCCCTTTCTTTGGAACCACGATCTTGATGTCCTTTTCGGTAACAGCCGGGTCCGAAAGGATCTCGACGCTGCGACTGACGCACGCGTCCGCCCGCTCGCCCGGCGACTTGCCCCCCGCGCTCGCCCTGAAAATCCACAGCAACTTCCCGCCCAGGATCACCTCGCCCCCGGGCTGGGACTTGGGCTGCGCTGCCAGAGCCGCCGCGACAAGCCCTGCCGCCAGTGCTGCCATGACCGCAGTCGCAATCGTCTTCATTGTGTCAGTTACCTCCTCCCGTGCCGTGATTCAGCCGAGACAGTATGCACCATCGCCGCCAAGATGGCAACCCCTTTGCGGCTTGCCGCGTGGCGCGGGCGCGGGCTCTCCTGAGCCCGCGATTCGCGGCTTCGGGAGAAGCCGCGCCCAAGCACTGCACAGACAGGGTGGCAGGGGACAAGCCCGTGCCCTACGTGTGGTCGCCCAGGAAGCGCAGGGCGTTGCGAAACAGGATCAGGTCGCGCTGTTCTTCGGACAGGAACGGGCAGCCCTCGCTGATCAGCCCCCAAAGCTGCCGCCACGAGACCTTTCCCCGGCCGGCGTACGGGTAGTCGGTTCCGAACATCACCTTTTCCGCGCCTACTCCCTGGATCAGGCGCTTCAGGAAAGCCACCGCTGTGGGCTGTGGGAACTCCTCGCGCGCGTCAACGGGCATCGCCGCCAGGTCAACGCTCACGTTCGGGTGCCTGTTCACCATCTCGATCACCGGATCGAGGCGCTCCAGAACCACGCCCTCAGGCGACGACAGGTTCGGCGTGCCGTAATGAGCGACGCAGAGGCGAACATCGCCAAACTCATCGAAAATCGCCGACATCAGCGCGGAATATTGCTCGTATCCGCGTATTGTCCGCTGGTGCTCCGGTGTGCTGTGCAGTGGGTAGCGGCCGAGATACCAGTATGATGGGTCCAGGATGATCGGCAAGTTGCGCTCGCGGCAGAGTTCATAAACGGGACGAAAACCGGGGCTATCGGGCAGCATCCCGACGAACACCGGCATCAACTTGACGCCGATCGCTCCCGAATCGAGATCCGCTTTCAAATCATTCAGATAGCCTGCGCGATTCGGGTCCACGCTGTCGGTGAACCAGTAAAGGCGGTCGCGATGCGCGCGCCAAGTTTCGAGCGCGTGCTCCCTGGAGTAAACGTCCGCAACCTGCTCGATGGGAGTGCCCCGAGCGTCGAATTGCGGCTTGATGTCCTCGGCGGTATAGGTAATCAGGAATGCCTTGTCAACGCCCGCCGCATCCATCTCGGCGATCAGCGTCTCCCCGCTCAAGTCCCCCTGCCTCAGAATGTGCACGTGCGTATCAATTACCATGTGCGCCTGCCTGGGCTGCGTCGAAGATGCGCAGGAAGTTCTGGCCGAGGACTTTCTCGATGTCGGGGTCGGAGAAGCCGCGGCGCACCAGGGCGCGCGTTACGTTCGGGATTTTGCGGACGGTGGCGGCCCCGCGAATCCATGAGACATTGTGCCCCATGCAGCGAGCATATACCTTGTCATTGCGGAAGAAGTCGGCGCCGAGGGCGACGTGGTCTATCCCGGCCAAAGAAGCGATGTGGTCCACCTGGTCAATCAGTTCATCGAGGGACGCCTGCGGCGTAGTATCGCCCGTCCGGCTGACCAGATGGGAGCAGAAATGCAGGCCGATGATCCCGCCCTTCGCTGCGATAGCGCACACCTGCTCCTCGTCCAACTCGCCCTGCCGCGCAAGCGGGCGGACAGTGTTGTGCCCTGCCATCACGGGCTTTTCGCTCAACTCGACCGCCTGGAAGAACGCGCGGCGCGAAAGGTATGTCAGGTGGGCGATGTCCACTACCATGCCCAGCCTGTTCATCTCGCGAATCACCTGCCGGCCGAAGGGCGTAAGGCCGGCATCGCGGTCTTCTTCCACCAGAAGACTGGGAACCGCCCAGGTCAACTGGATCACGCGCAGGCCGAGAGCGTGGAACTCTCGCAGGGCCTCGATTGTTCCTTCAAGCGGCTTTGCTCCCTCGAAACCGAGGATTATGCCGGCTTTTCCGTGCCGCTTGGCGGCCAGAATGTCCCTGGGCGTTCGGATGAGCGCGAATCTGTCAGGTTCGGAGTCAATAATGCGGCGTACGCGGCGCAGGGCTTCGAGGGCGAGCGCTTTCCACCCGATCCCGTCCCGCTGCTTCTGGGACTCGACATACCGCTTGCCGCCATATTCCCAGATGAGCGCGTCAACGGTCAGGTGCAGCACCTTTGCCGTAACGCCGCCCGCCAACATGCCAAGCAGGGCGCGGCGGTTGGCGAGATGGTCGTGGGTCAGCACCACCACAGACTGCTCATGGAGCCATGCGGCCCCATGTGCCCGGGACTGCTTGTTCGGCTGGTCGGCCATTCCCAATGATGAGGTAGGGATTCTGCGAAATCGTGCGGACACCTGTTTGGCAGCGCTCGCAGATTCTTCGCGGAGCCCTTGACGAATGACGAGTTTCCTGATAAGGTATGTCGCCTCTCGTCGGCACACTGGCTCGAGGAGGATTAGCAAGTGAAGAGGTCTGCTGTTGGTTTGTGCCTGCCTACCTTCTTGGCGATCGCGTTCCTGTCGCTGGTGTGGGCGGAAGGCGAGTCGAAGCCGCCTGCGCCGCCCAAGGGAGACGCGAAAGCAGGCAAGGCAATCTTCGATAAGAACTGCCTGGCCTGCCACGGCAAGGACGGCATCGGCAACAAGGGGCTGTCCATCCGCCCCTTCAGCGACCCCGATGCCATCAAAGCCCACCCGACCGCGGACAAATGGGTGAAGGCAATCACGGACGGGGTCAAGGGCAAGAAGATCACGATGCCAGCTTACAAGGGCAAACTCAAGCCTGCTGAGATTGACAACGTGGCTGCATACACCTGGCAGTTCCGCACGCCGAAAAAGATTGAGCCCAAGACTTGAGTCGCTGCCCGGCCAGGAAGTTGGGAGGTGAGCAGATGGGCCGTCCTCTTGCATCCGTCTTCGCGCTGATCGCGTGCCTGGCAGCAGCAGGGATTGCGGGGCTGGCTTTGCCGACAGGGGCGGCGAGCCAGGCAGGCGGCGCGTCCGGCGCGGCGGCATCATCCGCGCCATCGGCGTCACCAGGGGAATTAGTCGGCAGCGACCAGTGCGGCCAGTGCCACCAGGAGCCAGCGGCCGGGATCGGAAAGACTGTTCACGGCAAGATTCTGCTGCAGCACCCCCGCAGCCAACTGGAGAAGCGGGGCTGCGAGGCCTGCCATGGACCCGGCAAGGGGCACGTTGCCGACGTCACCAACACGGCTGCGCGGGGGCCATTTGGCAAATCGTCCAAGGCGAGCGCGAAGCAGCAGAACGCGCAGTGCGTGCAGTGCCACGACAAGGGCGAGCATCTTTTCTGGCGAGGCAGCGTCCACGAACTGCGCGGCCTGGCGTGCACTAAGTGCCACACAATGCACAGCCCTGCTTCGGATCGTTACCTGCTGGTGAAGAAGACGGAGCCCGAGGTATGTTCCCAGTGCCACGTGGTGAAGAAGGCGCAGTTGCTGCGCACATCCCACATGCCGGTGCGCGAGTCCAAGTTGACCTGCGGGGACTGCCATAACCCACACGGGAGCGTGACGCGGAAACTGATCCGGCAGAACTCGGTGAACGAGAACTGCTACAAGTGCCACGCGGAAAAGCGCGGGCCGTTCTTGTGGGAGCACGCGCCGGTGCGCGAGAACTGCCTGAATTGCCACGACCCGCACGGTTCGATTCACGACAAGTTGCTGAAGGTCAAGCGCGAGCGCCTGTGCCAGCAGTGCCACATTCCCAGCCGCCATCCGAGCCAGGCGCACGACCCGCGCACGCGGTTTGTTTTCAACCGGTCTTGCCTGAACTGCCACCCCATGATACACGGCTCGAACCACCCGTCGGGCGAGTATTTCTTGCGCTAGCGCGGGCGAAGCGCAAGCCGATAAGACAGCGGAGGCAGAAGATGAGGGCAATCATCAGCGCAGGGATATTCGCAGTTGTGATTTCGCTATTGGCCGTCGCCGCGCCGTGCGCCACACAGCAGCAGGAGCAAGAGCAGCCGGCAGCGGCGTGGGAGGGCTCGCTGCTTTTTGGCGTGCAGGTGCTCGAAGGCGATCGAGATTCATCCAAGTTCGAGGAATACCGCGACGTGCCCAGCGGGCCGTGGCTCGACATGCTGAGCATCGCGCGCGAAGATGCGAAGTCGGGGAAGTATCTGCTGCTGGACACGAGCCACCCGGGCCTGAAGGATGCGCGCGCGACGCTGCGGCTGGGCAAATACGGGGCGTACGGCCTTGAGATTTACTGGGACAAGACGCCGCACCTGCTGTCGCTGACGGGGCGCAGCATCTTCCAGCAATCGGGGAGCACGTTCACGCTTCCCGACGCGGTCCAGCAGAACTTGCAGCAGATTGCCGCGACGGATATTGATCCAAACCAGACCGGCACGCAGATTGACACTGCCGCCTTCGGAGCGATTATCAACGGCCTTGCCCAGCCGACGCCGCTGCGGGTGGATCGGGAGACGCTTGCGGTGTCTTTCAACCGCGACGTGAATGAACGGGTTGCTTATTCGGCCTCGCTCTCCAACGAGCGGCGGACGGGCAACATGCCGATAGGGACTGCTTTCTCCTTCACCAACCAGGTCGAACTGCCGATGCCTGTTGACTACCGGACGCGGGATGTGAACGCGGATGTCGAGTATCGCGCGCAGCGCGGCGTGGTGCGGCTGGGCTACTGGGGGTCTTTCTTCGAGAACGAGAACGCTGCGCTGGTCTGGGACAACCCGATCTCTGCGGCAGATACTTCGTCTGCGCCTTCACGCGGCCGGCTGCCGCTGGCGCCATCAAACAGGTCGCACACGCTGTCGCTCACCGGCGCTCTGGACTTAGGCCGCGACACGCGCCTTACGGCGGCGCTTTCTGCTGCGCAATGGACACAGGACGAAGCCCTGCTGCCATATACGATCAACAGTGCGCTGGGAGCGCCTGCCGTGCCGTATGACAGCGCGGACGCCAAGATGAGGAGCACCCTGGCCGAGTTCGTGCTCACCAGCAGGCCAGCAGATGGGGTCTCGCTGACGGCGCGCTACCGGCAGCGAAAGGTGCGCAACCGCACGCCGCAGGTGGTTTTCGATGTCGCAGTAATAGGCGACTCGACTCTTGGGACTGAAGAGGTGGAGACTGAGCCTTCGTCGTTCGAGACCCGGAACTTGAGCCTGGATGCCGGCTGGGACATCCGGCCCAAACTTGCGCTGCGGGTGGGCGCGGAGCGCGAAACCTGGAAGCGTACGCACCGCGACGTGGGGAAAAACGAACGAGAATACGCTGCAGACCTCGCTCGACTACCGCCCAACGCAAAAGGTGCTGGCGCGGCTGAGCCTCAAGCACTCTCGCAGGCGGATTGATGGAGCCTATGTCGGGGACGAGGCACAGTTGCCGCAACTGCGCAAATACGATGAAGCGGACCGCGATCGGGATTCGGTAGGTATCCTGCTCGATTACAGCCCCGGCGAGCGGCTGAGCACGACGCTGACGGTGAATCTCTCCGACGACGATTACGAGCACTCGCTCTACGGGCTGCGCGATGACAGGGCCGGGGACGTATCGCTCGACGCGGCATACTCTGTTAGCGAGAAGACAAGCATTTTCGCGGGCGTGTCGTTCGAGCGCTACCGGTATCGGATGGATTCTCGTTACCGGCCGGTCGTAGGGGACCAGGTAGTTGACGATCCGCTCAACGACTGGACGAGCACCAGCAAGGACAGGATGCGCACTTACTGGGTGGGGTGCAACCGCACGGTGGTGCCGGACAAACTTGACTGGGATGTTACGCTTTCGTTCACCGATGGGAAGGGGCAAGTGGATGCCGTCGGTGTCCCTGGAGGCGATTCGCGTTCCGAGCCATTTCCATTCCCGGATGTGCGCTACAAGTACCTTGCGCTCGGCACAGGCGTGAACTACAAGGTCAGCCCGGACAGGTCGCTGCGGTTCGGCTATCGGCTGGAGCGGTACGACGAAACCGACTTTGCGACCGACGTGATGCAGCCTTACATGGGCACGATTGACCCGAGCAGCGCGACCTCGGTTTACCTGGGCGCTAGGCAGCCCGACTATCGCGCACATATCTTCAGCCTGTCGCTGCAGCAGAAGTTCTAGCGCCGTCTTGCAGGACTGTGGTGGCTCCAGAGGCGTGGCATGGGCCTCCGGCCCGCCAGCCGGCGGGTTCCACCCCGACTGTCGGGGTGCCACCGGGAATCAAACCAGGGCAGGGACACGGAATGCCGTGCTGCCCTGTTGATTTTCTGGCGCGGTTCTAGTAAGAATGGTGTGGTGAGGGCTGCGAAAAGTGAAGAGGCTGGGGAAGTTGCGGCTGGCGATCTTGGCGCTGGTGCTGACCACGATCCAGATGGTGATCCTGGTTCCGGTGATGTCGCGGCTGAAGACGGACAAGCCAATGGGGCCGGTTTACGCGCGGGCGGATATTGAAGCAGGCAAGGATATCTACCAGGAGCGCTGCGCCTCGTGCCATGGGGCCGAGGGGGGAGGCAATCCTGCGCTGACAGCCACAATGCCAGGGCTCGACATCAGGGGCTCATCGGCAGGCAGCCCGGATTCGCTGAGGCAGGTGATCAGGCAGGGAAAGGGCGCGATGCCTGCGTTTCCACAGATGACCGAGGACGAATTGCGGGAAGTGATGTCATATCTGCGCACGCTGGGAGAACAGAGATGAGCAACACAACCACGCGCTTCACGATGCTTTCCGCCGGACACATCGAACTCTCGGTGGCGCGCAGCACGGTGCTATATCTTTTCGTGGCCGGGAACTTCTTCTTCCTGACCATTGACGTGTCGCTGAGCCACCTGGTGACGGGATTCGTGAATCGCTACACCCTGATCCCGATGATCAGCGGGCCGATTGGCGCGCTGGCGGCGCTTTACTTCGCTTTTGCGCGCAAGCCCGGAACGCCCGCGCGGCTGTTCTACCTGCTGATCATGTTGATGCAGGGCGCTGTGGGGGTGATGGGGGCGGCGTTCCACTTGTATTCAGCGCTGGCCCCCGAGACGAAGGCGCTGTCCTGGCAGTTCATGATCTTTTCCGCTCCCGTGCTGGCGCCTCTTTCGTTCTCGGGGGTAGCCTGCGTCGGCCTTGCAGCTATGCTGCCGGAGGAGCGGCCCATGCGCTTCCAGGTGCCAGGGCTGGCAGCAGGAGGAGCGCGCTCGAAATCGCGCGTGCTGCTGTGGCTGGTAGCGCTGGGGCTTGTCAGTGCAACCCTCAGCGCGCTGTTCGATCATGCGCGCGGGGGCTACATCTTCTACGAGTGGATTCCCATCGCGGTCGGGTTCTTCGCGGCCGTCGTGGTCGCGTACCACGCGCTGGCCGACAGGCCGAGCGCGGAAGATGTCGCCACGCTGGTGATAACGTTCGTCGGGCTTGCCATAGTCGGCATACTGGGATTCGGGTTTCACTTGGGCGCCGACGTAACGGAGCGCGGCCACATATCGTGGCAGCGGCTGTTGACATTCGCGCCCCCGCTGGTGCCTTTTATCTTCACCAACCTGGCGGTGCTGGGAACGATTGCCGCCCTCGAGCCCGACGTCGAGGCCGCCGACGGCTAATGCCTGCTGCTACTGCGCGGAGAACGTGAGCAGTTTGTCCGGGTCTTGAACCGACAGGTACAGTTCCCAGCGGGCCCCCCAGTTCTCGATTTTCACCAGGACGGCGTTCTTTCCCGCGCGCAACTTCACGGGGAAGGACTCCTGGTTGGGCACGGCAAGTCGGCCGATGTGGTGAGAGAAGACCAGTTCGCCGTTGACCCAGACTTTCGCTCCGTCGTTGCTGCCCAGGCCCATGGTCGTCTCCGTGTCGCGCGGCGCTGTGATGACGGCGTATGCGTAGGCAACCGCGTTCCTCGAGGGGGCGATATACCGCTCCAGGTTCACGCGCGCATCGAACCCGAGGTGCGCGAACTGCCAGCGCACAGGGCCTGCCATCCCATCATAGGTCGCTCCGAAGTTGGTCTCGCTCTCAGGGGGATAGGGCCGGTCGAATCCCGGAGGAACAACCTCGGCGCTCTCGACCGTCATCTCCAGCGGGAAGGGGCCGATGAGCGCGAAATCGCGCAGGAACCGGTAGCCTTTGACATCGGGCAGCGCAGATACTATCCCCGGAATGCGCGGCAGGCCGTAGAAAGACTTGAGGTAGATCTGCTCCAGGTCGTTCAGGAGCGGGCGGCGCGATTCTGCGACGCGCATGGTGCGGTCAATCGCTGTGCGGCACAGCAGCATCGCCGCCCTCGATGCTGCAATGGCGGCCCGCGGCTGTCTGTTGGCAAGCGCCGCGTATGCTGCTCGAAGGTTCTGCTCCGCGCTGCCCAGCACTGCTTCAGCGTTGGGAAGGTTGCTGCCCAGGTTCCAGTAGGTTCCGGCCACCTTGCGGAACTGGGCCGTCGCGCCTTCCACGGCCAGGGGCGCAACCTGGGCGGCGTGCCGCGCAGCCTGGCGTTTCACCCGCTCGATTTCGCGAGCATCCGAGGTTACCAGCACCAGTCCGCCGAGTTCGAGTTTGGGTACTGTAACGCGCACCTTGCCGGGCCCAAGTTGCTCGACGCGGCAGACGACTGGCTCCGGCAGCATCGCCAGAACGGCGCGCGGGCCTCTGCCCGCCATAGTCCGCCAGCTGGCGGACGCAGGCGGGTTCTCGCCCCTACATGCGACGGTGAAGGAGACGTTCTCCCGCACGCCCTCGTCAACCCAGCGGTGGTAGTTCTCGCCCATCACTACGAGCGCGACCGCGGTTCCCTCGGGCCGCTCGAACGAAGATGCCTTGACCAGCGGATCGGAGGTCGGGATGTCGAGAGAGAGTTTCCCGCCTGCCAGGTAAGGCTCCAGCATCTGTATCTCGCGGCACAGAAGCGCGATCTCGGCCTTGATCTCCAGAACCGTGCGGAAGCTATGGATGGCAAAGAAGAGTATCCCGCGCACGCCCCGGTTCAGCGCGACGTAGGTCAGCAGGCGCACCTGCTCCGGCTCGGGCAGTGGGCCTGGCCCTTCCGCGCCCAGGAGCAGTTCGTTGCCTGTGTGCGCCCACATGAAGGCCTGAGCCCAGGTCCACAGCGGGTCTCCCACTGCCAGGCGCTGCTCGTCGAAGAAGCGGCCGTATTGCTCGATTGACTCATTGGGGACCGGGTAACCGTACTGGCACATGATGTCCAGGTAACGCCGGAAGGAATCGCGGCCCTGCTTGCCGGGCTCGGCGATGTAATCGGCCACGACCGGGTGCATCTTGTCATGGGCGTGAACCGTGTCGGCAGTAGCGCTCATGCCGGGCATGTGAATCTCTGTCAGGTCATCGCCGATATACCAGGCGAGGATGCCCGGGGAATTGCCCAGCGGTTTCAGATAGGCTTCCAGGTCGGCCTTGGCCCACGGAGTTACGCCTGCGCCGCCGAAGCCGAAGTAGGGGATTACCAGGATGCCGCGCGAGGAGAACGCGTCCACTACCTTCGCCAAATCAGCGGGGCCTTGCGCGGACGGCCCAATGCCGATGAAGTGGACGTTCATGCCCAGTTGAGCCAGTTCCTCGGGCGTGGTGGGGCCGTTGGACCAGGTTCCGAGCGGGTAGAATGGCTTGCCCTTGACTGTCAGAATGCCGTCGCGCAACTCGACCGGCTGGGGCGGCCCGGCTGCCAGAGCGGCTGCGGCGGCGACGAACAGGATTCCGAGCGCGGAATAAAGTAACCAGTCTCTCATTGCATTGCTCCTGGCCGCGACTTCGACGCGACGCGGTGACGCCCTTCAGAAGGCTGCCTGTTCTCGCATGGTGAGGATAGCAGGCAACGAGGCGCTGCTGTCGAACCTCGTGACGCGGTGTGTCAGGTGTTGCCAGCGCATCCCGCCTGTAGGGCGCGGGCTCTGCCCCGCGCCGAGGCGGGGGATGGAACCCCCGCCCTACACGCTGCACCAACGCGAGCGGGCAGGGGATCGAGAGCGTTATTGCGATGATTCCGGGGAGAGATGCCCCCATTTGCATTGACCTGGTTGCTACCACCAAGGAAGTGGTGGCAGCGGCGCAAGATGTGAGGCACCGCCGGTTCTCTGCCAGTGCCGCCAACCGCATGAGCCCAGAGCATATGCGCGCTCTGGCTGACCGCTTATGCGGCGGGCGGGGGGAACGCATCGCTGCGGCGGTGGACCCGTCGGTTCCGCGCGATGGGCATCCCGAAGGCATGACCGCAATTGCAGTCCCCTCCCGCATGGGGTGCCTTCGGCGTTGGCAGATGGTAACAGAACGCCTCGGCTGCAACTATCTCCTGGTTATCGGGTGCGATGCCCCTCTGGTTACCGTCGAGGGAACGCGAGACGTGTGCCGGACGCTGCTGGCTCTGGGGCGGGATTCGGTGGTCGCGCCCCTGGGCATGCCTGTGGGCAGCGCGCCGGTTGGCGTGGGGCGGGATGCGTTGCAGCGATTGATCGGCAGCAAGGCTGGCCGCGCTGCTTCCAGCACCGTTGCCTGCCTGTCAGCAGTGGATCGCACCTGTTTGCTGGAGCACTTGACAGGCATTACATTGTCGAGCGACCTGGGGCGCGAACTGGCGCGGGAGTACCTCGACGGACCGGCTGTGCGCAGTTTCTCGCTGCACTCCCTGGCTGGGTGGTTACTCGAACGACCGGAGCGGCTCCTGGGGCAGATATTGCCTCACCTGCCGGAGGCTTGCTCGCGCTCTGTTGCGGCCCTGCCGAGGGCAGAACGCCCCAGAAGGGTTGGACCGGTGGTGGTAGCGGGCTACTACGGGTTCGGGAACCTGGGCGATGAGGCGATTCTTGAGGCGATCTTGCACCAGTTGCGCGAGATCCACGATGGTCCGGTCGTGGTTCTTTCGGGGAACCCGCAGCGAACCGCGAAAGAGCATGGGGTGGAAGCGGCGAATCTTCTGGCGTTCGAGGAAATCCTGCCGCTGTTGGCAGAGGCGTCGCTGCTGGTGATTGGCGGCGGCGGGCTGCTGCAGAACGTGTTCAACGTGGACAGGCGCAACCTGCTGGAGCAATTGCAGCGCCCGCAGGGAGGGCTGATGCATTTCTTTCTCCTGGCGTTCGCGGCCAGGGCGCTGTGCTGCCCGATGATGACCTGGTCGGTGGGCATTGACCCCGTGTTCCGGGAGGAACTTGCGATTGACGCGGCTCATCTGCTGGTTGGGATGTGCGACCGGGTAGTAGTCCGTGATGGGGAATCTCTCGCGTTCTGCAATGGGTGGAAAGACTTGCGAGGCAAGGTGTCGCTTGGTGCCGACGCGAGCATTGCCCATCCGGCGGTTGCTGCGCTCGATCGGCGCGAGTTGGCAGCCAGGGAGCGGCGTGTGCTGGTCGTGCCCAGGGCGTGGTACACGTTGGCAACCCACCCAGTTGAGGGCGGAATCGCCCGCGACATTGCGCGTGCCTGGGCGCGGATATGCGATGCGATTGCTGAGCAAGGCTACTCGATCATCCTGGCGGCGCTTCAGACGGGCGAGAAGGGCCTCGAAGATGAGCGCCAGGCCCAAGCGATCGCATCGCGGATGCGCCAATCTGCGCGCACACGGATTGTCCAGCCCGCATCCTGGACCGACTTCCTGCAGCTGGCGGCAAGCGCCCGCGCGGCGATCTGCATGAGGCTCCACGGGGCGATTGCTGCTGTTCTGGCGGCAACGCCTGTCATCGGGGTGGCCTACGACCCCAAGATTCGCGTGTTCATGGAATCGGTTGGGATGAGCGATTTCGCGGTGAACCTGCAGGATTTCGAGGCCTCGGGGGGCTCTGCATTGCTGGCGATGTGGGAGAGGCTGGAAAGCCAGGCCGGGCAGTTGCACGCGAAACTGATCGCAGAGGGCGACACCCTGCGCGAGGCCGCGAACGCTGCAGCCGAGGCCGCTCGCGGCATTCTGTCGGGTGCTGCGGGGGGAGGCGCGGCATGAACGTATTGCTCATGGCCCCGCCTCTGCGGCGCGGCAAGGCCGATGAAGGCCGCGCCTTTGCCGCTCTCACGGCGCAGGTTCTCAGGAGCCTGGAGGGTTACCAGATCACCGTTACGGACGCTCAGCAGTTTCCCGGCGGCCAGTTCGATGTGATCCAGATGTTCGCGGGGGAAGACCTGGCGCATTGCTCTCGACAGGTACTCGAGGCGCTGATCGCTGACCGTCCGGTGGTGCTCACAGTTCCGAGGCTCGACCCTGATTTGGCCAGAAGTGAACCGTGGCGGGCGGCCGTGATGTGGTCGCTGGCTGGTTGCGCGGACTACGCGGCTTTTGCGTCGTTGGGCGACAGGATGACGGTGGCTGGTGTCTCGGACAGCCGAATCTCTGCGCTGGTCGCGGAACCGCTCCCGAGCACCTCGATTCCATTGGCCAGCGGGGCCGATTTCGCCGCGGAGAGAGGCCTTGGGAAGTTCGTCCTGCTCGATCCGCCTTCCGGCCAGCCATGCCAAGCAGCGAAGAAACTCGGCCTGACCTGCGCGACGTTTTCGAGGGGAGAGCAAGCAGGTGGAAGGGACCTGGTTTTCCTTGGTGGCTTGTCCGCGCAGGAAACGGCAGATGCCTATTCCTCGGCTGCGGCGCTCGTGATTGGTGGCGACCTTGACAGTCTGAAGCGGGCCGTTGAAGCGGCATTTTGCGAATGTCCGATCGTGTGCCCTGATACGCCGCTGGCGCGGGAGATTCTCGGCGATGGCGTGCATTTCTACTGGGCTGCAAATGGGGCAGAAAGCGGCCTGGAGCAGGCGCTTCTTGAGGCAATGAACGCGCCCCGGGCCGATGTCGTGAGGGCGCGCGTTCTTGCTACCGGCGCCGACAGGCACCCCCTGCTTCATCTGCCGGAGACATATGAGCGCGCGACGGCCTCATTCGGGGATGGTGAGAAGCGCTCGGCGCGGCTGAGCCAGGCGCTGGCCCTGCACGCGCTGGCATGGAACGACGCGGCGCGCCGCTGGACCAGGATGTACTTCGAGATACAGGAAAGGGCTGCAGACTTACATCAGCGTCTGCAGCGGCTCGCCAATCTGCCTGTTGTCCGGCAGATCCTTGCTGTCAAGCGGAGGCTGGCGAAGCAGTAGGGGCACGGCATCCAGCCTTCGTAGCCCTGGCTACTAGGGCGGAGTAGGCTGCCGTGCCCCTACCGTTCTGCGGCTATTCGCCGAAGCGCTCTATCGGCAAGGTGAATTTGCGTTCTTCGCGCTGGAACCTGATGACCGCAGGCTGGCCCTTCTTGAGCGTCTGCACTCCCCGCTCGTAATCGGCCACTGTCTTTATCGCTACGTTGTTTATCTTCAGAATCACGTCGCCGACGGCAAGGCCCAGGCGGGCAGCCTCTCCGGTGGGCTGGATTGCAGTTACGACCACTCCCTCGCTGACCTTAAGGCTGTGCCGCTCGACCAGGGCGGGTGTTATCTGAGTGACGGTCAGGCCCAGAGGGCCGCCGGGCTTGGCGCTGACGGTCCTCACCTTCTCACCCGGGACAAGCGCGGTGATGGTGACAGACAGGGTCTTCTCCTTGCCGTCGCGCCAGACCGTAACCGGCAGAGTGGTGCCCGGCTTGGTGGCCTCGACAGCGGCTACCAGGTCGTCGGCCTTCTTGATCTTGGCGTCGCCAAAGCGAGTGATGACGTCCTCCTCGCGGATGCCCGCCGCGGCGGCAGGCTTGTCCTGCATCACGGAGTTGACGAACGCGCCTTCCTTGACTTTGTACTGTTCAGCCAGCGCCTTGTCCACGTCCTGAATCTCGACCCCCAGGAGACCGCGCTGGACGGACTTGCCTGCTGTGAGGGTCTCGATCACGCGCTTTGTCTCGGGGTTGATGGCTACCGCGAACCCGACGCCGGCGTTGACAGGCGCGCCAGAGGTGAAGATCATGGTGTTGATCCCCACCACCTTGCCCTCGATGTCAATCAGCGGGCCTCCGCTGTTGCCGCGGTTGATGGCGGCGTCGGTCTGGATCATGTTGCGATAGCGTCTGCCTTCGGCATCGCTGCGCGGCACCTGACGCCCGAGAGCGCTGACGTGGCCCACGCTGACGCTGTGTTCCAGGCCGAACGGGCTGCCGATCGCGAGAGCGAAAGCGCCGGTCTTGAGCGTGTCCGCGTCGCCGAGCATCGCTGCCGGCAGCGGCTTGCCGCTGTTGACCTTCACCACCGCGAGGTCCGTTCCGTCATCAGCACCCAGGACCTTGCCGCTCAGTTTGTCGCCATTCTCGAGTGTCACTTCCAGGCGCTCGGCCCCCCGCACCACGTGCCCGGCGGTGAGTATTATGCCGCTGGGGTCTATGATTACCCCCGATCCCTCGCTTAGCACCGGTCTGGGCGTGGCCCTGGGGCGCGGAACATCGAACGGCCACTGCTGGTCAAAGAACCGGCGCAGTGGGTTGTCCTCGTCGCCTGGGTTGGATTCCTCCCCCATCCCGAGGGATTCGGTCGTCTGCTGAACCCTGATGCTCACCACCGTCGGCGTTATCCTTTGTGAGATCGCCTCAAGGGCCGTTTCTACCTGCTGCAGCGTCTCCATTCCGGGGATCGAGGCCTGCGCCTCCACGCGGCCCGACTGGAAGGCGCCCGGCCGCTGCCAAAGGGCAACGCCGCCGACAAGCAGTATCACGACGGCGAGCGTGACGGCTATCTTCCAAGTGCGAGAAGCGGATGTGCTGGTCATGCTCATTTGCCTCCTACCATATCTCACTTCGTATCGCTTACCACATTATAACAGACGATAAACTGGATTCACAAGTTCCCCTCTGCCCCGACGACACGCAGATTTTGTTTCAATGGTCAGCCGTCCGTCGGGCGGGTCTGCGAAGCAAGGTATTGGGCAGGCGGGATGGCAATGCGGTCAGGCGGGGGCGCGTTTGGCACGCGCCCCTGCGTTTCAAGCATCCGCTCCGTCTCTACAGGGAAATTCCGAAGGCTTTGACGATGAAGACTGCCATCTGGGCGCGGGTAACGTTGTCCTTCGGGCAGTAGCACTTCGCCCCCTGCGGATAACCGGCGGGGCACGCGCAGCCGCTCGTTACCGCAACGCCTCCGGGCCAGGAAGGCCCATCGGTGAGCCGCTCGATGTAGCGGCAGAAGGAGTTGCCTGAGCCAGCATCGGCAAAGGTTCCTGAGCAGGTGGGCATCGGCGCCTTGCCCGCCGCAACGCACAGGAATTTCGCCATCTGCTCCCGCGTTACGCTGTCGCCGGGGCAGAAGTATTTGGTGGTTCCAACGATGCGGCAGCCTCCGGTGGGAGCGCCGGCCGGCCAGGATGGTGCGTACGCCAGCCGCTCGACGTAGCCGTAAGCGGGGTGCGCCTTGGGGACGTCCGCGAAGGTGGGAGTATCCCGGTTGAGCGGTAACTTACCTGCCGCTTTGCAGAGGAATACCGCCATCTGGGCCCTGGTTACATTCGCAGTGGGACAGTAACGAGGCGGACTGGCCGAGCAGCCGCTGGTTATGCCCTGGCGCACGAAGGCCTCGATGTAGGCCCAGGCGCTGTGCAGGCATGTTACGTCCTGAAAGGTGGGGATGCGAATCGTGTCCGTGATGATCGAGGACTCCTGGCTGGCGATGTTTCGCACCTGGAAGCCGACGGTCTTGAGGCCGCGTCCGGTGGAGAGCGCCCAGTTCTTGCTGGTGGCATACGGCTCCCACGCAGACCAGGCCGCGGTCTCGTTGCGGAAGCGCATCTCGCTTGCGTTCGTTGCGGCGATGGTCAACAGGACATCCGCCACGTTGGTGCAGGCAGCGCCGCTGCTGATGGAGATGGTGTCGGCTGTCGGGGGCGCGGCGAGAGTGATCTCGTCATAGACCTCCGCCGAGTCGGTGCCGAGCAGGTCCTTGAACTGGGCATAGATTCTCTTGACGCCGTCCCCGGAGGGCAGGGTCCAGGACTTGCTGGTTGCGTAGGGCTCCCAGGCGGACCAGTCGCTGCCGTCGTTCTTGAAGCGCATCTGGGCGGCGCCGAATACGGTGTTCTGCACGTCCACATCAGTCGTGGAAGTGGAGGCCTCGTCGCTATTGATCACCATCGGCGCGCAGCAGGCGGTAACGATGAAGACGCTGTTGACATAGGGGGCGCCCAGCATCACGTCCAGTTTCCCGTCGCCATTCGCGTCGCCTGCTGGCGCGACAGCCCAGCCGAGGTAGCCGTCCACCTCGTATCCGTCCCAGCGGCGGATGAGGCTGAAGCCGTCCCCGGAGTAGAGATAGGCGCGGCCGCCGCACATGGGGGTTGCGTACCGCGGCGCGTAGTAAGCCCCGATCAGGATGTCGTGGGTGCCGTCGCCGTCAACGTCGCCGGCGTCAGCGACGGAACACCCAAACCAATCCGCGGCGGTCTCGCCGTCGAATCGGTGGATCAGACTGTAGTCCGCGCCGGAATAGAGGTAGGCGCTGCCCGCGTTGGTCCTGCCGCCGGGGTCAGCGTACCACGCCCCGATAAGCAGGTCGGGAAATGTATCGCCGTTGACGTCCTCAATCCCGGCGACGGCGTAGCCGAGCCGATCGTCAGCCGCCTCACCATCCCACTGGTGGAGCAGGCTGTAGTCCGCGCCGGAGTAGAGGAAGGCGCTGCCGGCATCCGTCATGCCACCGGGGTCCGCCTGGCAGGCCCCGATCAGCAGGTCAGGCGTTCCGTCGCCGTTCACGTCTCCGACGCCGGCAACGGACCACCCGAAACAGTCCGAGTTGCTCGTTCCCTCGAAGATGTGGAGCGATGTGCCAGTTGCCCCGTTGAACAGCTGTGCGTAGCCAGGCCGGCCACTCATGTAAGTATCCTGCGGTGCGCCGATGAGGACCTCGCTGATCCCATCTCCGGTGAGGTCGCCCACGGCCGCGACCGAGTGACCGAAGAAGTCGTGCGCCGCCCGCCCCCAGAACATGCGCACCATCGAGCCGTCCATGCCGGAGAAAAGGTACACGCCGCCTTCCGGGTACATGTCTGGGCCTGGGCCGTGCTTCCCCCGAGCCCCGACGAGGTAGTCCGCCCGCCCATCGGCGTTCACGTCGCCCGCAGCGGCCACGCTGATGCCCATAGAGCCATACATGTAGGTCTCTTCGTGAGTACGGATCACGCTCCAATCCGCCCCGGAGAACACGCGCGCCTTCCCCGACGTGTCGGGCATGCCAACGATGAAGTCCGCCGTGCCATCGCCGTTGACATCGCCGATCCTGGCCATTGACGATCCGAAGTAGTCGCCGCTCGCACCGTTGAGCCGCAGCCCGGCGACCGGCCCCGTCGTGCCGGCAGAGGCCGCGACCGCGAACAGTGAAATCAGAAGTGCCGCGCCGCAGAGCGTGCTCGTCGAGAACAGGACTGACCCTGCTTTCACTCGCTATCTCCCTGTTGGATTTCCCTCCCGTTCGCCGCCAACCAATCGGTTCCTTCCCCTGCGTTCTTGTCTATGTGATGTCTGCAGTGATTGCTGACCGGCCGGCCACGCGCGGCCCGGTCAACGCAGCGTGATGCAGGCGTAGCGGATGGCCAGCGGCTCGCCCGGACACTGGCCCAACAGATCGAGGGTCTTCGAGGGCGATGAGCCGCCGCGCTCGGTGGCGGTGAAGAAGGCTGTGAATGGCTGCTTGAGGGGCACCTTTGCCGGCTCGCTGTGCCTGCCTCCCGGCAGGATTTCCATGATGCGGTTCTCGGAGATCGGGTTGCCCGAAGCATCTTTCCCGCTGCAGTAATAGAACACGAAAAGGCGGCCGTCACCGGTGGCGTGAAAGCGGGCGACTCCGGGTATCTCGCTGGATGCGCCCTCGCCGCCGACTGCGAGCGTGTCGCGTCCGACTACCTTGCCGCTGCGCACCACGCAGTGCTTCAGCGCATAGGTCAACTTCTCGCCGGGGAAGAACTTTTCGCGCAGGCGACTGTCCAGGCTCCGCTCGCTCCACAGGAGGTGCGCCCCCCCGTTCGGCGCCACCCAGATGTCCAGGTTGTCTATCCATCCGCAGGTCTTCTCGCGGCTCGCGATCTCGACCCACTCGGAGAAAGGCGCCGTCAGAATGTTTGGCGTCCACGTGAAGAAGAGGCGGCGGAAGTCGTAGTCCCACTCCCGTTTCGTGAGTTCGCGCTTGTATTGTCGCCAGGCGCTGACCGGCTCGATGATGTCGCTTATGGCGAGCACGTAGGCGGCGCGATTGCGAAGCGCGACGACGGGGTAGCACAGGCGGATGGGCTCCGGCTTTTCGTAGTCTGTGCCCATTGGAAAAACCAACTTTCCGCGCGCAGCCCAGCGGCCGGACTTGTCGCGGAAACTCCAGTATTGGGCCTTATGCCCCTCGATGTTGAGGACGAGCAGTTCGCCGTTCTTGCCGTCGGCTGCAAGGCCCCGGTAGGAGTGCTCTGTGAAGGCCGGCTTATCTTCCCACCTGAGTGACAGCGCGCGATACGGCGCCTTGGTGTCGGCCGCCGAGAGTTGCAGGATTTGCGGCCTGGCGGGGCCGTTGTAGGTGTTGGGTTCAGTCAAGGTGGGATTGACTGAAAGGAAGAGCCTGCCGTCATGGAAGCAGGCGAGAGGACATGGCTCGCGCGTGCGATCTTTCTCATCGCGCTGCTGCAAGGCCCAGCCGTCTTTGGTTCGCTTGAACAACAGCCAGCGGACATTGTTCAGCGGCTTGAGGCCCTTGAGCGTCTCAAGCCCGCTGACAAAGACATCGCCGCCGATGTGCACGATGCACGTCGAGCCCTTGCACCACAGCGGCCCCGCGCCGTTGTCCGGCGACTCGAACCGGTAAACCTCCTCTTCGACCTCGACCACAGGCTTGACTGGTTTCGCATCTGCTGCCCCGGTGACGATTGCAAGGGTCAGTATCATGATTGGCGGCCACCTCGTTAGGTTCATGGTATGCGAAGTCCTTCGGAACAGATGTGGGGTGCTGGTTACGCGGCAGGGGAGTGATGTCCTTCCTTGGTTTGCGGGGTCGGCAGACATGAACAGAGAGATTCCCTTCGGCTTCGCTCAGGGCATGCCTCGTCCCGACTGCGCCGGGATTAGGAATGACAGGAGAGACGCTTTAGGGCAAGGGATTCGGGGGCCGATGGATAATTGGCGTGTGTTTGAGGAGAGGAGGACACGAACGTGCTGACATGTTTCAACACGGCGACTTCCGGGAGTTACCGGCTGCGCGATACCGTGGATTTTCTGGGCAAGTATGGCTTTCAGGGGATAGAGATTGACACCGGGCGGCTGCAGGAATACCAGGGGTCGGCAACGGTGGACGATCTTCGGCGGCAACTGGAGAAAAACGGGGTGAAGGTGGCGGCGCTGATGGCGTTCCCATTCCTTGCGTTCAAGGACCGGTCGCAGGCGTTGAGCGCGCTTGAGTGCTGGTGTCCGGTGGCAAAGGCACTGGGAGCGCCGACGATGCTCTGCTTCGCAGGCGACGCGCCGCCGCAGGGGATGAGCCGCTGTGACGCGATGGCCGCTGCCGTGAAGGCGGCTGCCGATTACGCAGCCGTCGCAGCCCGCTCAGGCGTCAGCATTGCTCTCGAACCCATCGGGGGGCTGGCCTTCATGGGCGGGCCCGAAGACGCGCTGGAGATCGCCCGCCGCTGCGGGGCGGACAACGTGGGGATCATGATGGACACTTTCCACTATTACAAGTCGGGGGTGTCGCTGGAGCGAATCGCTGCGATTCCCATGGAGAAGATGCTCATCGCGCACGTGAACGATGCGCCCAACCGCCCGAAACAGGAACTCAACGACTCGATGCGAGTCTATTGCGGCCTGGGTGATATTCCGCTGGTCGAAGAATTCCGCATCCTGCGCGACAAGGGATACAAGGGCTACCTGTCAGTCGAGATTTTCAACCGGGAATACTGGGCCGACACGCACGAGAACATCGTGCGAAACGCGAAACGCACCCTGGACGACGTTCTGTCCAGGCTTTGAGGGCGCTGGCCCCCGCATCAGGCTTGCTATTGGTGCGCCAAGCCCATCCGCAGGGCGGTCAGTTGGTCAATGAAGGGCTGGGGGATGTGACCGGTGGCGTCAATGGGCACGTCCTTACTCCTTATCGCCGAGGGGCTCGCCCTGGCTGATCACGGTAACGTGAGCGCGGGCGCTGACCCCATCCGCCGCATCGCAGGTGAAGGTTATCTGGTTCTCGCCCGGTTCGAGCATCGGCGTTTCGCCGAGAGGCTGAACCTCGCGAATGAGAGCGCCGTCCGGGCCGTAGAGTTTGCAGTCAGAGGCAGATCGAAACTCCAGGTAGCAGCCGCTCTCGATTTCGACCGGGAATGTGATCGTCTTGCCGCCGATGGTGATCGCGGGATTGCGGAGTTTCGTTTTCACCAGTGGCGTGGCCTTGATGGGGCCGAGATAACACGTTACCGTCTTGCCCAGCGGGATGTTGTTATACCACAGTGAGAGGGAGCCCACGTGGCCGTAGTCCACCGACTCGCGGTAGATCGCATACGCTCCACCGTAAGGCCAGGAATAGTTTTCGTAGCGGTCCCCCTCGGGCTCGATCAACTCGAAGTAGCGCCAGCCCTCGAAATCAACGACCACGTAGTGCTCGCCGATCCCTGCGACCAGGTGCTCGGGGCACCGCAGTTGGAAGTTGAGGACTTCGCCCTGGCCGTCGCCGTAAACCCAGATACCGAGGGCCTGGTGGTTGCTCAGGTCAAGAGGGGGCGCGAAGGCCTTGCCCACCTTGGCCCAGGCGGACTTCGCATCCGGATGGGTGCTGGCGGCCGTGTAGCAGGCGGCGGTTGGCGCGAGCGGCGGCTTGGCGTCCGAAGGCTTGATGTCGGCCTGGACGCCCGACTGGGCGGCGCGGTCGGAGAACTCGGCGGGGTTGGAGAAATCGGTTACGACAATATTGCCGGGGACATCGTAAGGAGCGGCGGACATCAGGGCCTCAATGCGCAGTTGCAGCGGCTGCCTGCCGAATCTGTTATTGGTGCGCCAGACGTTGCTCCAGCCGCTGATCCCCTCCACTTTGTGCTTTGCGTATTGGACGGGCCGGAACTGCCGCTTGCCGTGCGCATCCTGATCCACGGTGAACTCTTGGCCGGGAACGCGCAGTTTCGCCTTGATTGATTCGGGGACGGTATTCGAGTGGCGCAGGTCCTCGTAGCGTTTGAAGATTTCGCCGAGGCGCGCAAGGGCCGGCACCTTGGAGATGTTGCCGGGGTCAATGCCCATCAGCGAGAGGCCGGTGTCTGTGGCGAGGGCTTTGCAGCACAGGTATTCAATGTCATCGGTGAATGTGGGTTCGCCCTGCGGCCCCGACCAGGTTTTGACTGCCCACCACCCGAGTTGCCCCGGCAAGAACATGCGCAGGTTGTCCTCGTTAGCCGCGCAGTGGATGTCAATGAACTTCTTGTGGCTTCTGGTTGGATGGTCCCAAGCGCCCAGGCGCGAGCGCACGAACCAGAGGTGATGATGGAATGTGCTCATCTCCATGAGAGCGGGCTTTTTCAATCGCTTCCAGATTTCGAATACGAACTTGGAGCCGTAGTGCCATGCGTTCTCCGCGCCCGCGATGACGTCTTCTCCATCGAGGGCATCGAGGTATATCATGTCGAAGCCGCACTCATTGAATGCCTCGGCAGTCTTCGCCGCCACCTCGGTGAACAAGGCCGAATCGCCGTCAGGCACGAACAGCCCGAAGCACTCCTTGAGGTGATGCACTTTTGCTCCCTTGGCGTGGGGCGCAGGCCTCGTGCCGCATGCTCCGCGGGTGCATCCTGTGAAAGCGTAGGGCGCTTCCTTCGAGATTCCGGCGTATGTGATCAGTTCGTCATCAATCTGAATGGTTACGCTGTTGCGCACGAAGAAGCCTGTGATCGCGGACATGTCCTTCGTGGGTTCGCCGACCGGCACGGTGGTCGCGTCTGCACTCAACGCTTCCGAGAGGGTGAATGCCGCATCCTTTGCAAGGCGCGGGTCCGGCACGGGCGTGACCCACGGGCAGCGCTTGTCAATGAAGAATGCGTATGTGTGCAGGCCTGCCTTTATCCCCGCTGCGTGCAGCCGGTCAATCACAGCCTTCAGGCTCGCCAGCCCGCGCGGATACATCTCGCGATTGGGCTCACAATCGCCGAATCGAAATGACCCGCCCCCGTGGAAATCCAACTGGTTGAAACCGATGCTTTTGACCAGCCGGATCCAGTCGTCAACGGTTGTTTCGGTTACGTTGCCGAAGTTGAAAAGATAGGAGCCCTGGTTGATCGGCTGGCCCAAGGCCCACGGGCCGCCGATGGGCGAGTGGGGCACTTCGTCGGCGGCGCTCACTGCCTCCTGCATGACCTTGCGGAGTTCTCCTTGAGGGCATGCGATGATTGCCACCTTTGCGCCTGCGAAGCCGAAGCGCGGGTAGCACATGGCGCGAAGACGGCTGCCTGGCCGGGGCAGTTCGGGCACATTGGTCTTCAGGTTGAGCGCCAGGGCGCAAGCGGCGAACTGCTCTTGAGGCGAGCCGGTCAGGGTCAAGGGCAAGTCGAGGAATGTGAATTCGTCAACTCGTTCGCCGTTGACAGATACCACCTCCAGCACGACGCAGTGCTTCTCGGCGCTGACTCTCAGAACCGCGCTCGCGCCTGACTCGCCGAACTGCGCGGTGATGCGCGCGCCCGTGCGGGAGACCGATGCGGCAGAATAGTCGCGCCCTGCCTTGCGGATTCGGGCGAATGATGAGGGGGGCTGCTGGGCGCAGTAGTCCTGCCCCGTCCGCTTGTCAACGAAGTGAAGATTCGTCCCGTCCGCGCCGATGACGTATTTCACATATTCGTTCTGGATGGTGATGGGCATCACACCCTCCGTCCTGCGAGTTTGTGCAGAGGCAGGCGAGCCAGCCACAACAAGGACGATGAGAAGCGCTGCAGCGGCGAGCGCGGTTGCTTGTGAGAGCCCAGAGAAGGGCTCCGCTACGAGCCTTCCGTAGGGCTTTCGATGATCAGGGTTACGGGGCCGTCGTTGCACAGGGATACCTGCATTCTCTCCTGGAACTGGCCGGTCTGCACCGGGACGGCGAGGTCGCGCAGGCGCTGGACGAATCGCTCGTAAAGGCTGCGGGCCTCATCGGGAGCGGCGGCAGCCGAGAACGAGGGCCTGCGGCCCCTGCGGCAATCGGCCAGGAGGGTGAAGTTGCTCACCGCCAGAACCGATCCGCCCACATCGGCAAGGGACAGGTTCATGCGGCCTTGATCGTCCTCGAACACGCGCAGGCCGGCGATCTTCTCGGCAAGGTAATCGGCGTCGGCCTCGGTGTCATCTTGAGCGACGCCGAGCAGGACCAGAAAGCCCCGCCCGACGGTGGCGCAGGTGTCCTCGCCGATTGCCACGCTGGCGTGTGACACTCGCTGGATGACTGCTCTCATGTTGACGATGGTGTCATTCTGAATCCGCCGGCAGGCGAATGAAGCATCTCGGCAGGATGATTACGACGAGATTCCTCGCGGCGTTGATCCTGAGCAGAATGGGATTCTTCGTCCGCCAGCTGGCGGACTCAGAATGACAGAAAGCGAAGGGCTCAGAATGACAGGCGCGGGGCTTACCATGACACCTCTGGGTTATTGCGATAGACTCTAGGTAACGTCGGGGGCGAGGCCTGCGGGCGCCTCGACCGTGCGCAGATCACGTTTCAGGCGCTGCCAGCCCTGGTCGCTGTACCGGAGCGATTCGAGAGATATGCTGGTGCCCACAGGGAACTGGCGCACCATGCGGGCTGCTTCGGCGGCGTCGCTGACCGCCTTCCCGTGAACAGTGACAATGACGTCGCCCGCTGCCACGCCCGCTTTCTCTGCAGGGCTGCCGCTGAACACTTCCCTGACCAACACGCCGTGCGATTCGGGGATGCCGTATCGCTGCGCCAAGTTGCCCGTAATCGCGATCCCCAGGCGGACTCCGATCCAGGAGCGCACGACCTTGCCGTGCGCGATCAGCTGCTCCATGGCCGCCTTGGCGCGGTTGATCGGGATTGCGAAGCCGATGGGCGCGGGGACGCTGCCCGCAGCGAATATCATCGTGTTGATGCCGACCACCTCGCCCTTCGCGTTCAGGAGCGGCCCGCCGCTGTTGCCCTGGTTTATGTAGGCGTCGGTCTGGATAAGGTCCTCGTAATAGCGGCCCGATTGCTCCATCTCGATCGGGCGGCCCAGCGCGGAGATCACCCCAACGGTCACGGTGTGATGGAATCCGAAAGGATTTCCGATCGCGATCGCCCAATCGCCGGGCTCGATCGCGCTGGAATCCCCAAGGACGACCGCGGGAAGGTTCTTGGCGTCCACCTTCAACACCGCCACGTCAAGCACCGGGTCGCGCCCCACAACTTTCGCGGGCAGCCTCTTTCCGTCGTAGAAGGTAACGGTGATTTCTTCGGCCCCGGCGACCACGTGCTCGTTCGTCAGGACGTAGCCTTCGGAGCGCACCACGAACCCGGAAGCCCTTCCCTTTTCCGGGACGACGGAGTAGGGCTTTCCTTCGAACAAGTCCCAGATGCTGGTTACCCTTCGGTATGCCGTCGTGTCAACGTTGACAACGGCGGGGATCACCGCTCGCGCCACGGGCGCGAAGGACGCCGGCGCCTCCGTGCCCGCAGGCGGGCGGGCCCACGCCTCTCTCGATCCCGGCTGCTGCCTGGTCAGCAGCATGGCCGCCCCGAACCCCACCAGGGCCGCCAAGACGACCGCCGCAATGCCGAATCTCTTCGCCTTGATGCTTGCCATTGAGTATGTCCTGCCAGTAATGGATTCGTTCACTTCTTCACCAGCCCGCCTTCGCTGCTTCCTTGCAACTGCAGCCGCAGGCTTCCATTCGTTCGCCAACCGGCGGACTTCGCCCCTACTTCTTCGGTCTTTTCTTCAGTTCGCGCATCAGGTTCGCCATCTCGATCGCCGACGCCGCTGCGTTGAACCCGCGATTGCCTGCCTTTGTTCCTGCGCGCTCGATTGCCTGCTCGACGGTTTCGGCTGTGATTACTCCGAAGATCACCGGCACTCCTGTGCTGAGAGCGGCCTGGGCGATGCCGCGCGCCGCCTGGCTGGCGATATACTCGAAGTGAGGCGTTCCGCCCCTGATGATTGCTCCCAGGCAGATCACGGCATCGAAGCGGCCCGATTCCGCCAACGCCTGCGCAACGAGCGGCATCTCGAACGAGCCGGGCACCCAGGCCACCTCGACCGCCTCATCCGAGCCGCCGTGCCGCTTGATGGCATCGAGCGCCCCCGACAAAAGCCGGGTCGTTATCAGTTCATTGAACCTGCTCGCAGCAATCGCAAACCGCAGTCCCTCTGCTACCAGACTTCCTTCGTGAATCTTGGGCATCTCAATCTCCTTTTCATCAGTCACACGTCCACGTCGTGGCCGAGTTTGTCGCGCTTGGTTTCGAGATAGGAGCGCGCGTGCTCCGTTACCGGAGCGCGCAGGGGCACTTGCTCCAGCACCGTCAGCCCGTATGCCTGCACACCGACCAGTTTTCTCGGATTGTTCGTCAGGATGCGCACCTTGCGGCAGCCCAGGTCGAGCAGCACCTGCGTGCCGATGCCGTAGTCGCGCAGATCGGGAGCGAAACCAAGCAAGCGGTTGGCCTCCACTGTATCGGTGCCGTGGTCCTGCAATTCGTAGGCGCGCAGTTTGTTCACCAGGCCGATCCCCCTGCCCTCCTGCTGAATATACAGAAGCACGCCCGCGCCCTCCTGCTGGATGCGCTCCAGAGCCATCTCCAACTGCGCGCCGCAGTCGCAGCGCAGCGAATGGAAAACGTCGCCCGTCGTGCAACTGGAGTGCACCCGCACGAGCACGCCGTCCTTGGTGACGTCGCCCAGAGTGAGCGCCAGATAGGGCTTCGGATCAACATCGCTTTCGTATGCGTGCGCGGCGAATGTCCCATAGCGAGTCGGCAGGACCGTCGTCGCGGCGCGGCGCACCAACTTCTCGGTCTTGCGGCGGTGGCTGATCAGCGAGTCAATCGTCAGGATGCCCAGGCCGAAACGGCGGGCGAACTGCTCGAGTTGCGGCAGGCGGGCAAGCGAACCGTCATCATTCTTTATCTCGCAAAGTACCTCAACCGGCTGGAGCCCCGCCATTCGCGCCAGGTCAACCACCGCCTCGGTGTGGCCCGCGCGGCGGAGCACGCCTCCCGGCTCGGCGCGAACGGGCTGCACGTGGCCGGGCCGCACAAAGTCGCCCGGCTTGACATCGGGGTCGGCCAGCAACTTGATGGTAAGAGCCTGATCGGAAACCGAAATGCCGGTTGTCGTTCTCTCGCGCGCGTCAACCGAGATGGTGAACGCGGTGCCGTATTTGCTCGTATTGCGGTCCACCATCAGGGGAATCTGCAGCGCCTCCAGCCTTTCGGCGCCCATCGCTACGCACAGCATTCCGCGCGCATGCTTCTCGACAAAGTTGACGGCTTGCGGCGTGACGAATTGGGCAGCCATCACGAGGTCGCCCTCGTTCTCGCGATCCTCGTCGTCCACGAGGATCACGAACTTGCCGTTCCTCATTTCCTCGATTGCCTGTTCAACTTCCAGAAACATCACCATCACCTCTGCTGTAGGGCGGGGCCTCTGTGCCCCGCCGCAATCTCTGCGCCACCGGACCGGCGGGGGATGGAACCCCCGCCCTACATCTGCTCACCCGTAGGGGCGGAGCACCGCTCCGCCCATCTGTCATGCTGAGTCGCGATCCGCCAGCCGGCGGACGGGACGAAGGATTCCATCTTGACCACGTGATTAGAGTGAGATTCTTCGCTTCCCGCTTCGCCAAGGCTGCGCGGGACAGGTCGCTCAGAATGACATTCATGACAACTAGAGGTACCCCTCTTCCGCCAGGGATTCAAGCGTCAGGGCGGGCTGCTCGCGTTCACTGCGGCTGCCCAGCACCGACTCAACATATTTCGCAAGTATGTCCGCCTCCAAGTTCATTTCCTCCCCCACCCGCAACTCGCCCAGCGTAGTGTTCTCAATTGTAAACTTCACCAGCGAAACAGCAAAGCCTTGCGTCCGCACATCGGAAACGGTAAGGCTCACCCCATCAACAGCGATGGAGCCTTTCGGGGCAAGATAGGGCATGATGCTTACAGGGCAAGAAACCTCCAGCACAGCCGAGTCGCCCTGCCGCCGGAAACTCGCGACCGAGCCGACCGCATCAACATGACCGAGAACGATGTGCCCGCCCATCTGGTCGCCCAGTCGGAGAGACGGCTCGACGTTCACGCGCCTGCCTGCGACCGCGCGCGCAAGCGTCGTGCCAGTAGCGGTCTGCGGCATCAGCCGGAAGCGGATGTTCCCGGACTCGACGCGCTCGGCCGTCAGGCATACGCCGCTGATGCTCACGCTGTCGCCGGTTTTGCAGGATGCAGCAGTCGCAGGCGCGCGCACGACGAGCACCTCGCCGGCCTGAACCACCGTCCCGATTTCTCTCACAATCCCGGTGAACATTGCTGGTCGCTACCGGTATGACGGATAGCCTTCCGCCACAATATCTTCGCCCAGCCGCCGCACGGTAACATCGCGCAGGCGAATGGCATCTTCCAGGGAGTGCGCTCCCTCTCCTGCGATTGCGCCCGGCGAGTTTGTCCCGCCGATCAACATCGGGGCGAGTATGAAGATGAACTTGTCCACCAGGCGCTCCTCGACCAGCGATGCGACCAGCCTCGCGCCGCCCTCAACCAGCAGCGCAGTGATTTCACGCCGCCCCAGTTCATCGAGAACGGAGCCCAGGTCAACGCGCCCTTGGGCATCGGGCAGGCAAAGGACCTCGGCTCCCGAAGTCCGCAAACCTTCCGCTTTTTCTGAGGCCGAGGCACCGACAACCACCATGGTTGGTGAACTGGCGGCCTGCAAGACGCGCGCATCGGCAGGTATGCTGGCCCTGCCGGCAACCACGATCCGCAGGGGCTGGCGCTTGCTGCGCACAAGGCGCGCCGTGAGCAGCGGGTCATCAGCCAGAACTGTTCCCGCCCCCACCATCACCGCGTCCGACTCGGCGCGCAGGCGGTGCGCGAACCGGCGCGCTTTCTCGCCGGTTATCCACTGTGAGTGGCCGCCTGCGGTGGCGATCTTACCGTCGAGGCTGCAAGCCAGTTTCACGGTAACGAACGGTCGCCTGGTCGTTACGTACTTTCGGTGCGCTTCTATCAGTCGGCTGGCTTCCTGTTCGAGCACGCCGAACTCGACCTCGATGCCGGCCGCCCGCAGTTTTTCGGCTCCTTTGCCAGAAACGCGCTGATCAGGGTCCACAACGCCCGCGACGACTCTGTGAATACCGACAGAAATCACCGCGTCCACGCATGGGGGAGTTCTACCCCAGTGGCAGCATGGCTCCAGCGTAACATAGAGCGTTGCGCCGCGGGCCTCTTGCCCGGCGGACTGAAGGGCAAGAACCTCCGCATGCGGCTTACCCGCGCCCCGATGCCAGCCCTCTGCCACGATCCGGCCTTGATTGACGATTACCGCCCCGACCATCGGGTTCGGGCTGGTGCGTCCTCTGGCGCGGGCGGCGAGGCGCAGGGCGCGCCGCATGAAGACTTCATCCGTGCTCGTTGCCCTTTTCGGCACCCTCATTTTCCGCGTCAGAATCGCGCTCCTTGCGGGGGGCAAGGGTGCGCGCGAAATCGCGCCACAATTGCCGCTCGCGCTCCCTCTGCCTGGCCTCCAATTCCTTGGCATCGGCCAGGGCCAGGAACATCAGCACGAAGCCGCCGATCAGGCAACTCGCCCACCAGGCCGCCCATAACCAGGGGTGGCCCCTTGGGCTGCGCAGGTTGAGCACAAACAGGCCCAGGAAGATGGCCGCCACCTCGGCGAGCATCAGCCCTGCGCCCAGCATCCTGATGACGAACCGCCGCCGGGTGATCAGGCTGCGGCCGCTCGTGTACTGCCTCGCCTCGACCATCGCCAGGATCAGGACGGCGAAGAAAAGCGCCGCCAGCAGCACCGCTACCGCATTCACGGCGGCCTCCCTGGGAATGATAGCACAACCAGGCGCGACCGGCAACGGCACAGTCGAACGGTGATTGCCAACTGGGCGCGGGGTCTCGCGCCGTCGCCATCCGCCTTCGCGAGAGGGACGCAGCCGCTTCGGCGCAGTCCCTAGCGGCTTCCGCCTTCGCGAGAGCGACGTAGCCGCTTCGGCGGAGTCGCTTGGCGCGTCGGCGACCTGACCCCGCGCGCACAGGCTCAGGAGAGGCCACGCCCGTCCAGATCCCTCACACCTTCGCTTCGAAGATGGCCCACTCGAAGGCGCGCAGGATGGTGGCCACGACGACCAGCGCGATGGCAGCGACTACCAGGTACTCCAGATCAACGGTCAACACGGTGTTTACGAAAGGAGCCAGTTCCGGCCTGGTGTCCGGCAGCACTTTCATGCCGCGAGCGATTTCGGTGAGCGCCTTCTCGGTCCACTGGTAGGCGCCGTGAATGAATGGCCAGCCGATATACATCGCGACCCCGGTGAGGGGATATGCAAGCCAGAACACGGCTCTGTACTTATACTGCTGGTGCTCCATGTAGATCGGGCAGCGCCCGCAGGTCTCTCGTTCGGCGTGGTGCTTTGACTGCCACGCTTCCTGCGTCTGCAGGTGCTGGACTGCCGCCTCCAGCGAAGCCCTTTCCGCGTCCGACATGCGCTGCGATGCGGCTCTGGACATGGGCTCCAGCACGCGCGTGGCGAAAAACGGGTCGCAGCGGCAGCCGGTGTGCCTGCGCCAGCACGAGGCCCCGGTAAGGTAACTGGGGCAGTTGTAGCGCAGCCGCTCACTGCAATAGGCCACCTCCCAGCAGCGGCGCAGCAGGTGGCGGCGCTCCTTGGGCTTGGTCGGCTTGGCAGGCACGCCTTCCACGACTTCGGCCTTGGGGACCTGCGTCTCGGTCTTCGCGGGCCTGGTGCTCAGGACATACAGGGTGCGCGCCACGAATCTGAGCATCGCCAGCACCAGCCCCACCTTGCCAATGGACTGGAAGCCCGCCACCATCTGCTCCGTTATCGTGTTGGGCGGCAGCCCCTGGTGGCCGAGCACCGCATTAACCACGAGCGGCAGGCCCACACAGAACACAACCCCGGTCCCGCCCACAATTGCCGTGGCAACCTCGCCTTCCCAGAACATTCCGATCGCCAACAGGAACGCGATCCAGCACGACCATGCGAGAACTGTCAGCCCGATGCCGAAGTTGCCGAGCATCTGGACCTGTTCCGGGGCGGTGAGCCTGCGCTGCCCCTCCACATCCATCGGGAAGCGCGGGTAGTGCTGCGACAGAAGCCCGTAGAAGAGGTAAACCGACGACAAGATGGCCACGACCACGGCCAGGTTGAATGCCCGGGCGCCCACCGACCACCAGATGCCGGCCCGGTCCGAACCCTTGGCGCCGCGCCGCGGCGTGAACAACCTAACTCTATGCGCCATCTTACCCCCCTCCCGTCATATTCTACCACAACAGGCTTTTTTGGCAAACTGGTGAAGGTGAAAGCCCAGCGGCGCGGAAGAAGGCGCAAAAGCAGCCCGGAGGTGGCAAGATGGCATTGGCTTCTGTGGTCTGGGTTATTCTCGGCATCATCGGCCTTGTTCTTCTATGGCTGATCTTCACGTATAACAGGCTTGTGGTGCTGCGCAACCGCATCAACAACGCGTGGTCGCAGATGGACGTGCAACTGCGCCGCCGTTACGACCTGATCCCCAACCTGGTGGAGACGGTGAAGGGGTATGCAGCGCACGAGCGCGAGACGTTCGAGATGGTTACCAAGGCGCGCGCAGCAGTCACGAGCGCCCAGACCGTCGCCGACCAGGCCCAGGCGCAGAACATGATCACCGCGGCCCTCAAGACCCTGTTCGCAGTTGCGGAGAACTACCCGGAACTGAAGGCCAGCCAGAACTTCATGATGCTGCAGGAAGAACTGTCGGGGGTAGAGGGAAAGATTGCATACTCCAGGCAGTTCTACAATGACACCGTGCTGCTGTATAACAACGCAATTCAGGTGTTCCCGACGAGCGCGGTGGCGAACTCCTTTGGTTTCCGGCAGCACGAGTATTTCGAGATGGAAGAGGCGGCGCGCGCGCCGGTGCAGGTCTCCTTCCAGCGGCCGCAGCCGCCGGAGCAAAAGGCCGGGTAAACCACCGGCGCATACCGCATGATCTACAACCGCATCGAGCAGAACAGGCGCCGCTCGGCGCTCTTTGTCTTTCTGATGTTTGTCCTGCTTGGCTTGCTCGGCTATGGCGTTGGCGAGTTGACGGGCACGCGCTACTACATGCCCGTGATCGCCGTGGCCTTCGCGGCCATTTCCAGCCTGGTCTCCTACTATTACGGCGACCGCCTGGTACTTGCAATGAGCCATGCCAGGCCTGCCGAGCAGCCCGAAGACGCGGAAGTCATGAACGCCGTCCAGGGCCTGGCGATCGCTGCCGGGCTCCCCGCCCCCAAGGTGTATATCATTGACGACACAGCGCCCAATGCCTTCGCGACCGGGCGCGATCCCCAGCACGCGTCAATAGCGGTAACCAGCGGCCTGGTGCAGAAACTTGACCGCTCCGAACTCGAGGGCGTGATCGCGCACGAGATGTCCCACATCGCAAACCGGGACATGCTCTACATGACTCTTGTGGCGATCCTTGCGGGCGCTGTCATCCTGCTGGCCGATTGGTCGCGAAGGTGGCTCTGGTGGGGCGGCCGGGTGCGCGGCAGGCGCTCGTCGGGCGCTGGGATAATTGCGCTTGTTGCCATACTGTTGATGATCCTGGCGCCGATTTTCGCAGCGCTGATCCAGTTAGCGATCAGCCGCCAGCGGGAATTCCTGGCTGATGCCGGCGGCGCGAAACTCACCCGCTACCCGGAGGGCCTCGCCAGCGCCCTCGAGAAGATAGCCGCCGACCCCGAGCCGCTCGAGGTCGCGAACAAGGCCACCGCACACATGTTTATCTACAACCCCCTGCGCGATCACGGCGGCTGGTTGAACTCGCTCTTCAGCACCCACCCGCCCATCGAGGAGCGCGTCGCCCGCCTGCGCTCGATGTAAGCGGAGAGGCGCCGGCTGCCTTTGTGCCTGCTGCTGATGGCCGCTGCAGGGGGGTTGACCTGCGCCCGGAGGATTGTTATACTGGCACCGCTATGCTGACCCGCATGGACAGCAGGATTTGCGCGACACGCGAGGACGGCCTGAGGCTCGTCATTCGCGTGCTTTCCAACGCCCAGCCTGCGGGTCCGCCGTAGCACTACATACATTCGAGAGCAACCGGAGCCGCAGGCAGAAAAGGCCTGCGGCTCTTCGTTTTCAGCGGAGCCACTGTAGGGCGGGGGCTCCGTCCCCCGCCGGGCCTTGCGGCGGGGCGCAGAGGCCCCGCCCTACAGAACGGGCAAGGGGCAAGCCCTTGCCCTACACGACGGGACGCGCGAAAGGAGAGAGGAGATGCAACAGCAGAGGCCGTGGTATGAGACATTGTTCGAGACGGTGTATCTGCGCCTATGGAAGCCGGTGCACGAGAAGCAAGACGCGAAGGCGCAGGTGGACGGCATCCTCGCAATCCTGCAACTCGCCGAGGGCAGCGAGATTCTCGACCTGTGCTGCGGCTTCGGGCGCCACGCGCTCGAACTGGCGAGGCGCGGCTATCGCGTTACCGGCCTTGACCTGTGCGCCCAGTTCCTGGACATCGCGCGCAAGACCGCCGAAGACGAGGGGCTCGACATCACGCTGGTGCGAAGCGACATGCGCCGCATCCCGTTCGAGAACCGGTTCGATGCGGTGATCAACATGTTCACCGCCTGGGCGTATTTCGAGGAGGACGAGGACAACCTGGAGGTTTTCCGCCAGGTCTTCAAGGCATTGAAGCCCGGCGGCAAGTTCTTGCTGGACCAGCAGAACTGGCTCCGGGTTTGGGCGCACTTCCGTCGGCAGGACTGGCGCTCGTATGACGACGGGACGCTGTGGCTGCGCGAGAGCAGCACTGACTGGCTAGCCGGGCGCGAACGCGACCGCAACCTAGTGATCGAACCCGACGGGCGGCGGTCCGAGCACCCCCTGAGTATTGCGACGTATTCCCCCTGGGAAGTTGCCAGGATGCTGCGGCAAGCCGGACTGGAGGTGAAGGCCCTGTATGGCGGGCTAGATGGTGGGGAATTCGGTCTCGATGCGTCGCGGGCCCTGTATCTGGCGCAGAAGCCGGCGTGAGGAGGGATGGCATGGCGGGCGATGATGGCATTTGCGAACTGGACATGGCGGACTTCCGGGCCGTTGCAGCGCTGTGGCGCGAGGCGAAGATGTGGCCGCACGTCGGCGAGAACAGGGCATGGCTGGAAAGGGCGCTGGCGCGCAACCCTGGCCTTTTCCTGGCCTACAAGGAGAAGGGGCGCGTGATCGGGACGGTGCTCGGCGCGTGGGACGGGCTGCGCGGATGGGTCTATCATCTGGCAGTCAAGAAGCAATATCGGGGCAGGGGCATCGGGACGCGGCTGCTGCGCGAGGTGGAGAAAAGGCTGCGGGCCGCTGGGGCCCGCCAGGTGAACATCATGGTGTACGAAAAGAACCGCAGGGGGATGGACTTCTACAGTGAGCGGGGATACGAGGATTCCCCAGTGTTGGTGCGCCGAAAGCGATTCACGCGGGGTTGAATGCAGGGGTATTGTGTGGTATACTCTCAATAGGCGGACGGCGTCCTTTGACAAGTTGCGGGCCTGGATGGCCTGGTGTTGTAGGGGCGTAGCTCAGTGGTAGAGCAGCGGTCTCCAAAACCGCAGGTCGCAGGTTCGAGCCCTGTCGCCCCTGCCACTGGTTTGGCACGAGCCGCGGAGGGGTGCCGTAGCGGTAGCGGAACGGTTTGCTAAACCGTCCAGCGGGTGAACAGCTTGCTGCGTGGGTTCGAATCCCACCCCCTCCGCCACTCGTCGTCGGCCGGCTGGCGGATTCCAGGCTCGAGCTGTAGAATATGGTGGCTGAGGTTCCGGCGTAGCTCAATCGGCAGAGCGGGTGGCTGTTAACCACAAGGTTCTAGGTTCGAGTCCTAGCGCCGGAGCCAAATCTTTTGGGGTGGCTGTTAATCCGCCGGCTGGCGGATTCTAGGTTCGAGTCCTAGCGCCGGAGCCAAATCTTCTGTGGTGGGGCGACCGTGCCTTACACCGTCTGCGTCCTAGCCAGCGAGACCAGCGGAGAGATATACGTCGGTCATACTGCCGATCTGGCAGTCCGGCTGCAGCAGCATAATGATCCCGATTACCGGCTTACGCTGCACACGAAACGCAGACCGGGGCCGTGGCGGGTAGTGCATGCGGAGCCCTCCGAAACCCGACAGGCAGCAATGCGGCGAGAGCGTGAATTGAAGAGCGCTGCTGGTAGGCGATGGATTCGCGAGGTGGTACTCCTTGCCGCGAAGCAGTAGAGCGGGTGGCTGTTAATCCGCCGGCTGGCGGATTCTAGGTTCGAGTCCTAGCGCCGCAGCCAATCCGTGGCACAGCGGATTGGCGACGACCCCGAGCAAAGCCGAGGGGCCGGAGCCAGATTTCCTGGGGGGGACGTTATTGGTGGTTCCTTCCATGGTCTAGGGTGTAGGGGCGCAGCGCTGCTGCGCCCGTGTGCAACGGGGGAAATGCAGGGCCGCCGGGTCACTCGGCAACCGTGCGGCAGGTCGCATCTTCGACGAGGGAAATCAACGGGAACAAATCGTTGTAGTGCTTCTGGATGAAGAGGGGGTCTTTCTTCTTGAACAGCCTCGCAGCCAGGCGGTCGCCTATTGGCAGCACGCTCCTTTCGTGCGCGCAAAGGACGGGCGAAACGCGATCTATGCGGCCCGTGGCCTGCCGATTCAGACAGCCGCAATAGTGATTGCAGCGTTCGCGGATCGCGCACGCCCTGCACTCCGTCTTCTCCGCTGCGTTCAGGGCGTATAGCCTCTGGCGCGCCGCCTCATCAATACCCGTTTCGACGTGCCCGATGGCGAAGGCGGCGTCGGTGCCGTCTCCGACGAATTGCACGCAGGGATACAGCCGGCCGTTGGGCGCAACCGAGATCTGCCGCCGGCCGAGTTCGCAGCGCTCGCGCCTGCAACTGCCGGGGTACACGTGCGAGGAGATCTTCACCTCGAAGGGGCTGAAGTAAAACTTTTCTTCATTCAGAGTTTCGCGCTCGTACCACTCTGCTAGTTGCGCATATTGCCGCCGGAGTTCGGCCAGGTGATGGGGCTGCCAGTCCGCGCCGTAGTCGAGCGAACAGATCAGGTAGCGAAACCCCCGCCCGAAGAGGAACTTGAGTGACTCGGCATAGTGGGCAACCGTTTGTGGCGTAACGACCATCATGACGGGGGCGTATGGCTTGTGCTTCAGCAGAAGGTCAACGATCGCTTGGAGCCTGTCGAATGAACCATTGCCTGCCAGGTCAACCCGGTTGGCATCGTGCGCTTCTCTTACGCCGTCATGGCTGAGGGCCACGAAGATCTCGGCTGTGTCGGGGTGAGTGAGGAAATCCTCATCGAGAAGAAGGCCGTTGGTGGTGATCTTGAAATGGAACAACTGGCCGGTCTCGGCCTCGATGCGGCGGCAGTGGCCAACGGTCTCGATGATCAGGTCGCGCTGCAGCAGAGGCTCTCCGCCGAAGAAGATGATCCCCAGGCTTTGGCCCGGCGACTCGCGCTTGACTGCCTCGACCGCGAGCGCGACCGCTGCCTTCGCCGTCTCGATGGTCATGTCGCCGCCGAGATGCGGCGCCGCGTAACAGTAGCGGCAGCGCATGTTGCAGCGCGCGGTCAGATGCAGGGTGAGGTGCAATTCAGATTACCCCCTGCGCCTTCAGCCACGCGATGAAATCGCGCACCTGCTTGCGCAACTCCTCCCGCGCTAGTTGCATACCTTGCTCCTCGCGTGGTTTGAGCCTAGCATCCCATTCGGGTGTGGAAAGGTGCCCTCGCCAGATTTCGTTTTCCTTAGGGGTCGCAAGCGGGTCGTAGAACACGGCATAGGTGCCAGTCAGCCTGGTGCGCGAAAGCGACTCCTGCAAGCGCTTTGCTGCGTCCAGCGTGCCGATGTCGTAGGCTAATGACACCAGGCCCTTGTGCTTCCCCTCCCAGGCCTTGAAGTCGGATTCCGACACATACTCGTACGAGACAGCGCGCCTCTCATCCGTCCCATCGAAAGTCAGCAGTGCGCGATGACTCTGGCGGTAGGCGGGGCGAGGTGGCCGCGCCCAAAGGGATTCGTAGCGGTCGGTAGTTGGGACCCGCACGGACTTTGTGTTGATATCAGGCGCGAAGGAGATGCCAGCCTTCTTCGCTTCTTGCGTAATGACTTGGCGGGCCTCGTCTTCGGACAGGAAAACCGGCGGATTCACTGCCTGGCAGCCGAACGCGCCGCGGCCTTCGCCGTGCTGGAAGATGGGGGCAACGCGGGAGACAGCAGCCGGGCTGCCCTTGCCGCTTGCCACGCTGCGGCAGCCTGAGATGATCATGATGGTTGCGGCTAGCGCGGTGAGCACGACTGGGTTTGCGCGCCAGCGCTTGGGCACCAGCCGGAGAAGTTCCGGGTGCGCGTCGAGAATGGCGCGAGTGGGAAATCGGGGTTCCTTGTAGCGCCTGATGGGCATGACCTTCATGGTTTCCCCTCCTGTGTGCGGGCCGTTGTGTCGAATGTTAGACTTCGCTGGTTAGCCGAATGTTCCCTGCTAGCGACGGCCACACAGGCGAGTGCGCACCACGAAGCAGGCGCGGAAGGAGCGGGAGGGCACGTCGAGAAGTTGGGGGTCATGGAAAAGACAGCGGTTCTCGTCGCAACGATGATGTTCGCGGTCGGCATGTCAGTGCGGGCGGACATCGTTGACATCCGCTGGAGACTGGGGCCCAACATTCCTGAGTTGCGGAAGGGGGGCTGCTGCGCTGCGCTGGGCGGAAAGGTGATCAGCGTGTTCGGGATGCGGTATCCGTGGGGCGAGATGGACACGATGTATGTTTACGATCCGGCGACAGACTGGTGGTCGCGCGGGACCAATGGGCCGATGGTGCAGTGCTATGTTCAGGGAACGGTGTGCGGGTCTGCGTACTATTCCGTCGGAGGGCGGAAAGGCGAGGTCCACAGCAGATGCTTCAGGCTCGAGATAAAGCGAGGCCGCTATGTCTGGAGCGAGGTCGCGAGCCTGAACGAGGCGCGCGGTTGGGCGCCGAGCGTTTCGGTTGGCAGTCGCATCTACGTTCTCGGCGGGGCAAAGAGCGCCCACGGGCCAACACTGAGCAGCGTGGAAATGCTCGACACCTCGGACCCGCAAAGCAAATGGCAGAAGATAACGGACATTCCGGGCGATTCACGCGGATGGCTGGGCGCTGCAGCGGTCAAGGGCAAGGTTTTTGTTATTGGTGGGATCCACTTCCTGACCCCACGGCCAGCACAAGGCGCCGAGAGAAAGCAACTGAACGAGGTGCTCGTGTTCGATCCGCACACCAATCAATGGCAAACGAAGACCCCGCTTCCATATCGCCTTTCGGGGATGGATTGCTGCGTTTACGATGAGCGCTACATCATCGTCGCTGGCGGCCAGGCCGGAACGGGCGACTACACCCCGGAAATGGCGGAACGATGGAAAAAAACGGAGCGATACGAATCGTATTACTGCCCGTTCGTGCTCGTTTATGATACGCAGACAGACAAGTGGACGATTATGCCGGCCCTGCTTCCGATGCCGACGAACGATATTCGCGCGGTGCTGATCGGGAAATCGCTATACGCCGTCGGCGGCGAGAACATCGAGCCGGCAACCAGCAACACGACCGCCTGGCTGCGCATCGGGGAGATCATCGAGTCGGGCGATGAGTGAGCGCCGCGGCTACCGGCGAGCCGCGAGGGCAGCGCGGACGAGGGGGACGGCGGCCCTTCGTGGCCACCCGTAGGGCGGCCCTCAGGGTCGCCTGAACGGCGGCTCGCAGGGCCTTGCCCCGGTGGCTGATAGCGTCCTTTTCGGCGCGCGTTACCTGGCCGAAAGTCCTGCTGCCGCCTTTTGGGATGAAGATCGGATCGTAGCCGAAGCCGTCATTTCCTCGCGGGGCTTCGGCGATCGCGCCCCTGCACTTTCTGGTTACACACCTCACAGCGCCATGGGGCGCGGCGACAGCGACTGCGCACACGAAACTCGCCCCCCTGCGCGAGCGGGGCAGGCCGGCGAGGCGGCGCAAGATATCGCGGTTGCGATCTTCGTCATCCGCGCGCGGGCCTGCGAAGCGGCTGGACCGCGGCCCTGGAGCGCCGTCGAGAGCGTCAACCTCGATGCCAGAATCATCTGCAAGCGCTGTCAATCCTGTTGCCGATGCTGCGACGACGGCCTTGATGCGGGCATTTTCCGCGTAGGTGCGCCCGCTCTCATCGGCATCCGGGGCGTCGGGGAAGTCGAGCAGGGAAAGCAAACGCACGCCTGGAAGCAACGGCCGGAGGATTCTGCGCATCTCGCGCAGTTTGCCTGCATTGCGCGTCGCCAGGACGATGGCGCCCGAGCGCGAAGCATGTCCCACTCTGGAGGTCATTTCGAAAGTCCGTGCGACTACTCGTGGGATTCTTCGCCCCTATGCCCCGACCCTGTCGGGGCCGGGGTGGCGGCCCGCAGGGCCTAGCCACTTCGCTCAGAATGACAGATAGGCTCTACGCTGCCTTTTCGAGAGCCTGTTTCTGGACTTCAAGAAGTTGCGCGATTCCCTTCTGTGCAAGGTCGAGCAGACGATTCATCTCCTCGCGGGAAAAGGGATTGCCTTCCGCAGTTCCCTGCACCTCCACGATCCTGCCGCGCCCCGTCATCACGACGTTCATGTCAACGCTGGCCATGGAGTCCTCGGAGTAGTCGAGGTCGAGCAACTGCTCTCCCTGAACGATGCCGACGCTCACTGCGGCCACGCTGTCGAGCAGCGGCACGGTGCGAAAAACGCCCTGCTGCTGCAACTGCCGCAAGGCCAGCACCAGGGCCACGTAGCCACCCGTGATCGCGGCCGTGCGCGTGCCGCCGTCCGCCTGAATCGCATCGCAGTCTATCACGATCGTGCGCTCGCCCAGCGAGCGCATCTCGCATATCGCCCGCAGCGATCTGCCGATCAGCCGCTGGATTTCGAAGACCCTGCCCGGCGTCCGGTCGAGCGTAAAGGCGCGCTGGTTCCTCTCCTTTCCCGATCGGGGCAGCATGCCGTACTCCGACGTAACCCAGCCGGAGCCGCTTCCCTTCATCCAGCCGGGCGCGCGGTCCCCGATGGTCGCCGCGCACACAACCCGGGTGTCGCCCAGTTCGATGAGACAGGACCCCTCGGCATATTTCAGGTAGCCGGTCTCGATGCGCACCGGGCGCAGGGCATCATCGGCTCGGCCGTTTGCTCTTGGCATGGGGTCTCCTTGTCTGTGCCGGCGACTTGTGGCGGCTGGGCAGGGGGACGGTTGCTCTCGCGGCCGCCGCCCGCAGCATCTGGCTCTGCAGCAGCGCGCCGCTGTCCAGGTAATTCTCGATGCCATCCACTATCGCCTCGGCGCACTGTTGGCGGAAACGGGGGCTGCCGAGCAGCGCCTCCTCATCTTGATTATTGATATACGCGAGTTCGAGCAGCGCCGAGGGGCAGGACGTGTCTTTGATCACGATGAAGTTCGCGGTGCGGATTCCGCTGTCTTTTCTCTTCAGCCCTCGCAGCAAGGCTCCATGCAGAGCGCGCGCCAGCGGTTCGCTCCAGGGCGTGTTCCAGTAGGTCTGCGTGCCCGAGAGCGAGTTGACGGAGTCCGACGAGTTGCAGTGGATGGAGATAAAAATGTCTGCGTTGTTGTCATTGGCCACTGCCGCCCGCATACCGAGTTCGGTGCGCAGTTGCTCCCGGTTTGCCACGGGAGTCAGGCTGGCGTCATCCTCGCGCGTGAGTATTGCCACAGCGCCCCTTGCCTCCAGGATCCGTTTCAACCTCAGCGCGACATCGAGGTTTACCTCTTTCTCCTGCAGGCCGCTGGGGCCTGGAGCGCCGGACTGCCTGCCTCCGTGACCGGGGTCAACCACGATGACCAAGTTGGGGAGGGCTACCTTCCCCAGCAGTACGCGCAGCCCCGTGGGCTCGACGAGCATGACGTGGGGCACGGATGTCTCGAGCGACAGGGTCAGCACAGCGCTGCCGCGCCCCGCAGCTGAGACCGGCCCGGCCTCCAGCGATGCGCGGCGGATAAGGGGGTGAGTTCCCGAAGCCTCCGGCATGGTCGAGCCTGGGAGGACGTTTTCAATGGCGATAGCCAGTTGCGGCCTGCCCTTGTCATCGGTGCTCGAAGTTTCTGTTGCATTGACGCTCGAAGAGGTGGTTACGACAACCTCGGCCATGCCCTCTCGATAAGGGCCGATCGCCACAGACAGGATGGTCGCGAGGCCCGCGCCCGCGGGAACCTGGGCGGGAAGGTCCACGTAGAGCGTGCAGCCCTCGTCTGCCGCGACGGGCCTTACCTCAGTCCCCTCTTCCACGTCGAGAACCACGCGCACAAGGTCAGGGTCGAGCGAGTTCTGCGCTGCGCGCACTGAGAGCAGCCTGCCCTCGTTCACGGGCAGGCTGACTTCCGGGCCCTGGCTGTCAATGTTCATCAGGTCAACGTAAACGCGCTCTGGTTCGGTGAGCCTGCCGACCGAGAAATCGAAGGGGGCCGTTGCCGAAACGGCTACCCGCTGCCTGTCGGCCAGGGCGTCATATTTCACCGACGTTACAGTCCCGTGGACGGCGAGCCTGCGCGAATCGGGCTGCCAGCGGATGGCCCATCCGAAAGCATCGGCCAGCGGGCGGACGGGAAGAAACGGCTCTCCTGCAACCTGGCGAACCGGCGCCGGCAGATTCTGCTCCATCCCGTCAACGTTCAGCCGGTTCTGGCCGATTCTTGCCGTGACCTCATGTCCGCGCGGGCCGGTGATCGCGATGCGATCGCCATCGCGCTCGACCTTGCAGCCAAGATGCTGCAGGCCGGGAAGAAGAGGTGCGAGGATCTGGCCGGATTCGACGACCAAGGGGGATGGGCATGGCACCTCTTGCCCGGCGACCAGCAAGGTGTCCGCGCGCGCACTGAGAGGCAGAGCGGCCATGCATATGACGGCAACGATAGGTGCGAATCGCATTGGCCCAGCCCCGTCCTCCTGCCCGACGGGGAAGATGCGAGAATATAGCATACCATTTCCAATCGGGCAAGGGGCCTGCAACGCGGTGCTTGTTCCTTCCGGGCTGCCAGCGGCCACATTTGCCCGGAACCGGAAAAAGGTATTGACAAAAAGGGGCTTTTGTGCCATCATTCGCGCCGCAAAATCGAGGGGTTGATGATGCGAAAGGGGACGGTAAACGAATCGCTGGTTTTCCGTGGTTTGTGTCGCTTCCTTGGTGGCCGTGTTCGTCTCGTCTGGTGCGCTCGCGCAAATTCCGGCCAATCCGGGAGAACTAGCCAGGAGGTTCCCATGAAAACCGTTTGGATCCGCTTGCTGTGCTGGGTGGTAGGGGCGGTCTGCGTATTACTCGCCCTCACAGTTGGGACAGCGAGGGCTGACCTGGCGCTGCGGATAAGCAGTGCCAAGACCCGCTACCTGGTGGACGAGCCGCTTTTCGTGACGGTCATCGTCCGTAATCAGGGGCCGGGCGACGCCGCGATTTCCAGATACCTGGATCCGATGCTGGGCCTGCTCACATTTGAGGTCGTGCCGCCGGGGGAGTCGGCGCGCCCGTACGGGCAATGCACGCATGCATCGCTCGATCGTTCCGGCCTTGCTAATACAGTCGTGAACCTTGCGCCAGGAGAGCAGTATAGTGGTGTGGCGGAGTTGACCTGTGAGGTCAAAGACAGGCAGGGTGGTCTCCTGCTGTCAGCACCGGGGAAGTACACACTTCGGGCCACCTACGCGATTCCGGAGGGCTGGCCGGTGCCGCCGCTGAAGGTGCAGTCGAATGACCTTTCTCTGGAAGTCCTGGACCCTGAGGGCGAAGATCGTGCGGCACACGAGATCTTACTCCAGGGAGCGGCCACTGCTGGACACGCGCTGTGGAGCGCTGCCAGGGAACAGGCGTCTTGCTACGAGACGCTGCTGCGCGAGTATCCTGGCAGCGGCTACGCGATCCACGCGAAGTGGTACCTTGCGCAGGTTTACCACTGTGACGGAATCATTGGGCAGCTTGGTCTGAGGGGCACGCCAGCCGCCGTAACGGCTCTGGAGAATGCGGCCGCGCTTTGTCTCTCTGTTGCCGCGGATGCGGGCCAGACACCGCTCGCCCTAATGGCTCTCAGACTTGCGGCCACAGAATCCGCCATGGTCGGCAAAGCGTCGGAAGCGCAAGCCTTGCTGCAGCAGACCTTCTTGTCACCAGCAGCCACCGACGATGACAGGCTGGATGCGGTGCGCCTCATGGAGCACGTGGAGACCGGCCTGTTCTACCAGGAGTCAGGGCTGGCTTCTGGCAAAGTGGCCACCACGCAAGTGCGGCTGCCGCTGCGTCGCTTCGCCCAGGCCTTGGGCTTCTCGGTCTCCTGGAACCCCACCACCAAGACGACCACTGTCTCCGGCCGGAAGGTGCGCGCTGCATTGCGGCCAGGCGAGGACTTCATGCTCGTCAACGGCCAGCAGCGCACAGGGGTCCGCACCTGGCTCGCCGACGGCGAGGCCAGGGTGTCGCTTTCCGTCGTCGCCACGCTGATGGCCGAGCAGCGCGGCAAGGGCGTGGCCAACGCCCTCTCCGGTTTGATCGCGCGGGCTCCTAAGCCCCGAGAACGCGCGAGTCGCGGCAGCGGCTAGCCCTTATCCCAGCGAGCGCCTCTCGCACTGCCACGGGTGAACGCCCCGCTACCGGATGGCACGGCTGCGGACGCCCCAGTGTTCTGCCACGGCCAGCGCCAGATACAGCCCTCCCATAATCACGAACGGCGCGCGCAGGCCCAGAACAGAAGCCATCCATCCTCCTATGGCCGGGGCAGATGCCCATCCGAGGGCTGATGCCGTGGTCGTGAGCCCGTAGGCGCGGCCCAGACTGTGGCGCGGCACGGCGGTGGCGACGAGGGCGTTCATGGCGGGTATCATTCCACCTGCTGCCAGGCCGAAGACGGCGCGCATCACGAGCAACTGGCCCACGCTGCGCGCGGCTGCCTGCGGGAAGCAGAGCAACCCCGCCAGCGTAGTGCAAACCATGAGGACGGGCTTGTAGCCCAGGCGGTCGCTGACCCGTCCGATCATCACTGCGGCCAGGGCGGCCGTCATGCCGGAGATAGCCAGGATCAGGCCGGTCTGCTCGGCTGCCCGGCCAGGTGCGCCTGCGACGCGCTCGACGAAGAGCGGGAATATCGGGCCGACGAAAGAACCGCTGAAGTTCAGAAGGGCAAAAACCGCGAGCAGGGTCAGCACCCCGGGAAAGAGCAGCACCTCGCGCAGCCTCGGCGGAGGGCTCCCGTCTGCGGGCACGTGGCGCTTGAACCGCTCCCTCGCGCCGAACAGGACCAGCAGCCCTGCAAGGAAAAGCAGCCCTCCGGTAAAGTAGAACGGAAGGCGGTAGCCGAGGTGCTCCGCCATCACCCCTCCCACGTAAGGACCGAGCGAAGAGCCACTGAACACGGCCATCTGCGTCAGGCCGAGGCTGGAGCCCAGGTACGCTGCCGGAACCACGCTCGAGATCAGGGCCACCGATGCAGGAGCCGTGCCCGTTACGCCGCCCTGCAATATCCTGAGGAAGAGCAACTGGCGGACGTTCTTCACTGCTCCCATCAGCGACAAGAGCACGGCGCCGCCGAACATCGCCCTCTGCACCATCGCCTTGCGCCCGTAATGGTCAGCCACCCATCCCCACACCGGCGACGCCACGCTCATCGTGATTCCGCTGCCGGTTACGAGCAGGCCGGCCCAGATGGGCAAGAGCCGCGGATCTGTGACCCCGAGTTCGCGGATGTAGAACGGTATGAAGGGCATCACGAAAGAGAATCCGAGGATCGCCAGCCCCTGCGCCACCCACATGCAGTAAAGCGTTACTCGCCACTGCGGGTGACCGTCTGGCTCGGGCTCGGCCACCCCGCTTTCGGGCACTCCGACTGCCGCGATATCCTCTGGAATCTCGGCCAGATCAGTATCCTCCTTCGCCTGCAATCTGATTTCGTTTGATCCTTTCGCCGCCGGTGCCGTTTATCATGCCGGAGGAAAACGACCTGGCATGGTTCGACGGAGTTTGCCCTGCTTGCCCTGAGCGGAGCCGAAGGGAGCGCAGTCGAAGGGCTCACCACAGGTAGAAACGACGGGTATTCCGACGAGGTGCCGGATTTCGAAACCTGGTCGTTCTTGTGCTTCCGGAGGGAGTTGCATGTCCGGGTGTTGAACATGTGCGCTCGGCGAGTGAGCGTTGCCCATGTATTCGCTGCGGAGGGTGAATGGATGAGGGCGGTCATGTCCTCGCGCGAGCGCGTTTATGCGCTCCTTCGCCGCGAGCCCGCCGACCGCATGGGCCTTTTCGAACACTTCTGGCCGGAAACCATCGGCCAGCGGTGGGTCAACGAGGGTTATCCCAAGGACGCGTCTCCGCCAGAGTACTTTGACTTCGACCTGGTGTCTGTCGGATGGGGATTGAACGCCGTCCCGCTGAAGGATTTCAGCGAAACGATCCGGGAAACCGAGGATTGGATCATCATAAAGAACGGCAGGGGGGCGACCCTGCGCACCTGGAAAAACAAATCAGGGGCGCCCGAGCACATCGCCTTCGACTGCTCAACGCGCGAGCGCTGGGAGAAAGTCTATAAGCCTCCCCTGCTGGCGTTCGACCCCGGCCGCGTGAACCCGGACGCATTCCGCAGCGGGATCGCGCAGGCGAGGGAAAACGGCAGATTCTGCTTCTTCGGCTGCATTCACGTTTACGAGTTGATGCGCGGAACCCTGGGCGACGTGGTTATGCTGCAGGCGATGGCCCTTGAGCCCGATTGGATTCACGACTTCTGCCGCACCTACACCGACTTCTACATCAAGCACCTGGATTATCTCTTCGCCGAGGCCGGCCAGCCCGACGGCGCCTTTGTCTATGAAGACCTGGGCTACAAGAAGGGGTTGTTCTGTTCTCCGAGGATGTATCGCGACCTCATCATGCCCTACTACAAGGAGTTGTTCGACTACTTGCACGCGCGCGGGATGCCTGTGCTCCTGCACACGTGCGGCGGGATAACAGAGGCCGTGCCCGACCTGATCGAGGCCGGCATTGACTGCCTGCAGCCGATGGAAGTCAAGGCGGGCGTGGATGTCATCTCGCTTGCGCGGCAATTCGGCGACCGCTTGAGTTTCATGGGCAACATTGACATTCGCGTGCTGGAATCGGGCGACAAGCAGGCGATCGAAGCCGAGATCGCGGGGAAAATGGAGGCCCTCAAGTCCCTGGGCGCGTCATATTTCTTTCACACCGACCACTCCGTCTCGCCCAACGTCTCCTTCGAATCCTACCGCCACGCCCTCGAAGTTTACCGCTGCCACTGCAACTACGAGTGACGGGGTTGCTCGTCACAACGACCTAGGGCAGCGCCCCGAGGCTACGCGCTACGGCTTTCTGGCGGAGAAGAGGGTGAAAAGGTCCTGGCGGATACGCAAGTCATCAGGATGCCGGCGGATGTATTCTTCAGCCCGCTGCAGGCCGGCCTGGTAAGCCTCATCGCTCATCAGGCGCAGCACAGAGGCCACGCGCAATCGCAGTTCCTCCAGAAGCCTTTCGCCGGAGCGATAAGACGTCTGCTTGACCTCCTCGACGGTGATGTCTTGGAACCCAGCCTGGCCGAGCCACATCTCGATCTCCGCGCGCAACGGTGTGCGCTTGCGGTCAATCGTCAGCGCCTCCGGGAAAAACCGATGGAAAACATCATCCAGGATCTGCTCCAGCGTGCCCTGGCGGATCAGGAAGATCCCCCCGGGTCGAAGCGCCCGGAACACTCCGCTGAAGGCCGCCAGATGGTCATTGAGGTGGTGCATCATCAGGGACATGAAGGCGCAGTCGAAGGACTCCGGCTCGACCTGCAGGTGCTCCACATCGCCGAGCACCCAGGCGACTCGGTTGTTGGGGTCCTTTTCCTTCGCCTTTTGCAGCATGGCAGCGGAACTGTCCAGCCCCACCGCCGCGCATCCGGTTCTCTCGACGAGCGGCAGGGTCCAGCGACCGGTGCCGCACCCCAGGTCAATCAGCCGCCGGCCGGGCCCCAACCGGCCCGCCTGCGCTATCTTCTCGAACCACCATTCCAGGTGGGGCGAGTCGCCGGGCCGGGCCTTGTCATAGACATCGGAAATCTCTGAGTAGTCAGCCTTCTCCGCGCTCATCGCACGCTCCCGCAGGGCAAGCCCTCCCCGATGCAGATCATGGGCAGGCGCTATTATAGCGCAAGAAGGTGTAACGGCACCAAGGCGAGAAGAATGCCACCGAGGTGGAAGGGAGGTGAGATAATGGCAGGCGGATGCGGCAAGAAGGCTCCGTGCGGCACAGGCAAGAAGAAGACTACGAAGAAGAAGTAGGCCGCGGAGCGGTTACCAAACCTAGAGTATTTGGGTCGCGGGCTGGCCAGGTTGGGCCGGCCCGCGGCGTCTGCGTGCACAGCCGGGGGCGGCTGTGCCACATCTTGTAGGGCGCGGGCTCTGTCCCGCGCCGCAATGCGGCGGGGGATGGAACCCCCGCCCTACAACGATCACGCGCGGGGGTGGGCCTGGTCGTAGATGGCCTTCAGGCGGCCGGGGGTGATGTGTGTGTAAATCTGGGTGGTGGCGAGGCTGGCGTGGCCCAGCAGTTCCTGCACCGCGCGCAGGTCCGCGCCCCGGTCGAGCAAGTGCGACGCAAAGCAGTGGCGCAGCACATGCGGACTGACTGCATATCCAAGCCCGGCAGCCAGTGAGTACTTGCGCACCAGCCGGTGAACGCTGCGGGCGGTGATGCGCCTGCCGGATGAATTCAGAAACAGAGCCTTCTCGGCGTCCGCGTCGAACACTTTCCTGCGCTTTGCCAGATACTCGCGGCCTTTCCCGAGATACGCTTCCAGGGCAGCCAGAGCGGGCCTGCCCAGGAGCACCATGCGCTGCTTGTTTCCCTTGCCCTTGATGGTCAGAGCATCGCTGCCGAGCGCCACCTGGCGGATGTCCAGCGCGACCAGTTCGCCGACTCTCATGCCTGAAGCGTAGAGCGCCTCGAGTATCGCCTTGTCGCGCAGGCCGGCCGGCGCAGCCAAGTTGGGAGCAGCAAGCAGCGCGTTCACCTGTTGGGGGGCCAGGACCCTTGGCAGGCGCTCTCTCTTTCGCGGGAGCGTGAGCACGCGGGCGCTGTCTGCCTCGATAATCCCGCGGCGATACAGGAATTTGAAAAAGGACCGCAGCGCGGACACCTTGCGCGCGATGGAGGCGCGCTCATACTGCTTCTCGTGGAGAGATGCGACATAGCGCCGCAGCATGGGCACCGAGGCTTGCCTCCAGTCGCCGACGCGGGCTTGCTTCAGAAAATCCGCGCACGCCTGCAAGTCGCGGGAGTAATGGCGCAGGGTGTGAGGGGATGCGTTCCTCGCAAGCCGCAAGTGATCCAGGAAGGCTTCGATTTGCTCGTCCATCGTTCAGCCTTCCCAGCGAGCGCCCAATGATACCGCAATCCGGGCGCGGCGGCAATAGGGTTTGAAGGGCGCGGCAGATATGATATAATGCCGCGCACAAGTCGCAACCTGGAGGGTTCAATGGACTGGCTGGAAGAGGTTCGCCATCTGGCGGATCAACTCTATCACTATCCGAACGTGGAGCACCTTTCCGAGGCGCAGGCGCGCGAACGGACCCTGGTCTTCGGCCGCAAGACGGAGTTTGGCAATCACAACTTCGTGTCCAACGTGCGCAACCGCAGCGCGGGGCTGACGGTCTATCTGGGGTCGGAGGCAGTTCTGCAGCGGGATTTGAGCCCCCGGCAGAAGCAGATCATCGCCAAGGCGCAGGATACGATCGCGAAAGTGCGGCGTTACCTCGACCGCGCCCCCATGGTTTGCATCCGCCGGACGATGGGCGAGAACGACGAGTTCAACCCCCACTGCACGCTCTACGTTTCGACGTACTTCAAGTATGCGGTCCAGTTGATGCACATGTGGGGACAAACCGTGATGCCCTATCGCCCCAACGCGCCGGGGCCTGAGCAGACCCTGATATATGTCCCCGAATGGCCCGAGATGGAGCGTCAGATTCTGGTTTTCCCGGAGCAGGCGGTAACGTTCGTGCTGGGCTCCGACTACATGGGAGAGGCGAAGAAGGGCCATCTCAGGATGGCCATGTGGCACGCGAAGCAGCAGGGGATGCTGGGGGTACATGCGGGAGCGAAGGTACTGCAGGCGCGAGGCGCGGATGGGAAGATGCGCCGCTTCAGCATGCTTCTTTTCGGCCTGTCGGCAACGGGAAAGACGACGCACTCGTGCCATGACCACGGCCTGACCGAACACGGCGAAAGCATCGCGGTGGTGCAAGACGATATCGTGTTCCTGAAAAATGACGGCTCCGCCCTGGGCACCGAGCGCGGGTTCTACCTGAAGACCGAAGGCCTGGACGAGCACACGCAGCCGATCCTTTACCGCGCGGCCATTGCGCCCGACACGATTTTCGAGAACGTGATGGTTGACTCCGAGGGGCACGTTGACTTCGATGACGAAACCATCACCAGCAACGGGCGCGGGGTCGTTCAGATGGCGGATTTCGGCGCTCACGCGAGCCCCGGCATAAATCTGCCGCCGGTGGACGAACTCGACGGGCTGCTGCTGATCTTCATCACGCGGCGCAACAATGTGCTGCCCATCTGCTCGAAGTTGAGCGCGCAGCAGACGGCCGCAGCCTACATGCTGGGCGAGTCGGTGGAGAGTTCAGCAGGCGACCCGCGCAAGGCGGGCGAGTCGGTGCGCGTCGTGGGCACGAACCCGTTCATCATCGGAGACGAGGCCGCCGAGGGGAACTGGTTCTACGAGTTCCTGAAGGCGCACGAAGGCAAGGTGCAAGGCTACCTGATAAACACCGGCGGAGTCGGCGAGGTGCGCGAGCGGGCCCGCGACGGCACCTGGCACATCAAACGCAACGTCACCCGCATCCAGATACCGGAGACCTCGGCGATCTTCAAGGCCATGGTACGCGGGAATATCGAGTGGGAGCGCGAGCCTTCCTTCGGCATCGAGGTGCCGCGCGTCGTCGAGGGCATGGAGATCGGCAAATACGATCCGGCCGTTTTCTACTCGCCCGCCGAACTGGAGGAGCAGGTTCAGGAACTGAAGCGCGAGCGCCGCGAATATATCGAGCGTTTCTCGAAACTCGACCGCGCGGTGATCGAGGCCTGCCCGGCCTGATTCGCACCGCCCGCGCGCGTTTCCTTGCACCGCTCTCTCAACTATTGGAACGACTGAGACATCCGGACGAGGCAGCATGGCAGCAGGCCAGCAGGTCGCTGGGCCTGCTCGCTTGCAGGTCTGCGAGCACCCGCAGGCGTGTGCTGTCGCTGTGCCGGAGCCCTGTGCCGGAATGGCGCCTGCGCAGCGTCCCCGCACTGAGCGCGCTCGCCGCTGCAGATACTACTGCGCTGCAAGCCCTTGCCGACCTGATCGCTGACCCAGATGCGCGCGTGCGGTCGCTCGCAGCGCGGTCAATCGGTATCACCGCGGCGGGAGGGTCGCGGGAGGGGCTGCGGCTGTTGCTTGCCTGCGCGGACAGCCCTGACGATGCCGTTCGCAATGGCGCTGCAGAAGGGCTCGGCCTTTGCGCGGGCGACTATCCCCGGGCGATGAGGCGCTTGGCGGCCATGCTGGACGACGGGTCGCCGCAGGTGCGCGCAGCGGCAGCCGAAGCGGCAATCGCGGCCCGCGCTGGCAGGCCGGGCCTGGGGACGATTCTGGCAGCGGCAGCGCGCGCGGCTGAGAACGATGAATATGTCTGCAATGCGCTGGCACATGCTCTTTTCAACCTGGCAGAGCAGGGCGCGAGCATCGCGCAGAGGTTCACGGCCAGGATCGCGCGGTCGGATTCTGAGAGGCTGCGGTGGTGCGCCGCAGCCGCAGCAGGGGCGGTTGGCGACGGCGAGTCAACAGCGCTGCTGCTGGAAAAAGACACAAGCCCCCTGGTGCGCATCGAACTGGCGCGCTCGATCGGCAGGGCAGCGCCGCCCTGGGGCGACGCCGCGCTGATCCGCATGGCAGCCGGCAGAAACAGCCAGGTTGCCGCCGCTGCTGTTGAGGCCCTTGGGTCATACGCCTCCCGACAAAGCATCGAAACCGCGCTGCGCGCGGCGAGAGCGCGCAGTCAACTGGTTCGCGCAGCGGCAGCGCACGCTCTGGCTGGCATTCTCAACGCTGGCGGGAATAGCAGGGCTGCGACAGCGCTCCATGCGCTTGGCCGCGACGCGGCCACGCCGGTGCGGCAGGCGGCAGCAAGCGCCCTGGGCACAATTACAGGGCTGGGCAAAGAGCGCGCCCGGACGCGCATAGAGGCTCTGGCCCGCGACAACTCACCCCTGGTGAGGGCTGCCAGCGCGCGGGCGTCAGCAAGGCTGGGCTTGGAGGAAGTGCTCCTGGGTCTGGCTGGTGACAGGTCGCCGGGGGTCAGGTCAGCCGCAGCGGCTGGCCTTGGCGCGCTGTCTCCCACGCGCCTCGTGCTGTCGGCGCTGGCGAAACTCTCGGCGGATCCGGGTGCGCGAGCGGCTGCGGCCTCGGCCCTCGGCAGCCTTCTCGACAGGCACGCCGAAGCGATTCATCAACTGATGCCGGTGGTGCTCGGCCTGCCCGAAGCAAGACCCGCTTTGGCATCTCTGGCGAGCGCGTGCCATGAACCGGACTTGTGCGCTGCTCTGGGGGCGTGGGTGGATGTGCTCGACGCGGAGGACCCCGCGGCAGGAGCAGCACTTGCCGCCGAGCGGTTTGCCGCTTGCCAGCGCGAATTCTGCAGGGAGTTCGCCCGCTTCTGGAGGAGTGTGGCGCGCCTGCTCTCGGCGAACAGGCTCGACCAACTGGGCCAGATGGGCAGGCTGTTGGCGGATCTTTCGTCCTCGCTTTTGCTGGCCGACGGGGGCTCGGCCCAGGAGGCGTGGGCGGCGCTTTCCGCGACTGCTGCAGCAGCCGCAAGAGCCGCACGCTCGACTTTGCCAACAAAGAAGGTGGAACATCTGGCGGCCGCAGCGCAGGCGCTGGACGAGGCGCAGGACGCAGCGGGCCTCTCCGGATTCGCCGCCAATGTCGTCGGCAGCATCACGAGGGCCTGGCGCGCTGTGGTTTCCGAATCCCAGCGGCAGTTGTCCGGCCAGGCGGAGATCGTGGTCAGCCTGCTGTCGCAGAACGTCCTGCTCAAGCCGGTGTTGGAAGTGGCAGTGCTGGTCAAGAACGATGGGGCTGCTGCAGCGCGCGGCGTCAGGGTATCGTTCGGCGCGGGGGCGGGCCTGACACCTCTGCAGAGTGAATGCGAACTGGGCGAACTGCCTGGAGGGCTGGCAAGGCAGGCACGCGCGCAGATGCGCTGCACTGCGACTGCAGAGAAAGCGCAGATCCGCTGCACGATCTTCTGGTCAGACGTGTCGGAAAGGCGCCGCTCGTTCACCTTCGACGTGGCCCTGCGCTCCGCCAGGCGCCGCTTCAGGCCGATCGCAAATCCATATCTGCCGGGAAAGCCCCTGGCGGCAGACAGCCCGATGTTCTTTGGCCGCGCCGACGTCTTCCAGCGACTGCGCCAGGCTCTCTGGGGAACGCACCAGTGCAACGTGGTGGGCCTGATCGGTCAGCGCCGCAGCGGAAAAACAAGCATCGCGCTGCGCCTGGAACGGGAACTGGGCGATTCCTTTCTGCCCGTCGTGATTGATGTTCAGGGCCTGCTCGTGGACAGCATCCCGCTGTTCTCCTACCAGGTTGCTTCGCAGACAAGGCGCGCCCTGGCGCGCGAAAGCCTGGTGGCCGACCGCCCTGATCCAGCCGAGGCCAAGAAGCCGTCGTTCCTGGCAGACTACCTTGCCCGCGCAGCCGAGCGGGCAGGCACCAGAAGGCTGCTGGTCGTTCTGGACGAGTTCGCCGACCTGCAGCAGAGGGTGGAAACCGGGCTGCTTCCTGAGGCGCTCTTCTCCTACCTGCGCAACCTGATGCAGCACGCGCCCCACATTCCTTTCCTCTTGTGCGGAACGCACCGCATCGAGGACCTCGACCCGGCCCACTGGCGGACACTGTTCAACCTGGCGGTCTATCGGAACCTGGGCCCGCTGGACGACGAATCTGCACGCGCTCTGGCAACCGCGCCGATGGATCAGGCAGGCGTCGTGTGGGAGGACCTTGCGATCGAGAGAATACTGCGCCTGTGCGGCGGGCAGCCTTACCTGATCCAACTCACCGGGCACTGCCTGATAGCCCAGATGAACGAGAGGCGCACCACGGCCCTCGACGCAGGCGCTGTTGAGGCATCTGTGCCAACCCTGCGCCAGTGGGGCAAGGGGCACCTGCGCTATCTGCGGCAACTTTGCTCGGCAGATGAGCGGGCGGTGCTTCGTGTGCTGGCTTCAGGCGGGCCCTGGGGCGACTACGCCTGCATCCCCGACCTGGCACGGGGGCTGCCGGAACTCGGCCGCGAACGAGTCGAGCAGGCTCTGGCAGGAATGGCCGAGAAGGGCATTGCCGAACCGGCTGGAGTCCGAGGGCATTTCTGGCGGCTGCGCATTGGCCTGCTTGCCGACAACTTGGGCTGAATCGTTCCCCAATACATGCTATAATGTGTCCGGAATCTCTGCCAGGCAACTGCAATGGAGCAAACCAATCCCTTCTTTCACAGGGGCCCGATTCGCGATCCGCGCTACTTCTTCGGCAGACAGCGCGAACTGCGCGAAGTTCTCGGCCTGCTCGTGAACATGCAGAACGTCGCCGTCGTGGGCCCCGCGCGCATCGGCAAGACCTCTCTTCTGCTGCATCTGACCCGCGCCGGTTCGCGTCTCGCCAAGTCCGCGACAGACAAGGACAAGCACCCCGTCGTGATCACCTACGTCAGCCTGGAGGGACTCGCCGACCTGAGGCCGACGACCTTCTTTGCCCACATGCTGCGCGAAACCTATCGCCAGGGCGAGGGGATTTCGCCGCTCAAGGGACGCAGCGTGCCCGGAAACGAGATAACCTTTCTTCAGTTCAACGAGGCGATTGACGACCTTTGCGGGGCAGGTCTGAAACTGGTTTGGCTCTTGGACGAATTCGACCTGGCCGGGATCAACCCGTCATTCGATCTGAACTTCTTCTCTGCGCTCAGGCACGTTGCCTCCCGCGGCGCCACGGCTTTCGTCACCGCGAGCGAGCGCGGCCCTTACGAGGTGGAGGCTGCGCGCACGGTGGGCTCTCCGTTTGCAGACCTTTTCACCAGCGTGTTGCTGGGGCCGTTTCAGGCCAGCGAGACGGCCAACCTGATAAGCGCCCTGTCCGAGAGAGCGGGGGCGGCCCTGGCAAGCGAGGTTGATTTCATACTTGAGGCGACCAGCGGATGGCCGTTCTTCGTGCAAATGCTCGCGGGCCTGCTGTTCGACGAGCGCGTCAAGTCAGAAGGGCTAGATGACGCGGCGCGCGAGCGCGTCTTGCAGGAGTACCGCAGCCAGGCCGGGCCGCACCTGGAGCACGTGTGGTCGCGGCTGGGCGCGGACAATCAGACAGCCCTGCTGGAGATTCACGATGCAGGGCGGCACGAGAATGCCAGCGCGGTGGAGGACCTGCTGCATCTCGACCTGGTGCGGCGCGCCAACGGCCGCCTCGTCGTTATCGGCCTGATGCGGGATTTCACAGCCAGCCCGGAGCCGAAACTGCGCCAGGCGCTCGAAGCGCCGCGGGCTGCACCAGCGCAGCGGGCGGCTGGCCTTCTCGGAACGGTCAGCGTGCAGGAGTGCGTGCGCGCCCTGGTGAAGGCGATCGAGGCGAAGGACCCGAAACTGCGCCTGCACTGCGATGGAACGGCGCGATGGTCAGTCGCCATCGGCCGCCAGATAGGGCTGGGCGACTGGGACCTGGAGGGCCTGAAGGTGGCCGCCCGCCTGCACGATGTCGGGATGGTGGGCATCAGCGACCTGGTGCTGCAGAAGCCGGCGCGGCTGACGGCCCACGAACGCGAAATCGTTCAGGCTCACCCGCTGCTGGGGGTGCACATCCTGGAGGCGGTGGAATTCCCGTGGCCCGTTCGCCCCGCCGTGCGCGGACACCACGAGCGCATGGACGGGTCGGGCTACCCGGATGGGCTGAGCGGCGAGGAGATCCCGCTGTGGGCCAGGATCCTTGCGGTCGCCGAAACGATTGATTTCATGCTCAGCAACAAGCCGTGGCGCAAGGCGGAAAACATGGCCAAGGTGGTTGAGGAACTGCGCTTGCAGTCGGGAGCTAAGTATGACAGTCAGGTGGTGGATGCGATACTGGGCATTGCCGAGGGTTATGAGCGCGCGTAGCCTGCTGGCGTGCGCCGCAGCAGCGCTGGCAGTTGCGTCGCCGGCGGGCTCGGCGCCTTCCCTGGTGTTGATCGGGGAGGTGAAGGGGGTCATTGACCCGCCCACAGCCTCCTACATTCGCCGCTGCGTGCGGATGGCGGAGGAGCGCCAGGCGCCGCTCATCCTGCGCATGGACACCCCCGGGGGTTCCTTGAGCGCGACCGAGGATATCGTTACCGATATGCTAAACGCATCGGCTCCGATAATCGTGTATGTCGCCCCTGCGGGCGCTCACGCGATGAGCGCAGGGACTTTCATCGCGCAGGCGGCGCACATCGCGGCAATGGCACCGGGCACGAACATCGGGGCGGCCACGCCCGTTTTCCTGGGCGACCAGCCTGCATCCCAGGAGATGAAGAGGAAGGCAATCAGCCACGGGGCGAGCATGATCCGGGCGATTGCGGAGAAGAGAAAGCGCAACGTGAAGTGGGCGGAGAACGCGGTGCGCAATGCGACCTCGGCTTCCTCATCGGAGGCGGTCAAGGAGCGAGTGATTGACCTGGTCGCGGAAGATGATGCAGACCTGCTGCAGAAACTGGATGGGCGGCGTGTCGAGGTGCGAAAGGGGGAGACCGTAACCCTCAAGACCAGGGGGGCGAAAACCGAGGAAGTCGAGATGACCGTGGGCGAGCGCTTCTTGCACGCCGTCGCCCACCCGGAGATCGCGTATATCCTGCTGAGCGTGGGGGTCATCGGGATCATCGCGGAACTCTATCATCCCGGCGTCATCTTCCCCGGGGTCACCGGGGTGATGTGCCTGCTGCTGGCCTTCTATTCGCTCTCGGTCCTTTCCGTGAACTTCGTGGGGGTTGCGCTGATCCTGCTGGGCCTGGGGCTGCTGGTTGCAGACCTATTCCTGACCTCGCACGGCGTGCTGACGGTGGGCGGCATCATCGCATTTGTGGTCGGCTCCATCATGCTGACCAGCGGCGCGGAGCCGGAGATGCGCGTGGCGTGGCACGTGATCGCGGCGATGACCACGGTTGTGGCCGGTTTCTTCTTGTTGATAGTAACGCTTGGGCTGCGCGCGCAGCGCCTGAAGGTCGCCACCGGCGCGGAGGGATTGATCGGCAGCGTGGGCGAGGTGCGCTCTGTGCTCGACCCGCGCGGCTCGGTGTTCGTGGCAGGCGAGTTGTGGCGCGCGCGCGCTGAAGGTGAGGCGATACAGCCCGACGAAGAGGTCATCGTAACCGGCGTGGAGGGGCTGACTCTGAAAGTAAAACGCCGGCAGGAGGTGTGAGATGGAGCAGTTGGCGCGGCTTATCCTTTCTGTTGTCCCGGCTTGGGTGGTGGCCATCATCGTTCTGGCCGTAGTGGTGGCTGCGGCTGCGATCCGCGTGATCCGCGAGTACGAGCGCGCGGTGGTCTTCCGGCTGGGCAGGCTGATCGGCTCCAAGGGCCCGGGCCTGATCTGGCTGTGGCCGATCATTGACCGGATGCTGAAAATGGACCTGCGCGTGGTCACGCTCGACGTGCCCAAGCAGGAACTGATGACGCGCGACAACGTGCCTATGGCGGTGGACGCGGTGATTTATTTCCGCGTCGTGAACGCCAACGATGCCGTGGTCAAGGTAGAGAACTTCATCAAGGCTACCAGCCTGATCGCGCAGACCACGCTGCGCAGCATCATCGGGCAGGCGGAACTGGATGAACTGCTGAGCGAGCGCGATCGCATCAACCAGCGGCTGCAAACGGTGATTGATGAGCAAACCGAGCCGTGGGGGATAAAGGTTACGACGGTCGAGGTGCGCGACGTGGTACTTCCCGACAGCATGAAGCGCGCGATGGCGCGCCAGGCCGAGACGGAGCGGGAGCGCCGCGCCAAGGTGATCAACGCGGAAGGGGAATACCAGGCGGCGCAGCGGCTGGCGGACGCCGCCGCGATCATCGGCGCGCACCCGATGGCCTTGCAGTTGCGCTTCCTGCAGACGCTGACCGACGTCGCCAGCGAGCACAACTCGACGACCATCTTCCCGGTGCCGATTGACCTGTTCACTCCCTTCCTGCGCGCAGCAGGAATGGTGCAGCCTGCCCCGCAGCCGCCTCCTGCTTCCAGTAGCGGCGCAGGAGCGGGTCCACAGCAATCTGGCTAATGAGTTTCGAGTATTAGGGGAGGGCAAGAACAGCCCGTCGCCTTTGATGTCATGCTGAGCGAAGCGAAGCATCGCACCTAGCCCGGTTGCCCATTGCAGGCGGGTCCTCCGGGGATAGCGGGATTCCTCGACCGTCCGTCATTGACGGACGCGCTCAGAATGATACGCAAAGAGAGCCCGAGGCACTCCCCTGATGCAAGAACCTAAATAGAGCCCGTCGAACCCACGTCTGGCACCAGCGGGCTTCGCTGCGTCGTGACGCCCGGAACAATACCGACGCCCTCGGAGTCAAAGGGGCGCAGGCGAGAAGATGACAAGGGGACACATTATGGGCAAAGCGAATGGCATGCGCGCGGCTGCTTTCTGCGCGGGGGTGAGCCTTGTGCTCCTCTGCCTCGCAGCAGGCAGGGCAGCGGCAAGTTGGGGTTGGCCGCCGCGCGGATACCCGGAGGCTCGGGCGCTGGTCGAAGACACAATCAGGAGAGCACGATCACCCGAGGACGCAACGTGGCGGCTTACAGGTCTGCTCACCGACGAACGTCCGGTCGTCGAACTGGCAGCGGCGGACGCGCTGAAGAAACGCCACATCAATGCCGAGCAGATGCGACGCCTTGAGGAGATCGTCGCCAAGTACCCGTACTGCGACCAGTTCAGCGATGTTAGAGGCCCGGGCTGGGGTGGCATATCAGGCAAGCACGCATGGGACGTGCTGGCAGCGGCCAAGCAGCGCAGTCTCAGCCAACAAGGGTTCATAGACTGGCTGATCTCCGAATTCCCGCACTGCCGCCCTTTCCGCCCAAGCCGCAGCGAAAGCGCCACAACGCTGCTTGAAAAAATGGGCAATCCCGCTGAAGGCGCGCTCCTTCGCGTGCTGCGTGAAGGGAACGACAACGCGCAATTGTGGGCAGCAGGGCGGGCCCTGAGACGCATTCATACTCCGAAAGCACGGGTCGCATTGGAGTCTTGGGCGCTGCGAGTGCTTGAGAAAACGAGCGATGACCTGGCGTTGACTTGTGCGGCTGGTTGCCTGGCAGAACTCAAGAGCAGGCGCGCCTACGGACCGCTGGTTCGGATGATGTGGTCTCGTCTCGACAGCCTGTCTTCCCGCGTACTGCTTGGGGTTGCAGGGACGCTCGGCGGCAAGCGGGCGATACCCGAACTGCGCCGTGTCCTGGTCAGGCGCGAGCACGTGGAGCCTTGTGCACAGTGCTATGATCCGTTTGTGGTCGCAGCGGGGACCCTGGTCACCCTTGGAGACAAAGAGGGCCGGGTGGCTCTCGAACGCGCCGCCAAATCAAAGTTCTGGCAGCGCCGGAGGGACAGCGCTCAGGAGATCGCGTTCAGGTTGAGGCGGGCGGGCGTGCCAGTTCTGGAGCGCCTAGCGAAGGACAAGGACGCCAGGGTCGCTCGCAGCGCTGAGTTCAATCTCACAGAGGTGCGAAGGCGGACTGCGCCATCAGCCCGGCGCCTGCTTGGTCTCATTGCAAGCGAGAAGAAGCGCCAACAGGCGCGGCATTAGGGCGAGGAGCGCCATGAAGGGGTGGGAGCCGCAAGCGGGTAGCCCCTAACTGCTTGGACCTCCTTGCGAGCGGTCGCGCTCGGGGCCCCCGATGCTCTCGCCGGGAACAGAGCCAGCGACGCAGGATACCGCGCTGGTCGCGCGGAATGCGCTGAGGGGGAGGATCGCAGCGGGCGTTCCCTGCGCCACGGAGGAGGAATGCGAACATGAGCGTGGGACAGCCCACACGTCGTTGGGCTCGGCCGGAGAGATTCGTATGCCTGGGCGCCGCATTTGCCTTCCTCTTGCTGTATGCGCTCACTCTGGCCCCCACCGTGCAATCCGGTGACGCGGCGTCGTTCCAGGCGCGCGCGATGCGGCCGGGCTTTGCATTCCATGCTCGCGGCTATCCCATCTACACGCTGTTGATCAAGGCCTTCGTGCACCTGCCCATGGGAGATGTGGCCTACCGCGTGAACCTGCTCTCGGCCGTGTGGGCGGCGGTTGCGTTGTGGACGATGTGCGGGCTGGTGTTCTCGTTGACGAACTCGCGCACCGGCGCGGCGTTCGCTGCGGTGGCCCTCGGTCTTTCGCACATGTTCTGGGCGCACGCCGTGCGGGCGGAGGTCTGGACGATGCAGGTCTCCCTGATGCTCGGCCTGATGTGGGCGTTGACGAGTTGGGCGCCGGGGCGGCCGCGGCCGCTGTATGCGTTCAGCGCGCTGCTGCCGGCCGCGCTGTTTCATCACCGCATGACCCTGATCAGCCTCCCCGTATTCGCGTGGTTCGTGTTGGCGAATCGCGCGCAACTGCGCAAGCATCCTCGCCACGCGCTGGGGGCCGCGGCGCTTGGGTTGGCGGTTGTGTGTGGGCTGTTCGCCTGGGGGTACTTTGGGGAGTGGCATCGGCAGACCTTGCGCGATGCGGCGATGCGATGGTTGATGATGGACCCGAAGTTTGCGCCATCGCCGCAGATTTCCCCGCGCATTCTTGCGTATGACGCAGCGTCGGTAGCGGCGATCTTTGGTTACAGTCTGTTCGGGCCGGCGCTGCTGCTCGGCGTTGTAGGGCTTGTGAGGGCGAAGGCGATTGTGGGCGCGCAGAATGCGCGCTTTCTGCTGCTGATGCTGCTCGTGAACCTGGGCTTCGCCGCGCTGTACAGCGTGGGGCCTGACAAACCGCTCACATACTACGTCCCCGCCGTTGCAGTGTGGGTCGTGTTGGCGGGCGTGGGGATGGCGCGGCTGGAAAGGGGCTGGTCAACGACTACACGGCTGGCCGTAGTGATTGCGCAGGCAGGCTTGCTGGTGTTGCTCTATTCCTTGGCCCCGATGTGGATCGCGGCTGGTGTGCAGCGGCTGATGCCGAAGCGCTCGGTGGAAGAGATCCGGTACTGGGCCACGCCGTGGGCACAATCGGAGCGGCAGTTCCGGCAGCGTGGTGAAGCCCTGCTCCGTGCATTGCCGCGCAAGGCGGTGCTGCTGGCCGATTGGGGCACTTATGGGACGCTGGACTACCTGAGGAGCGTGGACGGCCTCCGCGGGGATGTCAGTCTATTGCTAGCAGGCAGCGGGCAAGACGCACAGTGGCAGCAAGCGCTTGCGCGCGGCGACAGGCGCACTCTCGTGATGCGTTCACTGTGCGACAGGTACAAGCCGCCTAGGTGCAAGTGCACCCGCAGGGGCGAAGTGTGCGAGATCAAGTGTGCCGGGCCTGCAGCCGAGCGTAACTCTGACGCCGCGGGCGGGCCGCTATAGCCAGCAACCCGAAAGATAGACCGCACCCGTCCGCCCGCCGCCTGCTTGCCCTGATTGCAGAGAAGTCTGCAAAGCAGAACGCCGACTGCAGCCGTGTGGCAGCCCGACAGGGGGATAATCGCGGCCCTGCTCCGAATTACGGAGGCCGGAGACGGTTTCCGGGTGAAGCGAGATTCTGGACTTTCTCTTGCCTGGCGCAGGGTGGCGGACTGGGTGGGGCCGCTGGTCGCCTTGCTGGTGATGGGCGCGGCGCTGTCATTCGCCGCGCGAGATTTCCTCACCGGCGACAATCTCGCGAACGTCGCCAGGCAGGCGGCGGTGATTGCGATTCTGGCGGTCGCCGAAACGATAGTCATTATCGGCGGCGGAATTGACCTTTCCGTCGGCTCAGTAACGGCGCTCACCGGGGTAACCGCCGCAGTCGTGATGAGCAGGGGCACGCCCGCGGCAATCGCGGCTGCATGTCTGGCAGGAATCCTCTGCGGCCTGGCGTGCGGGGCTATCAGCGGCCTGCTCACGGCATACGGGAGGATGCCCTCTTTCATCGCAACCCTGGGCATGATGGGCATCGCGCGAGGGGTGGCGTTCGTTGTTACGGCGGGCCAGAACGTTACTCTGCCGGCAGCGTTCCCGGAGTTCGCCGCTGCTGAAGCGCTGGGGATTCCCGTGCCCGCCCTGGTCGCGGCAGTTGTTGCGGTCGCAGCGCACATCTTGTTGTCGCGCACGGTGCCGGGCCGTCACACCTACGCTATCGGCGGGAATGCCGAGGCGGCGCGCCTCTCCGGGATCCCGGTAAAGCGCGTGGTAACCATCCTCTTTGCCCTGTCTGGCCTGCTCTCGGGGATCGCAGGGCTGGTGCTGACCAGCCGCCTGACCATCGGCCAGCCGACGGCCGGACAGGGCTACGAACTGGACGCCATCGCCGCCGCAGTGATCGGCGGGGCGAGCCTGATGGGCGGCCAGGGAACCATACCGGGAACTGCGGTCGGCGCGGCCATAATAGGCGTGCTCCGCAATGGGCTGAACCTGCTCAACGTCGAGGTATTCTGGCAGCAGGTCGCTATCGGCGTGATTATCATCGCCGCCGTGTTCTTCGACCAATTCAGGCGGCGCAGGTAAATCCCTGAACGCGCAGAATCTGCGCTCATCTCATTGCAGGGGAGCAAGAAATTGAGAAGGATCGTTGTCGCCTGCTTTGTGCTGGCATCCGCGGCGCTCTTGTGCGGCTGCGCGCGGGAGCAGAAACTCAGGATAGCCGTCGTGCCCAAGGGCGTGGCCTTCGATTTCTGGCGCACGGTAAGGGCGGGGGCGGAGAAGGCCGGAAGCGAACTGGGCGTAACCGTCATCTGGAAGGGGCCCACTGACGAGCGAGATGTGGCCGGGCAGATCGCGATGCTCGAGGATTTCATCACCTCGAAAGTTGACGCGATCGTGATGGCAGCCTGCGATTCGAAGGCTCTCATGGCGATCGTGAACAAGGCCCGGGAGGCAGGAATCCCGCTCATCACGATTGATTCCGGCGTGGACGACAAATCGGTGCCGTTCATCGCCACCGATAACATCGAGGGAGCGCGCATCGCGGCGCAAACGCTCGTCAAACTGATCGGCGGCAACGGCAAGGTCGGCCTGATACCATTCCTGCGCGGCGCGGCTACATCGGACATGCGCGAGAAAGGCTTCCTGGACGAGATCAAGAAACACCCGGGGGTGCAAGTTGCGAGGAAACTGTATTCGGAGAGCGAGACTGCGAGGGGGATGGCGGTTACCGAGGACATGCTCACATCGGTGCCCGACCTGGCCGGAATCTTCGCCGCCAATGAGCCGGGAGCGATCGGAGCAGCGCAGGTGATCGAGGAGCGCAGGCTTGCGGGCAAGGTGAAACTGGTCGCCTTCGATGCGGCGGACAGCGAGATCGCGGCGCTGAAGAAGGGCACCATCCAGGCGCTGATCGTCCAGAATCCGTTCAAGATGGGATATGAGGGCGTCAAGGCGGCGGTGAGCGCGATCCGGGGCGGCAAGGTCCCCCTCTACACCGACACCGGCGTCACCGTGGTTACCAGGGTCAACCTGAACGCCCCGGAAGTCAAGTCCCTGCTAGCCAAGCCAGGCAAGGAGTAGGGGCGGTTCGCGGTGGCCGTCTCATAATTCGACCGCGGCGCGCGGAAGATTCTCCTCCCCCTTTGATGGGGGAGGACTAAAGTGGGGGTGAGATCCTATGTGGCACAGCCGCCCTCGGCTGTGCACGGTAGTTGGTAGGGGCACGGCATCCAGCCTTCGTAGCCGTGGTTACTACGGCGGAGTAGGCTGCCGTGCCCCTACACTCCATAACAGACAGATTCCTCGCTGCGGTCAGAATGACAGGAATGCGCGTAGGGGCGGCCCCCTGTGGCCGCCCTCTTCCACCGCACCATCGGCGCTGTTCTACCACTTCAGGTGACATATACCGGCATGATATGCGAGGTACGCACGCAGCTGGTCCCGGTGTCTTTCGCAGCGCTCGTTGAACAGATACACGTATCGGTCCTGCCACTTCTTCTGATTCCACCACACATAGAGGTCTATCCGCCACTTCTCATCCTTGATGCGTCCGTCGGAGAACTTGCCGAAGATCGGCAGGACCTCCCCGTCCTCGCACTCAGCGCAACCAGTAAGGACAGCCACCAAGTCTCTACTGTCCAGGCTCGGCTCGTGATTCACCAGGAAGAGGACGTTCGGGTGGGCATGCTCGGCGTTAACGGCCTCGAACTGCCCCGCCGCTTCGTGTATCTTAGTTGTCAGGCGGTTGTAGCACGGGTCTGCCCGGCATCCGCCGACTATTGCCCCGGGTGGCGCCGACTCAAGCTGCTGATCGAGCCAGTCATCCGTTGCGACGCTTTTCACCTCACAGTAGAAGGCAAGCTTCGCTGCTTTCACCACTTGGAATTCAGGGCTCCTGGTACCCTCAGGCAGTTCGCCTTTGGCGAAGCGAACGGCCTCCAGCCCATGTCTGTCCCTGAGGTACTCAGCAACAAGGTCTTCATCGCGCCGTGAGTTCTCTTCGCATTTCATATTTGCCCTCCCGAGCCACGCTGTTCTATATTAGAAGCGCAAATTCCTGCCAGGCAAACTCGTCCTTCCGGCCCCCCTGCCGAGATTCTTCGCTTCGCTCAGAATGACATCGGGGGAACAGGGGTCTTGCTGGAACATCGAAGGGGGCGCATTGTTGCCAAGGGGGGCGCGGGGGCTGTATAATGCGCGCCGCTGCAGCCAATCTCGCGCTTGCCGTTGCTGCGCGATTGTACCAGAGCGACGATTCCCTGCCAACTACAGTTCCGGGCCGTTGGCGGGCAGGATCGGTAGCATTGTACCAGAGCCACGATTCCCTGCCAACTACAGTCTATTGCGAGCCATGTGGTTATGCCCCGACTTGCCGGGACTTGGGAGCATTCACCAGTACTATCCTGACCCTTGTGGGTCCTCGGCGGAGACACGGGCTATCGCTGGCGTCCTGCCAAAGAGACTCCAATGAGCGGGCGGTCACGATCATTCACTGCGAGGGTGAGACTCGCGAGCACCGATTTAGCGCGCCATACCTGGAGCACGAAGCCGCCATTGTATTGAAGGCCGTCGTATTCCACGGTGCCATAGGCCCGTTTGTTCAACTGAAGGCTGAAGCCGGCGAAGATCCGATGCCTGAAGCGCCCGCCGCCGCAGCCCAATGTCAATGCTGGAGACCGCGGTTTCCGGGCGAATATTTTGCTGGCGACGACATAGAGACTGCGTGCGCCCCTTTCTGCGTCGGTGACGTCTTGCATGCCTATCGCGATCCCCGCCGCGCCTGCTGTTGAGTGCACGGCTTGCCACTGAAGGTTGTACGCTTGATCGAGCCTTCGGCTCTTGAACATGTCCCCGACATAGATTCCGCGGCCTGGCCGGCCCATTCCCGCACCGATCAGGGCGGTACCATTCCTGAAATGGCCGGAGGCGAGGGGGATCTCGGGCTCGGAAGCCCCGCGGAAAGGCGGCACACAGCCACCCGCCCAAGCGCCGACGCTCCAATAGCCCCGCGACGGCGTAAAGGCAAGGGGGATGTTCAGTTGGACCGCACCAGGACCTTCCCATGTCGCTCGTCCGAGGGGGTCAAGGGGCTGCCCTCCCCCCGGTAGGCCCGAGATGTTGACATATTGCTGCGAGGGGGGAAGGTCTCTCGCCCAGCCCGTTGCGCTAAGGCCGAGCAGGGAAGTCGCCACCTCAAGCAGCAAGCAGGTTCTTCTCGGTAGCCAGGCTGCGATCCACGTACCCATTTCTCTGTGGATGTCCCTCCTTCACGAGAATGAGAGGTCTCGCAAGTTGCACTCTTCGCTACCTCATCAGAGGAGGAAGGGTTAGGAATCGCACACAGGAAGCCCTAGTCCTGCGCGATCCGGACACCCTCGAACCAGACCGCCGCATCTTCCTCTCCGCCAGCCCCCTCGGCCCACCGGTAACCGGCACCATACCGCAGGCAGGACTGCCTGTCAAGGGATTTCTTGTCGCGTAATTGTTCATCCGCAGACGCCGCATATAGCGGCACGTGCAATGCACTCCCGCAGGCGCGGCGGCGGTCACAGGCTGAAGCCTGCGGCTACCCATGCTCGGATTGGGCATTGCCGTGCTGTTCGGCGCGGCTTCGGGAGAAGCCGCGCCCATCGTTCCGGGTTGTTGCCAAGGGGTTGGCGGGGAATGTATAATGCGCGCCGCCGGGCCGAGATGGGCCGCACGGCAGTCCACCCGTCCATCCGCCAGTCGGCGGACGGACGGATTGTGTGCTGCCCACAAGTAGGCTCGAAGTGGGCGTGAAGCACGCGCGGTCGCCGACAGCCCGTCTCGTGATTCTGCGTTCTACCGGAGTTCGGATTAGTGGCAAAACCACGGCTGCTGCCGTTTCGAGCGCTGCGCTATGATGCCGACAGGGTCGGCCCGCTGTCCGACATCGTCTGTCCCCCTTACGATGTGATCGCGCGGGAAGAGCAGGTCTGGCTGCACTCACAGCACCCATTGAACGCGGTCAGGCTCGAACACCCACTGCCCGCAAGGGCGCCGGGCGATGAGGCCCGCTTCGCGCAGGCCCGCGATACGATGAGACAATGGCTCGACCAGGGCATCCTCAGGAGCGACGAGCGGCCAGCGATATACATCTATCGGCAGCGCTTCCAGTCGAGGCAAGGGCTGATGGACAGGTGGGGCTTCTTCTGCCTGCTGGGGCTTGCCGACTACTCGGCCGGCGAGGTGCTGCCCCACGAGGGCACGATGGCCCGCCCCAAATCCCAGCGCACTACCCTGCTGCGGATATGCCAGGCGCACTTCAGCCCGATAATGTGCCTCTATCAGAGCGAGCAAGACGCCAGGCGCATTCTTCAAGGACTGGCCACTAGCGACCCGCTCATCCAGACCGATAACGAGCAGGATACCGTGTGGATCGCGACCGATCAGCAGCAGATACAGGCTATTATCTCGTGCGTCAGCAGCCCGGTCCTGATTGCAGATGGGCACCACCGCTACGAGGCCGCGCTTGCATACCGCTCCGAGGCCGCCGACCCGACGGACGCTGGAGCGGCGGCGAATTACATTCTGGCGGTGCTCATCGAGGCCCGCGATCCCGGCCTGGTAATCTTGCCGGCGCACAGGATGGTGAGATTCGGCGCGGGCCAGCGCGCGCACCTGGAACGGCAGATCGCGGAGCACTGCACGGCCGCCCCTGTTGGAGGCCTGGGAGAGATCGAGAGAGGCGTTGCAGGCGGCGCGGGCGTGGGTTGGTTCGATCTCGAGCACGGCTACAGGCTGCTGACGTTCAAGAGGCCGCCCGAACCCACTCACCTGGACGCCCTGCACAACCTTCTCCTAGACCCGGCAGTCCGGGAGGAAGGCGGCGGCAGCCTGGCTTACGTCGTGGGGGACGAACAGGCGGTCGGAATGGTTCAGCGCGGGGAGTTCGATGCTGCGATTCTGGTCCCAGCGCTGCCGGTGAACACCGTGGTGCAGGGAGCCATTCGACGCTTGCGATTCCCCAAGAAAGCCACGTATTTCTACCCGAAACTGCCGGCAGGGCTCATAATGAGCCTGACTGGCGCAGATTGGCGCGTCCCCTAGCCGGGCTGCAGGTTGACAGGGCTGCTATCGGGTGGTATATTGCCTATTGGTGCGCCATTCTCAAGGATGGCGGTCGGTAAGGTCAGGAATGCGGCTGACAACGCGCGGATGCTATGGTTTGAGGGCCATGATCGAACTGGGCGTGCGGTATCGCGGCGGGTTGGTCCTTTTGAGGGAGATAGCCGAGGGGCAGCAGGTTTCTAGCGACTATCTCGAACAGATAATGGGGCCGCTGCGCAGGGCAGGGCTGGTGAACGCCGTCAGAGGTGCCAAGGGAGGCTATAAACTTGCCAGGCCGCCCCAAGAGATCACGATAAAGGAGATAGTTGACGTTCTTGAAGGCGGTTTTGCCCCGGCTGAGTTGGAGACGGAAAAACCGGGGAAAGTTCCGCCCAAGTGGCGCGACTCCGCGGCAAGCGAGTTGTGGCGCAAGGTCGAGCAGGCAGCGAACCAGGTGCTGGAAGGCACCACCCTGGCAGACCTTTGCGCGCGTCAACTCGAAAAGGAGCGGAAAAAGGCGCCCATCTACTCGATCTGAGTTCGGAGCGCGAGTGACAGATGCTGAAGATACCGCGGTCGCTATTGCAGCAAATTATTCGCCACGCGCAGCGCGAACTGCCCTGGGAGGCGGTGGGGATTCTGGGCGGCAAGAACGGTGCGGTGGCGCGCGTGTACGAACTGAAGAACGAGGATCGGCAGGGCTATTCCTACCGCATCTCGCGCGAGGAACAGGCGGACACGGCGGCGGATGTGCAGCGGCGGGAGTTGCAGATGATGGCCATCTATCATTCACACGTGGATGCTCCCGCCTACCCTTCGTATCTGGACCGCGAGGCTGCGCAGGACCCGACCATTTATCACGTGATCGTGTCGCTGGCGGGCCGCCAGCCCGCTGTCAGGGTCTATCGGATAAGATACGGCCAGGTTACAGAGGCCGGCCTTCAGATACTGGAACACTAGCGCAATTGGCGTTGTGTGCGTTGTTGTAGGGCGCGTCCGCCAGCCGGCGGATGTCCCCCGCCGTACAGGCCTGGTGCAAGACAGACCATGAGATCAGGCATTCTGGAGTTGATAGGGAACACGCCCACCGTGCCGCTTCAGCGGATGCGGCGCGACGGGATGGCGGAAGTGCTGGTCAAATTGGAGGGGTTCAATCCGGGCGGAAGTGTGAAGGATCGCATTGCCCTGGCGATGGTCGAGGATGCCGAGCGAACAGGCCTGCTGGGCCCTGGCGGAACGGTGGTGGAGTCCACCAGCGGAAACACGGGCATCGGCCTGGCAATGGTGGCCGCAGCCAAGGGCTATCGGTGCATCGTAACAATGCCCGATTCGATGAGCGAGGAGAGGTTGTATCTGTTGCGCTGTCTGGGGGCGGAGGTTATAACGACCTCTGCCGAAGGGGGCATGGCGCTTGCGAACGACAGGGCGGAGGAGATAGCCCGGAGCAAGGCCGGAGCCTTCATGGCGCGGCAGTTCTCGAATCCCACCAACCCTGAGGTTCACCGCCGCACAACCGCGCAGGAGATACTGCAGGCTACTGACGGCCGGCTGGATGCTTTCGTCGCCGGAATAGGGACAGGCGGCACGATCACCGGCGTGGGTGAGGTGCTGAAAGAGCGGATTCCAAATGTCAGGATCATTGGGGTGGAGCCAACTGCTTCCCCGCTGCTCACAAAAGGCTGGTGGGGGAGCCATGGCATCCAGGGGATCGGGCCCAACTTCGTGCCGGAGGTGCTCAACCGGGAGATCCTCGACGAGGTCCGCACCGTGAGCGATGCCGATTCCTTCGCCACCTGCCGCAGGCTGGCGCGCGAGGAGGGGATAGTCGCCGGGATTTCATCCGGGGCTGCGGCATTTGTCGCCCTGGCGGTGGCGCGGGAACTCGGCCCGCGCGCCAGAGTGTTGACTATTTTGCCGGACACGGGCGAGCGTTACCGGAGCGTGGAGGCGCTTTTCGAGCGGTGAGCGCGGATAAGTCCTATATGAAGTCGCTGCGCTGTAAGGAGTGCGGGCGGGAATACCCGACGCAGGCCGTCTTCGTGTGCGAGTTCTGCTTCGGCGGGCTCGAGGTTACCTATGACTACGAGGGCGTGCGCTCCGCCGTATCCCGCGAGAAGATACAATCGCGGCCGCGCAACCTGTGGCGTTACCGCGAACTGCTGCCGCTTGAGCGCGACCCAACGGACGGGTTCTTCTCCGGCTTTACACCCCTTCAGCCCGCTCCGAACCTGGCGCGGGCGCTGGGGATGAAGGAAGTATATGTAAAGCACGATGGGCTCAACTATCCGACCCTGTCATACAAGGACCGGGTTGTGCCGGTATCGCTGAGCCGCGCGAAGGAACTGGGGTTCAAGGTGGCCGCGTGCGCGACTACGGGCAACCTGGGCAACGCGGTGGCGGCCCACAGCGCGAAGGCCGGGATGCCGTGCGTGATCTTCATACCCAGAGGCCTGAAGATGAGCAAGATGGTGGGGTCGCTCATCTATCGGCCGGTGGTGGTCGCAGTTGATGGGACCTTTGACGAGGTAAATCGCCTTTGTACTGAGCTGGCTTCGCAGCATCCGTGGGCTTTCCTCAACGTGAACTTGCGGCCCTATTACACCGAGGGCGCGAAGACTTGCGGGTTCGAGATCGCCGAGCAGTTGGGCTGGCGCGCGCCGCAGCACATGGTGATTCCGCTGGCGGGGGGCACTCTTCTGCCAAAGGTGTGGAAGGGCCTCAAGGAATTCGAGATGCTGGGCCTGCTGGAAGAGCCGGTGAGAACGCGCATCTACGCGGCGCAGGCGGAATCGTGCGCGCCTGTGATAAGGGCCTTGCACGAGGGCAGCGACATTATCAGGCCGGTCAAGCCGCGCACCGATCCGCCGCCGGTGGATCACTCGCTGCGAATCGGCAATCCCGCGGACGGCCCTTATGCTCTGAATATCATCCGCGAGAGCGGCGGCTGGGGCGAGGACGCAACCGATGACGAGATTCTGGAGGGGATCGAACTGCTCGCCCGCACAGAGGGGCTTTTCACCGAGACCGCGGGCGGGGTGACTGTGGCTGCGGCGCGCAAACTGGTGGCGCAGGGGCGGATACCGCGCGACGAATCGCTGGTGATACTCGTTACCGGCAACGGGCTGAAGACGCAGGAGGCGGTTCAGGAGCGGCTGCCGGAGATGGTGCCCATAAGCGCGACGGTGGAGTCGTTCCAGGAGCGCGTGGTGCCGATGCTGGAGAAATAGGAGGTGGCAATGCCTGTCAACGTACGGATACCGACGCCGCTTCAGTCGCTCACGGGAAACCAGGCGCTGATAACTGCGATGGGGAACAGCGTCGGGGAACTGATCAGCGACCTCGAGCAGCGGTTTCCTGGTTTCAAGGAAAGGCTGTGCGATGAGAGCGGCAAACTGCGAAGGTTCGTGAACGTTTATGTGAACCAGGAGGACATCCGGTTCCTTCAGGGCGAGAACACGCTGCTGAAGGATAACGATGAGGTCTCGATTATCCCCGCGATAGCGGGAGGTTAGGGGCACCGGAAGGCACAGGTTGAAAACCTGTGCTACCATGGGATGCGCAGTTGGGAGAGATGATGTCTGTGTTCACCGAGGATCAGATCAGGCGCTACAGCCGCCACATCCTGCTGCCGCAGGTGGGAGGCAGGAGGCAGCGGAAGTTGCTGGCCGGGCGCGCGCTGGTCGTGGGGCTGGGAGGGCTCGGTTCGCCGGCATCCTACTATCTGACCGCTGCCGGCGTCGGGACGATCGGGCTGATTGACGGAGATGTCGTTGATCTGAGCAACCTGCAGCGGCAGATCCTTTACACTACCGATGACATCGGGAAACCCAAGGTGGAGCGGGCTGCCGCCCGGCTGCGCGCGCTGAACCCCGACCTGAATTTCCTGCCGCGCCGCGAGAGAGTAACGCCGGAGAACGCCGCCGCGCTGGTCGAGGGCTTCGATGTTGTGATTGATGCGCTGGACAACTTCGAGGGGCGCTACGCGTTGAACGAGGCGTGCGTGAAAGCAGGCATCCCGTTGTGCCACGCGGCCATCTACCGGCTCGATGGGCAGGCGACGACGATTCTGCCGGGCAAGACACCGTGCTATCGGTGCCTTTACCCCGAGCCTCCCCCGGCGGGCTTGATGCCCACCTGCCGGGATGCGGGCCTGCTGGGCGTCGTGCCCGCGGTGATGGCCTTGATCCAGGCGACGGAGGCGATCAAGGTCCTGGCGGGATTCGGGAACTTGCTGGCCGGGCAAGTGCTGTCATACAATGCGATGGACATGCATTTCCAGAAAGTCGCCGTGCGCAGGGATCCGAACTGCCCGGTGTGTGCTGATTAGCAAAGCGGGAGGTGCGCGATGACGCAGACACAGAAGTTGAGGGTGCGGCTGGTGTTCCCTCAGCACCTGATCAAGGAGCCGGTGATCGGCAGGCTGACGAAGGAGTTCGACGTGATGCCCAACATCCGCCGCGCGAGGGTAACGGAGACTGCAGGCGAGGTGGAACTGGAACTCGAGGGGCCGAAGGCGAGTCTCGAGCAAGGGATTCAGTACCTCAAGGACCAGGGAGTTCAGGTCGAAGAGATTACGGGCAACATAGTCGAGTAGGAGGCGAATATGTCTGACAAGCCGACATTCTCACCCGTGGGCGAGAAGGAGGTTACGCGCGCGATCATCCAGGAGTTCGCGCGCGACCTGATGGAATATGTCGAGAGCGACGTGATCATCATCGGCGGCGGGCCGGCGGGCCTGATGGCAGGGCGCGACCTGGCCGCCGCAGGCGTGAAGACGCTGCTCGTCGAGCGCAACAACTGGCTGGGGGGCGGCTTCTGGATCGGCGGCTACCTGATGAACAAGACCACCGTGAGAGCGCCGGGGCAACTGATCCTGGAGGAACTGGGCGTGCCGTTCCAGCAGGCATCGCCCGGGCTGTTCGTGTGCGACAGCGCGCACGCGTGCGCAAAACTCATCGGGGCCGCCTGCGACGCAGGCCTGAAGAACAGGAACATGACGGTCTTCGAGGATGTGGTGCTGCGCGAGGACGATCGCGTTGCGGGCGCAGTGATAAACTGGATGCCTGTGTCCGCGCTTCCGCGCCAGATCACGTGCATGGACCCTGTGGCGATCGAATCGAGATTGGTGATTGACGCGACGGGGCACGATGCGCAGGTGGTGAGCAAACTTGCTCAGCGCGGGATCGTCCGCTTCGCAGGGGCGACAACTGGCATGTGGGTCGAGCGGTCGGAGGACCTGGTAGTAGAGCACACGAGCCTGGTTCACCCGGGGCTGATCGTGGCGGGGATGGCGGTGGCAACCACTTATGGGCTGCCGCGCATGGGCCCGACATTCGGCGCGATGCTGCTTTCGGGCAGGCGGGCGGCGGAACTGGCCTTGGAGGCGCTGCGCCCCGAGACGCGCCGCATCGCGGTGTGAATCTGTGTGAGCGCGCTCAGCACTGAGGGCCGATCCGGACTGGAAGCGCTGCGCGGCATCATCAGGCAGATGGGGAGCCTGGCGATCGCGTTCTCGGGCGGGGCAGACAGCACGCTGCTGCTCAAGGTAGCGCTTGATTGCCTGCCTGCGGAATCGGTAACAGCGGTAATCGCTTCATCGCCCACTTACCCAACGCGAGAACTTGAGGAAGCGCGCGCACTTGCGCGGCAACTCGGCGCTCCAGTCAAGGAGATCGTGACGAAGGAACTGGATGACCCGGCCTACGCCGCGAATCCGCCTGACCGGTGCCTATACTGCAAGCGCGAACTGTTCGAGAGAATCCAGCAGGTGGCGCGCGCGAGCGGGCTGGCCTGGGTGGCCGATGGGTCAAATGCAGATGACGAGTTCGATTACCGCCCGGGCATGAAAGCCTTGGACGAACTCGGCGTGCGCAGCCCGCTGCGCGAGGCTGGAATCACCAAGGCGCAGGTGCGCGAGATCTCGCGGCATCTCGACCTGCCGACGTGGGACAAGCCTTCGATGGCCTGCCTGGCTTCGCGCTTTCCGTATGGCGCGCGGATAACGCAGGCCGAACTCAGGCGGGTGGAGGCGGCGGAAGACTACCTGCGGGACATGGGGTTCGAGCAGGTGCGCGTGAGGCACCACGGAGACATCGCGCGCATCGAAGTCAACGCCGGCGAGATCGAGCGCATTGCGAGCGAACCGATCAGGGCGCAAGTTGCCGAGCGGCTGCGGGCGCTCGGATACACATACATCGCGGTTGACCTTCTCGGGTTCCGCTCCGGCAGCATGAACGAGCCGCTCAAGCGATGAGGCGTCTCACCGCGACGTTCTCCTGTCATGATGAGTCCGCCAGTCGGCGGATCGCGGAGACGCGGCTTCACCCTCACCCTACCCCTCTCCCGTCCAGGGAGAGGGGAGGCCCTTGGAGCCACTGCGGGGTGTCTTACCCCCCTCCCCCCAGCGTGGGGGAGGGTGGGGTGAGGGGGAGCCATCCGCTAAGATCCGCGTCATCACGCAAACCTTCATGAATAAGGCGGGCTAGGTGGAGAGGGAGCGCAGGCGGTGCACGATTGTCGGCAGGACTTCCAGCAGCCGGTCAACTTCTTCGTCCGTGTTCTCGTGACCGACCGACAACCTGAGGTGGCTGCGCGCCTGGGCCTCCGACAGGCCCATCGCCAGCAGGACGTGCGAGGCCTCAAGCGCGCCCAGCGCACATGCGGACCCACTCGACGCGGCGATCCCTTCGAGGTCGAGCGCAATCAGCAGGCTCTCCCCTTCGACGCCCTCGACCAGGAAACTTGCGCTGCCTGGCAGCCTGTCTTTCAGGTCGCCGGTGATCGCTACTCCCTCGATCAATCCAGGTATCTCTTCAAGGAGCCGGTCGCGCAGGCGCTTTGTGTTGGGGAGGCGCTCCGGCATTTTCTCGCGCGCAAGGCAGGCCGCAGCGCCCAGGCCCACGATGGCTGCGACGTTCTCTGTGCCTGATCGCCTGCCGGACTCCTGGCCTCCGCCGAAGATGATGGGCTCGATTTCCATCCCCCTGCGCACAAAGAGTACTCCCGCTCCCTTCGGGCCGTAGAACTTGTGCGCCGAAAGGCCCAGCAGGTCAACACCAAGTTCCGCGAGGTCCACGGGCATGTTTCCCACTGCCTGCACGGCATCGGTGTGCACCGGCACGCCGCGCTCCCTGCAAGCGCGAGCGATCTCGCGCACTGGCTGCAGCGTTCCGACCTCGTTATTCGCGAGCATGATTGACGCCAGCAGAGTGCGATCATCAACAAGTTCGATGAGGCGGGCCGCATCCACCCGCGCGGCGCCGTCAACCGGCACGCGCGTGACGCGGAACCCGCGGCGCTCGAGGGCCGCGCACGAATCGAGGACGGAATGATGTTCGACGGCGCTGCAAATGATGCGGTCCCTGCGCGGATCGCGCGAGGGGGCAGAGGCGAGGCCGAACAGGGCCAGGTTGTTCGCTTCAGTGCCGCCAGAGGTGAACACGATCTCGGAAGCGGAGGCGCCGATCAGCGCGGCAACGCTCTCCCGGGCACCGTCCACAGCAGCGCGCGCACGCTGGCCGAATTCGTGGATGCTGGAGGGGTTGCCGAAAGCCGGCCCCAGGAACGGCGCCATCGCGGCTGTGACTTGCGGGTCCAGCGGTGTTGTCGCGGCGTGGTCGAAGTAGATGCGCTTCACGAGCCTTTGGCCGGGGCGAGCATGCGATCCAACTGATGAGCGACCTCGTCCTCAGTGATGAATCCGATTTTCCATGCGACCACCATGCGTTGCCGGTCTATGAAATACGTGGCAGGCAACTCGCGGCCGCGGTATTTCCTGAGGAGCGCGTCCCCGTGCTCGTCAATGACCGCAGGGATGCGGACCTTGTTGCTGCGCAGGAAATCCACGGCGTCCTTGCGCGTGTCGCTGGTGGCAATCAGCAAGAACTTCACGCCTTTCTTGCGGTACTTTTCGTAGATCTTTGAGAGCCCAGGCATCTCTACGCGACACGGCGGGCACCAACTGGCCCAGAAGTTCAGAAGCACCGGCTTGCCCTTGAATCGCGAGAAGGTTACCTTGCCTTTTCCGTTCAGGCGAGTGAGTCGAAAGTCCGGGGCGCGCCATTTCGAGACTCCAGCAGCGCACCCGGCAGCGAGCGCGACAAGGATGGCTACGGACCCCGCGACCGCGGCAAAGCACTTGACGAGAGATGTTCTCGGCATCAGAAGGACACCTCCCCTGCTAGATGCAAGCGCAGGTAGCGCCGCACGGACAGCCCCCCGCCCAGGAGACCGAGCAGACCGCCTGCGCCGATCAATAGCCAGGCCAGCACTGCGGCCTGGCGCGCCGGGATGAGAGAAACGTTGAGCGCGACAGCGGGCCATTGCTCAACAGACCATGCATACACCCCCAGCAGCGCTGCGCTGGCGACAGCGGACCCTACCAGCCCGAGCAATAACCCCTCCAGGACGAAAGGAGCCGCCACGAAACCGCCGGTAGCGCCGACCAGTTGCATTACGGCTATCTCGCGCCTGCGAGCGTGAAGTGTGAGCCGCAGGGTATTCACAAACACTGCCACCGCCACTATACCCAGCAGGCAGCCGCCGAGAGCGGTTCCGCCTTCGACTGCCCGTGCCGCCTTGGAGATCCAGCGCTGGGCCTGGCGCGCATCAACCACGGTTTCGACTTCGGGCATGGCGCGCAAGCGCCCTGTGATCGGAGTCAGGTCCGCTGGCTGGCGCGCCCTTATCCTAAGCGCATCGCCCAGCGGGTTGGGCACCATGCCCAGCGCGGGATGTCTGATCCATTCCTGCTCATCGTGCCATTCCTGCTCCCTGGTGCGCAGTTCGCAGGAGGACACTTGCGGCCAGCGGGCTACCAGGGCCTGCAACTCCCGCGCCCGGTCGCGGGCGACGTTGGGGCTCAGGTGGGCCCAGACTCGCAGTTCTCCTCCTGCCACGCTGATCCACCGGTTCACGTTGAGCATGGCAAGCGCGCCGGCGCCGGCTATCAACGCCGCAGCAGTCAGGCTCAGGACGGCAGCAGCAGCCGACAGGCGCTGCCTCCAGATATTCGCCATCATTTCGCGCATTACGAATTCAAGGTTGCGCCAGCGCATAAGTCCCCTGCCGCCGGTCATCAACAATGCGCCCGCCCGCCAAGGTGATGACGCGCTTCTGCATGTGGTCAACGATCATCTGGTCGTGCGTCGCGACAACGACGGTGGTGCCGAGATCGTTGACCGCGGCCAGCAGCCTGACGATATCGTGGGAAGTATCAGGGTCCAGGTTGCCGGTGGGCTCGTCGGCCAGCAGGATGCTGGGCTGGTTGGCCATCGCCCGGGCGATGGCAACCCTTTGCTGTTCGCCGGACGACAACTGGCGCGGAAAACAGTCTCTCTTGTCTTCCAGACCGACGCAGGCGAGCAAGTCTGGCACCCGCTGCCCTATCTCGAGATTGGTCCTGCCCACCACGCGCAGGGCAAAGGCCACGTTCTCGAAAGCGGTCCGGTCGGGAAGCAGCCGGAAGTCCTGGAAGACGACGCCCACCTTGCGGCGAAGCAGGGGCACCTTTCTGCGCGCAAGCCGGGCGAGGTCAGCGCCGTCAAGCAGCACGCGGCCTTGCGTGGGCACTGCCTCGCGGTAGAGAAGCCGCAAGAAGGTCGTCTTACCCTCGCCCGTGGGCCCGACCAGGAAAACGAACTCGCCGACGTTTATCTCGGTGCTCACCCCGCGAAGGCCCCATGCGCCATTGGGGTACACGACCGAGACATCTTCGAACTTGATCATCAGCCGCTCTTCTGCTAAGGCGCGAGTATTATATGGCAAGGCAGGCCCGCGGGCAAGCCCGCCGTGATTGCCATGGATGCCTCCACGCTGACCCGCCTGAAATGCGCGTTGACTGCGACGCCGGAAAGTGGTAAAATCATCCAGGATATTTTTCAGGCGCGGAGGTTGGTGCGATGAAAGGCAAGATCTCGGTTGAGTTGATCCTCGCAGGGGTGCTGATGGTCCTGATCGTGGCCTTCGTCGTCTGGTATGGGTGGCTGATGGTGCAGATAGGGCACGTGGGCGAGCACGAGGAGCCGGTTGCCGAAATGGGCACCCCCACAGCAGAGGGTGCTGGCACGGCGGCTTCAGCATCATCCTCCCCTACCGCATCTGCCACTTCTCCCTCGTCTGCTCTACCTACTTCACCTGCGCCAGCCGAGGGCAGAAAGCGCGTGGGCGGCGGGCTGGGCCTGGGCGGCAAGACCGCAGGCCTCGCGCCAGAAGATATGTAGTCGGCAGGAGCCAGGCGTTTCTGCAGCACCCACGTCCCGAAGCACGGCGCCGGGGCGCACCGATTGGCGCTAGAGCCCGAGAGGAACTGGGCCCCGCAGTGTAGTCCCGAGCCCAGCGGCGGTTCTTTCTGCCGATCGAGTGCGCCTGTCGCTCCGTTGCGAGCAGCCAAGCAAGCGCGAGCCCGGGTGAGGAAGCATGAGATTCCCGATAGTTGGGGCAGCTCTATTCTTGCTGGCTGTGCGCCTGCCCGCCAAGAGCATCGTCGCAAAGAAATCCCTCAGCATCGCTCCCTCCCGGCAACTGATCCATAACGGCGATCTCGAGGCCGCGGGGCCAGACGGCTTCGCGGGCTGGAGAGGATGGGCGCTCGGCTGCGAGGCGGACGAGAAAGTCAAGCACTGCGGCAGGTTCAGCGCGCGCTGCCGCAATGCGTCCGAAGAAGAGCACCGGGGCTTGACCTACGTGGTCGAACTCAATCAGCGGTCGCCGACAACCATTGTCGCCGAGTGCTGGAGCAAGGCCGAGGATGTTGCAGGGGGTTATGATCCCAACTATTCGTTGTACCTGGACATCGAGTATATGGATGGAACGCCGCTGTGGGGCCAGATTGCAGCATTCAAGCCCGGCACACACGACTGGCAGAAGCGCACTGTTACCGTGGTGCCTGCGAAACCGATCAAGACCGTCCATGTGCACGGCATCTTCCGCGCGCGAACCGGCACAGCGTGGTTCGATGATGCTTCCCTCTACGCTGAGGGAAGCAGTCCGCCAGCTGGCGGATTCCTCAAGGACGGCGGCTTCGAGCCCAGCCCCTGGGCCGTTTGGCCGTCGCTCGATGGCACCTACATTGACAGTTTCGAGATGGGATCGAAACTGCTCAATTACTGCCGCGCGCACCTCTCCGCGACCGACACACCTCTGATCTTCGATAGCGACGGACGCCTCTGCCAGATCGAGGTGTTTCACACGATAGAGTTCGCCAGGGAAGTCGCCCGGCGCATGTGGTCCCAGGGGAAGATGACCTTCGCTAACGCGACCCCCGTTGATTTTCTGTGGCCTGCGGCGTGGCTAGATGTGATGGGCATAGAAACAGATTGGGGCCCGGGGGGCAAGTATGTGCCCAACCCCGATTCCATCATGAATTACCGGCGCGCGCTGTGCTATCAGCGGCCCTACCTGCTGCTGTTGAACACGCGCTATGAAGATTTCAAGCCGGAGTGGGTCGAACTCTACATGAAGCGCTGCGCCGCCTACGCCATCTTTCCCAGCATGTTCAGCCACAATGCGGCTGATGACCCATACTGGCAGCGGCCAAACCTTTACAACCGCGACCGGCCGCTTTTCAGGAAGTATATCCCGGTCATCAGCGCGCTCAATGCCGCAGGCTGGGAGCCGATAACTCATGCCCGCTCCGACAACGCGAAGGTTTACATCGAGCGCTTCGGCAAGCCGGGCGGGCCGCTGTATCCCACTCTGTTCAATGACAGCCATCAAGCCCAGCACGCGAAGATCGCGATTGACATCGCGCGCCTCAAGCCCGGGGTGAAGCGCCTAGCGGTCAGTGAAGCCCTGCCTACAGCGCAGAAAGAATCGGGCAGGAGGCAAGCTCCTGCCCTACCGGCCGCACGGGCAGTGCCTGGGACAGCGGTCCTCGACATCGCCATCGAACCCGAGGATGTCAAGGTTCTGGCCCTCCGGTGAGCCGTAGGGGCACGGCATGCCGTGCCCCTACAAATCCCGTCACGACTGCGCGAACCGTTTCGGGCGGCTCATTACGTCCTAAGGAATAGGAGATGTCCGGCTGTGGAGGATGGCCTGACCGACAGCGAGGCTGCGCGCCGGTTGCAGCGCGGTGATGAAGAAGCGCTCATTGCCCTCTACGACCGGTACCTTGATCGCGTTTTCCGTTTCGCGATGCGCCTTCTCGGTCGGCGCGAAGACGCTGAGGAGGTCGTCGGGCAGGCCTTCCTGCAGGCCTTCCGCAACGCTCGCAGTTATCGCGGCGAGGGGACTTTCTCGGGCTGGCTGTTTCGCATCGCTCGCAACCTGTGCCTGGATCGCCTGCGTCCGGGCCGGCGATTTCAGATGATTTCGCTGGATGAATTGCTGGGCGAGGGCATCGAATCGCCGAGCACCAAGGCGCCGCCAGACTCAACGCTGCGCCTAGCGGTCCAGCAGGCCCTTCAGAAACTCCCGCCGGGCTACCGCCGCGTGCTGGCGATGCGCGACCTGGATGGCATGACGAACGCCGAGGCCGCGCAGGCAATGGGGCGCTCGCCTTCTTCAACCAAGTCATTGCATTTCCGCGCCCGCCGCGCATTGCGCGATGCGCTCCTTGAGGCGCTGGGATCGGAGGAGTAACCATGGACTGCAAGTTGGCCGAGAACCTGCTGCAGGACTACCTGGATGATGAACTGACAGAGGAGTTGAGGGAACAAGTCCGCCGCCACGTGATGCGATGCCGGCAGTGCGCATGGGAGGTCGAGAGCATTGCCGAAACGCTGCGGGCCTTGCGCGAGTCCGCGCCCACGCAGGTGAGCCCCGATTTCCGCGAGCGGCTATTGACTCATCTTCTCGGAGACCATCGCGCTGCCGTCGCGGAGAGGCCGTTCCTCGAAGGGCATGAGGCCCTGCCTCGCTGGCAGCCTCGTCCGTTCGTGCTGGAACTCAATAGCGAGGAGAACTGAAATGCCGCGCAAGAAGACGCCTGTGAAATCCCCGACGGTTTCGCCCGATGAACTGACATTGTGGACCCGCCGCTTCGCCACGATGATCGCCGTGGGCGTGAGCCTGGTGCGCTGCCTGCATGTTCTGGAGCAGGAGCCCACGGGCGGAGCGATGCGCGAGGTGACGCGCAAGATGCGCGCGGCGATCGAGAACGGTGAAACGCTCTCGGAGGCGATGGCAAAACGGCCAGATGTCTTCGATCCCGACTACATCGGGTCGGTAAGGACAGGAGAGATTGGTGGCATACTTGATCGGACCCTGTCGCGGTGGGCCGACTGGCGAGACAAGGGCTTCGGGATCAGCCGCCCGATGGCGAAAGATGAGGTCTCCCGCGCCGAACTGTCGGAGTGGTGCTGGCGATTGGCCAATCTCTTCAATGCCGGCTGCCCAATCTTCACCGCCATTGAGACTGTTGCCGAATGGGCTCGCAGCCCACTGCGCGAGATAACCCTCGAATTGAGAGACGAGGTGCAGGCTGGCTCCCGTCTCAGCGAACCCATGCAGCGGCACGCGGCGCTTTTCACGCCGATGCTCGTTCAGATGATACACTCAGGGGAGGCGGACGGCACGGTGGAACAGATGCTGAAGGAGGCGGCCGTCCAATTCGAATACGAGGCCGGGCTCGAAAGCGAAGGCAGGTTGCCGCCCCTGCGCGCAAAGGTCACGAAAGCGAAACCCCGCGAACTCCCCGGCGCTGCGCGCGAAGAGCATCCGGTGGTGCGCCGAGTGAACGAAGTCATCAGCAGCGCCCTCGAGCGGGGGGCGGAGTGGCTGGAAATCAGGCCGACTGCCGAAAACAAGGGGCAGGCGGAACTCAGCAAGAAGGGGAAGGCCGTTGGGGAGATGCCGCTCGAAGACTACGACCGGACAGTGCGACGAGTCAAACTGATGGCAAGCATTGATCTGTTTGCGCGGGAGGACCGCCGCGGCCGGATACACATCCGTTGGGAGGGAAGAGAGTTCGAGGCCGACGTCTGGAGCCACCCGCAGCCCGGCGGCGACCACCTGCGGGTCCTGATCCAGCCCGCAAAGGCAATCGAGATGAGCGGCCAGTAGGACAGGCTACAAGTCATTTCAAAGGGCGTGCTCTCTGCAGAATGAGATTCTTCGCTTCGCTCAGAATGACATCCCGCGGGCGTTTGAGAGGACTGTCACCCTGAGCGCAGCGAAGGGTCTCACTCTTACAGAGCTTCGGAATGGGTTCTAGAAACCTGGCCGACCATCTGGAGCGGTAGGACAGGATTGTATCCTGTCCACGCACAGGTTGGAAACCTGTGCTACCATCTGGCGCGGTAGGACGGGATTTCATCCTGTCCATTCGCAGGGAGGCTGGCGGGAGTGCGTGGGAATCGAACCCGACCCTCCGACGCGCGAGCGCCGGAATACTGGATTTGAAGTCCAGAGGGGACACCAGCCCCCTTGCACTCCCGGGCTAGCAGATTACTGCGCGGCGCTCTTTATCCCTTCCGCGGCGCGCATCACAGGCCGGCGCCCAGGGCGCGCAGGAACAGGTCGCCCAACCAGATCATGTATGGGCCGAGGAGGTGAAACAGACCAAGGAACATGAGCAGGAACAGGATGGGGAGTCCGATCGGCTCAAGCCTGTCCAGAACCTGCGCCTGGCGCTCGGGGAGCACATAGGCCAGCACGCGCGAGCCATCCAGCGGCGGGATCGGCACAAGGTTGAAACAGCAAAGGACTGCGTTTATGAGTATCGCTTCGGTCAGGATGATGCCGAGCCAGTCCCCAGCCCGCATTGCTATCGCGGACGCGATGAGCACCGAGCGAAAGGCGACGAGTTCCGGGCGAAGCAGCCGCAGCAGGACTGCCCACATCCCGATCTGCAGGAGATTGCTCACCGGGCCTGCCAGACTTGAGAGCGCGAAATCGCGGCGCGGGTGGCGGAAGTTGAAAGGATTGATCGGGACGGGCTTCGCCCAGCCGAATACTACGGGACTGAAGAGCGCGCTGAATACGTAGAAGAGCGCCCCGAATGGATCGAAGTGAGCCTCCGGCCGCAGCGTGATGCGGCCCATCTGCTTTGCCGTGGGATCGCCGAGTCGGTAAGCGGCCATGGCATGGGCGAGTTCATGCAGCACGATGCCGGGGATGAAGCCGGGCAGGCCCAGAAGCATGAACAGCAGTCTGCCGGAGATGTCACCCATGCGACGCGCGGGCTTACCGCCGCCCAGTTCGCTCCAGGACAGGAACGGGAACAGAGGCCAGGATTTCGTCCACCAACTGAGTTGGTTCGGCCCTGGAGGCCCTCGCCTCAGGCTTCAGGATCAGGCGGTGGGCCAATACCACATGGGCGACCGACTTCACGTCATCGGGCAGCACGAATTCCCTGCCTGCCATCGCGGCCAGGGCCTGCGAGCAGCGCATCAGCGCAAGCGACCCGCGCGGGCTGCTGCCGAGCCAGACCAGCGGGTGCTGGCGCGTGGCACCGACAAGCGCCACTATGTAATCCTTCACCGACGGCTCGATATACACTTCCTTGATCTCTTCCTGCAGCGCCAGCAGGTCGCCCGCGCCGATGACAGGCTTGAGGTCCTCGATCGGGTGGTGGAACTGCTGCCTGTCCATGATCGTTACTTCCTCGTCCGGCTTCGGGTATCCGATGTTCAAGCGCATCAGGAAGCGGTCCAACTGCGCCTCGGGAAGCGGATAGGTGCCGTGATATTCTATCGGGTTTTCGGTTGCCATCACGAAGAAAGGAGCGGGGAGCATGTGGGTGATTCCGTCAACGGTGGCCTGGCGCTCCTCCATGCACTCCAGCAGGCTCGACTGGGTCTTGGGCGTCGCCCGGTTGATTTCATCGGCGAGCACCACGTTCGCGAACACCGGGCCCTGCCGGAACTCGAACTCGGCCGTCTTCTGATTGAAAACGGACACGCCCGTGATGTCGGCAGGCAAAAGGTCGGGCGTGAACTGGACGCGCTTGTAGGCTCCGCCGATTGACTTTGCGATGGCTTTCGCCAGCGTCGTCTTGCCCACCCCGGGGATGTCCTCGATCAACATGTGCCCGCGGGCAAGCAGCGCAGCAACGGCAAGCCCAACCGTATGCCGCTTCCCTACGATCACCGTCTCGATCTGGTCAATGATCTTGTTGCACTGTTCCTGAACCAGAACCGCGTCCACTAAATCTATCCCTCCAGCCGGGCGATTATAACAGGTTGCCGCCGCCCTAGCAACCACGGCGCGGAACGTGCGGTTCCCGGTTGTCGCGACGCGAGTGGCCCGCGCCGGGGGGGCTGCGCCCTGCCGCCGACGGGCGCAGACGGGCCGGTGTGATATAATATCCTGCCAGGCAGGCGTGAGAGAAAGAACGACAGGCGGATAGCCGCCGGGAGGAGGATCGAAGTGAGCGCCAACAGGAGAACGCCGTTTCTGCTTGCATGGACCATCGCGGCGGTGTGCGCGGTGGGGGTCAGACAGTCGGCGGCCGACAAGATCACGGTAATCAACTACTACGGCCCAGCCCCGTTCGTGATGGGCGGGTACACCTATGTGCCGCTTCGCACGGTGAGCGACTTCATCGGGGCTGCGCTTCTGTGGGATTCGTTGAAGGGGCGCGCAACGATCACACTCAGCGGCAAGCAGGTCGGGCTCGTGATCGGCTCGCCATACGTGTGGATCGGGGGCGGTCAAGTCAGATTGCCGGCAGGCCCTGTAATCGTCCGGGGGCAGGTCTTCGTGCCGAGCGCTGTGTTTGTTCAGCACTGCGGAGTGCCCATCTTCTATGAGCCCAGGCTGCGAACAATCAAGATCGGCCACGGGCCGAGAGCCTGGGGCACTCTCAAGGTTGGCCGCGTGCCACCCGGTCTGAGATTCATGAAGGGCAGACCGGTCTGGGCGAGACGCGAGAGGCCTGGCAGAATGGTAGCCATCCCCCGGAAGGGGCCCGGTCGGTGGCAAGAGAAAGCCCGCGGCAAGGGGCACGGGACTGAACACGGCAAGGGTCATGGGAAACAGCGCGGCCGCGGAGAGGGCCCTGGCGAGGGGCACGGCAAAGGACACGGCAAGGGAAAGCACTAGCGGCGCTGCGCAGGCACCGAGACACCCGTCGCCGGCCAGGAGCGCTTGCTGCTCGCAGACCAGGCAGCGCGCTGCTCACATATACTGCCAGAGTCCGGCCGTCTCGGGCGGTTGCCGCTGTGGGCGGCGCGCCAGTGTCTCGATCAGGTCTGCCTCTTGGCGGGCGCGGCGCGCCCGGGCGGGCTGGCCGGCCTTGCGGTAGCAATATGACAGTAGGCGGTAGAAGGCCCCATCCACCACGCCAAGGCTGGCATAACGCTGCAAGGTAGGTATTGCCTCGCGGTAGCGATGGCATCCGACGTAGGCCGTCCCCAGGGCCCACAGCGCTGAGGGATTGTCGGGCTCGAGCCGGGTCCAAATGCTATAGTGCTCCAGCGCCTGCGAGCAACACCCCATCCCGTTCAGCGCCTCGGCCAGCGCGGCATGCAGGCGTGAGTCTGCCGGATTCTGCCGCAGCCCGCGTTCGAGCATTGCAGTAGCCTCGTCGCATGAGCCGCCCTCCATGAGAGCATAGGCCTGGCGCACGCACTTGGCTGTGCCGCTGGCCCGGTTCCCCACGATGGCCTGGCCGCCTACTGCACCAACGCTGATAACTGCGACCCCCACCCAGATTGAGGCCCGCATGCTGTCCACCTTCTGGGCCTCCCCGCCCCATTCATCGGGGCCAAGTCGCGCCCTTATTCCACATTTGCCCGCGGTTTGTGAGAAAGTGACGAAGGATGCGCCTCTCAACCAAGCCGCCCCGTTGTGGAATAACTCGCAGGTGTCTGTCCAACCACCCGGGCAGCATCGCATGCCGACGGAAATCCCACAAACAAGAGAGCCTTCGGCACAGCCTGCGGCGCTCGACGCGCTGTGCGTGGCGGCACGGCAGGTGGCGCTCTATACCGCCACCCATCCAGCCGCGGTCGCCGTGCTTGAGGACGCCCGGCAGGCCTTCGAACGCCTGCTCGCAGACCGCGGCGAGGCCGTCCTCGCCGTCGCCGGCGATCAGTTGCTGTGGGGTGGGAATCCGCTGTCCGGGAATTCGGCAGTGCCCGCCGAACTCAGACAGCGCTTGAAGCAGCGCTTCGTGTCCCGCGTGATCTTCCGCACAGGCCTGCAGGCCGCAGACCTGGCAGCCCTGGTGGAGTTGCTCAGCACAGACCCGGAAGACGTCGAGAAGGCAGGCGGAGCCGCCAGGTTGCTGGAATCCAAGCAGATCGCTGCCATCACTATCGAGGAGGCGAACTACAGCAACTACCTGCGCGAGTCAGAGTTGAAGTGGATCCAGACCATCAGCGGCAGGGCTTCCACCTCCATCGCGCCCGTGGCAAATCTGGTGGGCGTCTGCCTCGCCACCACGGGGTTATCGCCGGAAGAGCACCAGTCCCCGCCAACCAACGTAAAGATTCGGGCCTCGTTCATTGATTTTGGGCTGCCCTTTATCCCCGAGCAGTTGAACGGCCAGGCGGTCGAGCCGTCCGCAGACCACGACCAGGCAGATATTGCCCCCGAGGACTATCTGGCCGTGAGCCTTGCCAACGTTATCCAACGCAGCGGAGAGATTGCCGCCGCGCGGTCCGACACCTCGGCTGCGGAGTGGCGAGCGCAGGTCGTGTCCGCGCTGCGGCTGCTGGACGCGCCGCTGCGCGCCAGGTTGTTCCGCGCCCCGGTGATCAAGAGCGAGTCAGCCCCAGATTTCCTGCGCGAAGCCGCGACGCCGCTTACCCCCGCCGAGGTAGTGAGCCTCGTGATGGCCTACCCCGGCGCGCCGGCGAACGAGCCACCCAAGCAACTGGCTCTGCTCCTGTTCCGACTGGCTCACAGCGTGGAGCGCCGCACCCAGATAGAACCTCTGCTGCGCGACGCCCTAGTGGGCCGGACCATGTCTGCGGATAGTTACGAGAACGTCGTCGGGCTGCTGCTGGACAAGGTGTGCGGCCATCATCTCTCGACCCAGCCAATGCTGCCGCAAGCCGCAGAGAATCAGGCACGCCGCGTTTCCGGGGCCTCGGCAGAAGAGGAGGTCCGCCGCCTGGTTACGACCCTGGGCTCCAAGCAGGTGGCAGAGTCGAGGCGCACGATGCTGATCGAGCTGCTCGACATGGGCCTGCAGCCGTGGGAATTCGTTGATGTAACCCGCAGCCTGCACCAGGAGGCCACCTGGCTGGCCGCTTGCAGCGAAGCCGAAAGTCTGGTCCAGGTGCTGCATGCCCTTGAACGCATGGTCCACCCCGAGAGCCCCAAGCCAGAGATGCACCGGGCGGCGGCGATGCGGGCCCTACTAGGCCTTGGCGTGCTTGAGGTGGTGGAGTGCCTGACGCGGGGGCTCTCCGATGCGCCGCCCGAGGCCAAGCGCCGGATCATCCGTCTGCTTGGACACCTTGGGGGGGCGGCTGTTCCAGTGCTGGTGGACATGGCGCGCACCTCCGACGAGGAAGACATGCGCCGCCAGGCAGTACTGGCCCTTGCCGGGGCCGGCCCGGAGGGCCGCAAGGCAATGCGGCCCCTGCTTTCCGGAGCCGAAACGGGGATGGAAACAGAAGTGGCTCAGATCCTGCTGCACGCAGGCGGCGACGCTATTCGGCACCTGGAGGCAGTATTGGACCACCCCGACCCCGCGCTTCGGCGAGAACTTGCGGAGGCGCTCGCGCAGGTGCAAGGTTCGGAGGCAGAGCAGATATTGATCCGGGCCTGCCAGGATAATGACTCGAGAGTCCGCATCGCGGCAATTGACAGCCTCGGCGTGCGACGCGCTACTGCCGCGACAGCAGCGCTTGCCCTGGCGGCCGAAGAGGGAGGCCTGCGCGGAGATGCGCTCGGCGTCCGCATGACAGCCGTTACCGCTCTGGGGCGCTTGGCGACTCCGGAGGCGGTCGAGGCTTTGAGCCGGGTGCTTCGCCAGCAAACCTTATTCTTCCGCGGGCAAAGCGATGGGCTTCGATGCCTGGCGGCGCGCTGCCTGGCTCAAATCCCGCTGCCCCAGGCACGGGAGGCTCTGGAGCAAGGGCTGTCGGAACGCCGAGCCCCCGTGAGGGAAGTGTGCCGCGCTGCGCTGAGGGCCTGGCAGACCCTGCAGATGCCGTCCCCCGGCCCTGCAGGCGAATCCGACCGTGCCGCCTCGGTGGGACAAGACGAGGACCTCGAATGGGCCTAACGATAGACGCAGCCCGCAGCAGGCGCGCACAGTCGGCGCAGCGCCTCATCGGCGCGCTGGCCAGCGCGATGCGCAACGTGACGTTCTACACGTTGGATCACCCCCTGGTGGCCTCGGCGCTGCCCGAAGCAACAGGCGCACTCGCGCAACTGCTCGAAGGCGAGCCCGAGTTTACGATCAAGTTCGTTGACGGGGAGGCAGTGGTTGACGACCGGCCCGTTCTTTCATCCATGAAGGCAATGGCCAGCCTGATAGGGGCCTGCTCGCGTCGCAGCATAGAAAGCCTGACATTCCGAAAGGGCACTACCCCGGATGAGTTGCTGCAACTTGTGGGCGTCCTGAGCACCGATCCCCAAGACTTGCTGGCCGCAGGCGGGCCTTCGATCGCGCTGGAGCGCCAGGCCGTCCGCCACATTGTCCTGGAACGCGTGCACGAGGTCGGTCAGGAAATCCAGCAGGTGGCAGACGTGCCCGGAGCGGGCCCGGCCCTCAAACCGCGCGAACTGTATGCCGAGGCGATTGACGTGGTGCGCAATGCCCTGGCAGAGGCCCGCGCTGGATCGGCAATCGACCTGGCGGCTGCCAATACCACTGCCGCGCACCTCGTGGATGCGGTGTTGCGCGATTCCTCGACAGTGCTTGGGCTTACATCCGTGAAGGACTACGACGAATACACCTTCACCCACATGCTGCATATAACACTTCTCTCCCTGGGGCTTGGACACGCAATCGGGCTGACGCAGCGACAACTGAAGGAACTGGGCGTGGCGGCTTTGCTTCACGACGTCGGAAAAGTGAACGTCCCCCTCGAATACCTGCGCAAACCAGGGAAACTGCTGCCCGAGGAGTTCGCAGCCATTCAGCGCCATCCGGTGGATGGAGCCCTCATCCTGAACCGGCACGCCGAGGCCCCCATGGTGGCAGCGATAGTTGCCTTCGAACACCACATGGGCGCCGATCTGAGCGGATACCCGAAAGTGCGGCGCGCCAGGGAGCTCAATCTATACAGCCTGATCGTCAGCGTGGCCGATGTTTACGATGCGCTCACCACGCAGCGCCCCTACCGTCCGCCGCTCTCGCCCTGGGCGGCCCTGAGCCTGATGCACGACCTGCCTCGCGGCACGTTCGAGCAGACATTGCTCGCGCGCTTCACGGATATCCTGGGGAAGTATCCCGCTGGGACCCTGCTGCGCATATCCAGCGGCAAACTGGCTGTCGTCTCGCGCCCCAACCCCTCCGACCCGGACCGCCCCTTTGTACGCTGCCTGCGCGAGGTCGAGGGGGTCAACGCTCTGGACAGGCAGGAACTAGACCTTGCCGAGACAGACCCCGCAACCGGCGAATACCTGCTGTCGGTGGCGGAGGTGGTTCAGACCCAGGAGTCCATCAACACCGGCGAACTACTGTGGAACCTGCTGGCCGTGGAGGCCTACTGAGAGCCGTCGCGCGACTCACAGCGTCACGTGGGGCCGCAGGCGCTCGAAACGCTTTGCCCCGATGCCCGGGACCTCCATCAGTTGCTCGATTGACGTGAAGCCCGTTCCATTGGCCGCGCGCAGCCGCTTGCGGTAGTCCACGATGCGCTGCGCATAGACCGGGCCTATGCCGGGAAGGGCCTCGAGTCCCTGCACCGAGGCCCTGTTGATCGAGACCTTCTGCCCCGGCGGCAGGCGAGGCTCGCCCGACGCTGCAGGCCGGGTCTGGCGCGTCTCGTGCTTGGCGGGGCTGCCCTCCTGGTCGGTGGGTTCCACGGCACCAGGTTCGGGCGCCTCAGCGGTTGCCACAAAGACCTTTTCCCCATCCTGCAAGACCTGGGCCATATTGAGCGCGTCCAGCAGCGCTCCCGGCTTCGCGCCGCCTGCTTTTCGTATCGCGTCGTTCACCCTGAAGCCGGCCGCAAGAGTGTAAACCCCGGGGCTGCGCACCGCGCCCGCGATGTGAACGATCACTTTGCCCTGACCGGGGCTCGCGCGCGCGGGAGTGAAAACGGGCTCTGTGGAAGCGGGCCGAGAGTGCACGTAGATGAGCGCAGCGGAGCCGCTTATGATTGCAGCCACGATGACCATCAGCAGCACCTGCTCGCCGCGCGTGAATCCCAGCAATTCTGCCCTCCCGCCGCCTGTGGTATTATGGCGCGGCATACGGCCCCTGTCAATGTGAACTGGCGGAATGAATCAGCCTTCGGCCTTTGCAGCCGAAGGTTTCAGCAGGCCGGACGGAGAACAATAGCGCCGCGGCACCAGGTCGGGCAGCGATGGCCAGCCCAGCGGAAAAGGTAAGCAAACTCGCCGAACTGCTCGTCGGCAACGTGGACCGCGTGATCTTCGGCAAGCGCGCGGTGATCGAGCAGGCGGCAGCCGCCCTGCTGTGCGCGGGCCACGTGCTGTTCGATGACGTGCCCGGCGTGGGCAAGACGATGATGGCGCGCGCGCTGGCGCGCTCCATCGGCGGGACATTCAAGCGCGTTCAGTTCACGCCCGACGTGCTGCCGTCCGACATAACCGGCGTTTCGGTCTTCGACCAGAAGGAGGGCAGTTTCCGGTTCGCAGCGGGGCCGGTGTTTGCGAACGTCGTGCTGGCCGACGAGATAAACCGCGCCCCGCCCAAGACGCAGGCCAGCCTGCTCGAATGCATGGAAGAGGGCCAGGTAACGGCAGACGGCCAGACCTACCCTCTGCCAAAGCCATTCTTGGTGATGGCGACCGAGAATCCCATCGAGTATGAAGGAACTTACCCGCTGCCTGAGGCGCAGTTGGACCGGTTCATGATGCGCCTGCGCCTGGGCTATCCGGATCGGGAGCACGAGAGGGAGGCTGTCCTTCGGCAGCAGCGCGAACACCCGATTCATTCGCTGCAGCCCGTGGTTGACCCGCAGGCGGTACTAGAAGCCCAGGCTGCGGTGCGCGAGGTCCACGTCTCCGATCAAGCCCAGGACTACATTCTCGACATCGTTGCTGCCACGCGCAGCCATCCCCAGGTTTACCTGGGGGCCAGCCCGCGGGCTTCGATCGCGCTCTTCCGCGGTTCGCAGGCGCTGGCGGCCATCCGGGGCCAGGATTGGGCCTCGCCCGAACACATCAAGGGCCTGGCGCCGGCCATCCTCGCGCATCGCCTGCTGCTGCGCCCGGAAGCCCGGCTGGCAGGCCTGACGGCGCGCGGCGTCGTGGACGAGATTCTCGCCAGCGTGACGGTGGACTAGAATTGCGCGCTGCACTTCTGCTTGGTAGCGGATTCATCCTCTGGGTAATCGGCTGGCTCAACGATTCCTACGCCGCTTACCTGATGAGCAGCGCGGCGATGGCGCTGCTGGTGCTGTGCTGGGGCTGGGCGCGCCTGTCAGCCCGCGAGTTTTCGTGCCGCGTGCGAGCGCCCTCCCACACCACCCAGGGGCAGCCGGTCTTCTTGCAGTGGCAGGTTGATAACCGCAGCCGCTTCGCCCGCAGCCTGCTCGTAACCCTCACAGCGGAAAACACCACCCTCCAGGAGCCATTCCCGAGCCAGCGCGTGATCGAACTTGCCCCCGCTGTCGCGGCGCGGGTGCTCACCGAGCGCATCGCGTTCCCCGTGCGCGGCAGATATGTGTTGCATCAGGGCAAGGCATACACCAGCGATCCCCTGGGCGTGTTCTACGTCCCCAGGAACATCGAGGGGGCGGGGGACATCCTGGTCTATCCTGCAGCAGAGCCTTTCCCCAGATCCGAATCCCACGGCCCTGGGCAGGTGCGCTCCGGCGAGGTGAGGGCCACGCGCTTTGCCAGCGATGTTGGGGACTACTACGGCATTCGCGCCTATCAGCAGGGCGACGACCTGAGAAGAATCCACTGGAAGGCGACCGCTCACACCGGAGACCTGGCGGTGAAGGACTACGAGCAGTGGTCTTCGACCTGCTACATCGTGGTATTGGAACTGGCCCATTTCGCGCACCGCGGGGCCGGCAGCGCCTCCAGCCTGGAGGCGGCTGTCAGGGCAGCGGCGACCGTGTCGTCACATGCCCTTGCGCTGGGCCGCAGCCTGGGCCTGGCGGCGATAGGCTCGCAGCGGCTGGTGATGTCGCCCGATAGAGGTCACAAGCAGTTCATTCGCGTCATGGAGGCGCTGGCGGTGGTGAAGGCAGACGGCGAAGCGCCGCTGGCCGAGCAAATGGCCGGGGGGTCAATCCCCCTGCCCGGCGGCTGCACCGCTGTGCTGGTAGCGTCATCTGCTGCCCCGAGCCTCGTCCAGCCTGCGTGCGCGCTGCGCGCACGGGGGATCAAGGTCGTGGTGATACTGGTGGCAGCGCACAGTTTTGAGGACGGACGGGGCCGGCGCTGGCGCCAGCGCCAGCGGGATGATGAGGCGGCCCTCAAGGCCATGGTGGCCGAGTTTGAGGGCTGCGCCGCGGTGTCTGTCCTGCAGCGCGGCCAAACCCTCGCGTCCGCACTCGCCGGGACCAGGCCATGGCTCTAACGGTTGATGCAGCGGCATCAGACAGGGCCCCCACCCTGCTGGAGTATGCGGCGGCGGGAGGCATGACCGTCGTCAGCATCGCCTCCGCCTGGCCGTTGTATCTGGGTCGCGAATTCGGCATGTTCACGATCGCCCTTGCCGTCGCAGGCCTGCCCGCAAGCGCGCTCTGGACGCGCATCGGGTTATCCCGCAGGCTGGTGAACATTTCGGTCTTCTGCGTTGCAGCCCTGGCAGGCGCGATCGCCTTCGCCGCGCTTGCTGGGGGCGGAGCCCAGGGCATGGCAATCGGGATCAGGGCGGTGGTGGATTCCGAGAGCCTGGCAATGAGAGTTCTGGTGCAGGTCTTCGCGTGGATCGCTGCCTTCCGATGCTGGACTCTCACCACTGCCCGCGACATCCCCCTGAGCATCGTTCCGGCTGCCAGCATCCTGATCGTCGCGGCCGTAATAGTTACGGCGGGTCAACTCGTGGTGATCGCCTTTGCGGCCGTTCTCGTGCTGTCATGCCTGTCGGTCACGCTGTACACGCAAGGAGCACGGGCCAGCCTGCGCATCGCAGCCTCCGGCCCGCCTTCTGACACCCGGGCCGCCGCTTCAGCCATCGCGCTCGCCGCCGCTGCCGTCGGGCTTGCCATTCCCGCATCGCTGTGGCTTGGCAGCCTGCAAGCGCCCCAGCAATGGCGCCAGACCCTGCGCTCCCTTGCCAGCGTGCGCTTGGGCAGTTATCTGGTTTACTGGACCACCTCGCCTGCCATCCTCCCCTCGCCTGACGTGCGACTGGGAGGAGAGCCTGCTGTCGGCGAACGCGTGCTCTTCCGCATGAAATCGCGGTCGTTCATGCTGTGGAGAACAGGCGCATTTGCCAACTATGACGGCGCCACCTGGAAGCCGGGCCACACCGGTTCACTCCTCGGCAAGCCGCTGGGCGAGGGATGGTGGGTGCTGCCCAGGCAGGATCCAGGCCTCAACGCGGGCGTGCCCGCGCGCCTCGTCAAGCAGCAGTTCGACCTTCAGGCCCTGTTTCAAGGCTACATCCCGGCGGCATTCGAACTCAGCAAGGTGCGCTCGTTCGGCGTCAGGGCGCGCATGAACACTGCCTCGCAGGTGTCGCTCACCAAAGTATTGTCGCCGGGCGCAGTTATCGCCATGGCCTCGCTGCGAAAGTTCCCGCCCGGGATAGTCAAGCCCGTGCCTGGAGCGGTTCTCGGCAAGGAACGCGAAGCCTACCTGGCCTGCCCGCCGGCAGTGCCTGCCCGCGTGCGCAAACTGGCGCGCGACATATGCCGGGGCCTGACTGATCCGCTGCAGAAGGTCAAGGCCATCCAGGGTTACCTGTCCCGCTGTCGCTACAGCCTGGAAGCCAACCCGCCTCCCACCGGCCACGAGGCCACCGACTGGTTCCTCTTCGTCACCAGGCAGGGGTGGTGCGATCACTTCGCCAGCGCCGCCGCTATTCTCTGCCGCTGCGTGGGAGTGCCTGCGCGGCTGGTGACTGGCTACCTGTCATACGAGATGGATGAGTACGACTGGTGCGTCGTCAGGGAGAAGCATGCCCACGCGTGGGCTGAGGCGTTCATCGAAGGATACGGTTGGCTGGAGGTTAACCCCAGCGCCAAGCCGGAGCGAGACGCTCTGATGGGCCGCAGCGAAGGCCCCCGCGCTGCCTGGATCGCAAGGGCAGTGCTCCCGGGAGCGCGCGCTGCCTGGCGGCGGGCGCTCGAAATGAGGCTCTGGTTGTGGGTTGCCCTGGTGGGCGCGGCAGTGATCGCCGGCGCGGCGACAGTGCGCGGCGTTCGCGGCCGGCCGCCCGTGATTCCCGTCGGCTATGATCCGCTGGCCGCGGGGCGCTTCGCGCGCGATTGCTACTCTTGGATGAAGCGGTGGCTTGCCGGCAGAGGATACGCCAAGGCGCCCGGACAGACGGCTTTCGAATATGCCGAGTGGCTGCGAGGTCGCCTGGCAGCGCAAGCAGACCCTGCCGGCACGATCATCGCCCATTATCGCCAGGCGACCTATGTGGGCAAAGCGCCTTCGGCAGCGGAGGTGGATGAAATCCGCCAGGCAATGGGCGCACTCGCGCGCGCATCTCGGCGGATTTGGTGGGCCGCACGCAAGAGGAGGAGCGAATGAAGATTCTGCACCTGATCTACGATGTTGAATTCGAGCCCTCGGTAACGCAGATCCTGCATCGAGGCATGGTCATCCCGCGTTACACGCGGCTGGACGCCGTTACCGGAGCCCGCGCCATCGAGGCAGAATTGCGGGGGGACTACATGCTGGCCCAGAACAACCGCATGGTGATCGTCATCGCGCCCGAGCAGCAGATAGCCAGACTTGTCGCCGAGTTCCAGCAACTGCGCGCGCGCACGAAGCACGGCCTGCGCGGCTACGTCACCTCCGCCGAATCCGTCATCTAGAAACCAGGGCAGGAGACGAGCTCCTGCCCTACGCTCCCCACTGCCGTACGGCAGAACCTTGGAGGTTGTCCCATAACCCGTATCCCCGATGAACGGCAGGTGTCATCCTCCCCCTCGATGGGGGAGGATGGAGGTGGGGGTGAAACAAGGTTGTGGCCTGCGTTGATCCCCTCACCCCAACCCTCCCCCCTCCGCCAGCTGGCGGAGGGGGAGGGGGAACCACTGCAACAGCGGAAGGGAATCACGAGACATCCACCTTGCGTTCTGCTCTTGTTCTTTGCGGCTTGACGGTGGCGGCGTGTTTGTGATAAAATCACACTAACAAGGAGGGGACTGAAATGCGCTTCTTCGCAGCCTGCGTCCTGTGCATCGGCATGATCTCCGCCTGCACTGCCAACGACACGGCCGTGGTCGGCAGTGGCGGCAGAGTGCAGCGAATGACCGGCGAACACGCTTCGATTCGCATGGTGCGCGAATGGGTGCGCATGGACATCTACTCGCGCTATTACGACGTGGATGCAACCTTCGTGTTCAGGAACTACGGCCAGGCAGTGTCAGTTACCATGGGCTTTCCCGAAAGCGGGGGTGGTGACATTCAACGGAAGAAGTACAGGACTACGTCCGGCTTTCTGCGTTTTGCCACCTGGGTGGACGGCAAACCGGTCAACACGCGGCGGAAGGCAGCCGAGATTGACGAAAGAGATGGCTCATACGAGACCTACTGGGTCAAGCAGGTGAGCTTCGATCGGGGGCAGGAGCGCACCGTCCGAGTCCAATACCGCTCGAAAGCAGGTGAGGTCAGCGACGGCGAGCGTTTTGCAGGCTACCACTTCACCGGCGGCAACTGGAAGGGCAAGGTTGACGAGTCCACGCTGGTCATTTCCATGCACACTCCGGGGACGCATTTGATCAAGGCAAATCCCGCCTCGCTCAAGCGTAGCCCCAACTCCTTCACCTTTCGCCGCGTGAACTGGCAGGCGGACACAACCGTGTCGCTCAACTTCATGTCAACCCTGGCCGGATGGCTCGAATTCGGCAACTGGCGAGAGGGCCTCGCATTCGCCGAACAAGCGAAGACCGTCAAGTTCCCTGGCCGCGCCGCCGCTCTGGATTGGGCGCCTCCAGCGGCTGTGCGCGATGGCGTGTGTTTCGTGCACTTGAGGAGACTCGCCCGATTCATCAACTCACGAGCGGAACAGACGGGCCGGAGCGGTCGCGCCAGCGTCAGTTGGGACCCCGAAACGAAGGAAGTGTCACTGCAAGCGGGGGGCCGTGTTCTCTCATTCCTCCCCGGCCGCGCGGAGATGCTGGTCAGCGCGGACAAGAAGATCCCCCTGCCCGCCGCGCCCTTTGTGAGTCCACCAGCGCCGGGCTACCCTGCCGGCACGCTCTACGTTCCGCTGAAGCCAATCGTGGACATCCTCGGCCTACACTTTCGCGTCAGCCCCTCAGGCCACCGCCTCTACATCGAGCCGAAACCTCAGCCGGGCGCCAAGCCCGCGACTGAACAACCGGAGCACTGATGCAAACGCGTAGGGGCGGTTCGCGAACCGCCCCTACCACCGAACGGGCGGCCACGGAGGGCCGCCCCTATGTGCTCAAAGAACCATCCTAACAGACTGCCTTGGTGAGGTCAGAGAAGAGCGGCTTCAGGGCCGGATAAAGCGACTGGTAGATGCGGTAGAAGAGTTCGTAGGTTGCGACGTTGGAGGCGGTTGGCTGCGTGCGGTCCTTCAGTTTGATCGTCTTCTGGCAGGCCTCTTCCACCGTCTTGAATATCCCCGTGCCCACTGCGGCGAGCAGAGCAACTCCGAAAGCAGGCCCTTCATCTACCGTAATCGTAACGAGTTCGGTGTTGAAGACGTCGGCCTGGATTTGCCGCCACAGGTCGCTTCGCGCCCCGCCGCCGGAAGCGCGCACCTGAGTTATCTTCACGCCCATCGCCTTGACTATCTCAAGCGAATCGCGCAGCCCGTAAGCCACTCCCTCGAGGATCGCGCGCGCCATCTGCGGCCGGCCGCTGCGCAGGTTCAGGCCGAAGAAAACGCCCCGGGCATCAGGGTCGGGATACGGAGTTCTCTCGCCGGTCAGATACGGAAGGAAAACCAGGCCCTCGCAGCCGGGCTCGACCGTCGCGGCCTGCGCGGTGATCAACTCGTAAGGGTCAACCCCCATGCGCTTCGCCAGCGCAACCTCCTCCGAGCAGACGGCATCCCGGAACCAGCGCAGCGAGCCGCCAGCCGAAAGCATCACTCCCATCACGTGCCACTTGCCGGGAACAGCATGGCAGAAAGTATGCGTGCGCAGTTGCTCGTCCATGACAGGGGAATCCAGGCTCGCGAAAACCACGCCCGATGTGCCGCAGGTAACAGAGATGACGCCCGAGGTAACAATCCCATTTCCCACAGCGCCCGCGGCCTGGTCTCCGCCGCCTCCGACGACGGGCATCCCCTCAGCCAAACCGGTCAAAGAGGCCGCCTCCTTCGAGATGCGCGCCGATGGCACGGGCGATTCGAAAACGGCAGGCAGCCAGTCCTCCGGCAGTTCAAGCGCAGCGAGCATCTTCTTCGACCACTTGCGCTCGCGGATGTTCAGCAGACTCGTGCCCGATGCATCCGACACCTCGGTCGCGAATTCGCCGGTGAGGCGAAACCGGATGTAGTCCTTCGGAAGCAACACCTTGCGCACGCGCGAATAGGCATCGGGCTCGTTCTGCCGCAGCCACACGATCTTGGGCGCTGTGAATCCGGTGAGCACCGGATTGCACGTCTCGGCGACGACCGTATCGCGGCCGGCGGTGCGCGTTATCCAGTCGCACTGGTCAGCGGTGCGCTGATCGCACCACAGGATCGCGGGCCGGATCACTTCATTCTTTGCGTCGAGGAACACCGAGCCGTGCATCTGCCCCGAAAGGCCCATCCCCGCTATCTCGCCCGGCTTGATACCCGGGGCGCTGGCCGCATCGCGAATTGCGTTGACCGTCGCCTGCCACCAGTCCGCCGGGTCCTGCTCGGCCCATCCCGGCCGAGGCGTGTGCAGGGGATACTCGTGCGTGCTGCGTGCAACGATCTCGCCTTTCTCATTGACGAGAAGAGCCTTCGCGCCCGTGGTGCCCACATCAATTCCGAGCAGGTAACTCACGGCGTCATGCCTCCTTCCGCGATCTGAAGTGGTTCCAGCCCTCGCCCAGCGGGACGGTAGTCCCGTCAGGTTTCAGTGCGAGGAGCCCTCGCTCCTTTTCGACGATGCCGCCTACCTGCGCCGCCGCAATGCCCGCCTGGTCGCGAAGGATTTCCATTGCTTCCTGAACGCGATCAGCACGAACCGTGAATAGCAGTTCGTGGTCCTCGCCCCCGTGCAGCGCGAGTCCGAGCGGGTCTTTGCCGAGGGCCCGGCAGACCTCGCGGCACGATTCCGCAACCGGCACACTCGCCAATGAAACGGAAACTCCTACCCTACTCTCCTCTGCCAGGCGCGCGGCGTCGCTGGCAAGGCCGTCGCTGATGTCAATGGCGGCAGTTGCTATTCCGGCGCGGGCCAGCGCCCGGCCTGCCGCAAGCCTCGGCTCAGGGTGGACATGAGCGCGAACGGCTTCGGGGAAATGCTCCTGCTTGCCTGCCTCCAGGGCAAGCAGTCCTGCTGCGCTGGCTCCGAGTTCCCCCGTAACCATCAGCGCATCTCCTGGCTGGCAGCCGCTCCTGCGCAGCAGTTTATCCTCGTCGGCGTGACCAGTCAGCGCGACGCTGACGAACAGCGCCGCGCAGCGCACGATGTCGCCGCCCACGATGCGCGCGCCGTATGTCCGCGCCGCCTCGTCCAGGCCGTCAACCAGCGCGTCAACAAACTCGACATCCGTTCCAGGCGGGAACCCGCAAGTAACCACAGCGTGGCCCGGCTCGCCGCCCATCGCGGCGATGTCGCTCAGGTTGCGCACCATGACCTTCCATCCGACTTCCCCCGGCGACATCCAGCGACGGCGGAAATGCACATCCTCGACCATCGCATCGCAGGTAAGAAGCAGCGCCTGCCCCCCCTCAGGGCCCAGAACCGCAGCCGCGTCATCCCCCGGGCCAACCAGAACATCAGGCGCTTGCTCGGCTGCCAGGCGGCGCCGGATGCGATCAATCAGGCCGAACTCGCCCAGGTCCTCAAGTTTCAACGCTCTTCCGGCACCGCTGCAATTGCGGCCAGCAGTTCCGCAGCGGCCTTCTCCATGTCGTCGGCGCGCGACACAGCCGAGATCACCGCCACCGCGTCCGCCCCCGCCCGCAGCACGCTTCCCACGTTCTGCGCATTGATTCCGCCGATGGCAACAACGGGAACCCGGCAGCCTTTCTTCACACGCTCGACAGCCTCAAGCCCGACGGCAGCGCCCGCATCCGGCTTGGTCGCGGTGGCGAATACAGGCCCCACGCTCACGTAGTCCGCGCCCTCGCGCACGAGCCGCGCCGCCTCTTCTGTCGTGGAGACTGAAGCGCCGATAATCATGCGCCGACCTGCAGATTCGAAAAGTCTCCGCGCCACTGCTACGGGCATATCCTGGTCGCCCAGGTGAACCCCGTCAGCGCCAACGGCGCAGGCAACATCGGGCCTGTCGTTGACAATCAGCATCGCCCTGGCTTCGCAGCACAGAACGACGATCTGCTCGCCCAGCGCGACCAGTTCGCGCGTGGGGCGGCTCTTGTCCCGCAACTGAATGCAGCCCACGCCCGCCGAAAGCGCAGCGCGCGCAACGTCCAGATGGCTGCGGCCCTGCCACTCCTCCGTAATCACGCAAAGGCGAAAGTCGAGCATCTTGCTTTTCAGGAGACCTTCCGATCTCGCAGCGCAACGAAGATCGCATGGCAGATCGCCAGGTGCGCATCCTCGACGTGCTGCATGTTGAACGACGGCACGACCAGGCAGTGCTGCGCGATTTCCTTCAACTTGCCGCCGTCGTAGCCAGCCAGCCCGATGGTGATCGCGCCCGCAGCATTCGCCAGTTCCACCGCCTTCAACACATTTGCGGACTGCCCGCTCGCGCTGATCGCCACCAGCACATCCCCCTCGCGCACGAAATTGCGTAACTGCTCTGCGAAGATGTTCTCGTAAGCGGTATCGTTCGCCCACGCGGTAATCATCGAGATGTTGTCCGTCAGCGCGAGCGCGCGATAACGCGGCCTCCCTTCGCCGTAGTTGATGCTCTTCGCCATGTCAACCACCCAGTGCGAAGCAGTCGCCGCGCTCCCCCCGTTCCCGCACGCATAGATCGCATTGCCCCTCTGGTAAGCGCCGAAGATGATTCCGGTTATCCGCGCCAATTGCTGCTGCTCAACATTGTCGAGCAGCGCAGCAAGCCCTTGCAGATACGTTTTCTCCTGACTCACTCTCATCTCCCGGCCAAGTATACCAGCGCGCCACACCCACAAGCAAGCGCAGCCCGCCTCCCTACTGTCATCCTGAGCCCGCCGGCTGGCGGGCGAAGCATCTCTCTGTTCCACGTGCTACTCCTGCTCTCCGGCGTGCTGTGGAGTAAGGCTCTTGCAGGGCCGCCGCCTTCGCGCGCCACCTGCTGTCCTGTAACCTTCAAGATGCTACAGTTTTGTAACTCCAAAATGCTACACCTCCGCGACCGAGTATTGGGCGATGGTCTGGTTATTGGCGCGCACCGTGATCTGGTCGCCCAGTAGTTGCAGCCA
>Ga0315282_10000119_pt1 | contig 154251 bp, 147 predicted proteins | sample YL17G07_20_MG_FD_203693 | JGI IMG/M metagenome (GOLD analysis project Ga0315282, IMG submission 203693) | Sediment microbial communities from Yellowstone Lake, YNP, Wyoming, USA - YL17G07_20 | ecosystem: Environmental > Aquatic > Freshwater > Lake > Sediment | place: USA: Wyoming | collected... | reverse complement strand
TGAAGGAGCTCACACCAAAATGAAATTAATTAAAAGACTGAGCTATGGATATAGAAATGTGGAGGTCTATATCAAAAAAGTCCTACTGGCTTTTATCCCCATTACCCTCATCCCACTTCTAAATTTTCACCACACTTTTTAAGGAGGAGCCTTTGACTCATTGACAGATAGAAAAAAATAACTATAAAATGATCAGATGTGGCAAATTAGATAAAATCCTTATTCCCTAGAGGAGTGAAAATGCGTGTTCTAATTACCGGGATTTCTGGATTTATCGGCAGCCATCTTACTGAATACATTTGTTCCAGTCTCCAGAACATCGAAATTTATGGTCTGGTCAGGCCCCGAACTTCTCTGCAGAATCTCAGTAAGGTTTTGGATAAAGTAAAACTCTACGAAGGAGACCTCAAAGATTTTATTTCAGTTCTGAACGTTCTGGCCGAGATCAGACCTGACCGTATCTTTCATCTGGCCGGTCAGAGCGCTGTCCGGTCTTCCTGGAACTTGCCCGCTGAAACTTTTTCGGTCAATGTTCTGGGCACTATTAATTTATTAGAAGCCCTGAGAGAACTTCGTCTAAATCCCCGGATTCTGATAGCCGGAGCTGGAGAAGCCTACGGCCTGGCTTTTTCCGATGAATTGCCGATGAAAGAGACTTCACTCTTCAGGCCACTCAACCCTTTTGGGGTGAGTAAAGCCGCCCAGGATATGCTGGGTTTTCAGTATTTTAAGAGCTACGAGCTGAAGGTCATCAGGGGCCGTCTGTTCGGCTCCATCGGACCGAGGCAACCTGAATATTACTTTACTTCCAGCCTAGCCAAACAGATTGCGGAGATAGAAAAAAAGAAAAAAACTCCAATCCTTCATGTGGGCAATCTGGAAAGCAAAAGAGATTATTGTGACGTCCGCGACCTGGTCAGAGCTCTGTGGCTGATCTCAGAAAAAGGTGATGACGGTGAAGTCTATAACCTCGGTTCTGGCCAGAGCTGGGCCGGAAATGAAATCCTCAAAACCATGCTCGGTATGACCAGAGCTAAGATAGTGGTCGAAGTTGAAGAGAAGCGACTCCGGCCATCCGATCCACCCATCCTTCTGGCTGACATTACCAGGCTGATAAAATTGACCGGCTGGAAACCACAGATCAATCTAAAGCAATCGCTGCTTGATTTATTGAACTACTGGCGGCAAACAGCCTGAAACAAATCTTCAACCAGGAATCAACTTATTTTGACTTCTTGATATCAAGTTCCAGCTGGCTTTCCTGAATCAGCTTTCGTTCTTCTTCTATGGCTTTAAGAATATCGGTTGTTATATCTCCGGTGGGATAGCTGCCATCAAAGCAGGCCGCACAAAAATATCTCAGTTTGGGATTTTCCATTCTGATAGCTTTTTTCAGGTTGTCTAAAGTCTGATAGATCACCTTATCGGCACCAATTCGTCTCGCTACCAGGTCTTCATCCGCATCACGGGCCACAAATTCAGTCTTGGTCTGCATATCGATGCCGTAAACGCAGGGATAACGCAGGGGCGGTGAGTAAGAAGCAAAATAGACTTTCTCGGCCCCGCATTCCCTGACCATTTCGACAATCGCCCGGGAAGTATTGCCGCGAACGATGCTGTCATCAACCAGCAGCACCTTCTTTCCGTTTATTTCCGAGCAAATAGGATTCAGCTTTTGCCGGACTGAACTCTGACGCTTGGCTTCAGCCGGCATGATAAATGTCCGGCCGATGTAGCGGTTCTTGACTAAGGCTTCGCTGTATTTAAGCTTCAGCCTCCGGGCAATCTCGATGGCTGCATCTCTGGCCGAGTCCGGAACTGGAACCACCACATCTATCTCCAGGTCTCTCTTCTTAATTTCATCCGCCAGCAGACGACCGAGGTTCACCCGGCTCTTGTAAACATTTACCCCATCGATGACTGAATCCGGTCGGGCAAAATAGACCCACTCGAAAAGACAAGGAGTATGTTTCTTTTTGACGATTCTTCGGCGGTGAAGCTGAAGATTATGGTCGAGAAAAATAGCTTCCCCGGCCTCAATATGTTCAATTTCCTCAAAACCCATCAGATTTAGACTGACGGTTTCAGAAGCAAAAGCATAAGAAGGAAGAAGCGCATCTTTTCTTCGGCCGAAGCTCAACGGTTTAATGCCATAGGGGTCGCGAAAAGCTACCATCCCCTGTTCGGCAATGTAAGCCACCGCCGCATAACTCCCTTTTACCCGGCGGTAAACTCCAGCCACTGCTTTGAAAATATTTTCCGGAGTTATGCTCTTTACCCGCTGTTCTTCCAGTTCCTGGGCAAAAATATTCAGGATGACCTCGGCATCACAATCTGAATTCAGCAGACGCTGATGCTTTTCAAACAGTTCTTTTTTGAGCTGGCGATAATTAACCACATTGCCGTTATGAGCCAGAACTATACCAAAAGGAGAGTTGACCATAAAAGGCTGGGCATCCTCATATCCACCGCTGCCAACTGTCGGATATCGAGTATGTCCGATGCCAATATTGCCTTTAAGCTGGGCAGCTTCGGCCGGCCCAAAGATATCCATCACTAAGCCGCTGCCTTTTTTCTCATGAAATTTGCCATCGTAGGTGATTATGCCAGCAGCATCCTGGCCGCGGTGCTGGATGGAAAGCAACCCCTGATAAAGATCATGAAAGACTTCTCGATTAGCCCAGATACCAATAACACCACACATCTAAGATTTTCCCTTCATTTAGAGCTTATTATAGCAAATAAAGGCTGGCTTTTAAATGAAAGTCCAGAATTCCAGATAAATTACCATTAGCCAAGAACCCCGACTGTAAAAGAGGCCGGTCAAGTTTTTCTTTCCATTTTAGCTGGGGCCTGGCTGATGCTGCCCATGGCTACAGAGGCTAAAGCCCAGCAGAAACTTTCTACCGCCATTTATCTTGTTTACACCTATTATCTTTCGAACCAGGGACCCATAACCAACCCCCAGGGTAATCCTGACTTTAGAAATAACTTCTTCACCTTCCGCCGGGCTTACTTCCGTTATGACAACAAAATTAGCGACCGGCTGAGTTTCAGGCTGACTTTTGACGGCGACTGTGTCAAAGCAGTGGACGCTCAGGGGAAAAAGGATGATAAGTTCAGGCCGTTCCTCAAGCATCTTTATTGTCAACTGAGCAATCTAATTCCTGATTCTGAGATAAAAGTAAGTCTGGCTGACACCATTACTTTCAAGATAGCTGAAGACCGCTGGGGTTACCGCAGCGTGGCTAAAACTCTGCTCGATAATTTCAAAGATGTCACCGGAAAAGACATCGATGCTTCGAGCGCTGACGTTGGAATAAGCCTCACCGGGAAAATTGCCCGGCAGCTCCGCTATGGTTTGATGCTGACCAATGGTGCTGGCTATAGCCATCCAGAAGGAGATAAGTACAAAAAGCTCATGGGCCAGATTCACCTAATTCCCTTGGCCGGAATTTCGGTGGTCGGCTATACGGATTACGAAAAGCAGGGCCCTGGAGCTAAGGCTCTAACCTACAAGGCTGACTTTTACCTGGAAGCAATCAAAAATCTGATTCTCGGTGCTGAATACTTTGTTTACAGAAATGATCTTAATATTACCAGCACCGGCCAAAAAAAATGATGTGATTTTTAATCTGACCTTTCTGATGACTTTTTAAAAATTTAAGAAAAGGAGAAAAAAATGAAAAACCAAACTAAAAACAAAAATCTGAAAACCTTGATGACTGGCTTTTTAAAAGCCGGCCTGGCCTTAATACTGGTAGTTTTCTTCCTGATTTTACCTTCAGCCGCGACCAGATTCTGAATCACCTTTGGGGTCAGGAAAAAGTGGTCATCCCTCGAACGGTCGATGTCCATATCCGTCACCTCCGGGGAAAATTAAGGGAGTTTTCTGGCTTCATCAAGAGCCTCCGGGCAGTTGGCTATAAGTACGAAGAATAAAATCAGTAATACTATATTAATAATCGTAACACTTTTGTTGCGGGTCCTTTTTCCCTGGAATCTTAAATTCCAGAAGGTTTCTTTATCATCCTCATCAGGAAGATTTTTTCCTGACTAACCGCCACAGAAGATAAATCAGGGCCCCAAAATTCAGACCAAGGATTATGACCATCCAGATGATTACATCCATCTCAGTCCTCATCTTCTAATAACGGTTTCTTCGTCCAGCGGACTAAGAATTTGTTAAGCAGAATCAAAACGACCAGCAACAACAGCCACTGAAAAAGTATAGTCCCGACGGAATTCACCTTGAACGGATGCCACCAGGTCTTTTTATCCCAGCTTATAGCCTGATAAAACCACCAGCCGGTGACGACGAGAAAGATGAGCGGAGAAACATATTTAAGGATAAAGGTCCACCACCCGCCCATTTTGATGTCAGCTCCAGGGTTGATGAGCCCCCGGCGAATTTTCTCCACCCCGTATTTTCTGGCGGCTAAAATTACCCAGAAACCGCTCAGCAGCAAAGCCATACCCCAGACCCAGTCCTGGTTTAAAAGAAAAGAAGGAAAAGCGGCTGAGGGAATTCCCAGGAAAAAGCAAATCAGAATAATTCCTACGGTGCTTTTCTTCCGCGACCAGCCAAAATCCATCAATGCCCGGGCCCCAAGCTCAACCTCAGCAATGAGCGAAGTTAAAGCAGCAAAGAGCATGGCCAGGAAAAAAAGTGGAGCAATCAATGTCCCACCTTTCATCTTAGGGAACAAGCTGGCTAAGGAAATGAAAGTGAGTCCCATATTATCTGAAAGAGAAGCCTTAGCCACATCCAGGTTGGGAGAAAGAGCAAAGATGGTGGGAATGACCGCCATTCCGGCTAAGAGAGCCGCCGAATTGTCACCAAAACCGACGATCAAACAATTCTGAGGAATATCCTCTCCTTTTTTCGTATAGATGGCATAGGTCAGGAGCAGACCCCAGCCCGCACCCGTTGACCAGGCTGATTGGGTGAAGGCCTGAAGCCAGGTAGCCGGGTCCGCCAGCTTGGACCAGTCAGGGACAAAAAGGTATCTCAACCCCAGGCTGGCTCCAGGTAAGGTCACGGCCCGCACCGCCACCACTATTAGGAAAAAGAAAAGGGTCGGCACCATAATCTTGTTTATCTTTTCAATACCTTTCTGAACCCCTTTATAGATGATCAGGCCGCAGGTTCCGATGGCTAAAGCCTGATAAAAGACATTCTGCCAGGGGTTATGAAGAAAGCTGTTCCAGAGTGAAGCCGTATCAACCCCTGGTCGAAAAGCACCCTGAAGAGCCAGGACAAAATATTTAGCACACCAGCCGGTGACCACGGCATAATAAAAAGTGATGAGCAGACAGACAGCCACCATCCAGCCACCCATCCAGGTGTATTTTCCACCCAGAAACTCTCGAAAGCCGCCGATCGGACCCAGCCTGGTTTTCCGGCCGATGGCCATTTCCACCATCAGCAGTGGAGCGGACCAGAGAAAAAGGGCCAGAATGTAGACCAAGACAAAAACACCGCCACCGTACTGAGCCGCCATCCGGGGAAAGCGCCAGATGTTGCCGGTGCCGACCGCCATACCGATGGCCGCGGCCACAAAGCCCATCCGGGTTAGAAACTGTTCTCTTCGGGCCAATCTTACCTCCCCACTTAAGTCCTGCTGGTAAAGAGAAAATATTTTCCACAACTCATTTTCAATTAGCGATTATAAAAAATTCAGAGGGGTAGAGCAATCAACAATTTTGATACCTGGTTCTGAGAGGAATTTATCTGCAGCGGTTTTGTCTCAATTCAGCCTAAAAATAAATTTCGGAGATGGATCTGATTCGGCCTCAACACGACTCAGTTTCGCCTGGAAAAGATATTAATAACCCTGAAAAAACTGATTCTAACCAGATTGGTTCCTGTGGCCTGGGTTTAAAAACATTTACAAAAGGCACCTGGATGATATATATAAAAGCAAGGTTTATTTATGAGCAGTTACTATCCTGATTCCAAAGTCGAAATAAGCGGATTGGTGGCCAAACATTACGATACTATAATGAACATCATTACTTTCGGTAAATATCTTTCTCTAATACAAAAAGCTATCTTTCTGATGGAAATAAACCCTGATGATAAAATCCTTGACCTGGGGGCAGGAACAGGCAGAAACGCCTGTCTTATGATGAAATATCTATCAGGGAATGGTGAATTGATTGGACTGGATATATCTGAAGAAATGCTCGCTCAATTCAGAAAAAACTGTGCCCGCTTCCCCAAGGCAAAAATTATGAATAAGAGAATAGACCAGGACTTAGAATTCAAAGAATATTTTGACCAAGTTTTTATCTCTTTTGTTTTGCACGGCTTTCCTCAAAATGTCAGAGAAATAATTGTCAGAAATGCTTTTAAGGCTTTGAAAGCAGGCGGCAGTTTTTTTATTCTTGATTACGGCGAATTCTCAATGAACAAAATGCCTCTGTATCTGCGAATTCCTTTCAGGCTAATAGAGTGCAAATACGCCTTTGATTTCATCGAAATGGACTGTAGACAGTTGCTTTCAGAAGCCGGGTTTAAAAGTTTTGAAGAGCATTTTTTCTTTAAAAATTATATCAGACTGCTCAAGGCTATCAGGTAAGCAGACACCATTCAAAGCCGGATATCTCCTGAGATAAATACTGGCTATCACCTAATCCTGTCCGGCAAAAAGACAGGTTCATTAAGCAGGGTCGGTGATAGTTCCACCCGTCTTCGCTCCTAACAGCCTCTTCTTTCTTGAATTCCCGGGAAAAACTGGACTCCAGGTAAGGGCGAATTTGGGCCGCTAAAACATTATTCCAGGACTCAAAAGCCCATTAATTTATTGAAACTTCTTGGTTGAAATTCAGCCTGGGAATTGGGGAGAAGCAGCAGAAAAATAGGGGTAATGGTTATGCCCTAAAATTTGAAGCGCAGACCAGCTTTCAGGCTGAATCCAGAATAATTGATGTCGGCTTTCCTCGGGTTAATCACTCCCAGTTCGGACGGGACTCTATCCCGAATAAAAAGAGCCGGATAAGAAACACTGGGCGACACCTGAACCAGAAAATAATAAAGCTGGCCTTCTTCAGTCCGGTTCAGCCCGGTAGAATCAGAATAAATATTTTTGCCGTGAAAATTCTTCACCCTGGCATACCGGTAAGAACCTTCAAAGAACAGTTGACACCAGGAAGCTGCTGACCATTGAACTCCAGCCGCTTCCACCCAGCCGAGTGAATGTCCTGAGGCCGTTCCACGCCATTCGACCCAGGTATCATTTGGGGCCACTCTATAAAGATAGTTAGCCTTCGCCAGATGATACTCCACCCCCAACCGCAGGTAGAAAAGTTCTGCCGCTTGATACAATAATGATAATCTTAAGGGCAGGTCCTTAATTCCAGGCCTGGTCACCACCGAATAAGATGAACTTCCGACAGCAAAATCTGTCTGATTTTTCTTGGCTCCTTCAAAATAATCGAACCCCAGACCGAGATAAAGATCTGGATTGATCTGATAAAAAACATCAAGTCCATAGATGAAAGCCAGGTGAAGTGCTTTGAATTCACTCTGTCCGTTATATCCCAGCGCGTAAAAATAGTACTGAGCCACACCGCTGGCTGCCTGATTCAAATCAGAAGCTGCGACATAAGCACCTCCGCCGTAAACAGCGATCGACAAATTTCTGAAAACCGTTGTCGCTGTCGTCCCCAGGCCTGTGGTTTCAGCCTTTTTCTCTGGCTTCAGCTCAGGTTTTCTTTCTTTTTGCACCGGTTCTTCCTTTTTTGGCGGAATCGGCTTTTCCGGCCGAACCTTAGTCGCCACCGGCGGTCTTTCCGGCGAGACAACTTCTACCAGGCTTTCATGAACATAACCCTGACCCTTAGTCCCGTCAGCCTTCTCGAACAATACCAGAAACCATTCGCCTTCTTTTTTCTCAGCTTCGAGCTCTGTTCCTTCAGGAATCTGAAAGAGCATCTCGCTGCTGATGTCCGGTTTAACTCTGATATTCGCCTGTTCGGTCACCACCCGGACCCGAAATTTCTGAACCTGAGCTGGCAGGCTTAAAGAAAAAAGACCCATCACCAGATAGATGATTATCACGACCCCGGCAGTTTTTCTCATTTCTTGCCTTCTTTTAATTTCTTATTAAGTATAAGACAAAAAGGCAAAAATCAAAACAGAATAATTTTGGTTAAAAAAATTTATGAAATATGATCGGCCCAAATCCCTAATAATTTTCTATAGTACCCAGATTCTGCCGCTGAGATTTTCAGATAGCTCACAAAGGACCAGGTTTTTATCCGCCCAATAGGTTCTGGCTGATTCCCAATGCTTTATAAATTTCTATTTCCGCTCAGTCTCCTATTTTTTGACGATCCGCCTGCCAGCATAAACAGCTGCTCCGACAAGCTCTTCTTCGATTCTCATCAGCTGATTGTATTTTTCCACCCGCTCGCCGCGGCAGGGAGCTCCGGTCTTGAGCTGCCCGGTTCCCGTGGCCACGGTAAAATCAGCGATAAAACTATCAATAGTCTCGCCGCTGCGGTGAGAAACCATGGCCGTCCAGCCAGCCTGTCTGGCGGTTTCAATCGCCTGAACAGTTTCGGTAATGGTTCCGATCTGGTTGAGCTTGATAAGAACAGAATTGGCTACATTCTCGGCAATACCTTTTCTTATTCTTTCGACATTGGTGACAAAGATATCATCTCCCACTAATTGAATTTTAGAGCCAAGCTTCTGGTTAAGTATTTTCCAACCTTCCCAATCATCTTCAGCCAGACCATCTTCGATAGAGATAATCGGATATTTCTCCACCCAGGCAGCGTACATCTCCACCATCTCTTCGGCCTTAACTTTTCGTCCCTCAGTCCTCAAATTATAATATCCATCTTCATAAAAGCCACTGGCGGCCGGGTCAAGAGCAATGGCTACCTGCTCTAAAGGCTTATAACCAGCTTTCTCTGTGGCTTCCACAATCAGGTCTAAAGCTTCTGAGTTTTTCTTCAGAGCCGGAGCAAAACCGCCCTCATCACCGACGCCGGCTGAATAATCTTTGCTCTTGATGACCGCTTTGAGTGCATGATAGACTTCACTTCCCCAGCGCAGGGCTTCCCGGAAAGAAGGTGCTCCGACCGGAGCGATCATGAATTCCTGAAGGTCGGGACCCTGCCAGTTGGCGTGGACCCCGCCGTTGAGGATATTGAACATAGGCACAGGAAGCAATCTGGCTGACAGGCCACCCAGGTAGCGGTAAAGCGGCATCTTCAGAGAAAAAGCAGACGCTCTGGCAGCAGCTAAGCTGACTCCAAGGATGGCATTGGCTCCAAGATGACTTTTATTGGGTGTGCCGTCGAGTTCCAGCATCTTTTTGTCGAGGCCAAACTGGTCTGAAGCATCCAGGCCGCAGATTTCTGGGGCAATGAGTTTATTAACATTGTCCACAGCTTTCAAGACACCTTTTCCGCTATATCTTTTTTTATCGCCATCTCTCAATTCCAGAGCTTCATGCACTCCGGTAGAAGCACCGGAGGGAACGCCAGCTCTGGCCACAGTTCCGTCTTCAAGATTGATTTCGACTTCGACCGTCGGATTGCCTCTGGAATCAAGGACTTCTCTGGCTTTAAGTTCTTTAATGGTTGTATTCATTACCGTTCTCCTTTTCCTTTTAATATATCTTATTTCTGGTAAAGAATTTTATCACAGGCCGAAGGACAAAGCTAACATCCGGAGCAATTTCTTTCTTCTATTTTCAGGATTTTTTTAATAAAATTGAACCGAACTGATTATAATCAAGAAAGAAGGGTAAGCTCGACTTACAACTACGAATAAAAAGAGGTGAAAAATAATGAACATTCTGGAACTTATTCTCAAACTGGTGCTGGCAATAGCCCTTGGAGGCCTTATCGGGATGGAAAGAGAAACCAGCCAGAAGCCGGCCGGGTTCAGGACCAACATCCTGGTCTGCATCGGTTCAGCTATGATGATGAGCCTGGCCGTGGGTCTGGTTGAAGGCAAAGGTGGCTCACCGGATACCTTGATCAGAATGGCCGCCGGTGTGGTTACCGGAATAGGCTTTCTGGGCGCCGGAACCATCATTCATGCCCGGGGAATGGTTATCGGCCTGACCACAGCTTCCACTCTCTGGGTAGTGGCCGGACTCGGCCTGCTGATTGGAGCCGGTTATTATATTCCAGCCCTTTTACTAACTGCTCTGATCATCGCCACTCTGGTGGCTTTCAGAAAAATTGAAGAGATTTATCTTAAAAAACACATTTTCCATTATCACCTGAGATTCAAAGGACAGCTGGAGTTGCTTTCCAGGTTACGGAAAATCAGCTTCCATCACGGAATTAAACTCGAACAGCTCAGTATGAAAAAAGAACAAGATTCGCTGATCATCAGCTTTTCAGCCATAGGTTCTGAAGAAAAAGAACAGGAGTTTAATGAATCTCTGATGAACTTAGGCGAGCTGGAGGAATTCCGGATTGAGTAAAAGGCGTCTGCTTTTAGCCACGACCAATCAGGGGAAAGTCAGGGAAATAAAAAACCTGTTGCGTGGTCTTTGTCTCCGAATAGAAAGTCTGAAGGATTACCCCCAGTATGGGAGCTATAAAGAAACGGGCCGGACTTTTGCAGAAAACAGCTGCGGCAAAAGCCTATTTTACAGCCAGCAATATCCAGGCCTGGTGCTGGCTGAAGACTCTGGCCTGGAAGTTGATGCTCTGGCCGGGGCCCCGGGTGTTTATTCCGCCCGGTTCTCAGGCGCTGGAGCCACGGATGAAAAAAACATCAAAAAACTTTTAAGACTTCTCACCGAAGTTCCTGAAAAGAACAGCAAGGCCAGGTTTGTCTGTGTAGCCACACTTTCCTCTGGTGGCAAAATAATAAAAACTTTCAAAGGAACAGTCCGGGGGCTGATCACTCCGCTACCCAGGGGAGCCAATGGTTTCGGTTATGACCCGGTTTTTTTCTATCCGCCCCTAAAAAAAAGCTTTGCTGAACTTACAGCTTCTGAAAAAAATCAGGTCAGTCATCGCGGCCGGGCACTAAGAAAAGTCCGGGAATTTCTGGAAAAATATTTGAGCAAAAATTCCACACCTCCGACCAGAACAAAAAAACAGTAGCCCCGGGCAAACAAGTAAACTACTGTTAACTTTTTTCAGCAAAAAGTAAAGCTGTTTTGACCTGAAAAAGAAGGGACTCTGCCTGTATTTTACTGAAAAATAATAATTAAGACGGGCAGACAACTCTGGCACGATCAACGCTTTTTAGGGGGCTGAAAGGAGGCTTACATGAAAAACTTTTTTCAGAAATCCTTTGCCTTCGCCCTGGTTATGGCAGTCTTTTTTTCAGCCCTTGATCTGAGTTTGGCTCAGACTCAGCCCCAAGCCAAGCCCGCTCAGGCCAAAATTAATATCAACACTGCCACCGCGGCCGAGCTCCAGAATCTTCCCAGAATCGGGCCCAAGGTCGCTCAGCGAATCATCGATTACCGAACCCAGAATGGGCCCTTTAAAAAAGTCGAAGACCTGATGAAAGTCAGGGGAATCGGCGAAAAGCTTTTTAACCAGATTAAAGATTTGATCACCGTGGGCGAAACGAAGTAAGGTCCAGAAGAAGGTGGGAGAGAGAAAATCCACCCCTCTCTCCCGCTTTCATTTATTCTTTGATAACACTTTTTTAAATATTTTATTCGGCTTTATCTTTTTCTTGCTTATTTAAGAACGGGGGTGAGCCTTTCGATAAACTTCCAGCAGGTGGTTGAGGTCAAGGTGGGTATATTTCTGCGTTGTGGCTAAACTCTTGTGCCCCAGGAGTTCCTGGATGGCTCTGAGGTCAGCCCCCCGGCTGAGAAGATGAGAAGCAAAAGAATGACGCAGAGAATGGGGGCTAATTTTCCGGGCAATGGCTATTTGTTTAATCCTCTGCTGGACCAGACGCTCGATCGAACGAACATTCAGCCTTTCTCCACGGTAATTGAGGAAAAGGGCGGGGCCAAGTTGTTTTTTGGCCGCCAGGAGTCTTCTGGCTCCAAGATATTCTCTCAGCCATTTTTCAGCCTGACGACCAAAAGGCACTATTCTTTCTTTCTTGCCTTTTCCTTTTACTCTGACCAGCCTTTCTTTAAGATGAAGGTCTTCGAGGTCTAATGAAACCAGCTCCGAAACCCGCAACCCGGAAGCATAGAGAAGTTCCAGGATAGCTTTATCCCTTATCTCAAGGGGATCTTCTTCGTCAACCGACCAGTCAAGAAACCGTAAAGTTTCTTCTTCAGTTAGAAAACCTGGAATTCTCTGTTCCTGTCGGGGGGTGGCCAAGGCCTTGGCTGGATTATCATCACGCCACTTTCTTCTGAGACCGAATTCAAAAAAAGAGCGCATCGAAGCTAATTTCCGGATGATAGAACTTTTTTTAAGCCGCCGTTCGTGAAGCTCAGCCAGAAATCCCCGGAGGGCTAAGGTATCTGCCGTTCTCCAGGTATACCCGCCTTCTTTAAGATAAGTGGACAGCTGGTTCAGGTCCCCGGCATAACTGGAGATGGTATGAGGAGAAGCATTTTTTTCGAACTTAAGAAAGTTCAAGAATTCTTCAATCTCTTTTTTCATCTGACTCAGTCGAAGCTGGCTTTTCTGGAGTGTTGAGCGATTCGGGGTTAGCCCCAGGATTATCTCCAGATGACTTCATTTTGCCTAACTCTGATTTTTCCTCTTCAGCCAGATAAAGTTTATAATCGCAGTTCTGACAGTAAAGGTAAGGCTTCCCTTTAGCTGGAGTCTTTTTCAGAAGATACTTAGCTCCGCATTGCGGACAGCTCTCGCTGACCACTTCATCCCAGCTGGCAAATTTACATTTTGGATAGTTGCTGCAGCCATAGAAATATTTACCTTTTCTGGTCTTGCGCTTGACGATGGTCCCCCCGCAGCCCAGAGGGCAGGGAATGCCTGTGTCAGAATTTTCCTTGTGAATATACTTACACTTGGGATAATTAGAGCAGGCAATAAATGTGCCGTATCGTCCACGACGGTAGACCAGGGGCGAGCCACATAAGGGGCATTTGGTCTCCAGTATCTTGGTTTCCTTTTTGATTAACGGTTCGCTGTAATCACACTCAGGAAAACCGGAGCAGGCCTTGAACCGGCCGTAGCGGCCTTCCTTGATCACCAAATTCCGGCCGCATCTGGGACATTTGTCTTCGACCGGAATGCCGTTCCTTTTGATCGATTCAGTTTCCTGCCCTTGTTCCAGGTATTTCTGCAAAGGCTGATAATACTGGCGTAAACTCTCCAGCCAGTCAGCTTCACCATCGCTGATTCTGTCTAACTGTTCTTCCATCTTAGCAGTGAATTTGTAATCAAAAAGTTCGGTAAAATACTTAACCAGAAAATCGGTAACAAACATTCCCAGCTCGGTCGGTTTGAACCGGCCCTCCTCTTTAATCACATAAGTTCTGTCCTGAAGGGTAGCGATCGTCGGAGCATAGGTGCTGGGACGGCCGATCCCCCGGGCTTCGAGCTCCTTGACCAGAGTAGCTTCAGTATAACGTGGCGGTGGCTGGGTAAAGTTCTGTTTGCTCTGGAGATCTAGGAGCGTCAGGACCTCACCTTCTTTAGCCACCGGCAGAAGACCGGCCTCTTCTTTTTTTTCTTCCTGATTGTCCATCTCCGCTTTTTTAGCGGAATTTTGCGAATTTTCGTATTGAAGATGCTGCTCTTCATAAAGGGCTAAAAAGCCTCTGAACTTGATCACTTCACCCTTGGCCATAAAACCATATCGAGCAACTTTGATGGTAAACTGAGTTTCTTCCAATTCTGCCGGGCTCATCTGGGAAGCTAAAAACCTATTCCAGATTAATTTATAGAGTTCAAACTCATCCCTTTTAAGGTAAGGCTTGACTTTCTCCGGCGGCAGGTCAAGATGAGTTGGTCTTATGGCTTCATGAGCTTCCTGAGCTGTCTTTCTTGATTTATGGATAACCGGTTTGGCTGGAATGTATTCGGGACCAAAGTGTTCTTCAATGTATTTTTTGGCCGCCTGTCTGGCCACATCGGCGACTCTGACCGAATCGGTTCTCATATAAGTAATAAGACCGACCGGTCCCAGTTCTCCCAACTCCAGGCCTTCATACAATCGTTGAGCTACCGACATAGTCTTTTTTACCGGAAACCGAAGTATCCGGTAGGCCTCCTGCTGCAGGGTAGAAGTGATGTAGGGGGCTGGCGGGTTTTTCTTTTTGGCTTTAACCTGAATTTTTTCCAGGATAAAGAGCTCCCGGCGGCAAATTTCCAGAATCTCTTCAGCCTGCCGAGAATCCTTAACCCTGGTTTTCTTCCCGTCGATGGTTACCAGGGTCGCTTTGAATTCTGGCGGATTCTCTGCTTTAAGAATAGCGGCCACGGTCCAGTACTCTTCAGGAATAAAATTCTTGATTTCTTTTTCCCGGTCACAGATGAGCCTTAAAGCCACTGATTGCACGCGGCCGGCGCTCAAGCCGCGACCTATTTTTTTCCAGAGCAACGGGCTGATGAGATAGCCTACCAGCCGGTCAAGAATCCTCCTGGTCTGCTGAGCATTGATTTTGTTCTGGTCGAGCGGACCGAGCCTGAAGAAAGCCTCCTTGATGGCTTCTTCGGTTATTTCATGGAAAACTGCCCGGTAAATATTGGGATTTTCTTTCTCAATGAGCTGACTGATATGCCAGGAGATGGCTTCACCTTCGCGGTCAGGGTCAGCGGCCAGAATGACTTTCTCGCATTCTCCGGCCAGCTTTCTGAGTTCAGCTACCAGACGCCGGCGCTCGGGAATAATCTGATAGGTGGGTTTAAAATCATTTTTTAGGTCGACGCCCAGCTTTGTTTTTGGCAGGTCGCAGACGTGCCCCATCGAAGCTTTGACCAGATAACCTGAACCCAGGTAGCGGTTGATTGTTTTAGCTTTAGCTGGCGATTCGACAATGACTAAGGCTTTGGTCACTCAAACTCTCCTGCGAAAAAATTTTCCGGCTTCCTGAACGATCAGTTCTTTCATTTCCAGACTGAGTAGAACCGTCAGGAGCTCGGCCACCGTCATCTGAATTTTATCAGATAATTCATCTATATGAATAACTGTGGTTGCCGGCAGAGCTTCAAAAACCTTCCTTTCCCGGTTTTCAAGCTCTGGAAATGATTGTTTTTTTGCCGTCAGCCGGCTGAGGGCTGCTTCTTTCCAGGGAGAAGGCAATTCTGAAACCACATCTTCTGAAGTCTCAACCAGTTTAGCGCCCTGTTTGATGAGATAATTTGTCCCCTGGCTCAAGTCTGAAGTCACTGGACCGGGCACAGCCAGAACTTCTCGCCCCTGGTCAAGGGCCAAGCGGGCAGTGATCAGAGCCCCACTCTTCCGACTGGCTTCAACCACTACACAGGCCAGGGCTAATCCGCTTATCACCCGGTTGCGCAGGGGAAAATGATAACTCAGCGGTTCTGCTTCCAGCGGGAATTCACTGACCACAGCACCCTTTTCTGCTATTCTTTCTGCCAGCATTCGGTTTTCCTTCGGATAGATTTTCTCGAGTCCAGAGCCCAGGATAGCCAGTGTCCGGCCACTCCGTAAGGCTCCCCGGTGAGCCTGAGTATCAATCCCCCGGGCCAGCCCGCTGATGACCACCAGTCCCGAAGCCGCCAGTTCCTCAGCCAGTTTTTCGGCCACCAGCCGACCATAAGCCGTCGGTCGCCTGGAGCCGATTACCGCCACCCCGGCCCAGTTTAAGATCTCAGCCTGGCCGTAGCAGTAAAGGACAAGTGGTGGCTCCACAATTTCCCGGAGATATTGTGGATAGCCAGGCTCCTCAAAGGTTAAAAGAGTATACTCTTTTCCCCTGAGGTTCTCAAGCTCGCGGAAAGCTAGGTCAACCAGCTCACCTGACAGGACCTTTTGCCTGGTTGTCTCACTCAGATTTATGGAGTTTAACCAATCTTTTTTAGGATGAAATAATTTTTCCGGAGAATCAAAATAGCGCCGGGCCTTGCCTGCCGAGAGAAAGCCGTCAGTGATCAGATAATTAAGAGCTAACCAGAAAGCGGAACGTTCTTCTGCCCTCACTTTTTACAATAAACCGACGGCAGCGCCAGAACGGGCATCAGCGAATAAGAGATGACCTTCTCAGTAGTGCTGCCCAGAAAAAATCTTTCGACAGGCGACACGCAGGTCGACATTAAGATCAGGTCAAACCGGTGTCTGGCCGCATAGGTGACAATTCCAGCTGGAGCATTCAGGTCGCGGACCACCACTTCTTTAACCTCAAAATCAGCTCTTCTTTTCTTGCGGTTTTTGAGCCTCTCCAGAGCCTCATCCATCAGTTTCTTTATTTCTGCTGGAGAAAACTTAAAATCGTAAAGTTCCAGAATATAGATAAGGGTCAGGCTGGCTTTAAGCTTAGCCGCCAGCATCCAGGCATAATCCCTTTCGATTTCTTCGTTTCCAGAAAAATCGGTCGGAATCAGGATATTCTCAATCCTCGGCCTTCCTTGGCGCTTCGGGGTAACCAACACCGGTACTTTTGACCGCCGCAGCACCTGATTAGCCACGCTGCCCAGCAGGATTTTTTCCAGGGCTGACATCCCTTTTCGGCCGATGATGATCAATCCACATTTCTCTTTCTCAGCTATCTCTGGAATCTTTTTGCCAGCCGACCCGGTTTCGACCATTATTTTTGAAAACCTGAGGCCGGCTTTCTGCGAAATCTTTTCCAGTTTCTTCTCAGCTTTAATCCGGTTCTCTTCCTGTTTCCTGACCAGCTCTCCCACCAGGGCGCCTGAAGTCTCATAGAAAGCCGGAGCAAAATCCGGAACTACATGCAGAGCTTTGACCGAAGCTCCAAAAGCCTTAGCTAGATAATCGGCATAAGCTAAGCCAGTTTGGGCTTCAGTTGAAAAATCTGTCGCCCAGAGGATGTTTTTGATTTGATAATTCATTGACCCTTCTCCTTTTGAGTGTTTTTTTTATTTTACCACATCCGGGCTGACAGCCATCAAACTTTTTTCTGATGAATAAGACGCCCGGAAAAATACTTTTTTCTCATTCCGGTTTTATAAAGGGATGGCTGAATGCTCAGCGACCGAAAAGGACTGATGAGCCAGTAGTGAAAATTCCAGCCACAGCTCCGGTGAGAAGACAGGCCAGGGTGGCCGCAATCAGGGCTTTGAATCCGAGACGCGACAGGTCTTTTAATCGCGAAGGCACCAGAGCTCCAACTCCTCCGACAAAGATGGCCAGAGAAGCTACGTGGGCAAAACCGCAGAGAGCATAGGAAGCAATGATCGCTGAGCGCGCCTCAGAAAAAGCTCCGGCTTTGATGAGCTCGGCTAAATGCTCATAACCCACGACCTCGGTGGCCACGGCTCTTTCGCCCAGCAGTCTGGCCACCAAGGTGGCATCACGGGGATTTACCCCCATGGCCAGGCTGAAGGGATAAAAGACAAAGCTCAGGATATTCGACAGCGACCAGTTAAAATTCCAGCCAAAAAGATGGTTCAATTGACCACCACACCAGCCCAATCCCAGGTCGACGAGAGCCAGCAATCCAAGAAAAGCCAGGAGCAGAGCCACTATCCCACCCAGAAGTTTGAGTCCGGAATTAGCTCCGTTGATGATGGCCATGATCAGGTTGTCTTCTCTTTCATAATATGGCTTAACTGCAAGGCCCAGAGTCACCGGTTGACCTGTTTCCGGGAAAATAAGCTTGGAAGTAAGAAGAGCCGCGGGGGCTGAAAGAAGCGAAGCTGAGACCAGATGACCAGCAATGGTCGGCAGGTCGCTTCTCAGCATCATCACATAGAGCGAAAGAACTGAAGAGGCGATGGTGGCCATTCCAGCAGTCAGAATGGTACCGAGCTCGGAGACGGTCATCTGTTCAAGATAAGGCCTTACCACCAGAGATGATTCCACTCCAACAAAAATGTTGCTGGAAACACAGAGCGACTCGGCGCCGCTGACTTTCATCAGCCTGGTAAAAATTCGGGCAAAAAGCTGGATAAGAAAGGGCATTATTTTGAGATAATAAAGGGCTCCGACCAGTGAAGCAAAAAAGACCACCGTTGGCAGTGCCTGAAAGGCTAAGATGTAACCAAGCGAAGTTTCTCCGGCCTCATTGGTTGTTCCGGGTGGCAGGGCCAGCCGGCCAAAAAGAAATTTGATGCCGGCAGTGGCACTGTCTAAAATCTTGACCACTATGTCGTTAATCACCAGAAAAATCCTGGTTCCCGCCGGAACCAGAAAGATGAAAAAGGCAAAAGCCAACTGAAGAAAAATCCCCCAGAAAACCACCTTCCAATTGACTATTTTCTTCTGGCTCGAAAGAAGCCAGGCAAAAGCCGCCAGAAAGAAGATACCGGCAAAGCTTAAGAGATTATAATAACTCATCTCCGCACCTCATCGTTGAGGCTATAATTTTCAGTTCGATTCTAACCAATCTGACTGGGCATAACAACAGGGATTAGATATCAGAAACTTCAATTAGCTTTATCCTGGAAGTTTCTCCCCGAATAATTTTCAGCCTATAGCGGGGGATCTGAAGATGCTCTGAAAGAAGCTCCAGCAGTTCTTCATTAGCTCTGCCTTTCTCTGGAGCCGAAGTAAGTTTTGCCTTAAATTCAGTTTCGGAAATTCTGGTCAGTTCCTGCCGGGAAGCTTTTGGCTGGACTTTAACCCTCAGGACTTTTTTCAAGAATCTGCTCCGGGCAATCTTACTTTTTACCTAAGAATTTTCCATATTTTTCAAATAGCTGTTTCAGTTCATCACGAGTAATCACATAACGGCTGATAAATACTGAAAGAGTCGGCCTGACCGGGTCGTTGCATTTGATCAACAGATAATCTCTCAGAAGACCAACCCGGCCTCTCTTGGCCGGCAAGCCAACCTCGATTTCAGCCGATTTGCCAGCCGGAATTTTATAAGGAAAAATGATCTTTTTGCCTTTGATAAAGAAAGAAAATTCTGGATTCTCGGTGTCAATTTCTAATTCTAGCTGGCCGGTGTTCTTCACCAGAAATTTAGCCGAAGATTCTTCCCCTTCAAGGGAAATTCCTAAATCAAGGTTGTAACGGTCCAGTTCAATCCTTGGCCCGGGGCCAACCTCAACTTCAACCACAATACTCAGTTCTACCTGTGGTGACCCTGGGTCATTGCTATCAAAATAGATATACTTAAGCACTTTGCCCGCATAGCCATGGGAATCAAAAGTAACTTTTAGATGACCTTCTTTTCCCGGAGGTATTTCTTTTTCAGAGACCAGGGCCGCGGTGCAGCCACAGGAAGTTGTGACCCGATTAACCTTAAGCGGAAGCGGTCCTTCGTTGCGGAAAATAAATTCGTGCGTTACCACCTCACCCTGCTTTACTTTACCAAAGTTCCACTCCTTTTCTTTAAAAACCAATCTTGGGCCATCAGCCTGGGCCAGAAGGCAGGAGAGGCCAAGTAAAAACAGGGTGAGAAACCCGATGACCGATGAACGTTTCAACCCGAACTTCATCTTTTCCTCCTTAATTATTAAATAATGTCACATTTTCTGGCCAATGGCAATTCTTAAAAAACTGCTCCGACAAGTTGCCTCCGGTCTTCTAATTGTAGACGTAATTTCTCCCTTCTTTTTTTCTTTCAGAAAAAAACTTTGGTAACTTAACCTGGATAAATTTGCTCTAAAAGACTCCGGCCAAGAGATTGCCTGGCCTAAAAACATTGCTGTTCTTCTTAAATTTTCCGAAAGGACTACCAGGACCTCTGCCAAGAAAACTCTTGACAGACAGTCCCCGAATAAATATATGATATAGTTGATTGATTTAATCGATTATTCAGGGTGAGTAAGGCGGCTAAAGTGAGGTTATCGACCAAAGGCGAATACGCCAGCCGGGCTATGCTGGAACTGGCTTCCCGCTATGGCCGGGGGCCAGTGGCCGTAAAAATCATTTCTCTAACTCAGGCTATTCCCCAGCAATTTCTGGAGCAAATTCTGCTTCTGCTGAAACGGGCCGGCTATGTTAAAAGCAAAAAGGGGCCAAACGGTGGTTATTATCTTTCAAAACCTCCCGAAAGAATCACCGTGGCCGAAGTCATCCGGGCCATTGATGGGCCTTTAGCTCCGATTAACTGTGTCAGCGTCATCGAGCACGAGCCCTGTCCCCTTGAAGATCGATGTGGCCTGCGACTTCTGTGGAAAGAAGTCCGGGACATGGTGGCCGAGCATTTAGAAAAGACGACCTTTGAGGACGTGCTTAAAAGGCAACAGCTAATAAATCGAAAACAAATCAAGGAGAAGAAAAAGTGAAGCGCTCTGTCTTTCTCATCTTTTTTCTCTCAGCCGTCACTTTCAGTTTTTTATTCCAAGCAGGTGTAGCTCAAACATGCAGCAGAACAAAAGACGAGAAAAAAACAGAAACTCCGGCCGTTCAATCGTCGCTTCCTCTCAAGCTTTCCGGCTATGCCCAGCTTCAGGCAATCGAAAGAAATGAGGCGGTAGACTCTTTTTCTATAAAAAGAGCCAGGTTAAGCCTTGGGGGGAATTTACTCAAGAATCTGCGGTTCAAACTTCAGGTTGACCTGACCAAATCGCCAGCCCTTCTGGATGCCTTAGCTGAAGTAACCTTTCGCCCTGAATTTAACCTTCGAGCAGGCCAGTTTCTGGTGCCCTTCAGCCTGGAAAACGTCACTCCAACCTCCGAACTTCTGACCATCAACCGTTCTCAGACTGTAGAAAAACTGGCCCCGGGTAGAGACAACGAAGCCATTGGCCGGGATATCGGAGCGGCCGTGTTCGGCTCATACTCGATATTTGAATACACGGCCGGTTTGGTTAATGGCTCCGGCATAAACAAGACAGACAACAATGACCATAAAGATTTTGTTGGCCGGCTGGTAGCCAAGCCGCTAAAAGAAATTTCGGTCGGCTTTTCTGTTTATAACGGCCGGCAAACTGTTCCGGGAAATCCTACTAATTTACTAAGAAATAAACTTGGCCTGGAACTAGCTGTTAATTATCAGCGGTTCAATCTTATGGCCGAATTCATCCAGGCTAAGGACGACCTGATTAAAAAACAGGGCTGGTATGCTCTTGGAGCTTATTCTGTTATTAAGAAAAAGTTCCAGTTAATAGGAAGAATAGACAGCATAAATTTGGACCGTTCTCTCCCTGGCAAAAAGACTACCATCTGGACGGCCGGAGTCAACTGGTTACTGACCTCAAAATCCAAACTCCAGGCCAATTATGAATATTACCGGGAAGAAACAGCCCTTGACCATCATGCGGCTCTTGTTCAGCTTCAGGTTGGATTTTAATGATAAGAAGTCAAGAGAGAACAAACAATGAGAGCAATTCCTGAGATGTCGAAAGAACTGTTTAATAAAGAAAACAGATCCATCATAAATCACGCTCCGGCTGATAATCCTTGAAGGAGTTGAGTTCCAAAATGAGTTCAAAAAAGAAGAATTTAAGAAAAATAAAAGGAGATGAAGATGGCCTTAATTTCAGGACCGACAAAAAAAGATAAAAGGAAAAACATATCTGTTGCCCAGATTAGAAATATTTTAAATCCGACCGGGCCTTTAATTCTGCTTTTCGCCCTTAACTGTTTGATTTTCACTTTTGTTTTCTTTAGCGCCAGCTACTCTTTAACCATCAAGCCTGGTAAGAATTACGTTTTTACTTCTTCTCAATCTCTTTCTGGTAAGCTCAGCATTTCCGGGGCCTGGGCTCTTTATCCTCTGGTCGCTCGCTGGACAGAAGAATTCCAGAAGGAGAATCCTTCAGCCAAAATTGACCTCCAGGCAGGCGGGGCCGGCAAAGGCATGGCTGATGTTCTGGCCGGTCTGGTGGACATGGGAATGGTCTCCCGGGCAGTTTATCGTGAAGAGCTATCCCGGGGAGCAGTCCCGGTAGCCGTGGCCCGGGATGCAGTGGTGGTAACCTTGAACCAGAGAAACCCCCTCCTTAAGCTCATCATGGAGAAAGGAATTTCGAGAGAAATTTTCCAGGCCATCTGGATAGAAGGTCGGATAAAGTACTGGGAAGAAATTTTCGGTCTTCCGGGCAAAACCCCGATTCACGTTTATACCCGCTCAGATGCTTGCGGAGCAGCTGAGACCTGGGCTGCTTTTCTCGGCGCTCATCAGGAAGACCTGAAAGGAATTGCCATTTACGGCGACCCGGGTCTGACTGAAGCTGTGCGCCGCGACCCCACCGGTCTCGGCTTTAACAACCTTAACTTCGCCTATAATCCCCCGACCAGAAAACCGCATGATGGACTGGCGATTTGCCCTTTTGACCTGAACCACAACGGCCGGATTGATCCGGAAGAAAATTTTTATGGAGGAAGAGATCAGCTGACCGCAGCCATTGCTTCAGGGCTTTATCCTTCTCCACCCGCTCGAGAACTTTATCTGGTCGTCAAAAGACCGCTGAGCAATAAACTGGCCAGGGAATTTCTCAAATGGGTTCTGGAAGAAGGACAGAAGCTGGTTGAAGAGTGTGGCTATGTGGCTCTTGATAAAAGATCTATTGAGGCTGAGAAAGAGAAACTTGTCAGTCTATCCGGACAGGCAAGAAAATGAAGGCCGAATAAACTGAAACAAGGTATAAGAAAAATGCCGAGAGAAAAGCTGACCCGGTTGGCTGGCGCTGTTTTCTCTTTTTTCCCCTTATTTCTTACCGCGGCTATCTTCTTCGTTCTGCTCCTGAAAGCCTTTCCTCTGCTTATTTTCAAATCTCTGCCTGCTTTAATTTTTTCATCCGCCTGGCAGCCAGTTAAAGGCCAGTTCGGTCTCTGGCCATTCATTCTCGGGACTCTCTGGGTAACCATTACTGCTTTTATTCTGGCTGTTCCTGTCTCCGTCCTGACTTCTCTTTATATTTCTGAATATGCGCCGGAGGGCTTCAAAAAAATATTCCAGCCGATTCTCGACCTTCTGGCTGGTCTGCCCTCAGTCATCTATGGGATGTGGGGCGTTCTTTTAATCATCCCTTTTGTCAGTAAATATCTGGCTCCGGTGTTCAAGACTTACAGTTCGGGCTACAGCATCCTGGCGGCCGGAATTGTTCTGGCAGTGATGATTCTGCCGACCATCATCAACGTTTCAGTTGAAGTCTTAAATTCTGTTCCCTTAGATTTGAAAGAAGCCGCACTTTCTCTTGGGGCTACTCGCTTCGAAGTTTGGCGTTATGTGGTCCTGAAAAAAGCTTCTCCCGGGATAGTAGCTGCCTGCGTGCTGGGGCTATCCCGAGCTTTCGGTGAAACCATAGCCGTACTGATGGTCGTGGGAAATGTCCCGGAAATTCCCCGGTCGCCTTTCTCCCCGGCTTATCCACTGCCGGCGCTTCTGGCCAATAACTACGGCGAAATGATGTCCATACCCGGCTATGAATCTGCTCTGAACTTAGCTGCTTTTCTGCTCCTTTTAATAGTCCTCAGCTTCAGCCTGTTAGCCCGCTGGTATTTGACTAAAATCAGCCGGAGGTCAGGATGAAAGACAAAGCCACAGGGAATCCTGAATTAAACTTAAGGCGGAGGAAAGCAGTCGAATCTTTTTTTAAGGTTCTGATGTTTGTCTCCACCACTGCGGTCGTCCTGAGTCTAGTCTTAATCCTTGTCTCCATTCTCTGGAAAAGCCTCCCGGCTTTAAAGTTATCCATGATCACTAAAACCCCGGGCAGCGGCTATTATCTGGGAAAAGAAGGCGGGATTCTCAATGCTATAATTGGCTCTCTGGAGCTCACCCTGGGTGCGACTCTCATCGCTCTGCTCATTGCCCTGCCTGTGGTCATTTATCTGAATACATATCTCGGGAAACACTCCTTCCTGGCTGAAACCATCAGGTTTTCTCTTGATGTTCTCTGGGGAATTCCTTCGATCGTTTACGGCGCTTTTGGCTTTCTCCTCATGCTGTTTTTCCAGCTACGGGCTTCTCTTCTGGCCGGAATGATTACGGTGGCTCTGGTGGAGTTGCCGATTTTGAGCCGGGCTATGGATGAAACCATACAGTTAGTGCCGACAGAACTTAAAGAAGCCACCTATTCTCTTGGAGCCAATCACTGGCAAACCACCACCCGCGTGGTTTTAAGGCAGGCTTTTCCCGGTCTGGTGACAGCTATTCTCATCGCTGTGGGCCGCGGTCTGGGAGATGCGGCTTCGGTGCTGTTCACTGCTGGCTATACTGATAGAATCACCACCTCCTGGCTTCAGCCTGTGGCCACCCTACCCTTAGCCATCTTTTTCCAGCTCAATTCACCTTTTCCTGAAGTCCAGCAGAGGGCTTATGCTTCAGCAGCTGTTCTCACTTGGCTACTTCTTTTGATAAGCTTAATTATCCGGAGTTTAAGCCGAAAATTCAGCCGGAATAAAATTCGTTGAGATAAAAAACATGGAGGAAACGATGGCCGAGCGTGGGCGATTGAGCCTCAAAAACCTGAGTGTCTATTATGGAAAAAATCAGGTCTTAAAAAATGTCAACTTAGAGATTCCCGAGAAAAAAATTACCGTGATCATCGGACCATCCGGCTGCGGTAAAACCACTCTGCTCAAATGTCTGAACCGTCTCCTTGGCGAATATGAAGAAGTCCGCATTGAAGGGCAGGTTATTGTCGACGGTCAGAATATTTACACCCCGGAAGTGGATGTAACTCAGGTTAGAAAAAAAATGGGGCTTCTTTCTCAGAAGCCCCAGGTCTTACCAATGTCTATCTACGATAACGTGGCTTTTGGGCCCAGGCTTTTTGGCCTGAGACATCAGCCCGAGCTCGAGCGTCTGGTCGAAAAATATTTAAAATTAGCCGGTCTCTGGGACGAAGTCAAAGATCGACTTTATGAACCGGCCAGCCGCTTATCTATCGGCCAGCAGCAAAGGCTTTGTTTAGCCCGCGGCTTAGCCGTCGAGCCCGAAATCATTCTCGGTGATGAACCCACTTCGGCCCTCGACCCGCAGTCGAGCCGGAACGTCGAGTTACAACTCCTCCGCCTCAAACAGGACTATACCATCCTCCTGGTAACTCACATTCTGCGCCAGGCTAAGCGAGTGGCCGACTACTTAGCTTTTCTCTACCTCGGTGAGCTGGTCGAATTTGGCCCGGCTTCTCAGGTCTTCGAAAACCCGAAAGACCCGCGGACCAGAGCCTACATCACCGGAGAAATCAGTTAGCCTTCTTAAATTCTTCGATAAACTGATAAAAATCTACCTCATTAGCCTCAAGTCCATACTTATAAACATAGCGACCGGCTAACCGGGAGGCAAAGAGTGCTCTGAGGTAATTTTCAGGAACTCTGGCCAGGAGACGATTGATGCCAACTTGCTGGACAAGAGATTTGGGAACACCAACTTCAATAACTTTCTTCAGCAGAGCTTGGTCATTGAACAGGTCTGAACGGTTGACGGCGTCTTTAATCTGATTAATTTTCTCGCTGACGAGGTCGGTGAGAATAGCCCGCGGTATTCCTTTCCTGGCATTTTCTTTCCAGATGATTTCAAATTCCAGCCGGGCGTTTTCTCTGATGTTCTCGAGGATTTCTTTGACGTACTGTTGGCGGAATTTGGATTCATCGCCGTTTTTCACGCACATTAATTCGTCCCATTCTTTATCAGTCATAGCTAAGCTGGCCAGAACTTCAAGCGAAGAAGAAGTAACTCCACCCTTGTTGGCTGAAGCATCCTTGTAGATGACGACACCTTTTTCTTCCAGTCTAAGCCGTGCTTCCTGGGTCAGGAAAAGGTTAGCCCCTTCGATGATTGCCTTGAATCGCGGCTTGCCATCTTCATCCAGCCAGCTCTTCCAGTTATTGATGTTGATGGAAGCCGGTCGGCCGCCACAGGGCACAAAAAGATCAGCTTTGAATTTTGAGTGGAGATGGAAGGTATTGCGAAACTCCAGACCGCTTTCCACTTTCTCACCATCAGGCAGAACCACGTCGCGGTCTTTGACGGTGACTAAAAACCCCTGTGGAGAAATTAGGGAGCGGCTGAAGTTTTCGATCATCTTTCTGGCTTTGGCCAGCCTGGTCAGCTCTTTGCGGTTTATTCCCTCGGGATCGTAAAGAACACCTGAGCCATCGATGATAGCTAAGATTTTATCTTTGGAAATCAGGATTTCGTTGGACCCAAGGTCGCCGTCAGGACCGCCGGTCATTACCTTAGTGACTTTTTCTTCCTTGAGACCCAGTTTTTCCAGAGCACCAAGAACATATTCATGGACGGAGTTGGTGGTCATGCCATAACGGTCATGCGGTATACCACCCATGCTCAGGGGTTTTCCGGTGGTAAAAGCTTTCCAGAATCGGTAACCGCGAGCCTTAGCTCTGAGCGCGGCCCATTCCATCAGGTCAGCTGTCCACTCATCCGGACCGAGGAACAGGATGACCTCCTGGCCATAATAATCAACAATAGTGTTATCAGGCATCATCAGGTCAAGCAAGCCGTCGATATACTTTTTGAAAGCCACGGCTATCTTATCATTAAAACCCCAGCGCAGCAGAATTGTGCCTTTAGAACCACCCTCGGGTAAATCTTTGTTCTTTCTCTGCTGCGTTAAGGCTAAGTTGTAATTTTCATCGAAGATGAAATCAGAATTGTTCAGGTATGTCTGGTAATTAACTGAGCGGACTATTCTGATTCCACCGCGGGCAATGTCGCGGAAGCGGATGTGAAAACCGCGCAGTTCTCGGCTGATGACCTGAAAAACTGCAAAGGGGGTGAGCGGATAGTCAACTTTGTTCAGAAATTGAGGATTGTACATATAAGCAATGGAAACCTTTCCCTTTTTATAGAAGTTGGTCCTCAGGATAGAATTGATGAACTTGATAACTGAGAGAAGAACAATTCGGTCGGCTTCAACCTGAACTTCTCTGGAGATTTCTTTGGCCAGGGCCTGAGCCTGGTCATCGATCTTATGGTCTTTAAATAAAGGATTAAATTTTTTATCGAAAAGAACAAAGAGCTTCTTAACATAGTGATGATTGTTGCTCAGGGCATCCCAGACTCGGTCTTCGGTAAAAGTTTCTTTAGCCAGCCTGGTTCTCATCTCTCGCAGCAGGCCAAGAAGCTCGGGCGAATCTTTTAAAGCTTGGGAAAGCTTGAGGTATTCTTCATTGAAGCTGCTTAAAAATTGATGGCAGAAACTCCAGGCCGACACACCGAAAACTGTTTCCTGGGCGGTCAGTTTGCCTTCCCGAAAAAGGATGGACAGCTGACTTTCTGGAATAACATAAATCAGGCTGATATCTGAAATAAGGTTCTGAAGCTTTTCTTCATCAGTGATGTCATCGAGATAGAAGGTAAAAATGGTCTGGCCATTGGCAAAATGCTCAACGTATTTGCGTTTTGATACCAGTCCATGAGAATTGATGACATCGGAGACGTTAATGAAGAAACGCGGAATGGAATCGCTCTTACAGACAACTGAGATTCGCAGAGTTTTATCTTTTCCAACGTGATTAACTTCGATGTAGGGGCTTTCAGAATCTTTGGCTTTTTTAATCAGCCCTTGATAACGCTCGTAAGTTTCCTTCGGAATAGAAGCCAGAAATTCTTGGTCTGAGATTTTTTTCAGGTCAGTTTCTTCGGGTAAAACATCTTTGGTGGCAAACTCTGGCTTGCAGACCACATACCAGCGCAGGTACTCAACACCGCGAAGCTTTCTGGCCGAACGGTAGGACTGAACTCGAAAACCAGGATATTTTTTCTCGATTCTCTCTTCAATCTCAATAGCCCGGTAATGGCTGTCTTCCACCAGGTAAAAAGCTTCATCTTCATGTTCAGTAGCAAAATCAATCTTGACTTCCTTCTCTCCGCGAAGAGTGGCCAGGATTTCTGCTGACTTCAGGGCTTCGATGTGCCGGGCAAGGGTTTCCAGGGGCGTCGCCTGGAAATATTGCTCACTCAAACCAAGGTCGGTACAGAAAGTTTCAATTTCCTTCCGGACCGATTCAGCCGGAAAGAAGTTGTCCTTTAAAATGATGGCTTCAACTTTTTGAAGCTGGTTTTCAGACAGGAAAGACTTCTCAGCAATTTCTTTTAAAGATTTCATTTAAAACTCCTTTCAAAGAATTTCTCCCTCTTCAGAAGAGCAGGTTTCTTTCTCAGTTTTTACGTATTTTTATTGCTGTTTTTTATATTTTTTATCTGGAGCTAAGAAACTTTACTCCCCTGAATTAGCTAAAATTATACCAGATAAAAGGGAATTTAGCAAAAGAAGATTGAATCAGCCAGATCGACCCAGTAAGACTGCTGTCCAGCAGGCCACAGCCTGGTCTGAACCTATTGCCCCCAGTCCTTCAACAGTTTTGGCTTTTATTCCCAGGCTCTCAGGTTCTATTCCCAGGATCGGACAGAGGTTTTTTTTCATCTCAGGAATATAAGGCGCAAGCTTCGGCTTTTCCAGAATAATCACAGAATCTACATTGATGACCAAAAAGCCAGCTTTTTTGATTTCACTCATTGTCGGGCGCAAAAGTTCCAGGCTGGAAATATTTTTATAAGCCGGGTCAGAATCAGGGAATTTTTGACCGATGTCTCCCTCGCCCTTAGCTCCGAGAAGGGCATCGATAAGAGAATGCACCAGGACATCACCGTCAGAATGAGCCAGGCAGCCAAGCTCAAAAGGAATTTTCACCCCGCCAATGATCAGAAGCCTTCCCCGAACAAGACGGTGAAGGTCATAACCCAGACCAACTTTCATCTTCATCAACTTCACCTGATCTCAATGCAGCTCACCGTTGTATCGGCCAAAAATCATCTTTCCTACTGTGGTCTGAAGAACTGAAGTTACGGTGATGTCAACGGTCTGGCCGATCATTTTTCTGGCATTATCCACCACCACCATGGTTCCGTCATCTAAGTAAGCCACACCCTGGTCTTTTTCTTTACCTTCCTTCAGAATGAAGACTCTCATCGTTTCGCCGGGCAGAACCACAGGTCTTAAAGCATTGGCTAGCTCATTGATATTCAGAACTTCGATACCCTGAAGCTTGGCAATTTTGTTAAGGTTAAAATCGTTGGTGATAATCTTGGCTTTCAGGCCTTTGGCGCATTCGATGAGCTTGGAATCCACCTCTTTGATTTCAGGGAAATCCAGTTCAGAGATAACCACTTTTGCTTGGGAAGTTTTCTGGAGCCTGTCAAGAACTTCCAGACCACGCCGGCCTCTCTGACGCTTCAGAGGATCCGGCGAGTCAGCCACCAGTTGCAACTCTTTAAGAATGAACTGTGGCACAACCAGCGCTCCATCGATGAACCCGGTGTCGCAGACTTCGACGATGCGGCCGTCGATGACGACCGAGGTGTCCAGTAATTTATAGGTACGGTCTTCACTTTTACTCCGGAAAAAACTGATGAAAAATCCTGGCTCCAGCCATTCGGGCTTCTTTATTCCCAGTAAAAAACCGATGTAAGGGAAAGCTACCAGGAAAAAAATACGGATGAAAGAGGCCATTTCCGGAGTATGGACAATCGCCTGATAAATCGAACCGAGCATCCAGCCCACGAGAACACCAAGAAGGGTTCCAAATGAAGCTGTCCAGATTATTCTGAACTGAGCCCGACGCACTCTGATCTCGAGTAGAATGATCAAAAAGCCAAAAACAAAACCTGTAATGGCCCCTCCCTGCCGGCTGAGAGCAAACGGTGGATAAAAATAGCCGGCAGCCGAAATCAAAACAACGATGATCAACCTGAATAATATAATTCCCATATTAAACCTTCCTTCAGGCTTCTTCTTATTTTACAAAATCGGCATGAAAATTAAAATACTTCAGCCAGAGCTTTTTTAACCGTGTTCACTCCGAAACAATTTATCCCCTTAAGATTTTCATTCTCCAGCTGGTGAAGATTACCTTCCGGCATCAACACAGTTCCAAAGCCCAGAGATTTGGCCTCCTTAATTCTGGCTAACGGCTGACTGACCGACCGGATTTCACCGCTCAGCCCGACTTCACCAAAAACAGCCACTTCTCTGGGCAGCGACAAATTCTTCACTGAAGAAATAACTGCCAGAACCACGCCCAGGTCAGCGGCCGGTTCATCTATAGTCAAACCACCAGCCACGTTAAGATAAATATCTTCTCCGGCAAAGCTGTAACCGATCTTTTTCTCCACCAGAGCCAGAAGCATGGACACCCGGTAGTGGTCAAGTCCGATGGACATCCGGCGGGGATTGCCCAGAAAAAGGGTGGAAGAAACTAGGGCCTGAATTTCTACCAGAAGTGGTCTTGAGCCTTTGATGGTGGAAACCACCACGCTGCCCGGTTCATTTTGCGGTCTTTCTCTCAGGAAAAAGGCTGAAGGATTGTCTATCGCTCGAAGCCCCGATTGACTCATCTCGAAGATAGCCAGCTCCGAAACCGGACCGAAGCGGTTTTTGAGCACTCTGAGAACTCGATGGTTATGGTCTCTCTCTCCTTCAAAAAGGAGAACTACATCAACCATATGTTCAAGTGATTTGGGCCCGGCTAAGGTACCGTCTTTAGTAATGTGGCCAATGAGAAAAACCGGTACCTGATTCTTCTTGCCAAAGCGAAAGACCTGATTGGTCACTTCTCTCACCTGGCTGATAGTCCCTGGGCTTGAGGTCAGGCGCGAAGAAAAGATCGTCTGAACTGAGTCTATGACCAGAGCTCTGGGTTTCATGAGGTCAGCGGCCTTGACAATTCTTTCTAAGCTGGTTTCTGCCAGAAGATAAACTTTTTCTCCTTTGAGGCCCAGTCTGTCTCCCCGGATTTTAATCTGTTCCAGAGATTCTTCACCCGAAACATAAAGCACCGGCTGGTCTTCTCCGGCTAAATCGCGAGACACCTGAAGCAGGAGCGTGGATTTGCCGATTCCCGGCTCCCCACCGATCAACACCACAGAGCCCAGCACCAGACCACCGCCGAGGACGTTGTTGAATTGTTCTATACCAACCGGGATTCTCTGACTGGTTGTTTCTTTTATTTCCTGGTAAAGGATTGGTTCTCCACTGCCTTCAGGTAATTCGACGAGGGTCTCATCTTCAAGCTCTTCCACCATGGTATTCCATTCACCACACTGGCTGCATCGACCAAGCCACTTAGGCGAGCGGAAACCGCAATTCTGGCAGACAAAGACTGTTCCTTTTTTCATCTGAACTCAAACCCCAGACCAAAGAAAAGTTCCCGCTGCGAAGCTAAGGAAAAATCATCCAGACCCAGCAGAAGGTAAATATTCTTGGCCGGATAAACCCGGCTGTAAAGTCTGAATTGCGGCCGGGGCTGGCGATTAAAATCAAAACCTTCGGCTCCCAAAACGATTCTTTCTTTTAATAGATACCAGTCAAAGCCAGCACCGAATTTAGATTCGATCAGACCCGCCCTGAGTACCAGGCTCCTGAACTTCCAGCCGCCCTGAAGAGAATAAACAAACTTATCCTGCCAGGGATTATGAGTTAAGCCAGCAGAAAAAATTGCTCGATCTTTCCAGCTCAAACCCGCAGACAAAGATCCTTTAAAGAGTTCGCTTTCTCCATAATAAGTGCCCTGAGCCCCAGCAGTGACCTTGATAGCCGAAACCGATGAAGTAATCTTTTTTGCCTGATTCACGGTTTCCTTAACTTCCTCATAAAGAGTCGGTTCATTAACCAGCTTCCCGACCGTACCCTGGCCCTTCTCGATTTTTTCTAAAGTGCTGTTCAGACTCTCCAACGTCTGTTTTAATTTTGTTAAGTCCTCTTTTAATTTATCCAGATTATCTTTTACTCCAGGTTTATTCTCTCTGATAAGCCCCTGAACTTCTTCCAGGGTATCCTGGATTCCAGCTGAAACTTTGTCGACCTGCCGGTTTAAATTGTCAAAAGTCTTACCCGAGTTCTCAACTGCCTGGTGGACTGAAATTCTGTTCTCTTTTATCAGACTGTCCAGCTCACCTGACAATGACTCCAGATTGGCTAGCGTTTTCTGGAGATTAGGACCGAAATCTTTACCCAGGATATTGTTTATTGAATTGCTGACCTTCTTGACTTCCTCACCTATCGACAGAAAAAGCGTTCCCAGCTGGTCAAAACTGATTGGCGGTAGAGAATCCATGATCTCTTCTGGCCCGAAAAACGTCTCTTCTTTTCCCGGGATTATTTCCACATATTTCTCGCCAAGAATCCCCAAAGAAGCTAAGGTGGCCCTGGAACCGTGTGGAATCCGGTAAGCAGGATAGATGCTCATCATCACTTTAGCTCTTCGGCCATCAAGGGTGATGTCTTTGACCAGCCCGATTTTTATCCCGGCCAGTTTAACCGAAGCATTTTTTTCCAGCCCAAGAGCTGTGTCAAAGACTGCATAGACCCGGTAGCCCTGTTTCTTGAACAATTCCTGGACATCACCGACAAAAAGAATCAACAAGGCCAGGATTAAAAAAACACCTGAAAGAAAAATCCCGACTCTTACTTCTCTTTTCATCTTCATGACTTGCTCCTTACCATTCGGCTATGGGCCCAGTGGACTGACCATGGATAAATTGCTGAACCACCGGGTTCGGTGAATTTTTAATCTCTTCCGCTGTACCAATCTCGATGATCCGGCCATCGTACAGCATAGCTATTCTGTCGGCTACTTTATAGGTGGTGCTCATATCGTGGGTGATGATAATAGAGGTTACGCATAAGTCTTTCTTCAGCTGAAGGATCAAATCATTGATAGCATCAGCCCTGATCGGGTCAAGCCCGGTAGTTGGCTCATCATACAGAATAATCTCCGGACTATAGGCAATAGCTCTGGCTAAACCAACTCTTTTTTTCATCCCCCCGGATAGCTCATAGGGAAGCAAATTTTCTACTCCCCTCAGCCCAACCCTTTCCAGGCTGGCCGTTACAACCTTTTCAATTTCACTCTCAGAAAGATCTGTATGCCGTCTCAAGCCGAAACCTACATTTTCAGCCACCGTCAGTGAATCAAACAGGGCTGCTCCCTGAAAAAGCATACCAAATTTCCGGCTAAGTTTCATCAGCTGCTCACTCGTCAGAGAAGTTATTTCCTGGCCATCGACATAGATTTTTCCTTTATCTGGTTTCATAATTCCGATAATGTGTTTCAACAGAACGCTTTTGCCCGAACCGCTCTGCCCGATAATGACCATGGTCTCACCGGGCATAATCTCCAGGTTCACACCTTTCAGCACCTGCTTGTCGTTGAATGATTTATGAAGATCAATAATTTTTATTTTACTCATTTTTTCTCATCTTAAGGTTGACGGCAGAATCTTGCTGATAAAAAAGTTAAGAATCAGAATGGAAATACTGGCCACAACCACTGCTTTGGTCGTGGCCCGACCAACACCTTCAGCCCCGCCTTCAGTCGTCATTCCCTGCCAGCAACTAATAATAGAAATGACGAAACCGAAGACTATCGCTTTTATTAACCCCACGGAAACATCCCACATCTCAAAATATTTCAAAGTGTTCTGAACGTACAAAGTTTGATTGACGTGCATCAAATAGACGTTGTAAATAAAACCGCCAAAAATACCGATGACGTTTCCGTAAAGAGTCAGACAGGGGACCATAATCAGACTGGCCAGGAGACGAGGGGCTACCAGATATTTAACAGGATTGGCTCCGAGGCTGAAAAGAGCATCTATCTGTTCGGTAATTTTCATCGTTCCGATTTCAGCGGCCATGGCTGAACCAACTCTGCCCGCCACCATCAGCCCGACCAGAATCGGAATCAACTCGCGGCAAAGCCCAACGGCAATGATCGGCCCACCTTGCGACTCAGAGCCTGGACCGATGTAACGATGAAAGGCTAAATAAGTCTGAAGACCGAAAACCAGCCCGCCGAAAGCTGCCGTCAGGGAAATAACGGGCAGGGAATTAACTCCAACTTCTTCCAGCTGCTGGATAAAATTCCTTTTTTCAAAAGGTTTCTGAAAAACACCCTTGACCGTTTGAACTGCCAGGTCAAAGACCTCTCCGAGTTCACCTAGGAAAGTGGTTAAAAACGACGGCCCTATCGGTCTTTCCATTTTGAGTTGCCTAAGCTTCCTCTTCACCCTTGTAGCTGAAATCCATGTTAACAAATTTCGCATATTCTCTGAGAAAAACCAGGGGAACGGCTCCCAGAGGACCATTTCTTTGTTTGGCCACACTGATTTCAGCCACTCCTCTAATGGCTTCATCTTCAGGATGATAATATTCAGGACGATAGATAAAGATAACCACGTCAGCATCCTGCTCAATAGCCCCGGATTCTCTAAGGTCTGAAAGCATGGGTCTGGGTTCTTTTCTCATCTTCTCCGGAGCCCGGCTTAGCTGAGAAACCCCAACCACCGGAATCTGCAACTCCTTGGCCAGTTCTTTGAGCGACCTGGAAACGAATGACATTTCCTGGTTGCGGTTTTCAAAACGACCACCGGTCCTCATCAGCTGAATGTAATCGACAAAGGCAATATCCAGATGGCCTTCCATCTTCAGGCGGCGGCACTTCGCTTTCATTTCCATTACAGTTAAAGCCGGAGATTCATCGATGTAAATTCTGGCCTGGGAGAGAGTCTCGGCGGCCAGTCTCAGTCTCTCGAATTCTCTTTCACCGATAAAACCTGACCTGGCTTTTTTGATATCCACCTGAGCTTCAGAACAGAGCAAGCGCAGCGCTACCTGTTCCTTGGCCATTTCTATGGAAAAGAAGCCAGCGGAATAATCAGTTCTTAATCCTACATGCTGAGCAATGTTCAGGGCTAAAGCTGTCTTGCCCATCGAGGGCCGGGCCGCCAGGACAATGAATTCAGAGGGATGAAAACCAGCGGTCAAATTATCCAGGTCAATGAAACCTGTAGGTACTCCGGTGACCGCTTCCCGGCGCTCGGCCAATTTTTTTATGGTCTCCAGCATCGAGCCAGTCAAAAGGCCAACAGGAAGAAAGCCTGGCTTGATTTTTTCCTCAGCAATTTCCACAATTGCCTGCTGGGCTTCGCTAATCAGAGTATCAGGGTCAACCTGCTGTTCATAAGAAGTATTGATTATTTTAGCTGAAGACAGGATGAGCCTTCTCAGTAAAGACTTCTCTTTGATGATCTGGACGTAATACTCGATGTTCAGGCTGCGGGGCACCCCGTCCATCAAAGAAGCCAGATAAGCGGCTCCGCCGATTTCATCCAGGCTGCCTGATTTCTGCATTTCTTCGGTCAGAGTCAAAAGGTCAATCGGCTGGCCTTTGTCCATAAGGGAAATCATTTTTTCCAGAATCAGGCGGTGAGCATCTTGGTAAAACTCTTCAGGACTTAATGAAGACAGGACCACATTGAGATAGCTGTTATTGACCAGGATAGCACCAAGAACAGTCCTCTCAGCTTCCTGGCTATGAGGCGGGGTCTTCTTGAGGACGGTTAAATCCACTTCCATAATCTCTCTCTTCTCGCGAGGTCTCAGCCTCTTGATTTATCATCAATAAAGAGACGTAATTTAAGACTGATCCGCACTCAAGTTTTTTCTTGAGTTTTGTCTTCGGTCACAGCTGCAGCTCCGCTGACCTCTTCTTTAACCACCACCACTTTTATCTCAGCCCTGTCCTCCTGAAAGACTTTGATCGGAACAGTAAAGGTTCCCAATCTCTTGATGGGCTCGTCAAGAATAATTTTTTTCTTATCTATCTCCAAGCCAAGTTTAGTCAGTTCGTCGTGAATATCGGCTCCTGAGACTGAGCCAAAAATTACGTCTTTTTCGCTGGATTTACGGACAAAGGTCAGAGTAATTTCGTTTAGCTTTTTGATCAGCTCCTGATAGGACAGTCTTTCTTGTTCGTCTTTTTTCTTTAAGGCCATCTGCTGCATCCTGACCATTTTCAGGTTAGAAGGACTTACTTCCATGGCCAGCTTTCGGGGAATAAGGTAATTCCTGGCATAGCCTGGAGCTATTTCGACGATATCACCTTTCCGCCCGACCTTTTCCACATTATCTAAGAGGATTATTTTCATCTACCTCCTCCTTCTGCTCAGTCTTCAACAAAGGGGAGTAAGGCCATGAGGCGAGCTCTTTTAACGGCTCTGGCCAGCTTTCTCTGATGATAAGCACAGGTCCCGGTCACCCGACGTGGGGCAATCTTGCCGCGATCTGGAATGTATTTGCGCAGAATTTCAACAGCTTTATAATCGATATCCCTGAGATTTCTCTCACAGAAACGACAAACTTTCTTCTTCGGCGGGAAAAACTTACGAGCCGAACTTTTTTCACTTTTTTCTCTTTCTTCTCTGGCGGCCATCTTACTTTACCTCCTCAGGTGAAATTTCCTCTGGCTGAGCCGCAGCTTCTACTTTTTCTACAGCCGCCGGTTCTTCAGCTTTTAGCTTTTTCTTGCCTCTGACTACGTCTTTGGAGTCTTTTTTGATGGTCAGGAAGCGCAGAATGGCATCGGTCTGTTTAAACTTTCTTTCGAGCTCAGCAGGTACGGCTGGTGTGCCTTCGTAGGTGAAGAACACATAATAGCCTTCATGAAACCTTTTAATCTGATAGGCCAGCTTTCTTTTTCCCCAAAGGTCCTGTTTGAGCAATTTACCCTTCTTGCTGGCAACTACTTCAGCCATCTGATTGATCAGACCTGAAGTTTCTTCCTCTGAGAGGTTGGGGGCAAGGATAAAGCCTGTTTCGTATTGATTCATTCTATCCTCCTTATGGATTTATAGCCCCTTCGTTCAAACGAAGAAGCAAGGAGCAAAGTCTTATTTTAATCTAATTTAAGAAAAAATCAAAGTCTTTTCCGGTTAAAAGAATTCATCGCCTGGCTGATCTGACCCTTAATTATCATCTCCACCGCCTGATGGGCTCTATCCAGAGCAATCTTAAACTTTTGTCTTTCGGCAGCAGAAAAATCTGAAAGAACAAAATCAGCAACCCTCTGGTTTTCAGGTTTCGGCCCAATCCCGACCCTGATTCTGGGAAAGACCTGGGTGCCAATTTCCTGGACTATGGACTTCATTCCTTTATGACTGCCAGGGCTGCCCTGGGGACGAACTCGAATTTCACCTAAGTTGATGTCCAGGTCATCATAAATCACTATAAGATTCTCAGGTTTTATTTTGAAGCCAACCAGCATCTCTTTGACTGCCAGGCCGCTCAGGTTCATATAAGTCTGGGGTAAAGCCAGATAAATTTTGACTCCTATTTTTTCGGCTTCGGCCAGTTTTGAGCTGAAACCTTTTTTCTTCAGCTGAACCCCCCAGCTTCTGGATAGGGATTTAACCACCATAAAGCCAGCATTGTGCCGGGTGTAAACATACTCAAAGCCCGGGTTACCCAGACCAACCACCAGCCACACTCATCACCCCTTGGTTTCCTTTTCCTCTTCTGCCTCTTCTTCTTTCTTGCGTTCTTTCTTGATGATCTCAGGCTCTTTCATTTCAGCTGGTTCTATGACTTCTTCAGCCGGCGGAGCCGCTTCTTTCTCCGGGCTGCTGATGACCACCACGGCCGCATGCGGGTCATTGAAGACTTTGACTCCTGCCGGTAGGTCAAGATTCTGGACCTTGATCGACTGGTGGAGATGCAGATTACTGATGTCAACCTTGATGGCTTCCGGAATATCTCTGGGTAAACATTCAATGTCCAGTTCTCTCATCAGGAAGTCAATAATACCACCTTCAGATTTTATCCCGACCGCTTCACCAAGCAGCTCAACCGGAACCGAGACTCTGACCGGTTTATCCATAGAAATCTGAATGAGGTCAACATGAGTCAATTCATCGCTGATCGGATTAATCTGCACTTCTTTGATCATCACCTCTCTCTTTTCAGAATCAAAAGCCACTCCAAAAATAGTGTTTTCACCGGTTCCTGACTTCAGAATATCGATGATCTCCTTCTTTTTGAGTGTAAGGGAAACGTTTCCTACCGACTGGCCATAAAGAATGGCCGGCACAAATCCCTGTCTTCTCAAACGGCCAGCCGCATTCTTACCGACTTCATTTCTTTTTTCGGCTTTAATCACTACAGTCATTTTTTTCCTCCTTAAGTAAAAAGGGAACTTACTGAGCTACCCTCGCTTATTCTTCGAATGGCTTCGCCAAAAAGTTCAGCTACTGACAGCACCTGGAATTTCTGATTATACCGGGCTTTTTCTTTCAGCGGAATGGTGTTAGTGACAAATATTTTTTCCAGTCCTGATCTTTCGATCCGGTCAACCGCTTCTCCGGAAAGTACGGGATGGGTACAGGCAGCAAAAATTCTGCTGGCCCCTTCCCGCTTCAAGGCATCAACCGCCAGGGTCAGGGTACCAGCGGTGTCGACCATATCATCGAAAATAACTACGTCCTGGTCTCTGACATCACCAATCACATGAAGCACCTGGGCCACGTTAGGAGCAGGTCGTCTTTTGTCAATGATGGCCAACTTGGCTTCCAGTCTCTTGGCGAAGACTCTGGCTCGACCAACCCCGCCAGCATCTGGAGAGACAATGGTGAGATTTTCTAAATTCAGCGTCCCGATATGATTGGCCATAACCGGAGCGGCCATCAGGTTATCCACAGGAATGGAAAAGAAGCCCTGAATCTGTGGCGAATGCAGATCCATGGTCAGAACCCGGTTAGCTCCGGCAGTTTCCAGAAGATCAGCCATTAACCTGGCTGATATCGGAACGCGCGGTCTGTCCTTCCAGTCCTGCCGGGCATAGGCAAAATAAGGAATGACCGCTGTTATTCTGCCGGCTGAAGCTCGCTTAAAAGCATCAAGCATGACAAATAGTTCCATCAGATGGAAATTAGCATCATCGCAGCCCGATTGAATGACAAAGACGTCTTCCCCGCGGACGTTCTCGTCGATATAGAAGTGAATCTCGCCATCAGAAAAACGGTCGAGAACACACCGGCCCAGCTCGATTTTAAGATAACTGGCAATTTCTTTCGCCAGTTGCGGATTGGAGGATCCCGAAAATACTTTCATCGCTCAATCCTTTTAAGTTTTTCATCAAAGCTGGGGCGGGAGGACTCGAACCTCCAGATCACGGATCCAAAGTCCGTTGCCTTACCAGTTTGGCGACGCCCCAGTAATGAGCTTTCGCCTGTACAACTCCCGACTCACTGTCTCCACCAGAAAAACCTGATGTTTGTTCTTAAACTTGTCCACAGCTCTTTGAGCTTCTGTCCTTTCAGCAAAAAGGCCATAAACCGCTGACCCGGAACCGCTCATCATAGATAATTCAGCTCCACTGTTTGCTATCTCTTGTTTAATCTCAGCCAGCTGCGGATGTATCTTCAAGGCAACGAGTTCTAAATCATTTTCAAATTGCCTAATTACTGCACTATCTTTAGTTTCTAAAAACTTAATAATTTTACTTGCTTTATCTCTTGAAGTCAAGAATTCAGCCTGCTGGTCTAATTCTCTGTAGATTATGGCGGTAGAAACCGGGAAGTCAGGAATAACCAGAAGAACCCATCGTTCTGGCAGGTCTGGAAGCGGGTCAAGCTGATCTCCTTTTCCGCGGCCAAGACAGAGGCCCCCGAAGAAGAAATATGGGATGTCAGCTCCAAGAGAAGCTGCCAGACTGAGCAATCGGTCAACCGGAAGATCAATCTGCCAGAAACGGTTGAGGAGAAGCAGGGTCAGCGCGGCGTTACTGCTCCCGCCGCCCAGACCTCGACCCGGCGGAATGTTCTTTTTCACTTCAATCTCAATCCCTTTTGACAAACCAGCTACGTTTTTCAAAAGTAAAGCTGCCCGGTAGATGAGGTTAGATTCATCCCAGGGCACATCGGACCGGTCACCGGAGACAATTAGTCGGTTATCAGAACGTAGTTTGAATTTCAGATAATCACCAAGGTTAATAGTCTGAAACAGAGTGATGATTTCATGATAGCCATCTTCTCTCAGGCCCACAACTTCCAGGCCTAGGTTGATTTTGGCCAACGAATTTAAAATTATCTCTTCCATCGCTGCGATATTTCTTCCCAGGATAGTTTTCTGACTCCCGCTGGGAAAAAAGGGACAAATAATTCTTCTTTCCAGGGCCGATTGAATCGCATTTTAAGCAGGCGAATTCTGACCTGGAACTGTTCAGTTTCAAAATAGAGAGTTTTTGGTATCTCCGTCTCAGAAAAAGTCTCCTTTATTTTGAACCTCAACGCTGCTCTCTTCCCACCTGAAACCTGTCCGTTCTGGTTCCGGAAAATCTCCCAGCCATTCTCAGGACTTAAGGCCGACCAGCGGGCAGAAAAAACTCCAATCAACTCAGAAGTGGAAATTTCCCCACCAAGAAAATCAGACGTTATCCAGAGGGTATTTCCCTGCCAGTAAACTTTTTCCTTAGGAATACAGAGAGTGGCCTGAGTACCATTTAGCCAGAGAAGTGATTCTAAGCCGCCGAAAGGATTGAATATTTCCAGGCGAGCTTTTTCAGGTATTTCGAAATAAAAACTGAGGCGCAAACGACCTTCTTTTTCCGGGCTTCTGACATAGAATGAAGCTTCTCCCCCGAAATTATTGATCTCGGCAGGAGGATTTATTCTGGGAGAGGGGTTATTACAGGAGACACTCAGAAATATCAGAAAGAATAAAAGATGAAAAACAAAACAGAATAATTCTTTTCCGGCCCTTTTTCCTCCCTCAAAAACCACCCGTTCTCCTTTGCTCAACAGAGCAATCAATCTAATTTGAACCCGTAATCTTCTGCTTTTTTCTTTTTGTTATCTTCTGATAAAGGAGTCGGCCCCGGCTTTTTCGGTTGACCGCCAAGATCAAATTTATAGTCTTTGGACATAGCTCTAATTTTTCTCTTTCTGGTCACCGGATAGAAAGGAGACCGAATCCTCTTACCAAAACAGGAAAGGTTAGGGTTGATGATCATCAGGATAATGAACAGGCCGAAGATGATCAGAATAGCGTAAATTGTCCAGCTCATTTTTTTCTTCCTAAAAGATATTATAAATTTATCAGTCCGGTTTATCAACGGGACAACATCAAAAACTACTATTCATGAAAGACTAAGGCTTCAAACTTATACAGCGAACCTGGCTTCTTCCAGGCATTTTCTGGTAGCCCGGCTTTGCGACAGATCTCTTGGAGGAAAGTTTTCCGGTCCCAGCCAAACTCAGTAGCCACCTGCGGTAGAAGGAGGCCGCTTCTCCCCGCCTGTTTAATCACCAGGCCGTGTTGGCCTATTTTTATTTCTGAGACTTCTTTGACCGATTCGAGCGGGCTCAGGATAGAAATTTCTATCTCCACTTTCGACAGCTCATTCTTCCGCACGGCTGCAAACCTCGGATCCTGAGTGGCCGCATAAACCGCGGCCTGGATTATCGTCTGATAAAGCGGGAACAAAGGTTCGATAAAACCGATACAGCCTCGAAGCTCTCCATTCTCTTTCAGCGTGACGAAGCCTCCCTTAGGTTCGAGAAATTTTGGGTTGAGCGGATTGTAGGTGAGCAATTCTCCCTTTTCAAGATAATTTTCAATTGCTTTTCGGGCCAGGTTCAGAAGCTCTTTTTTCTCTTCAGAAGTCAAACTGAAGAGCTCCGCTTTTTTCTCTATGTAGACCGCAGCGGAAAGATAACCGACTACCCGGTCCGAAGGCCCACCGGCGGCTGCCGAATCACCATAATTAAGCACTGCTACTCTGGCTGGTCCGAGTTTTTGAGCATATAGCAGCAAGGCCAGAACCGGACCTCCACCGCACATAATGTTTTCAGCCCTTTCGACTTTACGCATTAATTCCTTGGTGTCTATGGCTTTAAGCATTTCAATCGTCCGGCTGTCCATCAGATTGGCTTCGTTTTTTGACAGGAAATGAGACATATCGGTTGAAGCCACTACTATCGCTTTTTTCCCGGGTAAAACTTTGGAAAGAGCCGCCTCCAGGGCCTCGATCGTTCTTTTTGTCTGAAAGCCCATAACCACAGGCACTATCCGGGCCCGGGGTAAACTCTTCTGAATGAACGGCAGCTGAACTTCAATTGAATGTTCTTTCTGATGAGCTTCCGGGATATAACCAAAACCTGAAACCCGGGAAAGCTCTCGCGCTATCCCTTCATCAATTTCAGCTACACCCAAGGGGGTGGCAAAACCGCCCTTTAAATAAATAGAACAGCCTTCAAAGCTATAATAATGCGAAGGGCCAATGATTACTACTGTGGAAACATCCTGGTCTCTAAGCAGGCGATAACCGAAAGCTGCTATCCGACCGGAAAAAACGTGGCCAGCATGCGGAGAAATGATGCCCACCACTTCACCTGAAACTGGCTGAACGGCAGCAGAATCAAGAAAGATGTCCAGCAGACGCGAAAGACGGTCCGGGTCGGCCTCATAGAATTGGCCAGCCCAAACAGCTTTTCTGACTCCCTGGGCTTGAGCTGAAGTTAAAAAAAAGAAAAATAGAATGAGCCGGGCTATCGTTGGCAGCCAGCGCTGTCTTTTCATTGTCGCCTCCATCTATTAAATATTAAGCTTTTATCAAGTTTATGGCAAATTGTTAGAAAAATTTTAAAAATAAAAAAAGTATTACTATAGCTGTTGACTTTTAATAAAATTTATTGAAAAATTTAGGAGAGAAGGTTAAGATGAAAAAGTTGTTAAAGTTCCTGTTAATTGTTCTCAGCATTTTTTCGACTTTTCTGCTTGGCTTCCATTTTGGTAAAGAAAAAGAAAGGGCCAGAATCCCCAAGTTCCAGGATGATTCAGAAAAGGGTATTTAAATAACCTGAATCCTGAATTTAAATAAATTTGGGGGGTGTAGAGTATCTGGAAGCCGGGGCATCAGTCTTGTTTTAATTTTCTTTTTTTCATTCATTACTCATCATCCATTTTTCTGTTATAATATAAAATTAAAATTGGGTTCAAGGAGAAGTAACCATGCCGATCTACGAGTACCGATGTAAGAAATGCCATTACCAGTTTGAAATCTTACAGAGACTCAAAGAAAAAAGGCTGGAAAAATGCCCAAAGTGTGCAGGTCCTTTAACCAGACTGATTTCTTCTCCAGCCATCCAGTTCAAGGGAACTGGCTGGTATATCACTGATTATGCCCATAAAAACTCACCCTCCGGGGGGAACGGCAAAAATGGCCACAAAAACAGCAAGGGAGAGGCGCCGAATTCTTCTGAAAGAAAAGAAGGGAGCCGGTCTGTTGGTAAATGATTTTTTTTGACAGCTAACTGGCTTGAGTTTAGAATTATCCTAATGAAAATTCTAGTTTATCTTCCCCGCCCCCTCGGAGCAGCTATTTTAGCTGTCCCCTTACTCCAATTATTGAAAGAGAACTTTCCAGCCAGTCAGATCTCGATTGTAACCAATCAAAAGTTTGATGAGCTCTTCAGGATCATTCTTCCAGAATACAATCAGATTCCCTTGCCTGAAATTAAAGATATCCCCAAACTAAAAATTGCTTCTTCTAGAATCAAAAAGATGGACTTTGATGTCGGCCTTCTACTAGAAGATTCATTCGCTTCAGCCCTTCTTTTCTATCTGGCTAGAATTCCTGAACGCTGGGGTTATGATCATGAAGGTCGGGGCTTTATGCTGACCAAAAGATTCGCTATCAAGGCCACTGATCCTCAGCTTCATCTAAAGTATTATTATCTCAACATTCTGAATAAACTCGGTCTAAAAGTTGAAGACCGGGGCCTCTTCTTTCATCTTTCCGAAGATTATCTGGCAAAAACCGCCGAGAGACTTAAAGAAGTCGATCTCAGTCTGGAAAAACCAATCATTGCCGTTAAGCCAGGCTCAAGTTTTGGTCTGGCCAGGGTCTGGCCCATAGAAAACCAAGTCCAGCTTATAAATAGATTCTCCACAATTTCGGCTCAGGTGCTTCTTTTAGGTTCCCCGGCCAGTCAGGAAATAAGTCAGAAAATTGCCGGTCAGCTTGACCGGCAGGTTGTCGATCTCACTGGTCGGTTGAATATGCAAGAAATTCCGGGCGTCTTGGCTCATTCCCGGGTATTCCTGGGTAACGATAGTGGTTTAACCCATTTAGCCAATTTTCTTGGCATTCCGGTAATCGGGCTTTATGGACCAACAGACCCGCAAATCTGCGGACCAGTTCGGCAGCCTTCTGTGGTCTTAAAAAAACCGGTTCCCTGTGCTCCCTGCACTTATAAAACCTGTCCATATGACCATCGCTGCTTGAAAAACATAACAGTTGAGGAAGTGTTCCAGGCCATATCCACTTACCTTTGAAAGCTATGGGAGTGCCCGATCGCTGATTTCTGCTTTTGCGACTCGTGACAATGATTCGTTTTGATGACATAGTCGAAAAAATTCAGGGTAAATACTCTGACAAAGACATCCGTCTGCTCCAGAAAGCTTACATTTTTGCCGCTCGCGCCCACAAAGGACAGATCAGACGCTCTGGAGAACCATACTTGAGCCATCCACTTGAAGTTACCAATATCTTGGCTGAAATGAACCTCGACCTGATCACCCTGATTGCCGGATTGCTGCACGACGTTCCTGAAGACACTGAAGTCACTATCGCCGAGATCAGAGAAAATTTCGGCAAAGAAGTAGCTATGTTAGTCGAAGGGGTAACTAAAATCGGCCGGGTGGAAGACGCCACTCCAGAAGAAACCAGGGCTGAAACCATCAGAAAAATCATCCTGGCCATGACTGATGACCTTCGGGTCATTTTCATCAAACTAGTTGACCGCTGGCACAATCTGAAGACTTTGCATTTCCTGAGTGAAGAGAAGCAAAAACAGATCGCGCAGGAAACTCTGGAAATCTATGCGCCCATCGCCAACCGGCTGGGCATGGGCCGAATTCGAGCTGAGCTCGAAGACCTGGCTTTCCGTTATGTCGACCCGGATGAATATTTCAGAATGGTCGCTCGGGTTGAGCCAGAATTAAAAAAAGGCGAGAAAGAGCTGAGGAAGCTGAAAAAAGAAATGGAACAGCTGATGAAGGAAAATGGCATCCCGGCAGAAATTCAATCGCGAATCAAAAGGCTGTACGGCGTTTACTCCAAAATGAAGAAAAAAGGTGTGGACTTTGACCAGGTGTACGATTTTCTGGCTTTAAGAATCATCACTGATTCGATCAAAAACTGCTATGCTGCCCTGGGCAGCATCCATCAGAAATGGCCTCATCTGCCCCAGAGATTCCGCGATTTTATTGCCATGCCCAAGCCCAACCTCTACCAATCTCTTCACACCACCATCATCACCGAAAACAAGCAAACCTTTGAAATCCAGATTCGCACCCGAGAAATGCACGAACTGGCTGAAAACGGCATTGCCGCTCACTGGAAGTATAAAGAAGGTGCTCCGACTGGTCTTGACAGCGAAGACCAGAGACTGCAATGGTTGCGAGAAATAGCGGCACTTTTCAGCGAGCAGAAAAACCCCAAGGAATTTCTCAAAAATCTGAAAATCAACCTGATTCCTGAAGAAATCTATGCCTTTACCCCGAAAGGGAAAGTCATCAACCTGCCGCCAGGGGCCACTGCCCTGGACTTCGCTTTTAAGATTCACACCGAAATCGGTTTAAAAGCCAAGGAAGCCAGGGTAAACGGCGAATTGATGCCGATTAAAACTCCTTTAAAAACTGGAGACATCGTGGAGATAATCATTTCACCCGAAAGAAGCCCCCAGCGGAGCTGGCTCAATTGGGTGGCCACAGCCTCGGCTAGACAGAATATAAAGAAATTTCTCAATCTCAAGACGCGGAGTAAAGCCATTGCTCTGGGAAAAAAGCTCTGGGAAAAAGAAGCCAGGAAATATAAGTTTCCTCCTGAGCTCCGTTCTGAGGAGGCCCTTAAAGAAAAAATATCTCGAGAGTTCAGGCTAAGACTCAACAGCCTGGAAGATTTCTATCTTCTGGCCGGCCTGGGTAAAATGGTTATTAACAAAAAGTTTATGGAAAAACTTGTTTCAGGTCCTTCTCAGGAAGGTGAAGCTCAGCCAGGACTTCTAAAAAAAATGGTTGACCGCATCGCTGGAAGAAGCACTCCCTCTGGACTGGTGATGAAAAATCTTGAAGACCAGATGATTAATCTGGCTCGCTGTTGCTCACCGATTAAAGGAGAGCCGGTGGTCGGTTACTTGACTTCGGGAAAGGGGCTAACTGTCCACGCCCAGCGCTGTTATTTGGTGACCAAAGAAATTCTGGACAGCCAGCGTCTGGTTGATGTTTCCTGGGACCCCAATTATCAGGGAACATTCAAAGCGCGCTTGCTGGCCAGATCTCAGGATTCGCCAGGAGTTCTGGCCCGGGTAGCGGCAGCTGTAGCCGAGCTCAAGGGCAATATTTCCAGAGCAGAAGTTGACACGACCGGCGACGGGAAAGCGACCATTTCCTTAGAAATAATGATAAACGACATCGCTCACCTGGAATCGATCGTTAAAAAGATTTCCCGGCTAAAAGAAATCCATTCGGTAGAAAGAGATTGACCTCAGACAGCCTTCTGAACGCGGCCAGACCTGAGACAGCGGGTGCAAACCCAGATTCTTCTAACGCCGTTCTCAGTTTTTGCTTTTATTTTCTGGAGATTGACACCCCATTTTTTCCGGGAAGCTTTGTTAGAATGGCTGATATTATGACCGAATACCGGTCCTTTATGACAGATATCACAGGCTCTTGGCATTGTCTTTCTCTCTTTCCTAAGAATTCTCAGATACTTATTGAAATATTTGTATAGCATAATTCTGGTTTAAAAGCAACTCTCAGACTTTTTTTCCTTCCAAATAATATGTATGATTATATTCGAGTAGGGGAAAATAGAGAGTTTGAAATCTGAGTCGATGAACGCCAAAAGATTTATCCGAAGGTGGGTAGTCATAATCCTCGTTCTGGCTTCTCTTGCCTGCCAGAAAAGTCAGGTTAAAACCCAGCTTCAGGTCGGAGTCTGGGCTGCTCAGAATGACCTCTGGGAAGAAGCCATTTTCCACTGGAAAAAAGTTTTGGAGATTAAGCCAGACTCAGCTGCTGCCCACAACAATCTTGGGGTGGCTTATGAGAAAAAGGGTTTATGGGAAGAAGCCCTGAAGGAATACGAACAGGCTTTGAAGTTGACTCCAAAAAATACTTATGTTGAATCCAACCTTAAGAAAATCAGAAAAAAAATGAAAGACGCAGCTCAGCCTGAATCAAAAGGAAAACCTTCAGAGAAAGAAAAAAAATGAAGTTCCAGCTCAAATCAATTTACCTTTTTATCATTTTAAGCTGTGGCCTTCTTTGCTTGAGCTCCTGCCTTTCCGAAAGTAGCCTGAAGATTAAAGCCGAATTCCCGCGGTATACAGCTCTGAAACTTAAGGACTTTCCCGCGATTGTCCTGACCAATTTTCTGATTGAGCAGGCTTCACCTGATTTTGACTTAAATAAGGAGATCACCTCTTATTTCCTGGCGGAATTAAAACAAAAATACCGGGGGCAGCTAGCTCAGAAAACTATCATCTGGCCTGAAGAGAAAAAATGGGACGACCGCCAGTTCTGGCTAGGGCTGGTCAGAAATGATGGTGGGGGCCTGGTATTCACCGGCACTGCTTCTTTCAAACAAGAAATCAGGAAAACCCTCGGCACCAGAGATTACCAGGAAGTCGAAGGACCGTTCAGGGCCAGCAAGCCTTTTCTTGAAGAAAGAACCGTTGCTACCCTCTCTCTCAGGATTTTTCTTATAAGGTCAGAGACTGGCGATGTTTTGCTAAAAAAAGAATATAAAGAAACCAGGGCGGCCGAGAATTTTAGAGAGCCGATGGACTTTGCTTTCTTTGAACTCGTTCAGTTAATCAAAACCAAACTTTTTAATTTACTTTTTGCTATTGAACAACCGGAGGAGCGTTATCTTTTGCTTAAGGATTTTAAGCCATGAAGAAGATTTTCTTCAGATTGAGCTTCCTCTCCCTGGTTTTTGAGCTCTTTCTTTTTTGCCTGACACTTTCTCTCTCGTCTCAGTTTGCTTTTACCCCGTTTTACGGAAAAAACAAGGTTCAGTACAGCCATTTCCGCTGGAATTATCTGACCACCGAGCATTTTAAGATCTATTTATATTCCCGGAATGAAGATGCCCTGAAACTTCTAACTTTGACGGCTGAATCTGCTTATCAGAAAATCAGTCAGCTAATGAAACATGAATTAAGGGAACAGGTCCCGCTGATTTATTATGAAAATTATACCGATTTCGAGCAAACCAACCTCTTCCAGGTTTCAGAAGGGGTTCTCGGCGTTTCAGAGCCGGTACTCCACCGAATTGCCATCCATGGTGACCTGCCCCCGGATGAACTTCAGACACTCATTGAACATGAACTATCACACATCTTTCAGTTCGACTTCCTCTGGGGCAAACAGGAAGGTTCGCTCTATGCCTTGCGCCAACCGCCCCTCTGGACAATGGAAGGTCTGTCAGAATTTGTTACCGGGAAATGGTCTTCCTGGTCGAAACTGATTGTCAGAGATGCTGTTTTAAATGACCGGGTTCCAGAGTTTTCTGAAAGCGGAGAACTGGTTTCACGCTATCCTTTACCACGGGAACCGGCCTATGATTTTGGCCATACCCTTTATGAATTCATCCAGGAAAAATTCGGTCCGAATGCCATAAATGAATTCTGGCGGGCGCTCAAAAATTTTCCTCAGGTTTCGCTCTTTGCCAAGTCAGACCCCTGGAAAAAAACATTTGGACTGACTCTTAAAGAATTCTCTCAGGCCTATAGGCGGTACTTAAGAGAAAAACACAAAAAATTCTACTTAAGAGAAAATCCGGCTGATTACAGTCAGCCGCTTGGACCAGAGTTTCCTTCAAATCCTTATTATTTTGCCTTTTCTTCAGCCCTGTCTCCGTCGGGCGAACTGGCCGCTGTCCTGACCTATAATGTCAGAAATTATGACCTGAACATCGTTCTGGTTTCCACAAGAGACGGTCGGGTGGTCAAAAATCTGACCCCCGGCCATAGCACCCGGTATCAGTCGATAAAATTCCAGATAGATCCTTCTTATGGTCAAAATCTCTGCTGGTCGAAGGACGGGAAAACCATCGCTTTTTTTGTCAGAAAAGGACAAAAATATGCCCTGGCCTTGATGGATGCCTATACAGGAACAATTTCCCGCCAGATAAAAATCATGCTTGATGAACCCGCCTCGCCTTCTTTCCATCCACTGGAAGAGGCTTTAATTTTCACCGCTTTCAAGGCAGGGAGAAGAGATATTTTTCGGATCGACCTGAAGACAGGCGAACTCCAGAATCTAACCGATGATAAACTCTATGAAAAATCAGCCGAGTACTCTCCTGACGGAAAAGCCATTGCTTATACCATAAGAGACGGAGAATACGACAGAATCATCCTCTCGCCAGAATCCAGTTTTCAGGAAAAAACCCAACTAACCTTCGGTTCAGAAAACGCCATCTGCCCGCATTTTTCTTCTGACGGCCAGAGAATCTTTTTCTCTGGTGATAATTTTGAGGCTTTCAATCTCTATTCCCTTGACCTGAAGACAGGGGAAAGGCGGCGTTATACTGACGTTCAGACCGGAAATTTTTTCCCATCTCCAGTTCCAGGAAAAGAAAAACTTGTAATTTTCTGTTCCTTTAACAAAGGCAGTTTTCAACTTTTCAAGGCTGAGCTCGAAGGAGTTTTAGAAACCCCGGTGACGCCGTCAAATTTTGAGCCTACTTCCTATTCTTTGGTCAGCCAAGCAGAAAAAGTCCAGCTTGACCAGAGCAAATTTTTCTCCTATCAAGGCCTTGGTAAGCTTTATCTTACTAGCCGGCCACCAATTCAGGCGGTGTTAACTTCAGACGGTTCTTTTTACGGGGCTTCTGCCCTGGCTTTTTCCGACCTGCTGGCTGACCATAATTTTATCTTCCTGTTTTCTCAATTTCGGGAATTTAGATCCTACTATTTTTCTTATCTCAACCAGAAAAGAAGATTTCAGTATATGCTGACCGCTTTTCAATACAGTCTTTTTTATTATCCTTCGCTCTATTATTATGACCCGGCGCTCTATGAAAATCTAACTTATCGAGATGCCCTAGCCGTCAGGAGTCTCAGCGGAATAAGCTTTGATGCTTACTATCCTTTTTCTCTTTATTCTCGAGCTGAATTAAGTCTGGGTTTTAGCCGATATTCAGAAGATTTTCTTGACCCCGGACTTCTGGCTTTTTATTCCCGAGGTTCTTACGGGTATTTTACCAATGGTAATTATCTCTCGGCTTCTCTGACCCTGGTCGGGGAAACGACTTTTTTTAAGGAATTCGGACCACTGGCCGGTCAGACTTTCAGGCTCGGAATCACCCAGGCAATTCCCCTGACCAGAAATTATATAAACAACACCACGGCCACTGCTGACCTCAGAAAATATTTTTATTTAGGGGCCGATTCTCTCCTGGCTTTCCGCTGGGAAGGTTTCCTCAGCCGTGGGAAAACCCCCTTCGTTTTTTAGTGGGGCGGCAATAATCAGGTTCGCTCAGCCTATTTCTACAACATCGTTGGCACTGAAGGTTGGTACTTCAATGCTGAATTACGATTTCCTCTGGTTAACTACACTTCGACCATCATCGGTACTTTTGGGCCTATACGTGGGGTAGTCTTCTTTGATTTAACCAGGGCCAGAATGAAGGGATATCCGCCTCAGTTCTACGAGTACCTGCTCGATGAAAGCGGACCCTACCTGCAGACCTACGATGCTATCGGTTCTGTGGGCTACGGATTTCTGGTGTTTTTCCTCGGTTTGCCGCTTCATTTTGACCTGGCTAAGCCATTATCGGTCGAAAAAATAAGTCGGCCAGCTAACCTCAGGTCAAGGGGAAGTTTCAAATTACGGTTCTGGATTGGTTATGATTTTTAGAGTTAAATTCAGGTCTTTTTGTAATTAATTTTTCAAAAAATATTTCTTGAAATTCACCGTGGAGAGTGATAACATTTTCGACGTTTCCCCCCACCAAAAAACAAACGGGGGGAGTTTTCCACAGTTGTGGAAATTTCTGTGGAAATCTTGCGGGACAACATGAAGACAGAAGACAAAACTAATCAATGGAATAAGATACTCTCTGAAATCAAGAACCGGATTGAGGATAGTGCCTTCGAGACCTGGTTTGAGCCCACTTCTTACATAGGAGAAGAAGGCGATACTCTGTACATCAAGGTTCCCAATTCTTACTTCAAGGACTGGCTCAGTTTCCATTATTCCCGGGTAATCAACGAATGTTCCCGCGAATTATTTAACAAAGTATTCGAGATCAAATATATCTTTGATGAAACACCGGCTTCATTTTTGCGGAATTCTCCTGAAGAAAGAAAGGTTCAGCAGGCTATAATCCAAACTGCCAATCTTAACCCCAATTATACCTTTGAAAATTTTGTGGTCGGCTCCTGCAATCAGTTTGCTCAGGCCGCAGCCATAGCGGTGGCTAAAAATCCAGCCAAATCGTACAATCCTCTCTACGTCTACGGCGGAGCTGGATTGGGTAAAACCCATCTGATGAACGCTATTGGTCATTACATTATGAATAACAATGCTAAACTGAAGGCACTTTACGTAACTACCGAACGCTTTATGAACGACCTGATCAATCACCTTCAGTATGGGAAAATTCTGGAATTCCGCCAGAAATATCGAGCCGTTGATGTTCTCCTCATGGACGATATTCACTACATTTCAGGAAGAGAAAGAACTAAGGAAGAATTTTTCCATACTTTTAACCATCTCTATGACAGTCAGAAACAGATAGTGATCTCTAGTGATTGTCCGCCAAAAGATATTCCCCATCTTGAAGACCGTTTTCGCTCTCGTTTTGAATGGGGCCTGATCGCTGATCTTAAACCACCGGACATAGAGACTAGAATCGCTATTCTTAAGAAAAAAGCTGAATTAGAAGATCTTTTCTTGCCTGAGAGTGTCGCCCTTTATATCGCTGATAAAGTCCATTCGAACATTAGAGAGCTTGAAGGTTATCTGAGAAGAGTTATTGCTTATGCTTCCTTAAAAGGAGATAAAATTGACTTAGACTTGGCCAAGGAAGCGCTGAAGGGACTGCTTGATGCTTCAGCCAGTGTGATCACTGTAGAAAAGATACAAAAGCTTATTTGCAATCGTTTTAAAATTAAACCCTCTGAGTTAAAATCAAAAAACAATTCTCCCCAAGTGTCTTTTCCCCGGCAGGTTGCCATGTATTTAGCTAAGCAATTGACTGATAGCTCTTTACCAGAAATCGGAAAAAAATTCGGTGGCAAACATCATACAACGGTATTACATAGTATCCGAAAGATTGAGAAATTAAGAGAAGAAGACCCTGAATTCAACAAAGAAATTAACAATCTGATCAGCTTCTTACAATGATGTTTATCAATAAGTTAAAAAAGATTTCAACATTTACACCGCTTATTCTTGTATTATTCTTATTGCATTCTCTTAATTAAAGAATATATTATTAAAATAACAATGAGGAAAGGTGGAAAAGATGAAATTTTTAGTCAGTAAGACCAACATTATAAGTGAGTTGGGAATACTTCAGGGTATTGTGGAAAAAAGAACAACTATGCCGATACTCTCGAATGTCTTAATGAAAGCGGAAAAGGATAGGGTAGAGATTATCGGCACTGACCTGGAAGTGGGTTTAAGGACTTATTTTGAAGCCGAAGTTGAAGAAGAAGGTTTAGCTGCAGTTAACGGCAGAAAGTTGTTTGATTTTATAAAGCTGTTACCAGAAGACCAAAAGATTGAATTTATTAAAAAAGACGAGCATCTGGTAGTCAGATGTGGAGAAAGTGAAATCAAAATTGTAACGGCTCCAGAAGATGATTTCCCGCCTATCCAGGAATGTAATTTTGAGAGAAATATTTTCTGGCCGTTGAATGATTTTAAGGAAATGGTTGATTATGTTTTTTATGCCATAACTCAGGAACAGAGATATTATCTAAATGGCGCTCTTCTTTCTTTGAAAAATAATCAATTAGAGTTGGTCAGTACAGATGGACATCGCCTTTCATATACAAGAAGAGAATTTGAAGATTTAAAAGTTGATAAGGAGATAAATCAGATAGTCTCTAAAAAGACCCTGAATGAACTGAGAAAATTCGAAGATGAAAAGACTGAGTTTGATTTTGATGACAACAGCTTATTCTTCAGAGTTAAAAATCGCGTCCTGATTTCTCGGATCATTGAAAGTAAATTCCCTAATTATCAAGCAGTAATTCCCAAGGATAATCCGAATAAACTTTTGATTAACAAAGAAGATTTGACCTCGGCAATCAGGAGGGTCTCAATCCTGTCTGCGGAAAAATCAAAAGGAATAAAGTTTGATATCAAACAGGGAGAATTAAGATTGTTTTCGTCTAATCCCGAAATCGGCGAGGCCAGAGATAAACTGGAAATTGACTATCAGGGTAAAGACCTGGAAATCGGTTTTAATTCACAATATCTGTTGGATTTTCTAAGCACGGTCAGCGGCGAAAAAGTCCGTTTTGAAATCAAGGATGAAAATAGTGCGGTTTTAATGAAACCAGAAGAAGAAGAAAAAGGGGCCTACCTCTACATTCTCATGCCGATGAAAATTTAATCCTCTTCTTTTTAGACGGGCTTGTTAGAAACAAGCTGAGTAATAAATTCAGTAATCTGTCGGCAGGATTGTTTTATGACCGGGGTAATAGGATGGCCAAAATCTAGGGTTTCAGGCTGAATACCCATCAGGTAGATTTTACAGGAAGATGCGGCCGAGAGTTTTTCCAGAAAATTATAGAAGTTCCCTCCGACCTTTTTTTTCCTTTTTTTCACTGGGTCGAGTCTGATGGTGATGATACTTCCAGGTTTTCGGCCAGAGTCGATGGCATCGATAATGATCAAATGAGAAGGCTTAATTCTTTTGATCTTTTTCAAATAGAGGTCAATTATTTCATAAGCCCTTAAAACTTTAATTCTGGATTTCTGAAAGCGATTGAGGGATTTATCCAGCAAGTTAGCTACAAGTAATCCAGCCGCATCGTCGGCTTTAAGAGCATTGCCGGTTCCGAGGACGATCAGTTTGTCCCGCCCTGTTAATTCTTTTTTTAAAATGCTTTGCCACTTCTCTTTCATCAAAGCCGGTTCTTTTTAGGATTTCACCTCTAATTTAAAATTTATACTGAAGACATTCAAGTCAACTCTAATTTATTCTGAATAAATATTAAGATTTAGACGCAGCCTTCGGTCTGACCACTGCTCTGACATATTCCCATTCCATTTTCAGGTTATGGCGGTCGTAGTTAGAGATTTCAAACCGGGTGTCTATCTTCATGGCCTCAGTCGGACAGGAATCAACACATTGAGCGCAGTGGATACAGCGGTCATTATGAATCACCATTTTGAATTTCTTTTCAGCTTCATTTACTGAAGTAATCACTATAGCTTCGGCCGGACAATCTCTTTCGCAAGCCCGACAAACGATGCACAGCTCTGGTCTGAGGTAAGGCGAACCCCGAAAATTCTTTGGGACTTCTAGTTTTTTGAATGGATAATCCACAGTTGCTGGTTTTTTTAACAGATGGCGAAGCAGTTCAGGAATAAATAGACCTAACTTCATGAGATTAACCCCTTAACCAGAATAACAATTAAAAGCTGAAGCACAGCTAAGGGAGCAAGGTATTTCCAGGAAAAGGACACAACCTGGTCCACTCTTATTCTGGAGGTTGTGGCCTTGATGAGAGAGAGGAAGAAAATGACCAATAAAGTCTTGATGATGAAATTTATCAAGCCGATCACCAGTCCGCCAGAAAAACCGCCCAGAAAAACTGCCGCCAGCAAACCGGCGGCCACCACCATTTCCACATCTATCATCAGGCGGAAGAGAGCTAATTTTTTTCCGGAATATTCAGTGAAGGTTCCGCCCACGATCTCGGTTTCGGCATGAGGAATATCAAAAGGTGTTCTTTCCAGCTTAGCCTGGACGCAGATGAGGGCGATGACAAAACTGAGCAGGTTGACCAGGATGAGCAACGGATGCTGCCGGTAGAAAGCAGCGATTTCCGCTAAGCGCCAGGAATTGGCCAGGACGGCCGGGCTTAGCACTGATAGAAAAAGTGGAACCTCATAGCCAAAAAGCATGGTCAGAACGCGAGCTGCTCCAATGGTTGAAAATAAGTTAGTGGAAGACCAGCCAGCTAGGAAGAAGATGAAAGTTGGCAAGCTCAGGAGATAAAGGATGACGATAATATCTCCATTGAAAGAAGTTAGCGAAGGCTTTTCTAGGTCGTAATTCCAGATCGGGAGAAGCAGCATCGCAGTGGAAACAATGGCCAGCCCGAAGGGTGGCAGGGCTGAGAACATGCCCTTATCCGCTCTGTCTGGCACAATATCTTCTTTAGCCATGAGTTTAAAGAAATCAGCAATCGGCTGGAGGAGGCCCCAGCGGCCGGTATGAGTTGGCCCCATTCGATTCTGAAATCTGGCGTAAAGCTTTCGGTCGAACCATTCACAAAAAGTGGAATAAATGAACAAAAAGAAGAGACCGGGACAAACTATCAGATAAATCAGGATTTTCAGAGTGGCCATTCTACTTCCCTCTTTCTTTCTTTATTAGCCGATTTTTTCTGGCTGCTTTGTCTTAATATATTCATTGGAACGACTTTTTCCTGGCCGGTTCTGGCATCAACGATTGCTACTGCCCTTTCAGCACAGGCGATACAGGGGTCAATGGCCGCAAAAATCAGGGGCACGTCAGCGATGAAGCCTTTCTTGAGCATCTTGATGGTGGCGGCATAGTTGCCCAGAGTGGGAGCCCTAACCTTAATTCTTTCTGGTTTTTCTGTTCCGTTGCTTTTAATATAGTAAATAAGTTCTCCCCGCGGGGCTTCATAGCGGCTGATCACCTCATTGGGCTTGGGTCTGCGCGGGGCCCGCACAGCGATCGGACCTGCTGGCAAATTTTTAAGCAAAAATTCAATAATATTATAACTTTCGAGAATCTCTTTAATTCTGACAACTGTACGTCCTAAAACATCGCAGGTATCAGCCGTGCAGACTTCAAAAGGAACCTCGTCATAGACGGCATAGGGATCGTCTTTACGCACATCCATCGGCACCCCGGAGGCTCTGAGGGTAGGTCCAACCGCACACAGAGTGATGGCATCTTCTTTGGAAAGATAACCAACCCCGGCTAACCTGGCTACAAAGCTGGGCTCTTTTGTGCCCAGATTTTTATAAAATTCACTTCTTTTTCTTAAAATCTCCAGAGAGTCGAGAATATGCTTGACCTGAAGCTCATCAAGATCACGACGGACACCGCCTATAGTATTATTGGCGTAATGTACTCTATTACCAGAAATTGTTTCCAGAATATCCATTACAATCTCTCGGTCGCGCCAGACATACATAAAGAAACTATCAAAACCAGCTTCATGGCCAGCTACTCCCAGCCACAGCAGATGGCTATGAATCCTTTCCAATTCAGCAACCAGCGTTCTGATATAAAGGCCGCGTTTGGGGGGCTGAATCTCCATCAGCTTTTCTACTCCCTGAACATAGCAGGTAGTGTGGGAATGAGAACAAATGCCACAGATTCGCTCCTCAAGGTAGATGTTCTGAATCCAGGTTTTGCTCTCAGCCAGTTTCTCTATACCACGGTGGTTATAACCGAGACGCAAATCAGCATCCCGGATGATTTCACCTTCTACCACCACTCTCAGGCCGATGGGTTCTTTCAAAGCTGGATGCTGGGGACCAATGGGAATCTGGAAGTTCATTTTTTACCTCCTGGAATAACCTCCGCTGGTCGTTCGTACTTCCAGTCTTTTCTTAAAGGGTAATTACCTGCAGGCCAGTTATCGGGCAGCAGCAGTGGACGGGGGTCCGGAATATTCTGAACAGTAATACCGAACATTTCCTGAAGCTCACGCTCATAAAGGATGGCCCCGGGAATTAAGGCACAGATACTGGGAAGTAGAGGGTTTTCTCTGGAAATTTCAGTTCTGAGAGTAAAGGAACAAAAATTATTGGCGAAATGATAAAGAATTTCGAAAGACTGTCCCAGGTCCACACCACTGATGGTGGAGAGATGGCTAAAGCCCATCTCTTTCTTCAACCAGTTAACTGCCTCCAGCAGGTTCCCAACGGCTACTTTCATGAAAAGACGACGGGGTGCCGGGTTGGTAATCTCCAGCACCTTGTCTTTTAAACTTTCCTTAGCTTTTTCTATCAAAATCTGGTCGTTCATCTTGACCTCAAAAATCAGAGTTTTCAGAGTTTACTGAGCAATTTTACTACGCCATCGATGACCGCATCGGGTCTGGCCGGACAACCGGGAACATAAACATCTACCGGAATGACCTGGTCTATCCCCCCGATGACATTATAGGCACCCCGGTAAACACAACCTGACATGGCACAGGCGCCGACGGCGATGACAAACTTAGGGTCTGGGGTTTGCTCATAAATTCTAATCAATCTATCTTTCATCTGCCGGGTAGCTGGACCCGTACAGATAATGACATCAGCATGTCGTGGAGTGGCCTCAAGCAAAATGCCGAACCTTTCCACATCAAAGCGGGGCGTTAAAGCAGCCACCACCTCAATATCACAGCCATTACATCCTCCGGTGTTGAGATGGAGAATCCAGGGAGATTTAAGACGAGACCAGCGGGTAAGTTTTGTCAGCATCTTAACTCCTTGAGATCAAAGCCATGATCGACAGGAAAATCATGGCTAAATAGATTATAGCCGCATATACTATTTTTCCCATAGGAATTGTAGCAATTACCAGGGTGGCCACATGCATGATGGTAAAGAAAAGGGCAAAAGTATAAAACAAGCGAAAGCCGAATTGGACTTGGTAACCAGGGATATTTTCACCGCAGGCATAAGTGGTTAGCTTGCCACCCGTCCGGTTAAGCTTTGGAGCCATTTCACCGCCTAGGGCGTAGAGTAAATAAGCAACGGCCAGGAAAAAAAAGAAAGCCACAGGCGGAGAGAGCAAAAATTCTAGTCCTTTCATGGCTTATCCCTTCAGTTTAGAGAGTAAACGGACATCCAGGCTTTTATTCTTTTTATAAATGTTAATGATAATGGCTAAAGCCGTGGCTACCAGGCTGACCTCAACTACGATATAAGTTATAGCCAGGCTCTGCGCCAGGAGAACAGATTTTTTGACCGCTCCTGTAGCCACCAGCGCTAAGCTAACACCCTTGCTGATGATTTCCACCGCGATGAACAGCCTGATCAAATTGTGCATAGTTAAAAGACAATATATACCTATAAAAATTAGAACTGCCGAAAAGAAAAGATAAAAAAACCACAAATTACTCATCTTTCTCGTCTTCCTTTTTTCGGAATAAAGCCAGAACTGCCAGGACTCCGGCCAAGATAACGCCGATCTGGGCTACTAAGTCAAAGGTTCTTTGCTTCCAGAGAACCTCACCGAAGATGCCGGCTTCCGGTTCTGAAGGAAGGGCCGGGACTTTCTGCAGAAGAGATTTCATCACCAGGCCATCGATGATTAAGAACAGAATGAAAAACAAGGGGAAAGCTATCCTGGTGAGATTAGCCTCTTTAATTTCCCTTTCTTTTTTAGTCAGGGCAATCGTCAGAATGAAAAGAACAGTGATCAGTCCAGCCACCACCGAAATCTCAAAAACACCAGCGTAAGGAGCACCAAGGCGGAAGAAAATTATTCCCAGGCAAAGACTGGCCACAGCTAAGGACAGGGCAGCTTTGAGCAGGTCCTTAAAAATGATAGCTAAGCCTGAAAAAATTATTAGACCACAAAGTAACAGCGTTTGTATTACCATCTCATATTCCCCACATTAACACATGTTGGATACCCTGAGCCAGCGCCTCAGCGGCCGGGGATATCCAGGTCTTAAATACTGGTGTGAAGAAAATCCCTACTAATATGCAGATTAGCGCCAGAATAACATTAGCTGCTGACATCCAGAACGGGGCTTCTTTTAGGTGCAGCCATTTTGGGTTTGTTTTGCCGAAAAAAGCTTTTCTCTGAATGAGCAGATAGTACCAGAGTGTCAGAATGCTGGCCAGAATGGCCACGAGGGCATAGCCGAATTGTTTGGCTTGGATTAGAGCAATGATGATGATGAGTTTGCTCCAGAATCCAGCTAAGGGCGGAACTCCGGTAATGGACAGAGCACCAACCAGATTGGTTCCGGCAGTAATGGGAACGAGTTTGCCCAGCCCGCCAAGCTCATCTAAATTGCGGGTTCCAGTTATGTGCTGAATTGAGCCTGAATTCAAGAACAGGAGCCCTTTAGCCACGGCGTGGTTAAATAGATGAAAAAGTCCACCGGCAATTCCCAGTGGCGTTCCCAGGGCCAACCCGAGAACGATGTAACCCACTTGGCTAATGGAAGAATAAGCCAGCATTCTCTTGATATCTTTCTGGCCGAGAGCCAGAAACGCAGCCACGACCAGAGAAATGGTGCCCATAGCCATCAACACCTGAGACAAAACCGGGGTCATCCCGATGACGCTGTAGACGATCCTGAAAAGAGCGTAAATTCCGGAAACTTTAATCAGCAATCCGGACAGCATGGCTGAGATGGGAGCCGGAGCTGAAGGGTGGGCGTCAGGCAACCAGGCATGGAACGGAACCAGGGCCGCTTTCAGACCGAAGCCCATGATGAAGAAAGCGACACAGACCCCCACCACATAACGAGCGTTGAGATCCTGAAGGGCCTGGGCCACTGCCTGGAAGTTCAGGCTTCCGGTCAGGCCAAAGATGATGGTTATGCTCAAAAGGACAAAGGCTGAAGCGACAACTGAGAGCATCAGGTATTTGAACGAAGCTTCCAGCTCATCAGAGCCAAGTCCGAAAGCCACCAGAGCGTAAGAAGCTACTGCGGCCACTTCCATAAATAAATAGATGGAGAAAAGGTCGGGCACTAAGACCAGTCCGTTCATCCCGGCAATCATCACTAGCAGCAGGGCGTAAAAGTTGGCTTTGTATCCGTAGTGTTCAAGATAATCGATGGAGAAAAGGCTGATGCCTAGGCTGACCAAGGAGATGGTGAACAGCATGAACAGGTTGAAACCGTCAAGAGCTATCTGAAGATTGATTTTTTCACCGAACCAGTTGACGTTCTGAACGACAGACCCCTGGTTAAAAACGGGTTTAACCAGGAGGATGGAATTGAACAGCAGAAAAGCCAGAGCGGCGTTAGTCAGAACGTCTGGGATTAATTTTTTGGAAAATTTACCTATAAGAGGCAGAAAAGCAGCTACTAATAATGGTATGACAATGAATAAAAAGACCACCGCTCCTCCTCTATTTTAACAATTGAAGTATTATCCAAACGACGACCACCAGGCCGCCGATAGTCCAGGCTAAATAATTGGCATATTGACCGTTATGAGCTTTTTGCAAGACACCGGTAAAAATACGGCCCACAGCTGTGACCACTTTTTCGTAAAGATAATCGATCGGTCGGTCGATAAACCGGAACAGACCCCTGGAGAGTCCCCGCAGGAACTTAATTCCCTGTTCATAAAGGTCAAAGAACCGCGCTTCGGACAGGTCATATAGCTTTCTCAAACCGGGCAATTGATGAATCGGTTCAGAGGCTAAGTAAGCTTTCTTGCCGCTGCGGTTCCATCCGTAGAAGTGAAGGCCAAGGGCGATGAGCAGGCACAGGATGGAAACGCCGGCTACGGGGTTAAAGAGGCTGAGAGCCTGGGCGGTAAAATCCAGATGTTCTCCAGCTTCTGCCTGGCCGGCGAGAATGGGCTGGATGAAAGTTTGCAAGGGCAGTTGGTTATATACACCAAAAGTGATGCACAGGGCTGCCAGAATCAGAATGGGTAAAACGATAGGAGCTTCGCTTTCTCTGGTTTTCGGGACTTCGGTTGACCTGGGGCCGAAGAACACAGAATGTCCGGCTTTGAGGAACGAAGCAAAAGTAAAAATAGCTCCTACCCAGGCAGCTATGGCAAAGATGGGATAGCCGGTTTCTAAGGCTCCATGGAAAACCATCTCTTTGGAAACAAAACCATTGAGCGGCCAGACTCCAGAAATGGCTAAGGCGCAGACCGCAAAGCTAAAAGCTGTCCAGGGCATTTCCCGGGCTAGGCCGCCGAGTTTTTTGAGTTCAGTGGTTCCAGTGCGGTGCTCGACCGAGCCAGCGCTCAGGAACAACCCGGTCTTGTACATGGCGTGATTGATCATATGGAAAATCCCTCCGGCAATCCCGATAGGGATAGCTGTGCCGATACCGAGAATCATATAACCAACCTGGCTGATGGCGTGGAACGACAGAAGTTTTTTGAAATCTTTCTGGATTAGAGCCATAAAAACAGCCAGGACAATGGTGGCCGCACCGATAATCATCAGAACAATCGATAAGGTGCTGCCGACTTTAAGCTCGAAGAAATCCAAAGTGATCCTGGCCAGAAGATAAATTCCCAGGAGTTTTTCGAACGAAGCCGGCATAAAAGCCATAAAGGTAATAGGAGCGTCAAGAGCAGCATCGGGAATCCAGGTATGGAAGGGCATAGCTCCAGCTTTACCGATGGCCCCGATCATCATCAGAATGAAAGCCGCAGCGGCCAGGCCATGCGGTTCTAGGTGAATCTGATTCATGGTCAGGGTGCCGGTTGAAGCCCAGAGGAGACCTACGCCCAGAATCATGGAAAAGTCACAGAAACCACCGATGAGGAGCGACTTAACGGCTGTCCGATGAGATGTTGGTTTTAGCCCGAGGGTCACCAAAGCATAAGTTGTGATGAGCAGAGCTTCCCAGAAAAAGAGCAGCAGAATAAAGTTATTGGCTAAGACTGCTCCGTTGGAAAAAGCAGCTGCCAAGAAAACATATCCATAATACTCCCTGACCCGCGGATGATCTTTCATTTTGACTGCCGAGTAGAGGCAGATGAGAAAGAGAAAACCTGAAAGGGCTAACAGAATGAAGGCTGAAAAATGATAAAGCCTGAGGTCGAAATTAATTCCCATTCCTAGCCAGTCGGTGGTCAGGGAAAGATTTTTTAGAGAAAACAGAGCAAAGCCAAGATAAAGCACCACTGCTGAGCTCAGGACTGCCAGCACTTCCCGCACCACCTTCACCCGGGATGGGATGAGGAAGAAGACAATTGCCACCGCTGCCGGAAAAACGATTGGCCATAGTAGGGTCATTGCCGTCATTTTAGCCACCAGCTAATGTGAGTTGTTGCCATCTGGACGAGTTTCATGGGGTAGGAAACAAACAGGCCGGCCAGGACAGAAAGCATCGCTAACAATGCCACCACCCCCACCATGGACGGGGTTTTCTCAGGAGCGGACATCTTGAGTTCACCGAGGAAGACCAGGGCAAAAACCCGCATCAGGTAAAACATGGTCAGCACCGCGGTGAACAGAGCTAAGGCTGCTATCCAGACCTGATTGGCCTGCACCGTCCCCATAATCACCAGTAATTTAGAAAAGAAACCGCCCAGCGGCGGAAGACCGATCACCGAAAAAGCGCAGATTAAGAAAGATATGGCAGTAACGGGCATGGTTTTGATCAACCCGCCCATTTCTCTAATATCCCTTTTGTCTGTGGCATGAATCACTATGCCCGCGCAGAGGAACAATCCGGCTTTGGCCAGTCCGTGCATTAAAATATAAAGCAAACCGCCGGAAATGGCCGTGGGATTGGCTATACTCAAACCGAGGAAGATATAACCGATCTGGCTCACTGTGGAATAAGCTAAGATTCTCTTAAAATCATTCTCAACCGTAGCTGCTCCAGCAGCGATCAGGCTGGAGAGCACAGCCATGATGATTATTGCCTGTTGCCAGTCATCGGGAATTTTAAAGGTATAAAGGAAAAGACGGGCATAAGCATAAACCCCGATTTTCACCAGAACCGCGGCATGGAGAAGAGCAGTAACAGTGGTCGGGGCCACACCGGCATCAGGCAGCCAGGTGTGGAGAGGAACCATGGCCGATTTGGAAAACATCCCGAAGAGAATCAGAAGCACCGCAGTTCCTGGTATGGCCACGCCACGCATGGCCACCAAATTGAAAGTTCCAGTCTGCCCGTAAATGATGATGAATCCCAGGAGCATAACCACAGCACCACCGAAAGTCATCAAGAAGGCCTTATCAGCTTTGAGGATGTAATCCTTCTGCCGGTAGAACCCGATGAGCCGCCAGCAGGCAATGGCAATTATTTCCCAGAACAGGTACATGAACACCAGACTGGCTGAGAAAACCAGTCCCATCATTGAGCCGATGAACAGGATGACCATCAAGTAGTACTCATTCTGGTTGTCTTCGTGGTGAATGTAACCGAGCGAGTAGACTATGATCAGGAACCCGATGAACGAAGAAACAATCGACATGAAGATGGACAGCGGATCGATGACCAAGATGAAATCCAATCCCAGTGCCAGACTCTTGCTCCAGACAATCTCTCCACCTTTCATCGCTTGAGGAATAAGAGTCAGGGGCAGTAAAGCGGTTATACCACCAAGAAGCACTGACCAGAACGACCTAAGCTTGGGAGAGATGGCTCCGGCAAGAGGAACCAGCAACGAACCTAAAACCGGAATAAAAATAGTAAGAAGGGTTATAACCTCGACTTTCATGAGAGAGTGAGTATATTAAAATGAAAAAGGAATTGTCAAGAATTTCCCACAAGAAATTCACAAAAAATTCACGGGCCTATCAACATAAAAGCAGTTTTTCAGCAATGAAAATAATAGAAAATTTTATTTTGGTGTTTTTCCTGAAATCTGGTAAAATTCAGCAAAAAGAGAAGAAAGAGGAAGTCAATGCTAATCAATTTAATCGAAGTCAAAACTAAAAAACAATTAAAAACTTTCATCTACCTTCCGGAAAAGCTGCATAAGGGTCGGAAAAACTGGGTGCCGCCCATCTACACGGATGAATGGGCTTATTTTAATCCCAAGAAAAACAAAGCTTTTAGCTATTCAGAGACGATCATGCTTTTAGCTGAAAAGGACGGTCAGATAGTCGGCAGAGTTATGGGTATCATCAACTGTCGTTATAACGAAGTGCGCAAGGAGAAAACTGCCCGCTTCGGTTATTTGGAGAGCATCCAAGACCAGGAAGTGGTTCATGCTTTGCTCAGCCAGGTGGAAGAATGGGCAAAAGAGAAGGGCATGACCAGAATCATCGGTCCTTATGGCTTTTCCGATCAGGACCCAGAAGGCTTTCTGATCAAAGGCTTTGAGAACCGAGCCACCATCGCCACCTATTACAACTTCGAGTGGCTGCCAGAAATGGTGGAGAAAGAAGGCTACACCAAAGACATGGATTATTTTGTTTACAAACTGGAAGTGCCGAAAGAAATCCCGGAGCTTTATCGCCGGGTTTCAGAACGGATACTGAAAAAAGGCAATTTCCAGCTTTTAGAGTTCAAAAGCCGCCAAGAGATTAAACCCTGGGTCCGGCCGATTCTGTCTTTGATGAATGAATGTTTTCTGGAGAGTAATATCTATGGCTATGCTCCTCTCGACGAAAAAGAGATGGATGCCTTAGCCAAAAAGTACCTGCCGATTCTTAATCCCCGACTTGTTAAAGCCGTACTTAAGGAGGGAGAAGTTGTGGCTTTTATTATTGGTATTCCTGATATGACTGAAGGAATTCAGAAAGCTCGCGGTCGTCTTTTTCCTTTTGGAATATTGCCAATCCTCAGAGCCCAGAAAAAAACCAAACAGCTTGACCTGCTGCTCGGAGGCATCAAGAAGGAATATCGGGGGGTGGGACTGGATGCGCTGATGGGCATGGCCATGATTTCTTCTGCTCAGCAAGCTGGATTTGAGATAATAGACACTCATCACGAAATGGAATCCAATGTTCGGGTTCGGGCTGAAATGGAAAGAATGGGTGGCCAGGTCTATAAAATCTATCGGGTTTATCAGAAATCACTGGTTTAATCAGCAATTGACCGGCCTCCTTGCCAGCAGAGCTGAGATCTTAATCAGGCTTATTTGACTTCGGCCCAGTTCTGTCCCCAGCCGAGATGGACCTTCAGAGGAACGCTCAGTGAGCAGACATTTTCCATATTAATTTCAACCAGTTTTTCGATGATTTCTTTCTCGTTTTCCGGTACTTCAAACACCAGCTCGTCGTGAACCTGGAGGATCATTTTTGTCTTAAGATTTCTGGCCTTAATTTCTCGGTAGATGTTAACCATCGCCAGCTTGATGATGTCCGCGGCTGAACCCTGAATGGGTGTGTTCAGGGCAATTCGCCTTCCTGCCTGATAAGTGTTGTTATCTGAGCTTTTAAGCTCTGGGATCTGCCGCTGCCGACCAAAAATGGTTTCAGCCTGGCCTTTTTCCTTAGCTGATTCCGCGGCTTTATCCAGATATTCTTTGACTTTTTGGTGTTCCCGAAAATAACGGTCGATGAATTTCTGGGCTTCTGAGTTTGAAGTCTCCAGTTCTTTAGCTAAGGAGAAAGCTGAAGTGCCGTAGATAATGCTGAAGTTGATGATTTTTGCCCGGCGCCGCATCTCTTCAGGAAAGAGGTCGGCGGCCGGTCCGAACACCCGGCGAGCGATTTCGGTGTGAATGTCTCTGTCGCTGAGAAAAGTCTCGCGCAGGACAGGGTCTTCAGATAGATGAGCCAGAAGCCGCAGTTCTATCTGGGAATAATCTGCCGAGAGCAGAAGATGTCCTTCTTCCGGAATAAAAGCCTGTCTTATCCTTTTTCCCATCTCTCCTCTAGCCGGAATGTTTTGAAGGTTGGGGTCAGAAGAAGACAGACGGCCCGTAGCCGCAATTGTCTGATTGTAAGAAGTATGAACTCTTCCGGTTTCCGGGTTGACCAGCTGGATCAAAGAGTCGGTGTAGGTTGATTTCAGCTTGGCTAACTGCCGGTATTCCAGGACAGCGCCAACTAAAGGATGGAGCGGAGCCAGTTCTTCCAGGATTTCGGTGGCGGTGGACAGGCCTTTGGTTATCCTGGTCTTTTTGGAAGCCGGTAAGTTGAGTTTGTAAAAAAGCACCTGGCTCAACTGCTGGGGAGAATTGATGTTAAATTCCTGACCGCTCATTTCATAGATTTGCTTTTCCAGACGGCTGAGCTCTTTTTGGAGCTCGGCTGAAAGAGAGCGGAGAAGTTCCAGGTCGAGTTTTACCCCATGAAGTTCCATTTCGGCCAGGACTTCTATTAGTGGCAGTTCTATCGCTTCATAAAGGTGGTCGAGCTTTCTTTCTTTAATTTTGGGCCAGAGCACCTGACTCAAGCTGATGGCTAGATGAGCATCCTGACAGGCATATTCAGTGACTTTTTCTACCGGGACCTGGTCAACGGTCAGCTGCTTTTTGCCTTTTCCTACTAGGCTTTCGAACGGAACTTTAGCTTCCTGGAGATAATGGGCTGCCAGTTTGTCCAGCTTGTGTTTGCCCCAGTTAGGCTCAAGCAGATAAGAGAGCACCATGGTGTCATAGTAAATTCCCTGAAGATAGATCCCTTCTCTTTGAAGCACAATGTAGTCGTATTTTATGTTCTGGCCAATTTTTTTGATTTCAGGATTTTCCAGGACAGGTCTAAGCTCAGAGAGAACATAATCAACCGGTAGCTGAGCCGGGGCAAAAGGATAACTGTGTCGCAAAGGAAGGTAAAAGGCTTCTCCTGGTTTGAGACTCAGAGAAAGACCAACGAGCTTAGCTCTGGTGGGATAAAGGCTGGTGGTTTCTGTGTCCAGAGCAAAAATTTCGGATTGTTTCAACCTGGCGACCAGCCGGTCAAATTCTTCCCGGCTCAGAATTAAAAAGAAGTTCTTGGCCAGCACTTCCCTTTTGTTTGATTTATTTAAATACTGAGCCATCAAACTGGTAAACCCCATTTCCCGATAGAGCTGGATCAATGAGTCATAATCTGGCTCTGATAGCTGCAATTCTTCCAGGTCCAGTTTCAGGCTTAAATGGTCTTCGACTTTAACCAGCTTCTGGCAGAGTTCCAGCTGGTCCAGGTTATTTTTAAGGTTTTCTTTAATCCTCGGATTTTTGACTTTATTTAGATTCTGCTTAAGGTTTTCTAAGGAACCGAATTCCAAAATCAAATTTCTGGCGGTTTTTTCTCCGACGCCCGGCACACCAGGGATGTTATCTGAGGCATCTCCCCAGAGAGCTAGGACATCTGCTACCTGTTCTGCTTTTACTCCAAAAAAATCTTCAACTTTTTTGACTTCCTTATTTTTAAGGCTTTTAAGAAAATCCGGATCGATGCGGTCGTCAATGATATAGATTTCCTTAGCTGGGTTATAAATAGACACTAAAGGACCCATTACCTGGAAAAGATCCTTGTCGGAGGTAACGATGACGGCGGGCAGTTTTTGCTCAGAAGCCAGCCGGGCCAGAGTGGCCAAGACGTCATCAGCTTCGTAATTAGCGTCTTCAAAAAGGGGTATCCTCATCGCCTGAATGACTTTTTTGAGCACCGGCACCTGGACGACCAGGTCTTCGGGCATCGGCCGCCGCTGAGCTTTGTATTCTTTATAGGTTTGATGCCTGAGAGTGGGTTTTCCTGGATCGAAGACAATGGCTAAATATTCTGGTTTTTCTTCTTCGACAATTTTTTTCAGTGTATTCAAGAAGCCATAGATGGCGTTGGTGGGAAAACCGGCTGAATTGGATAGTTTCTGGAGGGCATAGTAGGAACGGTAAAGAAGAGAGTTGCCGTCGATCAGAAAAAGTTTTTTTGAGGTCATTCGAGAAACTTGTTGTATTTCCCCTCGACGATTTCGTCAATCACTTCTGCATGCAGGTCTTCCATCAGCTGCTGGATTATTTCTTTGAGATTAGCTTTATTCAGATGGTCGGTGTAGGGCCTTCTTTTAGAGGCAATGACTCTTCCGGAGAGATAAACCAGTGATTCTATGTAATTAAAAGCCAGACCCTTATCCTGAGTCTGGACCATGAATTTTGCCCCTTTATATTCAATACAGGTATTATAGCCTTCCATTTACCATAGTCCCTCGAGATGATTATACTCATCTGAGACAGAGGTGCAAGTCCTGTTTAGGGGATTTTTGCCGGTCCCGGCTAAAGTTGACATCCAGGGTCAAGCTGGTATAATAGTTTGACATAAAAAGGAAAGCCCGATGGTTATTGACGTCAATGAAATCCCCAAAGAGGGATTGCATATCAGTCAGGACTTTGACTTTGTCAGTCTGGACCTGGTAGAAGAAGATGCGGTGTTTTTAGAGCCGACCAAGGCGGTGGTCGAAATCAAAAAAGTCGGGTCAGAGGTGGTGGTTAAAGGCAGAATTGCCACCAGACTGAGCTTCGTTTGCAGTCGTTGCCTTAGACCTTTTGAATATTGTGTGGATTCAGCTTTTGACCTGGTTTATTTGCCAGAAGAATTGAGCGAGATGAAAGAAGAACTTGATGAGAAAGACCTTGACAGGTTTTTTTACTACCAAGAGCAGCTGGACCTCAGAGAGATAGTTCTGGAGCAGCTCAACCTGAGCTTCCCGCTCAGGCCGCTTTGTTCTGAAAACTGTGAAGGCCTCTGCCCGATATGCGGTGAAGTTATTCACAATGGCCGCTGTGCCTGTGAAGTTAAGGAATCAGACCCGAGATTAGAAAAATTAAAATCTTTTTTGAGAGATAAGAGATAAATGCCAAACCCAAAACGCAGACACTCACATTCAAGAAAAGGGAAGAGGAGGGCTCACGACAGCCTTACTCTGCCCTCATTTTCTCTCTGCCCGAACTGCGGGAGCCCTAAGCTCCCCCATCGTGCCTGTCCTGAATGTGGCTACTACAAAGGCCGTCAGGTAATCGAAGGTTCAGAGCAGTAAGCGAGATCAAGCCATGAAAATCGCAGTTGATGCGATGGGCGGCGATTTTGCTCCTCGGGTAGTGGTAGAAGGAGCGGTGGCCGCAGCCGAAGAATACGAGATGGAAATTCTGCTAGTCGGTGCGGAAAGGTCAGTCAAAAGAGAGCTCGAACGCCTGAAATTTCAGGGAGCTAAGATTACTCTGGTTGATGCTCCTGAAACTATTAATATGGGTGAAAGGCTGATGTCCCTTCGCCGGAAAAACAAGTCATCCATTTACGTCGGTGCCCAGCTGGTAAAAAGAGGAGAAGCCAGTGCCTTTGTCTCCATGGGCAACACTGCGGCCGTGACCTATATTTCCAAGAAAGTTCTTGGCAGCCTGGCGGGGATTGAAAAACCCGGGCTGGCTCTTTTAATCCCCACCCTTAAAGGGGTTTCTCTGCTGATCGATGTCGGAGCCAGTGCTAACTGCCAACCGCATCATTTAGTCCAGTTTGCGGTTATGGGGAAGATTTTTATGGAGACTACTATGAACCGCCAGAATCCATCCGTGGCGCTGATGAGCATCGGTGAAGAAAAGACCAAAGGCAACGACCTCACTCTTGAAACTTACGAGAGATTACAGGCTTTACCCCTGAATTTTATCGGCAATGTCGAAGGCAAAGATATCTACTCGGGAGTGGCTGATATTATTGTCAGTGACGGCTTCACTGGCAATGTAGCCCTGAAAGTTTCAGAAGGTGTCGTTGACACCATGCTGGCCATGGCTAAACATGAAATCATGAAAAACCTTTTGGCCAAGGTTGGCTTTTTACTTTTAAAACATCATTTGAAAAAAATTTATAAAAAGATAGACTATTCTGAGTACGGTGGAGCCCATCTGCTCGGGGTGAACGGAGTTTGTATAATTGGCCATGGACGATCAAATTATAAGGCAGTTAAGAATGCCATAAGAGTCGGAAACGAAGTAGCCGGTCAAAGGCTCCAGGAAAGAATCCAGGAGGAGATGGCTAAATTTATCCAGGCTTATAAAGGAGCAACCGCATGATTTTTAACCAGAAAGTCTCTCTGGTGACAGGGGCTTCGCAGGGAATAGGCGAAGCCATTGCCGAGGAGCTGGGCAAAGAAGGAGCCACCATTATTCTGGTTGATATTCAGAAAGAAAAGATGGAACAGGTGGCCAAAAGATTGTCTGACCAGGGAATCAGAGCCTTGCCTTTTCAAGCTGATGTTACCAATTTTAGCCAGGTTAGTACGGTGACTGAAGCCGTGGTCAAAGAACTGGGAAAAATTGACCATCTGATCAACAATGCCGGCATCACCAGAGATTCCCTGCTTCTCCGGATGAAAGAGGAAGATTGGGACCTGGTTTTAGCTGTTAACCTTAAAGGTGCCTTCAATTTTTCCCGGGCGGTTTTAAAACATATGTTCTCAGCCCGCTATGGTCGAATAGTCAACATTTCTTCGGTCGTTGGCCTGATGGGCAACTTTGGCCAGACCAATTATGCGGCTTCCAAAGCCGGGCTCATCGGCTTTTCCAAATCTTTAGCCCGGGAAGTGGCGGCCCGCGGAATTACTGTCAATTGTGTGGCTCCGGGCTACATAGGTACTCCGATGACCGAAAAACTTTCCGCAGAAGTCAAAAAGGCTTTCTTAGATATAATCCCGATGAAACGTTTCGGTTTGCCCGTAGAAGTTGCCCGGGCAGTTAAGTTCCTTTGCTCAGACGATGCCGCCTACATCACCGGTCAGGTGATTAACGTCAACGGCGGAATATATATGTAAAAAAGAAAAAAATAAAAGGAGGTAATTATGGACAGAGAAGAACTTTTGAAGAGAGTCAAAGCCATTGTTGCTGACAAGCTGAACATCAGTGAAGACCAGATTGCCGAGAACGCCTCTTTCACTCAGGACCTGGGCGCCGATTCTCTGGACACAGTAGAACTGGTTATGGCTCTGGAAGATGAATTTGGCCTGAACATTCCCGATGATGAAGCCGAAAAACTAAGCACCGTGGGCAAAGCCATCGATTACATCATCGAGCATTATAAGGGGAAATAATTTTATTTCCCCTTTTTACTCCCTTTTAATTTATAAGATTATCCATGGGTGCGTCCTGTAATCAAAAAAGAAGAGTGGTCATCACGGGAATCGGTCTGGTCACTCCACTTGGCATCGGCAGAGAAACTAACTGGAAGGCTCTGATTAAGGGCGAGTCGGGCATCAGCCTGATTACTCGCTTTGACACCTCCCGTTTTGCTACCAGGATTGCCGGTGAAATCAAAAACTTTGACCCGCAGCAATTTATTGACAGAAAAGAAGCTCGTAAAATGGACCTGTTTATCCAGTATGCTATTGCCGCAGCTCAGTTGGCTATTGACGATTCCGGTATTGATCCGCTTCAGCTTGAAGGAGAACGGACAGGGGTTTATGTCGGCTCAGGCATCGGGGGCATAGGCTCGATCGAGGAAACCTACAAAACTCTGCTGGAAAAAGGGCCTGAAAGGGTTTCTCCATTTTTCATCATCCAGACAATAATTAACGAGGCGCCTGCCCATATTTCTATCCGCTATAGAGCCAAAGGTCCGAATATGTCCAACGCCACTGCCTGCAGCACCGGCGCTCATGCCATCGGAGAAGCTACTCGGATGATTCAGCTCGGCCTGGTCGACCGGATGATTGCCGGCGGCGCCGAAGCCCCCATAACTCCGCTGAGTTTAGCCGGTTTCAGTAATATGAAAGCTATTTCTGAGAGAAATAGCCAGCCGCAGAAGGCTTCCCGGCCGTTCGATGCTCAAAGAGACGGGTTTGTGATGAGCGAAGGAGCTGGCATTGTGCTTCTGGAAGAACTCAGCGCCGCTCTTGCTCGAGGGGCCAGGATCTATGCAGAACTTGTCGGCTATGGCTTGAACGGTGATGCTTACCATGTAACCACTCCCTGCCCGGATGGTGAGGGTGCTGCCCGGGTGATGAAAATGGCCTTGGATGATGCCGGGATTTCTGCTTCAGATATTCAGTATATTAACGCCCACGGAACTTCCACCCCATACAATGATAAGACTGAAACCCTGGCGATGAAAGCAATATTTGGAGAAGATGCTTATAAGTTCGGGGTTAGTTCCACCAAATCCATGACCGGACATATGCTGGGAGCGGCCGGCGGAGCTGAAACTGCCATTACCGCCTTAGCTATATATAATCAAATCATGCCTCCGACTATCAATTACGAATTCCCTGACCTGGACTGCGACCTTGATTATGTCCCCAACGAGGCACGGCCGGCAGAGATTGTCTATGCTATGACCAATTCCTTTGGCTTTGGTGGGACTAATGCCTGTCTGGTGCTGAAAAAATTTGAGAAATAGCCCACGCCGTGGCTTTTCTCGCTATCCTCCCAGGCTGGAAGCTGCAAGAGATTTACAGGCAAATTCAGATTAAAGAATTACTGCAGAAATCTGGGCTCGAGAAATAAAGAGCTCTTTCTTTACTGTTATTACTGTGGCTCGTTTTCGCCTATGACCTGAAGAAGCAACCTGTTTCTTTCTGAGCGGTGCTCGCCGATGCTGCTGACTCGGATGGCGGGCTCATCCACCACCGGGCATTTATTTTCGCAGATGCCACAGCCGAGACAAACATCTACCTTGATGAAAGGCGCCAGGGGCGTTTCGATTTTTCCTTCAGGTGTTTTGGTTTCGATTCTCACCAGCTGAATGGCTTTGGGAGAAACCGGGCAATGCTCTTCGCAGACTATACAGGATTTACCCAGAGTGTAGGGTAGGCAGCGATTCTTGTCGATCCAGGCCGTACCGATTTTCACCTGAGTCTTTTGTTCAATAGTTAGTTCTCTGATCGCCCCGGTTGGACAGACCTGAGTGCAGAGTGAACAGTAATACTCACAGTAGCCAATTCGCGGGATCAGCAACGGTGTCCAGAGGCCTTCAGGCCCAGCCTCAGTCAGAGCAGGTTGCAGACCATTAGTTGGGCAGACTTTCAGGCATTCTCCGCATTTAACACATTTGGCTAAAAATTCCTCTTCAGGCAGAGCTCCGGGAGGTCTGATCAGAGCCGGGTAAGAACGCTGGCGGTGAGAGGTGATTTTAAAAATCGGAACCACAAAAAGCGTGGTTAAAGATGCCAGCAATACTTTCCGCCGGCTGAGGTCAATTCCTTTGATTTTTTCTGCCTGCCATCTCCAAGGAAAGCTGATAGCTGCAGTCGGACAGATAGCCGCGCAGGTTTCACAGTAAACGCATTCCGAGCTTCTCCAGTTATCAGCCGGATAGGGCTTAGCGTTGGTCTCGCACTGAATCGAGCAGAGGTTGCAGTTAAGGCATTTATTCGGATCGATTTTAAGCTTAAAAAGATTAAAGCGCGAAAAAAATCCGAGCAAAGCACCGGCCGGACAAAGATAGCGGCACCAGAATCTTTCTTTCCAGGTATTGAGCAGCAGAGCTCCCCCAAATAAAAGCCCTATGAGCAGGGCATTCTGGAAAACACTGTTTAGGGCCAAGTTTTCCAGGGTCTGGCCCAGACTCTGACCGATGGATTTCAACCCGACAGAATAAGCCAGGCTGCTTGACTGGAAGAAAATCTGATTTAATAGAGGTGAGACATAAATGGCGAAAGAGCGGTAAAGAAAAGACAGCGGGTCAAGATAGCCGGCTAAATTAACAGTAAAAACAGCAGCCACCAGGAGAATTATCAGGATTAAATATTTAGGGGCTAAAGTCAACCGGTCATCTTTTTTAGGTTTGAGCCACCCGGTCTTTTTGAAGAGGAAAGAGAAAAATTGATGCAGGGCTCCTAAAGGGCAGACCCAGCCACAGATAAAGCGGCCGAAAAGCAGCGTGGCCAGCAGGGTTATTCCGGAGAGCCACAGCGCAGCGAAAACAATCCTGGAGGCGATGATGGTGGTCAGAGCTAGAAGCGGGTCAAAATGAAAATATCCTTCGACTGTAGTTTTGAGATAGTCTTCACCGGCGTAGTGAGTTTTAAGAAAAAGGATAAAGAAAAGACCGAAAAAAATAATTTGAGAAAGAATCCGCAGCCTTTGAAACCAGCGGTATTTTTTAGATTTTTCTCTTTTCAATTTTGACTTTCTCCAGTTCAAATTTTCCCAGGCCTCTTTCCTGAGCCAGTTTCAGGAAAAGAAGTTCCTGGGGTTTATAGTCAAAGAAAGTCGCGCCGTAAGCATCAACCGCGACCGGATCAGTTCCGGCTACCACGGTTTTCATCAGTTTGGTATCGGAAATTCTTCCTCCCTGCGGTCCATTGCGGAAAAGAATCCGGTAGCCATCGAGGACGGTGATAGAAGGCTTGAAGAAAGCAGCTAAATCGACTATGGCCTGGTCAATTTTCTGATGCAGCTGATTGCGACTTCCACCGATCGCCCCCAGCCAGTTTTTCATTCCAAGAGTAACTCTGGACAGGCTGTGGACTTTAGCCGCCGGAACATTGATTATTTTATCGACTTCAAGAAAATCCTGGAAGACTTCCCATTCTTTCAGCCATTCGCCTTTCAGGGAAACTTTTTTCAGACGCTGTTCTTCAGCAAAAAGCACTTTAGCTCCAGCCTGTCTGGCAGCGGCCTGAATCCCTGAGCGAATATAACAGCGCTTAGGCTGGTTAATCGTATGGTCCATGACAATGACTTCTTTGGCTCCAGCTTCATAAGCCATTTCCACCAGAGCTTTGACCACTTCCGGGTTAGTGCAGGCCGCCATCTCTGGAGTTCTGTCCCAGCCAATATTAGGTTTGATCAGCACTTTGTCTCCGTGGCCAATGAAACGCTTTATTCCGCCGAGAGCCTTCAGGGCTTCTCTGGCAATGTCTCCAGGTGATTCTCCTTCGATGACTGAAAGTTCAGGCAGGCTTGTTTGAGAGAAAAGTTCAGGAGCCAATTTAACCGCCAGCCCGCTCAGCAATAGACTTTTGATAAAGTCTCGTCTTTCCATTTTTCTATCCTTTTCCTAAGGATTTTACATACTCCATAATACCACGAAAAAGCCCGGTGGCCACGGCTTCTCTATAGATTTCTGTCTTCAGGGCTTCTTCTTCTCTCTGGTTGGAAAGATGAGAGACTTCAACCAGAACCGCCGGCATCTCGCTGCCGATTAGTACCCAGAAAGGACCACCTTTGACTCCCAGGTCATCGCGAGGACCGAAATTCTTTTTCAGATGAGTCAGCAAATTCTGATGAATCTTTTCAGCCAGGTCCTTTGATTCTTCATATTTTGAATTTTTAATGATTTTTTCCACGATTAATTTCATCTCGCGGATGTTTTTGCTGGAAGAAGCATTTTCTTTGGCCGCCAGCTCATTGACTGCCGGGTCGGGGCTGAAATTGAGGTAGAAAGTCTCAACTCCTGTCCGGTTTTTTCTGGGGCTGGCGTTAAGATGGATGGAAATGAAAAGGTCGGCTCTTTTCTGGTTGGCAATGGCAGTCCTTTTTTCCAGCGGGATGGTTAGATCGCTGTCTCTGGTCAGGAAAACTTCAAATTGTCCCGGAGTTTCCAGGATTTTTTTTAACCTTCTGGCAATATCTAAGGCCACGTCCTTTTCTTTAAGACCGCTGCTGCTCAGGCAACCCGGGTCAGATCCGCCATGTCCGGGGTCAAGAACAATTCTTTTAACCCCCAGACCAAGCTGACGGACAAGAGAATAACCAGAGCTTGATGGGCTGGGCGGTTGAGGAGACTGTTCTTTAGAGGGGGTGGCTGTTTGACCTGAAGGTTTGGCGGTAGTAGTTGAAGCCGAGGCTGGTTCTTTATTCTCCTTCGCCGAAGCTTGGGGATAGACATCTATAACCAGCCGGTTTGGATTTTTCAGATAAAAAATATTTTCTCGCTCCTTAGAATCCGGATAAAGCTCCAGGGTCAGCCTGACAGTTGATAGATTTTTCTGGGCAATCCGTAAAGCTTTTATGCAGGGAGATTTCATCTCCACCGTTTTCCCTTGTAGAGCCGGGTTGAGTTTTGCCTGAAAGATGTCGAGGTAGAAACGTTCAGGGTTTTTGAGCTCGGCCGAATAGAATTCGCGGACCTTATCTATTTCCAGAACGATTCTGATAAAATCTGGATGTTGATGGTAACGCAAACTGGTGATTTCAGCCCGGGGATCTGGTTGTTCGCCGGCGGCAGAAAAAAGTGTTACGAAAATTAATATCAGTAACACTGAAAAGCCTGATTTTTTTTGCATCAACCGAGCTTTTATCTTTCTCTAATGATAAATACCAGCAAACCAGGCTGAAAGCAACAGAAAAGAAAAAATCAGGCTCCGTATTTTTTGAGCTTCAAAGCGTGGGCCAGCATCAGGGGCATGGCATAAAGAGAGGGGAAACGGCCCAGGGCGCCCTTAGCGCATTCTCTTTCGGTGAACCGGCTGACTTCATCGGTAGCGGCGTTGGACGAAACCAGAACAAACGGGTTGGGGTGCCAGGAATGAGATTTAAGCACTGATGGTGTCGAATGATCAGAAGTTATGACCAGAACCTCGGGCTTTAGGGCCCAGAGTCGCGGGATGAACCGGTCGATTTCTTCGATGGCTTTAACCTTGTCTTCATAGCGACCGTCTTCACCGGCCGAGTCAGTTTTTTTGAAGTGGAGATAAAAGAAATTGTATTCAGAATAATATTTTTGCAAAACCTCAAAAATCTCTTCGGTCGAAGGCCCGACTTCCAGCACTTCCATTCCCAGCAATCTGGTCAAACCCTTGTACATTGGATAGTTGGCAATGGAAGCAGGTTTGATCTTATAAAGTTCGGACATCGGTGGGAGGTTTGACGGGAATTTGGAGAAGCCACGAAGAAGAGCATAATTAGCTTTTGGTTCATTCTGCAGAACCTGTCTGAGTTCTTCGAGGAACCTGTTTATGATTTTGGCGGTGAATTCAGCTTCCGGGATCAGAGCTTTGGCTGGCACCGCCGGCTGGCCTTCTTTCTGCGGGTCAGCATCGGTCAAGGCGTCAGAGAGTCCGGAGCCTGAAATTTTCAGGACGAACCGGTGCTCCTTACCGGGATAAAGAGAGACTTTTATGCCCTCAATCTCCTGGATTTTCTGATTAAGAAAAGTGCAGAGCCTGACATTTTCTTCAGTAGAAATCCGGCCGGCTCTTCTGTCGACCACCAGCCCGTCTTTGAAAGTGGCAAAATTTCCTCTGGCCACGACATCATCTCGACCGACTTCAACTCCCGTTCCCATGGCTTCCAGAATTCCGCGTCCGAGCTGATATTTGAGCGGGTCGTAGCCGAAGAGTGCCAGATGAGCTGGCCCTGAGCCCGGTGTGATTCCCATAAACACCGGGTCTGTCACTCCGCAAATACCCCGATGAGCTGTTTCATCCAGGTTAGGCTTGTAAGCAGCTGCTAGTTCGGTGAGACCGTTGACCGGAAGTCCTCCCAGGCCGTCCATCACCAGAAGGACGATTTTTGAATCCGTAGGTTGTGTTAATTCCCGAGCAATTTTTTCCCAGTCCATAGCTGGATTATAGCCTCAACGAGCTTTAGAATCAACAGCATCTGATATACAATACACATAAATAACTGTCTTAGAAATTTCGGACTTGCTGTTTTTTGATATAAAATAGGAGCGTAACTTTATATCCGTTAAGTCGTTAAATATAAATGGATTTTTCTGATAAGGAAGATAAAAAAGGCGGCCTCATCTAAAATAACGAGGTCCAGAAAAGCGAGACCTGCATGGAAGAGAACCAGATCGTTAAAGTGGCTCAACAAGGGGACAAAGAAGCTTTCTCGATGTTAGTAAAAGCCTACCAGAACAAGGTTTTCAGTCTGGCTGTAAATATTGTCCGTAACCGGGAGACGGCAGATGATTTGGCTCAGGAAATTTTCTTGAAAGCCTACCTGTCGCTCCCGAGTTTCAGGTTTCAATCGGAGTTTGGTACCTGGCTTTATCAGATTGCCATCAACCACATTCGGGACTATCTGAGAAAACACAAAAAAGAGAAGGATAACCTCAGGCTCGATGATATTGCTGAGCCGGGAGCCGAAGAAAAAGAAGCGTCGTTGAAGCTGGCGGAGAACCAGGAGGAAAAGCGACGGAAAGCATTGCTGAGACAGATATTGGAAGAAATGCCGGAGAAGTATCGTCTAATATTATCTCTGAGGGATATAGAGGGATTAACTTATGAAGAGATGGGAAAGATATTGAAACTCTCGCCGGGAACGGTAGATTCCCGGCTGCACAGGGCGAGAAGGCTTTTGAGAAAAAAATTGGCTCTCTTTTTGAGCCAGGAAGGAGGATGAAGATGAAATGCCGAAAAGCTGAAAAATTAATTTCAAGGCTAATTGATGGCCGGCTCGATCCTGGGTCATCGGCCGGGCTTGAGGCTCATCTTGAAGTCTGCCCTTCCTGTGCTCGTCTGCTGGCTGATTATCGCCAGATACAGAGCCTGATGGCGGAGATCAGAACAGAGGCGAAACCCCTGCCCTATTTCGTCGAGAGACTGGAAGCTAAACTTTCAACAGGACCCCGTTCTTCTTTCTGGGCGATGGTTGAAAGATGGTATGCAGCCGCGGTGCCTGTTTTTCTGGTTATAGCCATGGTGTTTGTAGGAACTCTCTTTCTGGTTCAGCCATCAGAAAAACAGCTCAATCAATCAGAAATGCTGCTTTTCCAAACACAGAGTCCACTAAAAGAAACTCAGGCAATTTTTGAAGAAGATAAGCCCGAGAACCGTCAGATTAAGCTGCTATTTGCTGGCCTGGAAAACCGGGAAATTATCAGGAGTGATAAACAATGAAAGACAAATATAAACTCTGGGTAGCTCTTTCTTTGCTTATTGTTTTTGGCTTGGGTGTGACTGTTGGGATTTTCAGTGAAAAAACATATTTTAACAGGAAAAAGCCGAGACCTCAGCAACGACAGGAACCATTCCCGACGCTGGGGGTTATTTCTAAAGAACTCCAGCTGACTCCCGAGCAGGAAGCTCAGATCAGAGAAATTTTCAAACGGAGCGAAGAACGGTTCGAGGCTTTTCGAAAAGAAGTTCACCTCAGGGTAAAAGGACTGAGCGATCAGTTGAAGACAGAAATGGACAGTGTCCTGACTCCCAAGCAGCAGAAAAAAATGCAGGAAATGATGGACAATTATCTCCGCCAGCGGAGAAAAGACTCTTCTGAGCGGCGGAATGATCGACCTCGAAGTCAAACTCCACCTAATAAAGGAGAAGGAAGATGAAGAAGAAAACGTTATTCATTATCATGGCTATCGTGGTTATTGTTGGTTTAGTTGTTGGTTTTACTCTTATTAAGAAGAGCTCCAATAACAAGCCTAAATACCGGACTGAAAAGGTCGCCCGTGGCGATATCGAAGCTGTGGTTACGGCCACAGGAACTCTGAATCCCGTGGTTCTGGTAGAAGTCGGCAGCCAGGTTTCCGGGAAAATCGAGAAAGTTTATGTGGATTTTAATTCAAAGGTGAAGGAAGGAGATATCTTGGCTGAATTAGATCAGTCTCAGCTGAAAGCTAAGATCGACCAAAACCAAGCTAATTATCTGAATGCTGAAGCTTCACTCGAAAGGGCTCGAGTGACTCTGGAAATTGCCAAGAAAAATTATGAAAGAGCGTTGAGCCTTTTTGAGAAAAACCTGATTTCTTATCAAGACAAAGATCAGGCTGAAGCCAATTATCTTCAAGCCAAGGCAGACCTGCAATCAGCCGAGGCCAGAGCCCAGCAGGCTAAATCTCAATTAGATGCCAGTAAAGTCGATTTGACTTATGCCATTATCCGCTCACCCATCGACGGGGTGGTGGTCTCACGGAATATCAACGTCGGACAGACAGTAGCCGCCAGCTTTCAGGCACCCAAACTTTTCGAAATAGCCAATGACCTGGCTAAGATGGAAGTTGAGTGCTTAGTGGATGAGGCTGATGTGGGCAAGGTCAAAGAAGGTCAGAAGGTAAAATTTACAGTTGAAGCCTATCAAAACGAAACTTTCTGGGGTGTGGTCAGGCAGGTCCGGTATTCACCTCAGACTCAGCAAAATGTCGTTTCTTATTCAGCCATACTTGACGTTGATAACTCCAGTTTGAAACTTCTGCCAGGGATGACAGCTACCTGCTCGATTATTGTTGGCGAAGCCAAGAATGTCCTGCGTGTTCCCAACTCGGCTCTTCGTTTTACCCCGGACTTAAAACCAGAAGAACTCCAGAAGATAATGAAAGCTGCTTTTGAAGAAATGGCTGCCAGAAGACAGGGCCAAGGTACCCCCTCAGGTCAGGCTTCTCCGGCCGGTCAGACTCAGAGAGGTCAGAGAACCTTCGATCTTGCTCAGATGGGCCAGGTGGGAGCGATGACTGGTTCTGGGCAGCAAGGAACCAGAAAAGGACCTTCCAGGGTCTGGACCATGGATGAAAAAGGTGCTCTCAAAGTAGTCTTTGTCAGAACTGGAGTTACCGATAATGCTTACACTGAAATCGTCAACGGTAATCTGAAAGAGGGCGATGAAGTCCTGGTCGGGCTAATGACGGCTTCTTCATCCAGTTCTTCCAGCAGGCAACAGACTCCACCGCCAGGAGGCGGTCTTTTTATGATCAGAAGGTAATTCTGGCAGGTGAGAAGATGAGCGATAAAATTATTCAGTTAGAAAATATAGTCAAAATATATCAGATCGGAGAAACTCAGGTCCAGGCTCTCATGGGCATCACTTATAGCGTGGAGTATTCCGAGTTTCTGGCCATAATGGGACCTTCGGGTTCTGGGAAATCGACCTTGATGAGTATTCTGGGATTACTCGACCGGCCAACTTCAGGTCGTTATTTTCTCGAAGGTCTAGATGTGACCAAATTGACTAAAGACCAGATGGCCATGATTCGCAACAGAAAAATTGGTTTTGTCTTCCAGAATTTTAATCTCTTAGCCAGGACTACAGCCTTGGAAAATGTGGAACTGCCGATGCTTTATGCCAATGTCAGCAGCAAAGAAGCCCGGGAAAAAGCTCTGCAAGCTCTGGCTGCTGTTGGGTTGAAAGGCCGGGAACATCATCAGACGAATCAGCTTTCTGGTGGCGAAATGCAGCGGGTGGCCATAGCCAGAGCTTTAGTAAATGACCCCACATTGATATTAGCGGACGAACCTACCGGTAACCTCGACTCTAAAAATGGTGCTGAAATAATGGATATTTTTTGCCGGCTCAATGAGGAAAGAAAAATCACCCTGATCATGGTCACCCATGACCCGGTGATTGCTTCCTATGCTAAGCGCCGGCTTTATCTAAAAGATGGTCAGATCATCAGAGAAGAAGTCAGTCAGGGTTCCGGCGATCGGGCTGTGGTTTCGGGAGGATAAAAATGAAACTGCTTAGAATATTACAGGTTTCTTTGCGGGCGCTGACCCGGAATAAAATGAGGTCCTTCCTGACCATCCTGGGAATTATTATTGGCGTGGCTGCGGTCATCGCCATGGTCAGTATTGGTGAAGGAGCCAAAAAAGGTATTCAGGACAGGTTTGCTTCTATGGGGACGAACCTGCTGTTTGTCTCTCCCGGAAGCCGCAATGTCCGAGGAGTTTCCACTGGCTTTGGCGGGTATAACACTTTGAAGCCGGAAGATGCCATAGCCATAGAACAGGATTGCGAGGCTGTCCAGGCAACTTCTCCTTCAATTTCTACCAGGGCTCAAGTAGTCTATGCTAACAAGAACTGGAACACCCAGGTTCAGGGCTCTGGAGAAAAATTCCCTGAAATAAGAAACTGGAAGGTGGTCGATGGGAGCTACTTTGATGAAACTCACGTCGCCGCCGCCGCCAAAGTCTGTGTTCTTGGCAGCCAGGTTAAGCAGAACCTTTTTGAGGATGAAGACCCTATCGGCCAGGTCATCAGAATTAAAAAGATTCCCTTCAGAGTTATTGGAGTGCTGGAATCGAAAGGAGAGAGTGGGGGTTTTTTTAATCGTGATGATATGATTGCCGTGCCTTATACTACAGTAATGAAAAGGCTTAACCGCGTTGATTACATATCTTCTATTGATGTCTCAGCCATTTCCGCTGACAGAACGGCCGAGGCTCAAAAACAGATTGAAGAATTGATGCGGATAAGACACCGGATTGCCCCGGGGGCTGATGATGATTTTCAGGTAAGAAATATGGCCGATATAGCTGAAAGTGCAGCTGAATCCACCAAAATAATGACCATTCTGCTGGGCTCGATCGCTTCGATTTCATTGATCGTCGGCGGCATCGGCATTATGAACATTATGCTGGTTTCGGTCACCGAACGAATCAGAGAAATCGGTATTCGTTTAGCTGTGGGTGCCCGGGAAAGAGATATTCTGCTTCAGTTTCTGATTGAAGCTGTGGTTCTCAGTGTTGGCGGTGGCCTTATCGGTATTGTCGTGGGGATAGGAGCTTCCAGGTTGATGAAGTATATTTCGGTATTTAAGCAAATTACTACAGTTATAACACCTGGCTCGATTTTGTTAGCCTTTTTCTTTGCTGCTTCTGTCGGCATATTCTTTGGCTACTACCCGGCCAGAAAAGCTTCACGGCTCGACCCGATAGAAGCCCTGCGCTATGAATAATGAGGCATCATAAAAACTTTCTGATGAAATCACAAGGATGTTTCCATAGAAAACTGGAGGTTCAAATGAAGAAAACAATAAAGGTTTTAAGCTTACTGCTGATATCGATATTTCTGGGCTCTCTGACCCTTCAGGCTCAGGAACGAAAAGTCCTGAAACTGAATCTGGAAGAATGTATCATCAGGACACTGAAGAACAATCTTGGTGTGTCAATTCAAGAGTTGAATCCGGAGATTTCCGCAGCCAGCTTGGCTAAATCCAAAGAAAAATATTATCCGACCCTGTCCTTTGGTTATACCCAGAGAAAGAATAATACTCCTTCTTTTTCCGGGCTGGAATCTATAGAAAGCACTCTGACCAAATATAACGATCTCAATGGTCAGCTTTCCCAGGCAATTCCTTTTGGCGGCAACTTGAACGTCAGTCTGGATACATACAAAAATTTTACCAACCAGAATTTTCAGACGGTCAATCCCCGTTACTATAGCACACTGAGGTTCGATTTCTCCCAGCCTCTTTTACAGGGATTTGGCTACAAGATGAGCCAGAAGGAAATCATCGTTGCCCGGAACAACTTAGAGATGTCTCAGGCTCAGATGGAGAAATCTCTTATGGATACAATTTATTCGGCTGAGCAGGCTTACTGGAATTTAGTGTATGCTATTGAAGATCTTCAAGTAAAACAGCAATCTCTTAAGTTAGCGGAAGAACTTCTGGAGAAGAACAAAAGGTCGGTAGAAATTGGTACCTTAGCTCCGATCGAAATAGTGAGTGCCCAGTCTGAAGTAGCCACGAGAGAAGCGGATATCATTCAGGCTGAAACCGCGGTGAAAAATGCTGAAGACCAGCTGAAAGCTCTGATGAACATGAGCCAGGAAGAAGAAAAGCAATATACAGCTATAATTCCAGTTGACACCCCGAAATTTGAGCAGAAAGAGATGTCTTTAGAAGAGGCTCTGGACATTGCTCTGGCCAATCGCCCTGATCTGAGAAGTCTGCAGATAAACCTGAAAACTCAGGGGTTCAATCTGTCTGTGGCTAAAAATCAGCTTCTTCCGGCTTTAAATTTGACTGCTTCCTACTGGAGTCCTGGCCTTTCTGGTGACCGGCTTATTTATTTAAACAACGATCCCCTTACCAGAGTGGTTGTCGGGATCATTCCTGGTCCCAGGAGCGAGTCGATAAAAGACGCTCTTAACTTTAAATATAACAACTGGTCAGTTGGTCTAACCCTAAGTCTTCCCATAAGCAATATGGTCTCAAAAGCCAGCTATACCCAGGCCAAGCTGAACCTGGAGCAGGCTCAATTGAGCTTAAAACAACAGGAACAGCAGGCTTTGCTGGAAGTCAAGACTGCTTTAAGAAATTTACAGGCCAATCTCAAAAGAGTCCAGGCTTATAAAGTAGCTCGGGAACTGCAGGAGCAGAAGCTGGCCGCTGAAGAAGAAAAATTAAAAGTCGGGCAGAGCACCAATTACACTGTCCTGATGTACCAGAGAGACCTGGCCAATGCCCGATCAGCTGAACTCAAAGCCATCATAGATTACAACGTGTCTCTGGCTAACCTGGAAAAAGTCCTGGGCTTAAGTCTTAAGAATAGAAATATGAAACTGGTTGATTTTCCGGGAAGCAATTAATCCCTTAGCCGAATTTGAAAATCTGGTTGAGCCAGATTTCTAAGAGGTGGAAGCAGTCATCAAAACCGGCCGCAAGCGGCGCGACTCACCAAGAATGATGGCTTCATCCAGTCGAACGCCTTCATTAACCAGCTGTTGAAAATAACTGATGAGAACAACCCCATTTAAGACTGCTATACCCAGAAGAGCAATAAAACCAACTGAAGCTGGAACTGAAAGATAAAGCCCTGAAATCCATAGAGAAAAAACGCCACCAATCAGAGCGAATGGCAAGTTCAACAGAACCAGCAGAGCCAGCTTCCCGACTGATCTGGGCCGGTCCTTCTATCTGCTGGACAGTGGCCAGCTGACCGAGTGGAATTCTGTAGCCAGATGGAGCGTCAATCAGGATTTCTTTGATGTTCTCGGTTGAGTTGCGTTTGTCTTCAGGATACTTAATCACTACATCATAGGATCGCTCTCCCTCAAACATTCTGGTAATGGATTTTCCTCCAATAGCTGTTTCTACCAGGCTGAGAATATCAGCGGTTTTAAGACCATAACGTTGAATTTTTTCTCGATTAACGTCAATCATCAGGTAAGGTTGCCCGGATATTCTTTCGACCACAATATCCGTGGCTCCTCGAAGGCTGCCAACGATTGCCGCAATTTCTTCGGCTTTGGCTTTTAGAATCCTTAGGTCCTCACCGAAAAGCTTTATTATCAGCTCGGCCCTGGTGCCAGCCACCAACTCATCTATCCGGCAGGCAATTGGCTGGCTGAAGGAATAAGAAATTCCAGGAACATCAGCCATTGCCCGGCGCATTTTTTCGGTGAGTTCTTCCCGGTTTCGGGCTGACTTCCATTCAGAGCGGGGTTTTAATGAGCCAACAAACCCGGTCTTTTCCACGCCCCGGGCTTCAAGAGCAATCCCCGTCTGTCCGGTGCGAGATACTACTGTCTCCAGTTCCGGGAACTGCTTCAGTCGTTTCTCCACTTCCCTGGTTATGGACATAGCCTGCTGCAGAGAGATGCCGGGAAGCATCTGAATATCCATATCAAAAGCGCCTTCATCCATGATGGGAATGAATTCCCTACCCAGACGCGGAATAAGCAGATTGGTTATAATCAGCAAAATTACCATCATCGCTGCCACCAGTAGACGATATTTAAGGACCCAGCGGAGCGAAGGAACATAAATTTTATTCATAGCTTCGATTAACCGGCTTTCTTTTTCCGGCCTGGCTTTGAGAATGAGATAGGAAAGCCCGGGTATAATCACCAGGGAGATGACTAAGGAGCAAAGGATAGCGATCGATAGCGTCAGAGCCAGCGGTGAAAACATCTTGCCTTCTATTCCCTGAAGGCTCAGCAGTGGCAGAAAAGTGAGAGCGATGATCACTTCCCCGAAAATGCTCGGTTTACGGACTTCAATAATAGCTTTAAAAAAAGTGGACAGGTCTTTTTTCCCGGTCTCAACCAGATGACGCTGGATGTTCTCCACCTGGATGATAGCCGCGTCAATGATCATGCCAATAGAAATGGCCAGACCCCCGAGAGTCATCAGATTAGCGGTCAACCCGACCTGTTTCATGACGATAAAAGTAAGGAGAGCCGCTAAGGGTAAAGCCAGGACGACCACGATGGAACTGCGGAAGCTGTGGAGAAAGAAGAAAAGAATCAAAATAACCAGAATGGCTCCAATGAGCAGAGCCTCCTCGATGGTCTGGATACTGTTCTGGACAATATCGGTCCTTTTATAAAATGGAATTATTTTCAATCCAGCTGGAAGCAGGCCGCTGGAGTTGATTTCTTTAACTTTTTTCTCCACCCTCCTGGTAACTTCCCGGCTGTTTTCCTCTTTGAGCATGAGGACAATTCCGCCGACAACTTCCTTTTCTCCGTTTTTGATGGCCCCGCCCTGACGAACGGCTTGACCTACTTCCACCCGAGCTACCTCTCGCAAAGTTATAGGAATCCCCTTCTCGGCTCTAACCACGGTGTTCTCAATATCTTCTAGCTTGGTAAACAGGCCGGTTCCCCTGACGATAGACTGCTGATCACCTTTTTCTATTATGTTCCCGCCCACATTGAGATTATTGTTTCGGACAGCTTCAATAATGTCCTGAAGGGTCAGGTTGAATTTTAAAAGTTGATCAGGGTTTAGCCGGATCAAATATTGTTTGAGGTAGCCACCGAACGAGTTGACATCGCTCACTCCAGGAATACTCTTAAAAATCGGGGTGATTACCCAGTCCTGGATGGTTCTTAACTCAGTAAGATAAGTGTATGGGGTCAATACATCAGTGACACTTTTGCCCAGGATTTTTTGGCAATCAATTGCTCTCTTCGTTGATGTCTGTGGCCCAGTGCCTAAGTTGGTCATAAGACGAAAACTGAAAATTCTCTTAGTGGGAAGGAGATTAATGTTCAGCACCACTCGAAGGATTCTAAGGTGTCACTAATGTATTTGACCCAGCACAAACGTGATCGGGGGACTTCTTAAAAAATTCCAGATCAGTCTGAGTTCTAATTTTTTTATTTGCAATTTGAAAAGTTGAGTGTTAATATAAAAAAAATAACTAATTATTATCCAGGTCTTAGCGAGGCCCTCAATGCAAAGAAGACTCATCCGTCCCAATCTTTCTGAAGTTAAAGAAAAGATGACCAGGGAAGCCAGGAAAAAACTCCCCCCGCCTTCAGATACCCATGCCGAGAATTATTATTTTCTTAAACAGATGAACAAAAGAACTCTGATGGCTGTGGCTTTAGCTGATGGTGAACAGGTCGAAGGTTATATTGAGTGGTATGATCGCAACTGTTTCAAGCTCAACCGGGAAGGTGCTCCCAATTTGCTCATCTATAAACGCCAGGTTAAGTATCTATATAAATTAAGCGATCAGAACGGGAAGCAAAAAATCACCGAAAAGACAGAAGAAGCAGAGAAAAAAGAGAAAATACAGAATTCAGGAAGCAAAAAAAATAAATGAGCTTGCCGAAAATCGGCCTGACCCTCGGTGACCCCGGCGGTATAGGCCCTGAAATAATCCTCCGTCTTCTGGGAAATCCTGAAAATCTGCCGCCGGCTGAAATTATTATTTTCGGGCAGAGGAAGATTCTGCAAGCCTGGGCCGAAAAGCTGGGTCCTCCAATACAGTGGCTTGAGGAAAGCTATCAAGGCCGAAAAATTATCATTGAAGAGAGCGGGAATCCTTTAAGAGATTTGACTTTCGGCTCCCCTTCTGCTGAAAATGGTCAGGTTTCTTTTGCTTTTTTTAGGGTTGCTGTTGACTCGGCCCGAAAAGGAGAAATTCAGGCTCTGGTGACTGCTCCTGTGTCGAAAACTTCCTGGCAACTGGCTGGAATAAAATTTAGGGGGCATACAGAATTTCTGGAGAGTCTTTTTCCCGAAGCCATCATGAGTTTCTGGTCAGAGCGGTTAAGGCTGGCTCTTTTCACTCACCATCTGCCATTGATAGAAGCCGTTTCCCGGATTAAAAAGGAGGCTCTGCTGACTTTTTTTATTTCTCTTGAAAAAAATCTTAATTACTGGAATTTCGGAGTAAAAGAGCTGATGGTCTGCGGCTTGAATCCTCATGCCGGAGAAAGTGGATCTATCGGTCAGGAAGAACAGCAGATAATCATTCCGGCAGTGACGGAAGCCAGAGATAGAGGTCTCAATATCAATGGTCCCTTCCCTTCAGATACAGTTTTCGTGCAGGCTGTTGACCACCCGGAAAAAATGATTGTTTGCCTTTATCATGACCAGGGTTTAATTCCTTTTAAGCTTCTTTCTTTTGACTCGGGCGTCAACCTGACTCTTGGGCTGCCCTTCATCCGGACTTCACCTGACCATGGAACAGCTTTTGATATTGCCGGAAAAGGGAAAGCCAATCTACAAAGTCTTAAAGAAGCTCTTTGGTTAGCCTGGAAAGTTTGCCAGGCGAGCAACAGAGCCTGATCAACGCAGTCTTTTTTTCATCTCAGCCCGAATTTCTCTTTCGATATCCCTTTTTTTCAAGGCCTCTCGTTTTTCGTAGGTCTTTTTTCCCCGGGCTAAAGCCAGTTCGACTTTTACCAGACCGCGATCGTTGAAATAGACTTTAGTCGGGACTATAGTCAAACCTTTTTCTTGAACTTTGCCTGCCAGCCTTTTGAGTTCTCTTTTATGAAGAAGAAATTTTCGCGGCCGCAATGGTTCATGATTAAAAACATTAGCTGCATGGTAAGGGCTGATGTTACAGTCGATCAGGTAAAGTTCGCCTTGATTAAAGTCAGCGTAGCTTTCCTTCAAACTGAGGCGACCTTCTCTGATGGATTTAACTTCACTGCCAGTTAGAGCGATACCGACTTCAAATGTTTCCACGATTTCATAGTCGTGGTAGGCGTTCTTGTTGGTGGCGATGACTTTCATCAGCTTTCCTCTAAATTCTCGGGCCTGTGAATTTTGACTCTTATCAGGCTTAGATACCTTTTGTTCATCTTTTCCACAATAAAGTACAGGTTCTTTATTTTGACCGAAGCCCTTTCTGCAGGCAAGTGTCCGTAATGATAAAGAAAGAGGCCGGCTAAGGTGCTGTAGTCTTTTTGCTCTGGAATCCCAAGGTTCAGGATTTCATTTATTTCTTTGATTGAAGCCGAGCCTTTGATGATGAATTCGTTATCGGTGATTTTCTGATACCAGTCTTCGGTTTTCCGGTCATATTCATCCCGGATGTCACCGACAATCTCCTCCAGGATATCCTCCAGAGAAACGATTCCTTCAAAGCTGCCGAATTCGTCTACCACAAAGGCTAAGTGTACTGCTTTTTCTTGCATCTGCACCAAGACTTTCTCTATGCTGGCTAACTCCGGGACAAACAAAGGTTTTCTCAATAAAGCCTTCAGATTGAATTCTTGATCCGATCGAAGGAATGGCAGGATGTCCTTGGCGTGGAATAAACCTTCAATGTTATCGATGGTTTCCCGGTAAACCGGATAGCGGGAAAAACCGTATTCCTGAACAGCCTGGGTGACCTGATTAAGGGAAGAATTAATTTCTAAAGCCCGAACGCGGATCCTGGGAATCATTATTTCTTTTACCGGACGGCTGCTCAGGTCAAGCACACCAGCCAGCATCTTCTTTCGCAGTTTGGAAAGGCCTTTGGCTCCGGAACTGATGACCACTTTGATTTCTTCTTCGGTCAGATGGTGGGCAAAGATACTTCCAGACCTTTCTTCAGACGGGAGAAAGAGACTCGGAAGAAGGGAAAACAATTTGGTTAAAGGATAGAGTACCAGCAGAAAAAACCTGATGGGGTAAATGTAAAAAGAAGAAACTTTAATCGGGCGATGAGCAGCAATGATTTTTGGATTGATCTCTCCAAAAACCAGAATCAGCAGGGTGGTTGCCAGGGTGGCCAGAAGGATTGCCTGGTTCGGGTCTTGATAGAGCCTGACAAAAATTGAAGTGGCTATGGAAGCGGCAGCCACGTTAACCAGGGTGTTGCCGATAAGGATGGTGGCCAGCAAGTCATTCAGCCGGGCCAAGGTTTTTCGAATGAGACGGGCTCTTTTTGACCCTTTCTTCTCTAAATATTCGAGCGTATATGGGTTAACTGAAAGAAAGGCAGTTTCTGCTGAAGAGAAAAAAGCGCTTAAAAAAAGGAAAAACAGAAAAAAACCCACCTGTGTTAGCATCTGAAATAGATTAAAATTCTGACCCGACTTTTAGATCTTTCAGGCAGCTGGATAGACTCTGATTAAGCTTGGCACTAATTTTCTCTGGCGAACTACAGGATGAAGCAGCCAGCTCACTGATGATCAGGTCCCTGGCTTTTTCCAGCATTTTCTTTTCGCGGAAGGAAAGCGGCTTGGTCTGGCTGAGGAAATAAAGAGTTTTATAAACCACGGCGATATCTTCCAGCTGGCCGGATTTCATTAGGTCAAAATTTTCTTTATAGCGATTTTTCCAGTCTAAGCTGGTATCAACAGGACACTTTCTAAGAAAATGAAAAAACTTGTTAACGCTTTTCTGGGAGATCGGCCGCCGCAGGCCTATTTCAGCGGCTGAACTGCTAGGAATGACCACAAGGGTATTATTGCCGACCAATCGGATGTGCAAGCTCCTGAAGGATAGACCGTTATAGGATTCTTCTTGAATGTTTTCTATAATCCCTATTCCCTGAGCAGGATAGATAACCTTATCACCAATCTTGAGAGAATCCATTAGATTAAAATTATAGTTTATCTGGGGCTTATAGTCAAACCAGAGCCCGGGGGTGACTCCCCCGCTCGCTTTATTAGAAAGGTTTCGGGCATTCGAAAATCTATTGAGCAAAAACAGATTCCCTAGACTTTTAGGGGTAGACCTTTGGTCTCCTTTGGCCATCTCTCCCTTAAGACGGTTCTTTTTGCCCTCCTACTCTTAAGCCTGATGGCCTTGCCTCCCGTTGAAAACTACTATCCAGTTTAACCATCGTTCTAACCTGAAGAAAAAATTAGATAAGCCTTTTCGGGTAGATTTTCTTGTGAGGCAATGAATCATTTTCGTATAGATTTTAAATGAGGCAATTCGGGCACTTGACAGAACTGCTTGTCTTCGTTTAAGATACAAGCTTAAATCTACTGAAGAGCGTGGAAAATGAAGAGAACGTTTCAGCCGAATAACCGACGAAGAAAAAAAACCCATGGCTTCCTGGTCAGAATGAGCACCAAGGGTGGCCAGAAGGTTGTCAAGAACAGAAGGGCAAAGGGACGTAAAAGACTTGCCGTCTGATGGATGAACGCCTGAGAGCGGTTGAAAGAATAAGAAAAAAGAAAGATTTTATTGAATTATACAGGAAGGGTAACCGATTTAAGGGAAGGTACTTTTACTTGGCCTTTCAACCAAATCAGCTGGGATATTCTCGAATAGGTGTGGTGGTCAGTAAGAAAACCGGGAAAGCAGCTATCAGGAATAAAATAAAAAGATGGTTTAGAGAATTGTTCAGAAAAAATAAAAACTCGCTGCCTAAGCCTTATGACCTGGTGTTTATTGCCCGGAAAGAAATTGTCTGGCTTACCTGGAAAGAAATGGTTGAAGAATACAGGTCGGTTATTAGCAGACTGGCCCTTTAGATAAGTTAGATAAAAAAGATGGAGTAATTGATGAAATATATTACCCTCGGGCTGATCAGACTTTATCAGCTTTTGATCTCGCCGATACTTGGCCATAACTGTCGTTATTATCCCAGCTGTTCGCAATACACATATGAAGCCATAAAAAAGTATGGGTTGATAAGGGGTGGCTGGCTCGGCGGGAAAAGAATATTAAGATGCCATCCCTTCCGTGAGGGGGGTATTGATCCGGTTCCTTAAGAGGAGATTATGGAAAGACGTCTAATTCTGGCTATTTTCCTTTCTTTTGTGGTGCTTTTTCTCTATCAGCTTGTCTTCATCAAACCTCAGAAAATAACGCCCAAATCACCAGAACGGTTAGCCACGGTTCAGCAGACTGAACCAAAAGAAAAAAAACCTGAACAGGCTGAGCAGAAAGTTCAAACTGCAGAAAACCAGACCACTTTTCAGGGAGAAATTATCGTTGCCCAGCAGGAAGAAGCCTTGACGATTGATACTCCCCTTTATACGGCGGTCTGGAGCAATCGAGGTGGTGTTCTCAAAAGCTGGAAGTTAAAACATCATCTTAAAAGACTGCCGACCAAAAAAGAACCGGAAAAAGAACCATTAGACCTCGTGCCTGAAACTGCTCAGAAAACCGGACTTTTCCCCTTCTCGCTCCAACTCGACGAACCGGAGCTGACCGAGAAACTTAACAACGCTCTTTACAGAGTTAAGGCAGGTAAGCTGACTGTAAATGAGGGCGAGAAAAGCTCTCTGATATTTGAGTATTCCGATGGGAATACCGTAAAAAGCAGCAAAGAATTTGTATTTAACGGTAAGGATTATAGTTTTGAAATAAAAAGCAGAGTTGAAGTATTGGGGAAAGAAGTTGAGTCGCTATATCTCTGGGGCCCTGGTATCAGCACCCTGACGCCTGAAGAGCTGAAGCAGAAATTCAGTGCCAGCCGCGGGGCAGCCTTTCTTTCAGGTAATAAGGTCTTGAGACTTCAGGAGAAAAAAATCGGTCTGGAGAGCGAAGCCATTCGCTATGCTAGTCCTGGCTGGGCGTCCTATGAAGAAAACTATTTTGCTGCCGTTTTTTTGCTTGATTCTGCCAGGAGTCAAGCCTTCGCCTTTAGAAAAGACCTGAGCGAAGAACAGGCGGATGGCAAAACTGTGGTCTTTCCCTATTTTTATCTTGCTTTCAGCCGTCCGACCGAAGCTTATATCGGACCAAAGGAATATGACCGCTTGGTAGCCTATGGCCATCAGACCAAAAAAATCATAAATTTCGGCTTTTTCGGTGGAATTGCCGAAATCATACTGGCGGCGACAAAATATTTTCATAAATTTTTGCCGAACTGGGGCCTAGCCATCATCATCATGACCTTGATCATAAAAATCCTTTTCTTCCCCTTAACCTATAGTTCGACTAAATCCATGGCTAAAATGCAGGAGATCCAGCCCAAAATTAAAGCTTTGCAGGCAAAATATAAGAAAGCTAAGCAGGACATCGGACAGAGACAGAAGATGAATGAAGAGCTGATGCGTCTTTATAAAGAGCACGGCATAAACCCGGCCAGTGGCTGTTTGCCGCTGTTAATTCAGCTTCCGGTTTTTTGGGGATTTTTCAGAATGCTGGTAGTGGCTGTCGAATTCAGACACAGTCCTTTTGTCTTCTGGATAACGGACCTTTCGGTCAGGGATCCGTATTATGTCACCCCGATCCTGATGGGAGTCACTCAGTATATTTCTCAGAAAATGACTCCTTCAACCGCTGACCAGACTCAGCAGAAGATGATGCTCTTGATGCCGTTTATTTTCACCATCTTCTTTATGAATTTTCAATCCGGGTTAGTCCTTTATTGGTTAACCAATAATGTTCTTCAAATAGGTCAGCAAGCCATTATGAACCGGATAATGGCTCGCGAGAGGGAAACCGATGGAAAAAGAAGAAAAAAATAATCAGTCGAACCATTCGCAAGTTATTGAAAAACAAGAATTTAAAGGCCGAAGTTTTGAAGATGCCTTGAGCCTGGCCGAGCATGTGCTGAAAATTCCCAGGGACAAATTCAATTACGAAATTGTCACAGAAAAGACTAAACTTTTTGGATTAAAAAACAAAGAAATAGTTATCAGAGCCTGGGCAAAGAACGACGAAGAAGAAAATGCTGTAGCTAATTTTTTAAAGAAGCTGATGAAAGTTTTTCCGCTGGATTTAACTTATCAGATCAAAAAAAGGGACCAGCTGGTTTATGTGGTTTTTGACGGTGAGGACAAAAGGTTGCTGCTGAAGAACGATGGAGCTGTGCTTCTGGCCATCCAGCACCTTCTGAACAAAATATCCACGACCAAAGTGCAAGCTGATTGTGAGTTTTTCCGGCGGCGGAAAGAGAAAAGGCTTAAAGAGTACGCAATCCAGATTGCTCAGAAAGTTAAAGAGACTGGACAGGAAGAAATCCTTGATTTTATGAACCCTTACGAGAGGCGCATCATCCACATTGCGGTTAACCAGATACCTGGGTTGACCACAGAAAGTCTCGGCGAAGGCTTTTTGAAGAAAATCCGGATTTTCCGGGTTGAAAATGAAAGCCAGAAAGCCCGCTTGAACCAGGAATAGTTGTAGCTCTTTTCTTTCAAGCCTGTTTACTATCTTTGACTCTGCGATTAAAATTAAAATATGAACTACAACCTGGAAGATACAATTATCGCCATTTCTACACCTTCTGGACAGGGCGGAATCGGTATAGTCAGGCTCAGTGGTTCTCAAGCTCTATCAATAGCCAGAAAGATATTTCAGCTGCGCGATACCAATCCTGAAGACCATCCACGGACTATGTGCTTTGGATACCTCTTAGATTTTGAAAAACAGGAAGCCTTAGATGCTGGATTTTTGTGCTATTTTCCCGCACCTAATTCTTACACAAGAGAAAATGTGGCGGAAATAAACCTGCATGGCTCACCTATTCTTCTGGCTGAGGCTGTCAGATTGGGAACTAAAGCTGGAGCCAGGCTGGCCCATCCGGGTGAGTTTACTCTCAGAGCCTACCTTAACGGCCGGGTTGATATCATTCAGGCAGAAGCTATAAATGACCTGATTCGGGCGGTTTCTCTTGATCAGGCGAAGATCTCATTTCGGCAGCTCGAAGGCAGTCTTTCGAAGAAAATTGCCAGAATAAGAGACCAGTTGGTCGAGCTCCTGGCCTTGGTTGAGACCAGAATAGAATTTCCGGATGAAGACATGAGCCTGGGCGATGAAGAAATAAGGCCATGTCTGGAAAGTCTGATTGATAATCTTGAAAGATTAATAAAAAGCTATGACCGGGGCCGAGCTTTATTGGAAGGCCTGACCATCGCTCTTTTAGGCAAGACCAATGTTGGTAAGTCAACTCTTTTTAACACTCTGCTCGAAGAAGAGAGAGCCATTGTCACTCCTTATCCTGGTACCACCCGCGATTTTATCCGGGAAAATATTCTGGTTGATGGTGTGCTGATGAGACTGGTGGACATGGCTGGTTTTGGCCAGGCCCAGCATCCGGTGGAAGAAGAAGGAATTACCAGAGGTCAGAAGCTGGCTGACCGGGCAGACGGCCTTCTGATCATTCTGGATTCTTCCAGGGAAGAAACACAAGAAGATTTTTACCTTCTCGAAAAATTCAAGCATAAGAAAAGGCTTATAATCTTCAACAAATGCGATCTGGAACAGAAAATTAACAAAGAAAAAATCCTTAACGGGAATTCAGGTGTTCCTTATCTCGAAATCTCGGCGCTTAAAGGGATTAACATTGATGAATTGAAATCTATGATGCTCAGGAATTTTTCTCCTGCGGCTGAAAAACAGGAAGAAGTCATTCTTCATGAAAAGCAGAAGTTCCTGGTGGAGAATATGAATTGCCACCTTAAAAAAGCTCTTAGTCTTCTTGACGCCGACTACTCGGAAGAGCTGATGGCAGAAGAAATCAGAGAAGTTATTCCTGACATAGGCCAATTAACTGGAGAGATCAAAACTCAGGAAGTTCTGGAAGAAATCTTTAACCGGTTCTGCGTAGGCAAATGAGCCAGAAAGTTTTTGACGAAGAATTTGACGTAGTGGTGGTCGGAGCTGGTCATGCTGGCTGTGAAGCAGCAGTCGCTGCGGCCAGGATGGGAGCTTCAACCTGCCTCGTCACCATTAATCTGGAAACAATTGCTCAGATGTCCTGTAATCCGGCTATTGGTGGTCTGGCCAAAGGCCATTTAGTTCGGGAGATTGATTCTCTGGGCGGGATTATGGGCCTGTTGGCTGATGAAACCGGAATTCATTTCCGTCTGTTAAACCGCAGTCGGGGCGGAGCCGTCCAGGGGCCAAGGGCTCAGTGCGATAAAGCTGCTTATCGCCTGACGATGAAAAAGTGGCTGGAACAGGTTCCTGGCTTAAGAATATTGCAGGCAATTGTCGCCGACCTGATAATTGAAGGAGATAAAGTTAAGGGGCTTATTAATAAAGATGGTACTAAGATTCGGGCAGGCGCTGTAATGCTATCGCCCGGGACTTTTCTTAATGGATTAATCCATATCGGACTGAACAGCTATCCAGCCGGAAGAGCCAACGAACCACCGGCAGTGGAGCTGGCCGCATCCCTGAAAAAGGCCGGGTTCAGGATATTGAGATTAAAAACCGGCACGCCGATGAGGCTGGACAAAAACAGCATTAACTGGGAAAAATTTCAGCCTCAACCAGGCGATGAACAACCGGTAGCTTTTTCCTTCAGGACAACCAGGAAACTTGAGAATAAAGTTGTCTGCTATGTTGGCTATACTAACGATAAAACCCACGAGATAATCCGAAAAAATCTGGATAAATCTCCCCTTTTCAGCGGAAAAATCAAAGGTATCGGACCGCGCTATTGTCCGTCAATTGAAGATAAGGTGGTTAAATTTTCCCATCACCCCCGGCATCAATTCTTTCTGGAGCCAGAAGGTCTGGATACCACCGAGGTTTACGTTAACGGACTTTCTTCAAGCCTGCCCTATGAAGTTCAGAAGGAAATTCTGATGAGTATTCCAGGACTGGACGAGGCTAGAATTCTCAGGCCTGCTTATGGGATTGAATATGATGCGGTCTCACCGCTGGAACTTAAACCTACCCTTGAGACTAAAAAAATAAAGAATCTCTATCTGGCCGGACAGATAAATGGAACTTCAGGCTATGAAGAAGCTGCAGCTCAGGGGATAGTGGCTGGAATCAATGCGGTTCTCAGGCTGAAAAATCAGCCGCCATTCATTCTTGGTCGGCATGAAGGTTACATCGGGGTCTTGATCGATGACCTGATTTCACTCGGGATAGAAGAGCCATACAGGTTGTTTACTTCAAGAGCTGAATATCGCCTTAGCCTGCGAATTGATAATGCCGATAAAAGGCTCGTACCTTATGGGTACAAGTTCGGGCTAATAAGTGAAGCTGATTACCAGAAATTTCTGGAAAAGCAAGCCAGAGCGAAGCTGGTCATCGAATTTTTAAAAAAAGAAAAGATCCAGGATGAGAACAAAGAGTCCATTCCACTCGTCAATTATCTTCGAAAGCCTGGTGTTAGCTTTGATAGGCTAAGAGAAAAAGTCAGATTTCCGGTTGAGCTGGCTGATGAGGAAATAAGGTTTGTTGAATCAGAGATAAAGTATGAAGGTTATATAAAAAAGCAGGAAAAGGAAATTAACAGAATTATGAAGCTCGATGCCTTGACGCTGCCAGATGATTTAAATTTTCGAGAAATTCCAGGTTTAAGCAAAGAAATAATAGAAAAAATGGAGAAAAACAGGCCAAAAAATTTAGGTCAGGTAAAAAAAATCTCTGGTATTACGCCTGCAGCTGTTTATAATATTTATCTGTATCTCGAGGTAATTCGAAAGAAGAACCCCGAGGAAAATGTTCCACGTGGAACATATGAGGCAGATGAATAAAATAATTGCCATCGCCAATCAGAAAGGCGGCGTAGGAAAAACTACTACTGCTATTAACCTGGGGACTTCCTTGGCCATGAAGAATCTCAGGGTGCTCATAGTTGATTTTGATCCCCAGGGGATGGCTACTGTGGGCTTGGGCAAAGCCAAAGAAAAGGGTAAAGGCATTTATCAGGTACTTCTTAACGGGCAAGACCTGATGGATTGCCTGACCTCAACTGAAGTCGAAAACCTTTTTCTTTGCACCTGCTCTCCTGAGTTGAGTGGAGCTGAAGCTGAACTTTATCAGGCTCCTGACCGAGAAAAAAGGTTGAGAAAAGCTCTGGAAAATGTCAGGAAGCTCTTCAATTTTATCCTTATCGACTGTCCCCCATCCCTTGGTTTCCTGACAATTAATGCACTTTCAGCAGCTGATTCTATTCTTATTCCTGTTCAGGCGGAATTCTTCTGTATGGAAGGGATTCCTGACTTGTTTCATACCTTAGACATGGTAAGGACCTATCTCAATCCCCAGCTATACATTGAAGGTATCCTGTTGACAATGTTTGACGAGCGGACTAACCTGTCGAAACAGGTAGCCGAAGAAATCAGAAATTCCCTCAGGGGTGCTGTCCTTAATACTATCATCCCCAGAAGTGTCAGACTGGCTGAAGCGCCGAGTTTCGGCAAACCTATAATGCTTTATGACCCTAAGTCAAAAGGGGCAGAAGCCTATATAAATTTAGCTGAGGAGTTGATAAGAAAATGACCAAGAAAGCCCTCGGAAAAGGCCTGGGAGCGTTTATCCCTGAAGAATTTGGGATTCTCAAAGAAGACCGGTATGCTGAGGTGGAAATCGAAAAAGTAAAGCCCAACTCTCAGCAGCCAAGAACTAAATTTGATGACCAGTCCATCGAAGAACTGGCCAAATCGATCAGGGAAAGCGGGATAATTCAACCGGTGCTGGTGGTGCCAGAAGAAGGCCATTACAAGATTATAGTCGGTGAAAGAAGGTGGCGGGCTGCCCAAAAGGCAGGCCTGCGGTCAATCCCAGTAATCATCAGAAACATCTCGCCCGATAGGCAGTTCGAGATTTCGCTCATCGAAAACATCCATCGGGAAGACTTAAATCCCTTAGAAATCGCTCATGCTTTCGAGCGTCTGAGTGAAGAACTCGATCTGACTCAGCAGGAAATCGCTGATAAAGTTGGAAAAGACCGGGCTTCAGTGGCTAATTACATCAGGCTCCTTAAGTTGCCAGAAGAAATTCAGGAATTTATCCGGGAAAACAAGTTATCTATGGGCCAGGCCAGAGCCATTCTGGCTCTTGAGCCATCAGACCTTCAGCTTCAAGTTGCCCGACAAGTTGTGGATAAAGGGCTTTCGGTCAGGGAAACCGAAAGCCTTGTCCAGAAATATAAAGAAAAACCTCCCAGAGCCCAGAAGTCGCTTGAAGATCCGGATCTGAAAATGCTAGAAGAAGAATTGATAAAATTTCTGGGGACCAAGGTCTCAATAACAGGCAATCGGCACAAAGGGGCAATAAAAATTTTTTATTTTTCGCTTGATGACCTCAATCGAATTTATGGTAAGATAAAAGGAGCGAAATGATGAAAGATAAAGAAAAAGAAAAAGAAAAAACGAGAGAAATTATGGATGAGTCGCGGTTAGCTGGCTTGATTGACCAGGGAACTGACTTTAAAGGCGAATTGAGCTTTAAAGGCTCATTCCGAATAGAGGGTTATTTTCAGGGCCAGGTCTTCTCTGAGTCCCTGCTGATTGTTGGAGAAAAAGGCAAGGTTGAGGCTGATATCAAAGTGGGGCAATTGATTATTAATGGAGAAATTAGGGGAAATCTTCAGGCAACGGAAAGAATCGAAATCCATAGCAAGGGACGGGTTTTCGGCACCTTGATAACTCCCCGTCTGGTAGTGGAAGAAGGAGCCTATCTTGATGCCACCTGCCAGACGACTGAAGTTCCGACTGCGGTGGTACCTCCTGAAACCGAAAAAAAATCACTGGCCTGAGAACAGATATTTTCAACTGACAAACTTTAACCTGGATCATTTATGAATAATGCAGGTTAATTAACTTTTTTTTAATCTTGTCAGGGCAAGCTAATAATATTTAATCCTATTCTTAGATTTTAAATTTTTCCCTACATTTTTTCTCTCTGTACTAAAACCGGCTTGAGACTAAATATTAAAAGTTTTATAATCAGATTTACAGTAACCGTGTTAGAAAGGGACATTCAATGAGCAAATTTATATTTGTAACTGGAGGAGTAATTTCGGGTCTTGGTAAAGGAATTGCAGCAGCTTCCATTGGACTTTTGCTTGAAAACCATGGATATAAAATAACTCTGCAGAAATTTGATCCCTACCTGAACGTTGATCCCGGCACCATGAGTCCTTTTCAGCATGGTGAGGTTTATGTAACTGATGATGGTGCAGAGACAGACCTCGACCTTGGCCATTATGAACGTTTCACTTCGACCAGAACCAGCAGGTCTCACAACTGGACCTCCGGAAAAATCTATGAGCTAATCATCAAAAAAGAAAGACGAGGTGATTACCTTGGCAAAACTGTTCAGGTTATTCCGCACGTGACCGATGAAATCAAAAACGCTTTTTATTCTGTAGCTGGAAACAATGACATCGTCATCGTAGAAATCGGGGGAACGGTTGGAGATATCGAAAGTCAGCCTTTTCTTGAAGCCATAAGGCAGATGCGCCTTTCACTCGGCAGTGAAAACACCCTTTTTATTCATCTGACTCTTGTTCCCTTTATTGGAACCTCTGGTGAGCTGAAGACTAAACCAACTCAGCACAGCGTCAAAGAATTAAGAGCGATCGGGATTCAGCCTGATATTCTTCTCTGTCGCACCAGCCGCGAACTTCCTCCGGACCTCAAATCCAAAATTGCTCTTTTTACCAACGTGCCTCTTGAAGCCGTCATCACGGCTATGGATGCACCTTCAATTTATGATATCCCGCTGAATTTTGCTGAAGAAGGACTTGACCGAATTATCCTGAAAAAACTGGATCTTGAAGCCCGGCAACCTGATCTCTCTCGGTGGAAGAACGTTGTCTACCGCAGTCGGCATCCAAAGGATGAGGTAAATATTGCCATAGTGGGTAAGTATATCGGCCTGCATGATTCTTACATCAGTCTTAGCCAAGCGTTAGATCATGGCGGCCTGGCCAACTACTTAAAGGTTTATATTGACTGGATTGAAGCCGAAGATCTTGAAAAGGGAAATACTGCCAGAATTCTGAAGGATAAAGATGGTATCCTGGTGCCTGGTGGGTTCGGCAGCCGCGGGATTGAAGGCAAAATAAGAGCTGTTACTTATGCTCGAGAAAATAAAGTTCCTTTTTTTGGCATCTGCCTCGGGATGCAGTGCGCAACCATTGAATTTGCCCGCAATGTGGCCAGACTCAAGAAAGCTCACAGCGAAGAATTCGACAATGAGACACCTCACAAGATATTCCGGTTATGGCGTGAGCTCAGAAAAGATGCCGACCTCGGCGGGACGATGAGGCTTGGAGCCTACGATTGTCAGCTGAAAAAAGGTACTCTGGCTTATTCCATCTATAAAAGTTCTGTGATCAGTGAGCGTCATCGTCATCGGTATGAATTCAATCCGGAATATGAAAAAATTTTATCTTCAGCCGGTCTGGTAATTTCAGGCAAGAATCCTGAACACGGACTGGTAGAAATTATTGATCTTAAAGACCATCCCTGGTTCCTGGGCTGTCAGTTCCATCCTGAATTTAAATCGCGGCCGCTCGAGCCTCATCCCTTGTTTAAATCTTTTATTTCAGCCGCCTATGAATACAGGAAAAAACGGAAGAAGCCAAAACCTGGCTAACTTATTGATAACTAATAATTTAACAACGATAAAGGTAAACTTATGATTCTTTCCAGAAAAGTTCTCCGCGCCCGGAAAATCATCATACTCTTGATGGATGTCGATGGTACCCTGACTGACGGAAGGATATTCGTCCTTCCGGATGGTCGGGAGATTAAGGCTTACCATGTTCATGATGGCCTGGGAATATTTCTGGCAAAAATGGCCGGTCTTAAAGTCGGTATCATTACCGGAAAAAGCTCGCCAGGACTTGAAAAGCGAGCCGAAAGATTGGGCATTGAAGAGCTTCACCAGGGAGTTCTGGATAAGAAAAAAGTTCTTCTGGAGATTGCCGGGCGCCATGGGCTATCTCTTGACCGCCTTGCCTACATCGGTGATGACCTGGGCGATCTGGGAGTGATGAAGCTGGTGGGGCTGCCGGCAGCTGTGGCCGATGCTCATCCGGCAGTTAAAAGATTGGCTCACTATGTCTGCCGAACTGAAGGTGGGAGCGATGCTGTCAGAGAGTTCAGCGAATTCATTTTAAAAGCTCAGGGTAAAGGGAAGAGTTTGGAACAAAAGGCTAAAGAAATAAAAAGAGGTTTTCAAAACAGCTGAAGATGTATTAAGCTATTGGTGAAGAGGCTCACGGAGGCTGGAGATGAACATCCGGAATGAAATTTTTCGTGAATATGACATCCGTGGAGTTGTCGGTCAGGACCTCGACCGGGACACGGCTTTCATCTTGGGTCGGGCTGTGGCCACTAAAGTTAAAGCTTCAAGCAGGAAAGAAGTAGCTGTTGGCCGCGATTGCCGCTTGAGTTCTCCGGAGCTGGCTGAAGGCCTGATCGAAGGCCTGCTGCAATCGGGCTGTGAGGTGGTGGACCTTGGAGTTGTGCCTACACCGCTCGTTTACTTTTCGAGTTTTTACAAGAGAAAAGAATCAGCAGTAATGATCACCGGTTCTCACAATCCGCCCGAATTCAACGGCTTTAAGATAATGATTGGCGAAGAAACTCTTTATGGCGATGATATCCAGGATATTTTCAGAATCATTCAGAAAGGAGACTTCGTATCAGCAACATCTCCCGGGAAAAGAACCTATTACCACCCCATTCTTGAATACATTGACTATGTTGTCAGCCAGATTAAGCTCGAACGTCCGGTGAAAGTGGTTGTTGACCCGGGAAACGGGACTGCTGGGCCGGTGGTTGGGCCACTGTTTGAAAAGCTCGGTGCAGAGGTGGTTGAGCTTTATTGTGAGATGGATGGACATTTTCCTCATCATCATCCTGACCCCACGCTCCCTGAGGCTCTAAAAGATCTAATTGCTAAGGTGGCTGAAACCGGGGCTGAGCTCGGCCTAGCTTATGATGGCGACGCCGACCGAATTGGTGCCATTGATGAAACCGGGAGAATTATCTGGGGTGACCAGCTGATGATTATCTTTGCTCGAGACCTTTTACCCCACCATCCTGGGGCTGCGGTGATCTCTGAAGTAAAAGCTTCCAAGTTGCTCTATGACGAAATTTCCCGCCTTGGCGGCCGACCGATCATGTGGAAGACAGGACATTCATTGATAAAGAAAAAGATAAAGGAAGAAAAAGCCCTGCTGGCCGGAGAGATGAGCGGACACATCTTTTTTGCTGACCGCTGGTTTGGTTTTGATGACGCCATTTATGCTTCAGCCCGGCTTCTGGAAATCGTCTCGCGCTCAACTAAAAAACTTTCTGAATACCTTAAAGACCTGCCAAAAACCTACAACACGCCAGAAATCCGAATCTATGCTTCCGATGAAGTCAAGTTTAAAATTGTTGACCGGGTTAAAGAAGCGTTCAGCCAGAGGGCAGATATCCGGAAGATTATTGACATCGACGGGGTCCGGGCCGTATTTGACCATGGCTGGGGACTCCTGCGGGCTTCAAACACGCAGCCAGTTCTGGTTTTGCGGTTTGAAGCTGACAGCCCGGGAAATCTGGGTAAGCTGCAGCAAGAAGTAAAAGGCGTGCTGGAAGAGGTGATTAAAAAACTTAGTATGAAATAAATAATCGTAACATTTTGGGGAAAGGGTATGCTGGTAAAAAAAATTAAATCATCCAGGAAAACAGAAAATAATCTGCCTGATTTAAGAGTGGTTATCCTGGCTGGCGGTAGCGGGACACGATTCTGGCCGCTGAGTCGCAAGAAACGACCAAAACAATACCTTAAAATCATTAGAGAAAAATCTTTGCTCGAAGAAACCGCCAACCGGGTCCTGGGCCTTGTGCCTTACTCGAAGATTTTTACCATCGCTGTTGGCGATCAGGCCAGAATAATCAAAAAGCTTTTGCCGCGGATTCCCCAAAATAATCTTCTGGTTGAACCTGAAGCTAGAAACACGGCGCCGTCGCTTCTTCTGGCCACCGCTCAGATTTATCTCCAGAACCCGGAAGCCGTGGTGGCAGCACTGCCCGCTGATCATTACATAAAAAATGTAGATATTTTCAGGCAAAAACTTATTAAGGCAGCTCTAGCTGCTTTTCAGCAAAAAAGAATTGTAATTTTCGGGATACCGCCAAGCTTCCCGGCTACCGGCTATGGTTACATCCACTTTTCTAAAGAGAAAGGCCGGCTGGTTGATGGTGAAAGGTTTTTCGAAGTTCTGGAGTTTAAAGAAAAACCAGACCTGCCCACTGCTCTGAATTTTCTCCAGACAGGTAATCATTTCTGGAACAGTGGGATGTTTCTCTGGCGGGCTGATGTTTTTGAAGAGAGTCTGAGAGAATATGTGCCCGAGCTTTTTCCGGCCTGGATAAAAATACTTCATGCTTTAAAAAGCAATGACCGGCGAGAACTTGGTCGGATCTTCCGCGATCTGCCAGTTCTGTCGATCGATTATGTTTTGATGGAAAAAGTCAAGGGGGCTCTGATGAGTCGGGGAGATTTCGGCTGGTCAGACCTGGGCTCCTGGAGTTCGCTTTATGAGTTCCTGGCTGAAGATGAGAATTGTAACTTTTCCCGTGGTCAGCTCGTTTCTCTTGATTCCAGAAATTGCCTGGTCTTTAATCCAGGAAAGCTGACTGCTTTAACCGGAGTGGATGACCTGATTGTGGTCAATTCCGGCGATGCGCTGCTTGTCTGTCGCCGGGACCAGGACCAGCGGGTTAAAGATATAGTTGAAAAGCTGAAGAAAGACCATCCGGATTATCTGTAATCATTAAGAACATTAAAGCCGACAGCAACCTTCAAAAAGATAAGAAAAATAAAAAGGCGATATTTCCTTTTTTGAGGGGGTAAATATTCATTTTGCGGACGAACCAGACAAAACCGCTTTTCTAAAACTCAGCGCAGGTATTTTTGTTCCCAGATGGGATCGAGCAGGGCGGCCACCTGAACGCCCGGCCGAGACGCAGCCATGAGTGGCCGTTCCGCTGTTCCAGAAATCGATGAGAAAAAGATGCTTTTCATCCACTAACTGCCAGGCCCTCTGCCACATCCACAGTCTTTGCTCGGGCGTCGGGAGTAATTCCAGAGTAAAAGCCCGGCCTATCGGCATGTACTGAAAAGCCCAGGCAAACATCGCCCCGGTTTTATTAAAATAAAAGTCCATGACTTCATCCGAAAAGGCTTCGTAGACGTTATTCCTAGTTATGGTCAGTGATATGCCGAAAAAGACCTTTGCCTGCCGCAGATGTTCAAAGGCTTCAAGAATTTTCTGAAAGACGCCTCGGCCCCGCCTTTTCTCGGTGCTTTCCTTTAAACCTTCGACTGAGACCGCCGGCATGATGTTGCCGGTTTGAGCCATCCGTCTGGCCATTTTCTCATCGATCAGAGTGCCGTTGGTGTACATCAGGAAAAAGCTGTCGTCATATTTTTCTATAAGGTCCATAATGCCTCTCCCCTCATCTTCATAAAGCAGCGACTCACCGCCACTGATAACAAAAAACCTGGCTCCCCAAAACTTCTTGGCTTCACCCACTGCCCGATCGAGCACCGGCCAGGAGAGTTTCATCTCAGTTCTATCCGAGTCGGCATAGCAGCCGACACAGAAAAGGTTGCACTTTTTGGTCGGGCTGACCAGGAGGAAGGAGGCTGGCCGAGTTCCGTATTTAGCTTCAAAAGTTTTTTTAGCCGCCCCATCACCTTCCTTGATTATGGCCTCACCGATCAGGACATTCAGGAGCTTCTCGACGGTCTGGGGCGATAGTCAGTCATCAAGGATGGCTTTTTCTACTGTCCTGAGGATGGACACCCCGATTTCCAGACGGTCCCTGAGAACACCAGGTGGCTTTTCCCCTTTTTCTATCTCCCCCCTGGCATTTTCCCGCATCTGCTTTTCCCAGGAAGCCGCCAGCAGGTTGGCCACTGGCTTTATGGTTTTAAGGACAGGGATTAATCGGGAAATCATCCGGACTTTAGATGCTCGGGCCGCCCGTTGAGAGGAAAGCGGATTACTGGCCGTATTCATAACACCCTCCACCTTGATGATTTGAGGGCACTTAACTCTGCGTCCTTAACCCCGCCCCACAGATGCCCATTCAATATTTAAAATTAAGCCCGTGGATAAAATTGTCAATATTAAAGCTTCGGACATCGCCGACTCGTCTTAATCGGTGAAGGACATCCTGCTTCCTGGAAACTCTATTTCATCCCGTAATTTACCGCTACCATCGAGTTCCAGCTGACGTCTGTCTCCAGAGTAATCCGACAGCCAACCAGAAGAATTCTGATGGTGGGAAAGAGTTAGCAGATAATTTTAGTATTGGCGAATGATTACGAATGCTGGTTCTGGAGTTTGGAGTGATGGACTCCGTAGGCGAAATAAATGGCCAGCCCAACAGCCAGCCAGACTACAAACCTGAACCAGGTCACAGTTGGGAGACTGTACATCAGATAAAAGCAAAAACCAACGGTAACGAGCGGGGTAAAGGGGACAAGCGGTGTCTTGAACTTTCTTTCGACCTGAGGCTGAGTGTGACGAAGGACAATCACCCCGATTGAGACTAAAATAAAAGCAAAGAGGGTTCCGATGTTGCAGAGGTTAATGATCATCGGCAGAGGGAAGAGCCCGGCAATAAGTGCAGTCAGACCACCCGTGATCCAAGTGCAAAGAGCCGGCGTTCGGTGCCGGGGATGAATACGGGAAAAGACTTCAGGTAAAAGTCCATCTCTGGCCATGACCATGAAGATGCGCACCTGGCCATAAACTGTAATGAGCAGAGTTGAAATCATGCCGATGATGCCGCCTGTGGCGACCAGCGCTCCGCCCCAGCGAATCCCGATCCTGGCTAAAGCTGCCGGTAAAGCATTGCCCACATCGATTTCTTTAAACGGCACCACCCCGGTCAGGACAAAGGCCACACTAACATAAAGCACGATGACCACCGCCAGGCACACCATCAAGCCTATCGGCACGTCTCTTTTTGGGTTTATGGTTTCTTCAGCTGCCGTAGAAACAGCATCAAAGCCGATATAGGCAAAAAAGATGATGGCTGCGCCGGCCATAATTCCTTTCCAGCCAAAGGGCGCCAAAGGAATGAAGTTACTGAAGTTCACATGTCTTAGGCCCAGAATTATGAACAGAACAATTACCGCAATTTTTATGACGACGATCACATTGTTAGTTACCGAGCTTTCTCTGATGCCCAGATAGAGGATCCAGGTGATCAGCAGTGTTATCAGGACTGCCGGCAAATCCACAATCCCTCCGGCTATTGGCGTTAAACACAGGGCCTTAGGCAGTTTTACTCCTATGTTTTCCAGAAGACCGATGAACGTTGTTGACCAGCCTGAAGCCACAGCACTGCCTGAAACCAGATACTCCAGCATCAGGTCCCAGCCGATTACCCAGGCGATTACTTCGCCGAAAGCGGCATAAGAATAGGAATAGGTGCTGCCAGCCACTGGAAACATGCAGGCCAGCTCGGAATAAGTCAGAGCGCACAACCCGGCGGTAATGGCGGCGATGATAAATGATATAAGCACACCGGGCCCGGCTAAATGTGCTCCCTGTCCGGTGGCCACAAAGATTCCTGTGCCGACCACCGAACCAATGCCGAGAGCTGCCAAGTCCATCGCTTTCAAGCTTTTCCGAAGTTGAGTGTGATCAGAAGCTTCCTGCAGGTCTTGCGGTCTTTTTTTAACCCAGAGGTTCACAAATCGATCTCCTTGCCAGACAATAATCAAAGAACTTCAAGTCTTGTATATTACTTATCTTGATTTTATTTGACAAGAAATTTTATTAAGAATAAAAAGATGATGTAATAACTTGCTGAGGAGGGAAGAGAAAAAATTTACCTGCGTCAAAACTGATGGATTTTTTTCTGGAAGCTGGCGATGATTGAAATTTGCTTTCAAAAAAGTAATCAATTTCATCAAAGAGAAGGAGGTGAGTGAATGAACTTTAAAAGGTTCTTGGTATTTTTGCTTATCTGTGCTTTCCTTCTGGCTTTTGTGCCTTTAGCTTCGGCTGAAATCAAGCTTGAAGTTAAAGAGCACATCTTGGCCAACGGGATGAGAATCCTGATGATTCCCAAACCTGGTGGGCCGCGCCTGGTCTGCCACATCTACTACAAGGTTGGCTCGATCAACGAGCGTCCTGGAATTACCGGAATTGCTCATATCCACGAGCATATGATGTTCAAGGGCACCAAGATGATGGGGGTTACTGATTTTGAAGCTGACGATGCCCTCAACCGCCAGATTGATGAGTTGATGGGGAAAATCTACCGGGAAAAATACTGGGAAAGAGACGGCGACCAGCAGAAGATTGCCGAATGGCAGAAGCAGGTAGATGAACTGGTAAAAGCTGAGAAAAAGTACATCATCAAAGACGATCTCTGGGAAACCTACATGAAAAATGGTGGAACCGGCCTGAATGCTTCCACCTCAGATGAAGTCACCGGTTACTATGTGACTCTTCCTGCTAACAAGGTTGAGCTGCAGATGATGCTTGAAGCTGACCGGATGATAAACTCCTATTTCCGGGAATTTTACTCGGAAAAAGATGTAGTTATGGAGGAGCGTCGGCTGAGTGAGAACAGGCCCGGATTCTACTTTAGCGAACAGGTTCGAGCTGCTTTCTATGCGGCCTCTCCTTATCACTGGGAGGTCATTGGCTGGATGGACGACCTGAGGAAAATTACCAAGACAGATCTCATTGAATTCCACAACAAATTCTATGTCCCCAACAATGCTGTGGCCATCTATATTGGCGATTTTAAGCCAGAAGAAATCATTCACCTGGCAGAAAAGTATTTTGGCCCGATTCCCAGAGGCGAAGACCTCGAGCCCATCAGGACTTCTGAGCCGCCGCAATATTCTTATAAGAGAATGTCCGGCGAAGGTCCTGGCGCTCCTAGCTTGCAGATGTGGTTCCACGTTCCGCCTGATGGTCATCCGGACATAGCTGCTCTGAACCTCTTGGCCAGTATCCTGTCGGGTGAAACCGGCCGTCTGACCAGGACCCTGGTTCAGCAAAAAGATGTGGCCATCAGAGCCATGGCTATGGCCAGGCCTCAATGGTATGTTGGCGCCTTTACTTTCAATGTGATTCCCAAGATGCAGAGAGGGATAAAACCGGAAGACCTGGAAAAGGATGTCTGGGAAGAGATTGAAAAAATCAAAAAAGAGGGAGTGACTCCAGAAGAGCTACAGAAAGCCAAGAATAAAACAGAAGCTTCCTTTATCCGCGGTCTTGAATCTCCGATGTTTTTGGCCATGAGAGTCGGAAGGGCTGAACTTAATCGCGGCTGGCGCTCACTTCTGACTGACCTGGAAGACATGAAAAAAGTGACCGCTGATGATATTAAAAGAATGGCCGTCAAATACTTTGTCAAGGATAACTGTCTGGTGGCTATCTATTCCCGTGGTCAGGGAAGATAAGGAGGGATGACGATGAGAAAAGATATAGTTTTGATTTTAGGTTTATTGTTGGTTCTGTCGGCAGTAAGTCTGGCTTCGGCTCAGGTGACCAGACCCGAGGACTTGAAGTTCCCTCCGCTCAAGTTCGAGCCCCCCAACCCGGTCAATTTCCGGGTAGTTTTTGCCAATGGCCTTCGGGGCTATGTTAGAGAAGAGAAAGCTCTACCCATTGTTAACATTACCGCCATTATTAACACCGGAAGCCTGTATGTGCCGAAAGAGAAAGCCGGACTGGAGGCGCTCCTCTCAGAGTGCCTGATTAAAGGCGGTACTAAAACCAGAACCGGTTCAGCCATCGAAGAAAGAATCGATTTTCTCGGTGGAACTCTGAACTTTTCGGTCGGGGAGAGGACGGCCACCCTTTCAATGTCAGTTCTGAGTAAAGACCTGGATGAAAGCCTCGAGCTTTTTTTCGATGTCCTGATGAATCCGGAGTTCAGGGATGATAGCCTGAAGCTGGCTAAGGGCAGGCTGATTGAACAGATGCGTTCAGCCAACGACAATCCCAGCCAGGTCTTGGCCAGAGAATTAGAGAAAGTCCTTTATGGCGACCACCCGATCACCTACCAGGCGACCAAAGCCGCGGTGGAAAACATCACTCAGGCTGACCTTAAAGCCTTCCAGGCGAAATACTTCTTCCCCAAAAATATCATCATTGCCGCGGCAGGAGATTTCAATCGAGAACAACTAAAGAGCAAGATCAACAAATATGCTTCTAAATGGGTCAACAAATCACTGAGTTTTCCCACCAGCAGCAAGAATTTCCCTCAGCCTGAGCCCGGCGTCTATTTCATTCAGAAGAAAATCAATCAGGGCTATGTCTCTGTGGGTCACCTGGGAATTGAAGATACCAACCCGGATTATTTTGCCGTCCAGGTGATGAACTTCATCCTTGGCGGCGGAAGCTTTACTTCCAGAATCACATCCAAGGTCAGGTCAGATGAAGGTCTGGCTTATAACACCGGAAGCCGGTTCAGTTACCGCTGGGGTTTCCCCGGGACCTTTGCCGGCTATGTCCAGACCAAATCGGAGACCGTCGGTTATGCTATCTCGTTGGTTCTGAAAGAGTTCGACAGGATAAGGCAGGAACCTGTGGCTGATGCCGAGATGGAAACCGCCATCAACTATTATCTGGAAAGCTTTGCCGATTTCTTTCAGAGCCCGATCGGCACCATGGTCAATTTCGCTAATCTGGAACTGGAGGGCAAGTCGATGAACTACTATGCGACTTACAGGGATAAAATCAAGGCCGTGACCAAAGAGAGAGTAATGGAAGTTGCCAAAAAGTATATCCATCCGGATAAGATGGTAATTATGATTGTCGGCGACTGGGAGCCCTGCAACAAGGGTTCTGACAGGTTCCCCGGACCTCTGGATAAGCTGGGTAAAATGCACCGGGTGAAGCTGCTCGACCCCCTGACCGGCCAGTTAGTGGAGTGAGTGTGCCAGGGTTATCCTCAGCGAAGTCCGGATTGCGGTGCCTGGGTCTGGCAGAACAATAACGGTGGTGTTTCCTAACTGAAAATAAATAAAAGATAACAGATAAGAGAACAGAAAGGGGCAAGTGATGAGGGCTTGCCCCATTTTTTTATTTTTAACCTTTAATTTGACAGGCAAAGCTTGAAGACTATATTTTAAGTTTGGAGAAAATAAAGTGGGGGTAATAATGAAGAGAGTTCTGGCGATTTTATTAATTTCAGGGCTGGTATCATCGGCCGGGGCTACTGGCCTTAAGCCAGCCTTCAGGGTCTGGAGTGGGTTTAACCTGGGCAGGTATTCTGGCCAGCCCATATTTGTTACCATTCCAGAGATAGCAGTGGATTACGATTGCAAAACAGGAGCCAATTTTGGGATAGGAATCGAGCTGTCAATCCCCGAATCACCTCTTGGCTTTATTACTGAAATTGATTACATCCAGAAAGGCCAGAAAGAACTCTGGTATTACTGGGATGAATTAATTGATAAATATTTTTATAAACTTGAGGTTATAAGTCAGGTTGGTCTGCTTAAAATTCAACCGAGTAAAAGGATTCCTTTTTATGGCCTGGCTGGCTACGAGGTTTCTCTGGTCATGAACCACAGGTATGGGCCTTTAAGGGGCTGGGATTCTGATTATTCGGACTTTACTCCTGACACAAAAAAGGTTGACTTTGGTCTGGTACTCGGTGGTGGGGTGGAGAAAGGGATAAAAAGCCTGAAAATCTTCTTCGAAGGCCGTTACCAGGCCGGCTTCATCAACCTCAGCAGGTATACCGGAACACTGATTAACTATCCAGAATTCAGAACAAGAGCTTTGGTCTTCTGTGCCGGCCTGAAATTATGGTTTTTTTAAACTTGCAACTTGGCCATGATCAAAAACAGCCGTCAGGCAAAAAGTTATCCCTTAGAATATCTTCTACTGATTTGATTAAAGGTTGTTTTATAAAAAGAGATATGTCGCAAACGTAAGAAAATCTATCGGAGCTTCACTCTGGGCCATTGAAATAATAGTTTCTTTATTTTGAGAGCTTTATCCCGAGTTCGGCCGCCTGCTTTTCGTCCACTGCTGAGGGGGAGCCGGTCATCAGGCACAGAGCGCTGGTTGTCTTCGGAAAAGGAATAACTTCCCTGATTGATTCTTCACTGCAGAGCAGCATCACTAAGCGGTCAAAGCCCAGGGCGATTCCGCCGTGGGGTGGAGCACCATAAGTCAGGGCTTCCAGGAAGAAGCCGAATTTCTGCTCTGTCTGCTCCGGCGTCAGTCCCAGCGCCTTAAAGACCTTAGCCTGAATTTCTGGCTGATGGATTCTGATGGACCCACCGCCGACTTCATAGCCGTTGAGCACCAGGTCATAAGCTAAGGCTTTGACTTTGAACGGGTCGGTTTCCAGAAGCTCCAGGTCAGAGGGATTCGGTGAAGTGAAGGGATGATGCATAGACACCATCTTCTGCTCTTCTTCACTCCACTCAAAAAGCGGAAAATCCGTGACCCAGCAGAAAGCCCGCAAATTTTTATCAAGTTTCCCTTCCTTAATTTTTTCCTGAATAAAATTTTTCCTGAATTCTCCCAGAATCGTAACCGCCATCTCTCTTGACGAAGCCACCAGCAGCCCCAGGTCTCCTTCTTCTGCTCCTAAGGCTCTCCAGATGGTTTGCAGCTTTTCCTGGTCTATCTTCAATGAGCTTTTCAGTCCATCTTCAGCCCTTCGCACCCAGACCAGCCCGCCGGCGCCCATGGCCTTAGCCTGCTCTTGAAGCTTATTCAGCTGCGATCGCGATAATTTGCCTCCGCCCTTCACCAGTAATCCTTTGAGCCCACCGCCTTTCTCTATAGCTACGCTGATGATTTCTGAGCCGAGACCTTTTCCGATTTCAGTCAGGTCTTCAATTGCCGCCTTATCCCGCATGTCTGGTTTGTCTGTTCCGTATTTATCTCTAGCTTCTTCATAACTGAGCCTGGGAAATGGTCGGCTGATTTTTTCGTCGGTGAGAGCGAAAAGTTTGACCATCAGCTCTTCGGTGAGCTCGAAGACATCCTCACGCTGAATAAAGCTCATCTCGATATCTATCTGGGTGAATTCCGGCTGGCGGTCAGCCCGCAGGTCTTCGTCCCGGAAACATCTGACAATCTGAAAGTATCGGTCAAATCCGGCAATCATCAGAATCTGCTTGAAAAGCTGCGGCGACTGCGGCAGGGCATAGAATTTCCCGTGATGGATGCGGCTCGGCACTAAATAGTCGCGTGCTCCCTCCGGCGTGCTCTTGGTCAGAAATGGCGTTTCGATTTCCAGAAAGCCCCTTTCGCTTAAAAAGTTCCTGGTGACCAGCGCTGCCTGATGCCTGAGGATAATATTTCTCTGTATCGAAGGCCGGCGCAAATCCAGATACCGGTATTTAAACCGCAGCTCTTCCGCCGCCTGCGGTGGGTCAGCAATGACAAAGGGCGGAATCTTGGAGGTGTTGAGCACCTGCATCTCAGTTATCTCCACTTCAACTTCACCAGTGGGCATCTGGGGGTTCACTGTTCCTGCTTCCCGGCGCCTGACCACCCCTTTCACTTCCATCACATACTCGCTTCGCAGCTTCTTGATCTGCTCTAAAAGCTCCGGCTGCTCGCTTCGAGCCACGAGCTGCACCACGCCCGCTCTGTCTCTTAAATCCACAAATACTAAGCTGCCCATGTCCCGCAGGCGCTGCACCCAGCCTACCAGGACAACTTCTTTTCCCACATCGGAGGCTCTCAGCTCTCCGCAGTATTTAGTTCTCTTCCAGATTTCCGGGGCTCGATCTTTTTCTTCCATCGAATATTTCCTTTTCTATGGATTCTATCTTTTTCTGAATTTTATCAGAAATTACTGAATGTCCAATTCCCTGAGATCGCCGCTGATTTTTTTAAAAGACTGATTAAAGATAAATTATCTTTGGGGGCAAGACAATTATTAATGACAATAAATTTAAGTTCAATCGAGCCGGTACCCCGCTGATTGAAATTATAAACGAACGATTTAAAAGCCATTGCTTTTTCCACAAAAAACTCAAATGACGGAATCTGCTGTTTCCTTTTATTAATCGATTAATAACTGCTCCTCTTTCCTTTTATCGACTTCTCCGACTTACAAATTATCAGAATTAGTCTTGCCGCCTCTTTATACTTTTTGGCCTTTCTCTAAGATGATTTTTGCCAGCTCTTCGGCCGTGCCTTCATACTGTTTTGAATTGACCATATCTTTAAGCTGGAATTTGCCCTTGGCCAGTTCATTTTCACCGATGATCAGCACCCAGTCAGCTCCGATCTTATTCGCCCGACTGAAATGAGGTTTCATTCCCCGGTTCCTGAACTCGATCAGACACTCAATCGCCTTCGATCTTAAAAACCTGGCCGTGGCCAGGCTCTGTTTTTTGGCTTCATCTCCGATATAAGCGAAATAAACAAAGCTCTTCTTCGAAACTTCAATCCTCGCCACTGACAGCAGCCGCTCCATTCCCATGGCAAAGCCGATTCCGCACAAATCCGGTCCACCGAACTCTCTCACCATGTCATCATAACGGCCGCCACCGCAGATGGCATTCTGGGCACCGAGGTGCTCGGTCACAATCTCAAAAGCTGTCTTGGTATAATAATCCAGGCCACGCACTAAGGTGGGGTCAACTTTATAGTTAATGCCATAAAAATCAAGATACTTCAGAAATTTTTGAAAATGCTCTTTGCATTCATCGCAGAGAAAATCGGTTATTTTCGGAAAGGTGCTGGCCGCTTCTCGGCAGGTATCGATTTTACAGTCGAAAATCCGCAGAGGGTTGATCTCAGCTTTGCGCTGGCAGTCAGGGCAGAGTCTATCTTTAACCGCAGCCGCTGCTTTCCTTAGCTCCGCTCCGTAGGTAGGGCGACATCTCTTGCAGCCGACAGAATTGACCGTTGTCGTCAATTGTTCCACGCCGAGCCGTCGCAACAGCCTGTGAGCCATCTCCACAATTTCAGCATCAACAGCCGGATCTTTTTCGCCGAAGACTTCAATATCTATCTGATGAAACTGGCGATAACGTCCCCTCTGCGGCTTGTCATAGCGAAACATTGGCCCGAGGTAGTAAAAGCGCAAAGGCTGCGGCTGAAGGTCCAGACGGTGCTCGATAATTGTCCGAACTACTGATGGTGTATATTCGGGCCGCAAGGTAATGGAACGGCCACCCTTGTCGGTAAAAGTGTACATTTCTTTGGTGACGATGTCTGAAGAAAGCCCCGTACCTTTTTCGAAAAGTTCGGTCGGCTCGATGATTGGTGCTCGTAACTCTCTATAACCATAAAGCTCAAAGATTTCCCTGGCCGCGGCTTCAGCGATCTGCCAGAGTCGGGTCTCTTCAGGCAGAATGTCTTTTGTTCCCTTGATAGCAGAAAGTTCTTTTTTGGGCTGATCAGTACTCATTTTCCCTTCGTTTTCTCGTCTTTGGCTCAATTTGACATTACTTTTCTTCAAAAATACCCTGACGCCTGATTTTTTTGTAGCGCTCTTCGAGCAGTTCCGCAGTACTCATTTGCTGGATCTTTTTCAGTGTCTGATGCAAATTTTTATCGACATTTTTAAAGGTCTGTTCATAATCGAGATGAGCTCCGCCCGGCGGTTCTGGAATCAGCTTGTCGATGATTCCAAGTTCGTAAAGTTTTTGGGCTCGCAGTCCCAAGTTTTCTGCGGCCTGCTCCACAGCCATAGGCCCCTGATCTTTCCAGAGAATGGCGGCGCAGCCTTCAGGTGAAATGACTGAGTAAAAAGCATATTCCAGCATCAGCAGGGCGTCGCCAAAACCGATTCCCAGTCCGCCGCCACTGCCACCTTCACCGATGACGACATTAACGATGGGTGTTTTCAGCCGGGAAATGACTTTAAGGTTGTAGGCGACAGCTTCAGCCTGACCTCGCTCTTCTGCGCCTATTCCCGGATAAGCTCCAGGCGTGTCAACAAAGGTAATTACCGGGAAGCCAAATTTCTCTGCCATCTGCATGATCCGCAGGGCTTTGCGATAGCCTTCAGGGTTAGGTTGACCGAAGTTTCGCTCGATGCGGGCTTTGGTCGTTCGGCCTTTTTGATGGCCGATGACCGTCACCGTCTGTCCTTTATAAAAAGCCAGGCCAGCCACGAGGGCCGGGTCATCAGCAAACCGGCGGTCGCCATGAAATTCCATAAAGTCCTGGAAAAGGGCATTGATGTAATCCAGAGTATACGGCCTTTTGGGGTGGCGGGCAATCTGGACTAGGTGAACAGCCGTGAGCCTGGGCGCTATTTTTTCCCATTCTTTCTCGATTTGGGCTCTGAGGGCAGCGATTTTTTCCTTGCGGTTGGAGTCTTCGCTGGCTTCAAGGGCGTCAATCTGTTCCTTGAGTGCGGTTATAGGCCGCTCGAGGGAATAATAATCGATCTTTTCTTTCATAGGCACTCTCTTTTTTAGTATTCTATCAGAAAAGCCGCGTCCTGAGTATTCTAAAGATTACCCTTAACCTCTGTCAAGTATGGAAAAAGCTGCAGGGTTTCTCGTTGAAAGTTCCTCAATCCGTGACTTATGTTTACTATTTTTTCTTTTTTAAGCTTCTGGAACTGACCAACTGGATTATTTAAGACTTTCCAGGCAATTTAGGGCTTGTCGCTCAGGGCCCTACCCTTCAGAAAGATTCAACTGATTCTAAACTCTTGACAGCTTCAAGAAAAACTGTCTCCAGTTCAGGTTGGGGAATTCTGGCTGCTTCTGTAAGAAGAAAGCTATTTTTCAGAAGCTTTTCTGAGTCATTCTGGAGGAAATAAAAGAAATTCATTCGGGAGATATCTATTCCAAGTTCTTGGGCATATTGCTTTTTGAGTTGGTCATTGTTCTGAAAAGCAGTGAACAGCCGCCATTTCAGTTTTAGATCAGTCACCCGGCCCTGGCCAATAATTTTCCCTCTATTAATCAGAATTACTTCATCGCAAACTCTATCCACTTCTGGTAGCAGATGAGAGGAGAGGAAGATGGTCTTTCCTTTCTGCTCGAGCTCTATTATCTGTTGTCTTATATCGTTCATCACAATCGGGTCGAGACCGGTGTAAGGTTCGTCAAGAATTATGATTTCAGGGTCATCGATCACAGCTAAGACCAGAGCCAGCTTCTGCAAATTTCCTTTGGATAGAGCCTTAATTTTTTGTTCAGCATACTCCTGCAATCCGAATTTATTTAAAATCTCCTGGATAAGAGTTTCTCTCTGGGGGGACTTGCCCTTATTTAATTTTAAAACTAGGTCTAATATTTCCCGAACTTTTAGGAATGGATATAAGGCCGGGTTTTCTGAAAGATAGCCGATTTTAACCTTTTCAGAAATTCCTGGATGTGCGGTGGCGATTTCAATCAGGCCGCTATCAGGCTTAAGGTAACCGATAATCAGGCGCAAGGTAGTGGTTTTACCGGCTCCATTCGGCCCGAGAAATCCGGTAATCCTCATCCGACCGATGCCAAAAGAAATATTATAAAGCACTTTATTCTTTCTGAAAAATCCTGAAGGATAGGATTTGCTCAGCTCCTGGATTGAAAGACAGCGGTCTGGTGTTTTTTCCTCAGCCGGGACTGTCCGGTAGTTCTTTTTTAAACCAAGACTTTTGAGACTGATATAAGAGAACGCCAGAAAAATTAAAGCATAGAAGATGGCTATTAAAATAAGCGGGAGAGATTTTGCTTTTTGAATTATAAAAGGAGAGAAGAGCAAAGCCGGGAGCATTTTTAGATCGAAGTTTTTGGCCATAAGCCAGTTATCGAGAATATTCAACCAGCCCAATTGTTCCATAATAATTAAAAAAGCAAATTGAGTGAAAAAAAGAACCGCAAAATTGATCTGACCTTTAAACCAGCAGGAAAGGAACAGCCCGGCGGTGATAAGATTAAAAGACAGGACCAGACTCCGGCCAGCCAGATTAAGAAGTTCAACCAGTTCCATATCCTGAGGTTTAATCAGGATAAGGACCAGGCCAGAAAGAACAGCGGCTATGATTAGCAGAGCAATTATCGCCAAGACCGTCAGAAATTTTGCCACAATAATGTCTTGAGTGCTTGTTCTGGTAAGAATAACTTCCAGATGTCTGGAATCAAGCTCATCTTTTATCAGGCCTCCGGTCAGCAACAAGCCAAGGTAAGGTAAAATCATGGTCAGAGTCTCCATAGCTGAAGTCAGACTGGTTTTGATGAGGGCCAGATAAAAGAAGCCCATTAAGGATAGCAATAAAAGAGCCAGGCTGGGGTGTGCGGTTCGCCAGATTTTTTTCCAGGTAAGGCTAATAAGGGGTTTTATCATTTTTTGATGTCTCCAGATATTGATTTAACAAATCTTTTAGTCGTGGAAGTTGCCTGTCTATGGATAAGGCATTGGCCTTCAGCTCGACCTTTCCCTTATGCACGAGCACCATAGCTGGCACTCCCCCTAGGTTAAAGAGCTGGTGTAACTGTCCGTTTCGGTCCTGAGCCAGTTTCATCGGCCAGTTTTCCTCTGTGGCTAATCTGACGAGGCTGTCGTGATCATCTCTACTTACTGAGATCAGGCCTAAGCCCTGATTTTCAAACTCATTGACGCTGGAGTAGATTTCCAGTCCGACTTCAAGACAGGCCGGACAGGTAGAGGTAATAAAAATCAACAGACAGGTATCGGTATGAGCAAGCGACACAGGCTGCCCGTCTAAGGTTATCAAATTGAGACTCGAGGGAAGGGCATCTCCTTCCTCGAGAAAAGATGATCTTTTAGGTGTAAGGCTAACCTCTCTCAGGTTTTTCATTAATTGTTCGTTGGCTTCCTGGCAGGAAACGAATTTCTGGTAATTTTTATATCCCCAGAAAAGGGAAACCAGCAGCAAAAAGGCGAATATCGCCAGCAAAGCCTTTATTTTCCTCATCATTTCCTCTGGCTGAACTTATACTTTCTCAAAACATAATCCCTATCAATTAAGTAAAGATTATCGCTCGAGTCAAAGGCTATCAACTTGGCGGCTACTGGCAGGATGATGGTACCGAGATAGTTCCCGGCCGGGTCATATTTGTAGATTTCTCTGCCTTTTTCCAATTCTCCATTTGGAAGCTGACCATTGACGCCGGAGAGAAAGTAATAATTGTTTTTCGAATCAAAAGCTAAATCAGCCGCAAAAAAGGCAACTTTCTGGATGTCACTGTCGCTCTGGATGGAGAGATCAAGTCTCGAGGTGGTGAAAGATTCTGCTTTGTAAATTATCTTAAACTCCTTGATGAGCTTATCTTTGGTGTTGAATATCTGGACTTTGTTTAAGCAGTATTGATGGGCACAGACCAGGTTTCCCTGACGGTCTTTTTTTAATAATAGAGAGTTGGCTAGGATGTTCAAAACCATATCGTCTGTCCTAATCGGGGTAAAAAAGCCACCCCGATGATTGCCCGTCAGATCAAAAACTTTGATAAGAGGTTCTTTTTTTAAGATTAACGAGGTGCCCGGGAAAGCTGTAATTAAAATCTCGTTATTGTTGAGAGTGACCCGGGTCGGGGCAAAAGTTAATTTAACCACTGTGGCTGCTTTTCCTTCAAAATCGATAACCTGAAGTCTCAGGTTTCTGGTATCGGCAACATATATCCTCTGGTTCTGGCTGTCCAGATAAAAACCTTCTGGAGCATTGAATTCGCCCGGTCCCTTTCCTTTCTTACCGATAGTTCTGAGATAATTTCCTTCAGGGTCAAATATCTGAATTCGGTGGTTGTAAGGATCAAGGACAAATACCTTATCATTTAAAATTTCAAGCTGAGCAGGGGAATTGAAGTAGTAATTTGGGTCATCTTTGTTTTCAGAAGACAGAACTTCAACCACAGGAATGAGTTTTTCTATTACCCTATCCTTTTTAGCTGGAAAGGCAGGGAGGGAAAGGACAGCCGGGATTATCAGCAAAAGAAGAATCAAGGCGTCCTTAAACAGGGACTTAGCTTTGAAAAATAGAGAGAGCCCCGCCAGGGGCTCTCCTTTTCTCAGTTGTCGGGGGAGGCGAAAGTTCATTGGGCTGGCCATTGTCCTCAAAATGCCAGGGCTTGTTTGATGCAGGCAGCCAGTTCCAGCTCGCAATCCAGGCCATCGATGAAGGCGCCAAAGAATGAGGTTCTAGCCTCGTTGAGGCATTTCTCATACTGGGCGAAGCACTTCGCGGCCTGGGCTCCAGTTGGAAGAAGAGAAAGAGCTGAGATCAGGACTAAAGTGATGACGATTAATTTGGTTAAAGTGTTTTTGGTCATTTTAACCTCCTTTTAATTTGTTCTGCCTTCTGGCATCATTGAATTAAAGAGGCAAATGCCGTGCCAGGAGCTGGAACTGGCGGGATCAGGCGATTTATGACTGATCTTGTTTGCCGAAATGTAAGCATTTGTTGACCTGCCTTCAGTAAATAGTTAAATTCCATTTACGAATAACGGTTGATGATATGAAATTTTCTCATGCTTTAGAAAAAATTTTTTTGTCTGGGCCGACAGGATGTTAGTCAGGGAATCTGACCCCAAAGGTGGCAGGTTTCTCATCGTCTAAATTTTTTCATAAAGTTCCTGATATTCTCTAAGACCCATCTTAGCCATATCCGCCGCGAAACGGTCCTCGGTCTGGTCGGACATTTTTTTCAGACAGGCAATTCCAATCTCACCCATAAGCAGCAAAGCTTCTTTGGCGTTCAGGCAGACATACCAGTAGGGAGAACATAGAGCCTCACAGAGAACAAGAATTGCTTGCGCGTTTTTGAGTCTGCCCAATCCCAGCATGGCTTGAGTCTGAACTTCCCAGGCCAGGTCTTGCGCCAGCCGCCTGAGTACGGGCAGAGATTCGGGAAGCTCGAGTCTGGAAATAGCTCGAGCTGTTTTTATCCGGATTTCTTGGTTATTGCTGCTGGCAAAGGCCAGAGGTCAGGATAAAGTCGCCTCAGCGGGATAAGCCCCGCCAGCTCAATGTAGAAGGCAGTTAATTCAGGCTGGAGCGGTCTTTTGAGAGCAGACCGCAGTTCGTTTGATTCTTCGGGCTAAGTCGAGAAGAGCGTGGGTGAGCGGGCCGGCAAATTGTTTGTTTCTGAGAGCCAGATTTTCTGCGGCTTTCGGGTCAGAGTCTGTAAACATCTCCAGGAGTTCCTGGGTTATTCTCTGGTAGTGCTTCTCAAACCATTTTTCGCCACGGCTGCTTGTATATCAATAAAAAATGATAAAGATAATCAGGAAGAACGAAAAAGCAGCCAGGCTTTCTAGCGAAATTAGCAGAATGTTGTAAGCCAGTTGACCGCTTTGAGTCATAGACCCATAATTACTGCCGGTTAAGATAATGCCCTATTTTAGCATTTATTATTCTGAGAGAAAAGGGCTTGGTGATGTAATCGGCAGCACCGAGATCTAAGGCTTTGAGGATTTCCTTTTCGCCGGAGATGGAGCTCATGATGATTACTGGAATTTTCTGGGTGTGCTGGCCTTTTTTGACTTCGTGCAGGAACTGAAAGCCATCCATTCCGGGCAGGATGAGATCAAGAAGGATCAGATCGGGGAGGTTGGATTTCAGGTAATCAAACCCGGCTTCAGCTTCGGTAAAGGCAGTGATTTCCACTTTCAGATCTTTAAGATAATGGGTGATAAGCCGGGCGGTCAGCGGATCGTCTTCGACGAGAAGGATTTTTCTTGGCTGTGGTGCCTCGGTAATTTTAAGAGATAAGGAGTTGTGGATGTCCTGAAGTTTTGTTTGAAAAGCTTCAGACGTGTTTTGAACCTGGCAATGGCTGAGTTGCTCCAATCCTGGTTTAAAACTGAGCAACAGGTTCTCAAAGTCTTTTAGCTCCGACAGGTTTTTAAGTTCAGCCGCTTGACAGTGAGAAAAAACAGACTAAGACAGCGTCTTTAGAAGTGTCAACAAACCTTGACCGAAATATGAACAGAAGTTAACGGCAATGACGACAACAATATTTCAAACAAGACGGCACCGGTTGTAAACGGAGCGTTACTTCAGTGAGTCAAGGCCGGAGAAAAGAAGCAAAATGAAACCAGCGAACCAGAAGGGGTGTCAGCAGGAAAGGTGGGGGCTCTTTCGGAGGTCCCCACCCTGGATTCTGGTCAGGTTATTAAGCACCGGGATTTCTTTAATCATCTGTCTTAGCCACTTTGTCTTATGTCTGGAAGGTCGGAGTCCACGACCAGTAGAAAAAATTATCAGGGTTAAAGAACTTCAGAGCTTTATTGGTATCAACAAGGTAGATGAAAACTATTTCTTCAATTCTCCAAATCAGATAGAAGTTTTAGAAGGCAAGATATACGTGCTGGATAATATTAACAGCCAGCTAAAAATATTTGACCTGGGGGGACGCCACCTGAAAACCATTGGCAAAAAGGGTAAAGGGCCTGAAGAATTTTTTGACCCGGATGGATTTTATCTGGACAGAGCTCGGCAGAGAATTTTCATCGCTGATACCAGGGGCAGCCGGCTTCAAATTTACAGTTTTGAAGGTAAACTGCAAAAGTCTATCAAACTTTCCTTCCAGCCATGCAAGGTAACTCTGATTGATAATAAAGTTTATCTGCTGGCTTTTCCGTCTGGAGCTGTCCTGGATCAAGGTGAACCACTGGTAAAAATCTATGATCTATATGAAGACAAAATTGCTGACTCGTTCCACAAGCCATTCAAAGCTCGCGACTGGGTGGTATCTGTCCTGATGAACTCGATGCTGATGAAAAAAGACCGGGCCGGGAATCTGGTTATTGCCTGTCAGCTCGGCGATAACAAAATCGAGGTCTTCAATAAAGACAAAAAACTTCTGCGCCAGTTCAACATAATTTATAAAGGGGAACAATTTTCGCCAGTCAACCCGGATATTGTTTTTAAGAGTGATAGAGATGCGGAAAAAATTGCCTTGGTCGTTTCAGACATAGCCTTTGATGCTAAGAATAATTATTACTTTCTGGCTGGTTATACCGGTAAAGATGAAAAAGGAGAACTGGAGAAAGGCCGGGAGATTTACATCTATGATTCAGAAGGTAATTATAAGGCTACGATCGGTCTGCCGGTAAGTGCCAAACTTCTGACTCTTGATGAGGACGACAACCTGTACGTGGTTGACCAGAGATTCATGATTAGGAAATACGCTCTCATAAAAGATGATAAAGAGCAATGGTAAAAAACACCAAACTTTGCCTACCTGCGTCTCTGTTACCGAGAGGGGAAAGAGTCTGAGATGAAGTTATTTAGTCGTTCTAGCCAGTTTCCGCTGGTGGACAACTTCGAAGAAGAAGACGGCTGCGGCGGCGCTGACATTGAGGCTGCTGACGTTACCCTGCATCGGAAGTGACAGCAGCGCATCGCATTTTTTTTTGATATTGGCCCTGATTCCCGAGCCTTCAGACCCGAGCACAATAGCCACCGGCTGAGTAAAATCAAACTCATACCATTTGGTCGGCGCTTCTCCGGCTGTTCCCACCACCCAGACACCTTTTTCTTTGAGCCATTCTATGGCTCTGGCTAAATTGGGTACCCGTGCCACTTTAATGGGCGATAGAGCTCCGGCAGCCACTGTGGCCACAGTTGAAGTTAACCCAGCCGAGCGGCGTTCTGGCAGGATTATCCCGTCAGCTCCGGCTCCCTCCGCGTTCCGGATGATAGCGCCGACATTCTGCGGGTCTTCAATCTCATCCAGAATCACCAGAAACGCCGGCCGACCTTCGACCAGCAAATCTTCAAGAGCCACGTACTCTTTTTCCGCCACCAAGGCCACGGCTCCCTGATGGTGAGGGTAGAGACTGTCAAGGCGCTGTTTGGGAACAAAGACCAGTGGCACACTGCTGGCTTTAGCCAATCGGATGATTTCTCCGATTCTCTGCCGACCCCGCTCTTTCTGAATGAAAATTTTGTTAATGCGATTCGGCGATGATTTCAGCCACTCGATGATGGGATTGATTCGACCGAGCTTATTCTGATCTTCCATATATTTTTCACCAGTTCAAAAGCCGGGAAATTTCTTTTACTCTCTCCAAGCAATTTTTTATCTGCCTGGGGAAATTTAGCTTGGCGCCTTCTTCCACTAAGGGGATAAATTTATCCAGTTCCAGACCGGAAACCCGGGCTGTCAGGGCCACCCGCAGCGGATGGTAAAGCTCTTTGCCTTTAACTCCCGCCTCTTTTTTTATCTCATTGGTGATCCGGGCGAAGATTTCATAATTAAATTCCTGAAGTCCGGCCGTTTTCTGAACAAAAGCCGCCAGCACCTTTTTTGCCGACTCAGAACCGATAATTTCTCGCGCTTCTTTATCCAGTTTTTCTGGCTCAAAATCAAAAAGTAGCGAAAATTTTTGGGGCAACTCCGAAAATTTATCCACACCTTCAATTAGAATCTCAATCGCCTTCTTGAGCCAGTCCATCTGAGCTGGCGTCACCTCAGTCCCAACGAACCCGACTTCCTGAAGATAGGGCAGAGCCAGCTCAACCTTTTTCTCAGTAGGAAGCAGCTTTATATACTGGCGGTTAAGCCAGTGGAGCTTTTCATAATCAAAAATGGCGGCTGACCGGCTGACCCGGCTCAAATCAAAAAGTCTGACCAGCTCTTCCCGCCGCAAAACTTCGTGGCCTTCCGGTGGTGACCAGCCGAGAAACACCAGATAATTGCCAAGGGCCTCAGCCAAAATTCCTTCTCGCCTGAACTGGTCAACCGAAGTTGCTCCATGGCGCTTGCTCAATCTGGTGTTGTCCTTACCCATCACCATCGAGAGATGAGCAAAGACTGGCGGCTTCCAGCCTAAAGCCTGATAGAGCAAAATCTGTCTCGGAGTGTTAGAGATATGGTCTTCGCCCCGGATTACATGGGTGATGTGCATCAGGGCGTCGTCTATGACCACTGCATAATTATAAGCCGGCATGCCGGTTGACCTGACGATGATCGGGTCACCGATGAGCTTCAGATCAAACTCCACCTGCCTCCGGACCAGGTCATCAAACTCGACGATTCCTTCATCAGGCACCTTGAGCCTGATGGCGGCCGCTTCACCTGCAGCCCGCCTTTTCTCGGCTTCATCTCCTGGAATATTCCGGCATTTTCCGCTGTAGACCGGCATCCGGCCTTCGGCCAGAGCTGTTTCCCTTTCTTTTTCCAGCTCCTCGGGCGGGCAAAAGCAGTAATAAGCTTTGCCTTCTTCGAGCAATTGCTTAGCGTATTTATGGTAAAGCTCAAGCCGTTCTGATTGTCGGTAAGGGCCATAATCACCGCCCACATCCGGGCCTTCGTCCCAGTCAAGGCCCAGCCACCTGAGGTCCTGGAGGAGATTTCGCTCGTATTCTTCCCTCGACCGCTCGATGTCAGTGTCTTCCACCCTCAGGACAAAAACTCCGCCTTTCTGCCGGGCAAAAAGCCAGTTGAACAGCGCCGTCCTGGCATTGCCCAGGTGCAGGTAACCGGTGGGACTGGGCGCAAATCTAACTCTGATTTTCTGTGAGTTTCTCTCTGTTTTTTCCATAGCGTAAGGATAATGCCACCTCGGCTAAAAATCAAGACGCCGTCTGGGTTTGAGGCCCACAGGAGACATTCACCTAATTCTTCTTCAATGCTCCTTTGAGAGATTTTTTGGCTTGATCAAATGGAGTAACTAAAATCCCTGGATATCTTCCATTTCCAGGCGGTCTTTTTTCTTGTAGCCAGCTGGAATAGTGTAAAGCCCCTTGGGTGGAGACTTTTTGCTCAGCTCTACAAGTTCAGCCCGCGAGTTGACCTCCATTCCCATAATCTGAGCTTTAACCTCATAGGCAATCCAGAGTCCTTTGATTTTCTGGATCTCAGAAACAGCCTGGCCAGAAGCTCTCAACTGCATTTTTAGAATTTCCGGTTGAACTTTGTCCAGAAAGATTTTCAGATTGACCGGGAGCTCTTCCGACGCCCAGATGGTCATCTCAATCGGATACATCATCATGGTCATCTCCAGGCTATAACCCTGGCATTTGAGATTATTGATCAGCCTGGTCTCGCCATTTGGTCTGACTGAGATGGTCATCTGCTCCAGAGCCTGAGCCATTGGCGACAGGTCCCGCGGCAGGAGTTTAGCATAATCAACAGGCAAAGTGGTTTCAAGGTAAGATTTGGTGTTGTGGGTGATGATGTCCATCAGGTTCTTTTTGAGATCGAAAAGGTATCCGAGTCCTTCGCTGGAAGCAAGATAAAAGTCATCACCGACCCATTGCTCAGTGTAGGTTTCTTTGGCCGGAATGCTCTGACCGTAGGCGTTGATCGGGTCGACATTCACCCTGGTCTTGATGTAGATGTCAGCCGAAACGCCCAGAACCAGAATAAGGATAAAGGCTACAGTTAAGGCAATTTTCTTCATAAAAGCACCTCTGAGCATATAAAATTAAATGATCTTATCATCTCAACATTTTCTGGATTCTCTGATGACCAGGCTGCTGCTCTTTATCCTGTGTCTTTTAATCCCGATCAATCCTTAGCCTGATTCAGCCAGAAAGCAATTTTAATTTAATTTCGGGCTTGAATCCAGTCAGAAGTGAAGTAAAATAATTGTCTAAAAGGTTTAATGGATTATGCCCGAAAAAGTTAGCCTTTCCAGGCTCATTATCAAGGTTTCCGGCCTGCTCAGTTTTTTTACTTCAGCCGTCATCTTGGCCGTGGTTGTCTATAGCCTTATGACTCTTGGGCCTGGAAGGGAACTCCAGAAACTGACCGGGACAGATATTCTGGTCAGCCGGGGACTGATGCTGGCCGTGGTTGTCCTGATCTTCGGGTTCCTTGAATTGAAGACTGCTTCGGGGATGGTCAGTAAAAAGCGCTGGTCCTGGATATCGGCTATCTTAATCGGCATCGTTTTAAGCCTTCTGGTTCCACTTGGAACCATTTTTGGCTTAAAACTTCTGGTTAACCTCTTTAGCTCTGAAGTCAAAGACTGGTTCGGCTGGCAACCGTCCGGAGCTGTAGGGCAGGTTGCCAAACCTGCTGAAACTCCGCCTGGAGTAGATTTAGAACTTCTCCAGCAACAAGAAAAAGAACAAGACCGGGAAGACAAGGAGAACTTTTGAACTGACTTTTTCCCCGGAAAAGACAGAGCTGGCAACGGGAGATTCTGCCCACAGGCCATTGGAACGACTTAAAGGAGTTCTGTGATGAAGACTGTTAGCCAGAGCCTCCGGATTATGGGTTTGATAATCTTAGTCTCTTTAAATTCCCTGGCTCAGGAAAGAGTTATCAGACAACCCCAGGAAGCACCTAAGGTTTTTATAGATTGCCATCAGTGCGATATGGCTTACATTCGCTCAGAGATAACCTTTGTCAGTTTTGTCCGCGAAAGAACTGAAGCTGATGTCCATGTACTCGTCACCATCCAGAGCACCGGTGACGGTGGTCGAGAATATACGCTGAATTTCATAGGTCGTAATAACTTTTATGATATTCACAACACTCTTAAATATGTTTCCAGCAGAACTGATTCAGCCGATATGGAGAGAAAAGGACTGGTTCGGATGCTTAAGGTTGGGTTGGTGCCCTATGTGGCCAAAACGGATTGGGGTGATTATTTGAAGATCGATTTTGAAAAACGCCTGCCGGCTGCTCCGCTTGAAGATAAATGGAATTACTGGGTTTTCAGTCTCGGGGTTTCTGGAAGTCTTTCCGGTGAGCAGACCAAGAATTTTTTTTCAATGTATAGCAACCTGAGCGCTAACCGGGTGACGGAAAAAGTTAAATTCCGTTCGGGCGTTTCCGGCAATTTCAACAGCAGCCACTTCAAGATTGAGGAAGACGGAGTTACCCAGACCATCGCTTCTTCCCAGCGAAGCTATAGCCTGTCAACTCTCTATGTATATTCCCTCAACCAGCACTGGTCCGTTGGGGGCTGGTTTGGTCTGTCTTCTTCCACCTACAACAACATTGCTCTTAACCTCAACCCGGCCCCGGCGATTGAGTATAATTATTTCCCTTATTCAGAATCTACCCGGCGCCAGCTGCGTTTTCTCTATCGGATCGGCTACAATATGAATTTCTATCGGGAAGAAACCATCTATGATAAGATGAAAGAAAATCTACTGAGTGAAGCTCTGTCAATCACCCTGGAGATTAAAGAGCCCTGGGGGAACATCAGCTCGGCGGTTGAGGCTTTCCATTATTTTCACGATTTCAGCAAAAACCATCTGATGTTCTGGACAAATCTCAATTTAAGGCTCTATCGCGGGTTTACGGTCAGTCTTTCGGGACGATTTTCCAAAATTAACGATCAGATATATCTGGCCAAGGGCGACCTGAACCTGGAAGATATCCTGCTTCAGAGAAAGGCTCTGGCTACAGCTTACAGTTACGGAATTTCGCTCGGAGTAAGTTATACTTTTGGCTCTATTTACGCCGGTGTGGTCAACCCCCGCTTTGGCTATTGATTTTTGTCTGAAGACGGCAGACTGAGGCTGATGAAAATTCTCCATCGGTTGCTCGAGCTTAATCCAAAGAACGCCCAGGGTCCGAGCTCACCGAGATCGTTTAGTTTTCCCCGGTTATCAACGACCAGATAAACAGGTCTGGCTCCAGACGACTCCGGTGGATAAAGGTGGATGGCAGAACAACTGAAAAATTTTTCCAATGGAAATTCAATTTGTGACTGACGATCGCTGATGATTATCCTGTCTGCGAACAAGGAAAAAGAGAAAGATCCGGCGTTGTAATTCAGGTTAATTTCAGAGAATGGGTCGGAGAGGGAGATTTCGGGTTCGGGCGTGGATTCAGGTATAAGGGAAGCGACTGGAAAACATTCCGGGAAAGCAGGTTCACCCAGGCGGGCAAGCAGCTGAAAGGATTTTTCCCACAGGCCCTGGTAAAGCTTCCAGACCCGGAGTTCAGTTTCGGCTCTTTTTCGCCGCTGCTGGTCTTCGGGCAGGTATCTTACCCAGAAATAGAAACCCGTCAGAAAGTTCTTAAGTTCGGGTTCGACTTTTTTAAAATAGCTTTCCAGACTGGTTTTGTATTTTTGGTAATTGTCTTCAGCCTGCTCCCGGTATGTCTGGCAGTAATTTTCTCTGGCTTTCTTCAGGCAATCAGCCCGCTCGGCTCGTGACGCTTCCAGGCAGGCTTTTTCTTCCTTAGCGTAATCGCGGAAAATGGATTCAAGTTTGGAGATGGTTTGAGAAATTATTTGCTCCAAATCCATATCGGCCGGTCTTTCAACTTCTCTTTCTAATCGGTCGAGCTGGCCTTCAAGCTCGAGTAGCTGGGAATAGGCCAATATTGAAGTGAGGTGAAAGGTTGATTTGTCCCCTGTTTCAGTTTCTGCTCTTTTGAAACCAGAAGATAGGACAGTGTCAAGTTTTTTTTGAAGCTCAGATTCTTTTTCTTCCATCTTCAGGAAGGCTTTCTGAAAGAAAGAAGTCAGGTTTTTGTACTCAAGAAAAGATGGCGGCAAAAGAGGAAGACTCAGAAAGATTTCTTGCTGGAAAGAAAGCGGCAGAGGAAAGTCCTGAGTTTTCTTAGCCATCGTTTCTCGAAAGCCACCCTTGAGCGCGGTCTGCAGCCAGGTCCGATTTTTCTCAGGTGGAACGGTGGCTGAATCGAGTAAGTAAAGCGAATAGCCGGCTTCAGGATGGAAGCTATCAAGCTCCAGGGTCTTTTGGAAAAAGTGGTAGGCTTCTTTGACCTGACCGAGTCCGTAAGCAGCTACACCGAGGTTATTCAAAATACCAGGGTTATCTGGACTCAAGAGCTGGGCCTGCTGGAGAAAATCGTAAGCCAGTTGAAACTGGTTTATTGAACAGAGCAGAGCGCCGGCGTTGTTTAAAAGGCCCGATTCATCCGGAGCTTCTTGAAGTTTCAAGCTGATGAGAAAAAGCGCTTCTAAGGGTTTTCCTTTCAGCCAGAAATTCAGCAGATAAAGGTCAAAAGCTTCAGAGCTGATGATTGGTTTAAAGGCTTCTTTGAATTTTTCAGCTTTTCCCGGGCCGGCTTTTTTGACCAGAAAATCGTGGAGCTTTTCTCGGAGGGAAGTTATGGCTGATTCCTGAGAGGCGGAGGCCAGTGACTGACTTAGATTCAGCGGCATCTGATTCTCAGCGGGGAATAGGCAGGAGTATGGGATGGAATTATTGTTTTGGCCGGAAAGGCTTAATTCTCTTGCTCCGGGGTGAAGCCAGACCTGAGAAGAAAAAATAACGGTAATGAAAATGATGATCATCAGAACCAAGAGGTGCGCTCTTTGAAGATGAAGCTTGAAAGAAGACTTTTTGCTGGAGAGTAATTTCTGACTGGCGTTATAGAACAAGCCATGCTTGTCAGTTCTGTCTTCCCCGTTATGTCCTGTTCGGGCCATCATCTCCATTTGCCCTGAAATTGTTATTTCTTTTTTTGCCTTCAATTTTTATCCGATTTCCTGTATAAATCTATCTCAGATTGACCTGGCCGGGCAACTGGTTTGTTAAAGTTTGTAAAGAATAACTTTCAGGAGAAAGAAAATGGGAAAAACCAACTCGAAGGACGAATTCCCCGGAGCCGTAACTATAGCTGACCTTGAGGGTAAGATTCTCTATCTCAATCAGAAAGCAGCTCAGGTCTTGGAGAAGGAGGGCGGATTTAAGCTCATAGGTCAGAATATCTTTAACTGTCATAAGCCCGAGTCTAAGGATAAGATAAGAAAAATCATAGAAGAAAAAAACCAAATTAGTAGTATTATATTGGGCCGCAGCAGGATTTACCGGAAGCCATATCTTTCTGATTAATTCTGATTAATTCCAGCAGGTTTCAGTTTATAGAGCCTGTCAGCCTTTCTGGCTCAGAAATTTCTGCAGGCGGTCAAATTCTGCTTTTAGCTTCTTCAGGGCTTTTCTGGCAGCTTCCAGGTCCTGATTCTTGCCAGCCATTTCCGTCTCCAAAGCTGTTTCTCTGAGGGCTGGCAGGCTGAGGTTGGCCGAGGCGCCTTTAAGCGAATGGCCGTCCTCTCTTATGGTCTGAAAATCTTTTTCCGAAATAGCTTTTTTCAGTTCGGCAGACCGCTTTTGAAATTCATTCCGGTAGATTTCGAGGAGTTCGTTCAGAAATTCTTCTTCTCCGCCAATTCTGGCCAAAGCTTCTTCTTTGTTGATCGGGGGGAGTCGTTTAGGATTTTCTGTCATTCTGTTTCTCCGTCATTTCCAATTTTATAGAGTCGCCAAAAAGAATAACCCGATCGCGGCCAAGTTTTTTAGCTAAGTAAAGCGCCCGGTCGCTCGTCTGGATGAGGTTGTTTATTTGCACCTGGCTGAGCGAGTCGGTAGTGGTCCCACCGATTGATAGAGTTACTGAAATTTTCTGGCCCGTCTTCAGTCTGATTTTAGATTTTCGACAGACGTCCAGGAGGCGGGCGGCAATTAAACCCGTATCGTAGATGTCGCTTCCAGGAAGAAGAACGATTAATTCATCCCCGCCATAACGACCGGTGCGATCATAATTGCGGAGGTTCCTTTTAAAAAGTTTAACCAGATTCTGCAGAACGGTATCACCTGCCTGATGTCCATAGGTGTCATTAATTTGTTTGAAATTGTCCATATCAACCATCAAGAGTCCGAAAGGTCGGTCGCCCCTTAAATAGCGATCTATTTCTTCTCTTATAAATTTAATGATGGTTCCCCGGTTCCAGGCATGAGTCAGACTGTCGGTCGTGGCCAATCGTATTAATTTTTTCTGCGCCTGAAGCAACCGGTCTTCGAGTTCTATGATCCGATGAGCTGCTTGCAGCCGGGCTCTCAATTCCATAAAATTTACGGGCTTGGTCATGTAGTCGTCAGCACCGGCTTCCAGTCCCTGAATGATATCGAAGGAGGTGTCTCTGGCGGTCAACAGTATTAAGTAGGTGTAATGGGGCTTTTTCACCTGCCGGAGCCGAAGGCAGAGCTGGGGTCCTTCCATCCCCGGCATCATCCAGTCGAGGATGGCAATTCTAACCTCAGGCTGCTTGAGAATCTCCCAGGCTTTTTCTCCATTTTCGGCTTTATAAACCCGGTAACCCCAATCTTTTAGTTTTTTCTCCAGAAGCCTTCGAGCCACCGGATCATCTTCAGCCACCAGAATGGGGAAATATTTCTGTGAAGAAGTTTCTTCTTTCCTCTCTTCTTCCATTCGTTTTTCCTTTCTTCTGGCTGCTTCGCCTTATTATTTCTTTTTTCCCATAGCTCTTTCAATGGCTTTATACAATTCTTCGGGGTAAAGCGGCTTGGAGACGTAATCATCCATTCCAGCTTCTAAGCATTTTTCCCGGTCTCCTTTCAAAGCATGAGCAGTCATGGCCACGATGGGAAGGTGCTTTCCGCCCTGCTTTTCCTGTTCTCTTATTCTCTGAGTGGTTTCAAGGCCATTCATGATGGGCATCTGGACATCCATCAGAATGAGATCGAATTCTTCCTGAGCCAGTTTATCCAGCACCTGCTGACCGTTTTCAGCCACAATGACTTTATGTCCTTTTTTCTGGAGAAGATGAACAGCCACCTTCTGATTGATGGGGTTATCTTCAGCCAGCAGGATGTTGTACTTGGGTCTGAACTCCGGCAGCGTCTGATCGGTTATCGGCCCAGCCAGCTTTTTCTCCATAACCGTTGAGCCCTTTATGGCCATGATGGTATCAAGAAGGTCGGATGATCTAATGGGTTTGACCAGATAGGCTGAAGCACCCAGCTCCTTAGCCTTCTGAAAATCACCTACCCGGTCTGCTGAGGTCAGGATGATGATCGGAGTGTGCTGGTATTCAGAAATTTTCTTGATATTCTCTATCAGGGTAAAGCCGTCCATTTCTGGCATAGACAGGTCTACCAGGAAAAGTTCAAAAGGCTCCTTTTTGGTTTCAGGCGATTGAATTATTTTCAAAGCTTCGATTCCACTGGCTGCTTCTTTTGCTGGCATTCGCCAGCTCTGGAGCATTTCTTTTAGAATTGCGCGGTTAGTGGGGTTGTCATCGACCACTAAAACCTTGAGTCCATGGATAGGAGAAAGAGAAGCGGGAGAAATTTTCTTCCTGGGTTTTTCAGGAAGGCCAAGTTTTACTGTAAAGTGAAAAGTACTACCTTTTCCTACCTGGCTTTCTGCCCAGATGCGACCACCCATCAGGCCAACGAGTTGCGAGGTTATGGCCAGACCGAGCCCGGTGCCTCCGTATTTTCGATTGAGTGAAGCATCAGCCTGAACAAAAGGCTGAAAGATTGATTCCAGTTTATTTTCCTGGATGCCTATTCCTGTGTCGCGGACAGAAAAATGCAGGACGATTTCCTTTTCAGTTCTTGATTCTTCGCTGACCTCAACCTCCACCTCCCCTTTCTCTGTAAATTTGACAGCGTTACTGACCAGATTTAGAATGACTTGACGCAAACGGCTCAGATCGCCGATGACCGTCTCGGGCAGAGAGGGTGGCACATGACAGAGAAGTTCGAGACCTTTTTTCTGGGCGGTAAGAGCCAGGGTGGAGACAATGTCGGTTATTGAATCATGAAAGTTGAATTCTTCGGGGAGGAGTTCGATCATCCTGGCTTCGATCTTGGAGAAATCCAGAATATCGTTGAGAATGGTCAGCAGCGATTCAGCCGAAGCCCGGGCTGCAGTCAGAAACTGGCGCTGCTCATCGGTCAGGTCAGTCTGGAGGGCTAATTCAATCATTCCGATAACACCATTCATCGGCGTGCGGATTTCGTGGCTCATATTGGCCAGGAATTCGCTTTTAGCTTTACTGGCAGCCACGGCTTCTTCTCTCGAAGCTTTCAGTTCTTCCTGAATCTTCTTGAGATGAGAGATGTCGGTGATGGCTGAGACGACACCGACAAACTTTTTCTTTTCAAAAAGCGAGCGAGCATGGATAAGTACTTGAATTTTCTGACCGTCCTTGGTCTGCAGCAAAGTTTCGTATTTTTCTAAGGTTCTGGATCTTCTGGTTTTTGATTTTCTGGTCACGCGAGCGAGTTGTTCTTCGGGAATGGTCACGCTCCAGTGCTTGCCTATCAGCTCTCCTTTAGAGTAGCCCAGTATCTTTTCAAAGGAGGGGTTGACATAAGTGATAATTCCTTTGGCATTCTCCACCACCAGGCCTTCGGCCAGGCTGGTCAGGATTTTTTCCTGGAATTGGTAGAGTTTTTTAAGTTCATTTTCAATGCGATGTCTTTCTCTTTCTTTTCTGATTGAATAGAGAGCAAGGCCTAAGTCGCCAGCAATCTCTTCTAAAAGTTTTATCTCGCTGGCTTGATCAAAGATCTCCCGCGGGTTGCCTACGTGCAGGACGCCAAAAATCTCCTGGTTATGTTCGAGCAGAAAGCAGGCGGCCCAGCCGGTATTCTCTTCCTTAGTACATTCTTGGCAGATGGGACTTTGACTGACATCAGGAATAAAAAGCGACCGTTTGTTTTTAAGAACTTTTTCAATACAGGGAGAGTAACGCTGAAGAAGTTTTTTTCTGCCCTGGCCGAGGAATTTAACAGGTTTAAGTTCCTCATCGACGAGGACTATCTGAACCAGGTCGTACTTACCATTGGTCTTCACGCTCCTGGCCGCCTGGTTCAGCAGCTTTTCAGGGTCTTTCTCCAGGATGATCATCTGGTTGATGTCGCTGATCGCCCGGAGGAGTCTATTGGTATGAGCCAGCAGTCTGTCCTTGTGCACAAGCTCGGTTATGTCTTTGTAAACAGCCACACCACCGATCAGATAATTTTTATAGAGCACTGGTGCGGCCGAAATACTGACGATAATTGGTTTTCCGTCTTTTCTATAGCGGGTGCCAACCAGCTCCGAGACCCGGCGTCGCAGAATATGCCGGGTAATTCTGGTCGCTTCCTTTTTGTTCGGTCCGCCAATCAGGTCATCAATTTTCTGTCCGAGGGCTTCTTTTTTCTTATAGCCAAATAATTTTTCAGCACCAGGGTTCCAGATGATTACCTTTCCCTCAGAATCAGTGGCCACCACTCCGTCCTCAATGCTATCGATCAGGGCTTGAAGATGAAGCTCCATCTTGTTTCCTCCTTGTTAATTTAAATAATATTAAATAATTATCGGAAAAAAAATTCAATCACCGCCAGCGGTCATTTTGATTAGCCCTGAAGATTACAGATTCAGATAGAGAGAGCGATAAGCAGCTGGGAGAGATAATAGGTGGAAAGGATAAAAATCTGGGCAGAGGAGAAAGCACGGTGAAAGCGGTTTATAGCCATCAGGGCATCGGATATAAGAAACAACACAGCTCCTGATGCCGCCAGCCATGGCCGATAGCCTGTTATCTGATGGGGCAATTCGATAGCGAATCTGACCACGGTCAGGATAGCCACAAAATAAAAAAGGACGGGAAGCCGAAGTTTACCCAGCTCAGGCCAAATCAGAAAAAGAACGATGGCGGAGATAAGGATTAAAGGTATGACTGGCCAGACTAGAAAACCCGGGCTCAGTTTTGAGTAAAAAGCCAGAGCGAAAGCAATCTGAGTGCCCAGAAAAAACAGAAGGCCGGCCAGAAACTTCTTTTTCTTCAGCATCATCATGACTTCACCCAGCAGACTGAATATCAGGCCGATAAGAATGGCATTCCGGTAGAAAGAAGCTGGCCGGGCTTCAAACAGCAAACCGATTATCAGAAGGATGGTAAATGGCCGGAAAAAGTAGCTTAAAAATTTCTGACCCCGATAGTCGGACAGGATAGCGGCAACTGCTGAGATGATGATTGAAAAGATAAAAGCCGCGGTGTTTAAATCCATAGTTTTTCCCGGTGCTGGTAGTTTCTGGCTTTAAGCCTTTTTTCTTTCAAAAAATCTCCTTTGATAATTTAAGTTCAGATATGTAATAATAATAAAAAAGCGTTATTATTTAAACTTAAGATTTATGGAGCGAAAATGATCGATAGTTTTACGGAAGAAAAAAGCCGGAAGGTTGCCCTACTTATAGATGGCGACAATGCTCAGCCTTTGCTTATTGGTGATATTCTGGCAGAAGTGGGCAAATATGGCTTAATTACCATAAGACGAATTTACGGAGACTGGACTACGGTCAATATGGCCGGCTGGAAAAAAGCCCTTCATGAAAACGCCATCCAGCCTGTTCAGCAATTTCGTTATACTGTGGGAAAAAACGCCACCGACAGTGCCCTGATCATCGATGCCATGGACATTCTGCACAGCCGTCTGGTTGATGGCTTTTGCATAGTTTCCAGCGACTCTGACTACACCCGCTTAGCTACCAGGATTCGTGAAGCTGGATTCTTTGTCATGGGCATCGGCAAAAGGTCAACTCCCAAAGCTTTCGTCAATGCCTGTAACGTTTTCATCTACACAGAAAACCTCGGGCCGCGGGAAAAAGAAAGGAGAAGACGCACCGGGACAACGGAAAAAGCTTCTGAAGACCAGCGGCCCCGGGGCTATAACCCGCTGCCTTTGCTTAAAGCGGCGGTCGACATGGCCATTGATGAAGATGGCTGGGCCAAACTCAGCGCTATTGGTTTTTATCTGCGCCAATTAGACCCGGGCTTCGACCCCCGGACTTATGGCTTCCGGCAGCTTTCCCAGCTGTTTAAAGCCTATCCGGAAGTTTTTGAGTTGAGGTTAGAGAATGAAAAGGGGCTGACGAAAATCTGGGTAAAAATTAAAGAATAAAATAGAGACGAGAGCGAGAATGAAGCTATATTACCCATCTCCAATAGGAATAATAGAATTAGAAGGAGACGAGAAAGGACTGCGGAATTGTTCTTTTGTTAAGAAGAAAAAAGATAGGATGGAACCTGGTGTAAGGCTGACAGCTCAGTCGGCACCTGAACCTTTGAGAGAAGCCCTGGAGCAAATTGATGACTATTTTAAGGATCAAAGACAAGAATTTTCAGTCAGGCTAAACTTAAAGGGAACAGAGTTTCAAAAAAAAGTCTGGCGCTGCCTGCAAGAGATCCCCTTTGGCCAGACCAGCTCTTACCGGGCGATTGCTGAAGCCTGCGGGCATCCGGGTGCTTTCCGGGCCGTGGGCGGTGCTAACCATCAAAATCCAGTGGTCATAATTGTTCCCTGCCATCGGGTCATTGGCTCGGATGGCAGTTTAGTCGGGTTTGGAGCTGGCCTGTGGCGGAAAAAATGGCTGCTGGAACATGAACATAAACGCTCAAGCAGTTCCAGCCAAATAAAAAAATAAGAAGGGAGGAGGCTTATGCTCGAGACACTGGCTCAGTTTTTTTTGAATACTGAAAAAACCTACGTCAAAGATGCTCTGATGATGGTGAAGAAAGAAGGTAAGTATCAGTCTATTTCCACAGCAGAATTCAGCCGGAGAGTCAGAAATATTTCTTCCGGGTTAAAAGTTCTCGGATTGAAGAAAGGCGATAAACTAATCATTCTTTCTGAAAATCGGCCTGAATGGGTAATGGTCGATTTTGCTGCCATCTGTCAGGGTGGAATCACGGTGCCGATATACACTTCTCTTACGCCCGAACAAATTAAATACATTATCAATGATTCCGAAGCCCGGTTTGTGGTCTGCTCCAACCCTGACCTCTGGGAAAAGATTGACCGGATTAAAAATGAACTGCCGCTGGTGGGAAAATATATTTTTATAGAAGACCGGGCTCCCCGGGGAGTTTTGCCTCTGAAAGAAGTGGAAAAGAATGGTGAAGTTTTTAACCAGCAGAATTCTGATGATTTCGATAAAAGTGCTCTAAGCCTCAACCCTGACGACTTAGCTTCTATCATTTACACCTCAGGAACAACCGGTGTTCCTAAGGGAGCTATGCTGACCCATGGCAATCTTGTCAGCAACGTTAAAGCTTTGCGGTCGATAGTCGAATTTACTGATAAAGATATCGTTCTTTCTTTCCTGCCGCTTTCCCATGTGCTCGAAAGAATGTGTACCTTTGCCTGGATTTATGTGGGGGCCACTATTGGCTATGCCGAAAGTGTGGATACGGTGGCTGAGAATCTGGTGGAAGTCAGGCCCACGATTATGGTCAGTGTGCCCCGTCTTTTTGACAAATTCTATGCCCGGGTCATCGACAATATTCTTAGCGCTTCCAACCTTAAAAAGAAAATCTTTTTCTGGGCTCTAAAAGTCGGGAAGAAATATGCTCGTAAAAAATTGAACAAGGAAAAAATTTCCAGCTGGCTGAAGTCCAGATATTCACTGGCCTATAAGCTGGTTTTTTCCAAGATTGTCGAGAGAACCGGGGGCCGGGTCAGATTTTTTGTCTCAGGTGGAGCGCCGCTTTCTAAGGACATAGCCGAGTTTTTCTATGCCCTGAGTATTATTATTATTGAAGGTTATGGTCTGACAGAAACCTCGCCGGTCATTGCGGTCAACACCTTAGAAGAGTTTCGGTTTGGCACAGTCGGCAAAATCCTGCCTGGCGTTGAAGTTAAGATTGCTGCTGACGGAGAAATCTGGGCTCGCGGTCCCAATGTGATGAAGGGTTATTTCAAAAAAGAAGCTGAGACCAGAGAAGCCTTTGAAGATGGCTGGTTTAAAACGGAAGATATTGGATATCTGGACGAGGATGGTTTTCTGGTGATCACCGACCGCAAAAAGGATATCATCATTACCGCCGGTGGCAAGAATGTGGCTCCACAGCCGATCGAAAACCTGCTCAAGACCTGTCCGTACATTGCTAATGCTGTGGTCGTAGGCAACCATCGGAAATTCGTCTCAGCCCTGATTGTTCCGGATTTTGACAAGCTGGAGAAGTATGCTCGGCAGCAAAACCTCAGCTTTACTGACCGCAAAGATTTGATTGCCAGACCTGAAATTTATGATTTCTTCATGAAGGAAATCAACCGGCTGACACCGCATCTGGCTTCTTACGAAAGGATCAAAAAGATTGCACTTCTTGAACGGGATTTTGAGATTGGAGCTGGAGAAATCACCCCGACGCTTAAAGTCAGAAGAAAAATTGTTGAGGAAAAGTATAAGCCACTGATTGATCAGTTCTACGTCGAATAAAAAAGTCAGGCCTGATATTTTTTAAATTCTTCGCATCTCTCTGGGAAAAATCTCTGTCTATTGGCGTCTTTTTCAGTGAGTCATGTCACCACCTGGCTGTATTTATTTCCTGGAGCGGTCTTGATGTCTGAACAGGATTATTTAGAAAAAATTAACCCTGCTGGTCATCGCCAGAGGCTCAGGGAAAAATTCCTGAAAGGTGGCCTAGCCGGCTTTCTTGATTATGAAATTGTAGAACTTCTTCTGACTCTGGGCACTCCGAGAAAAGAATGCCGGGAAGCTGCCCGCTTAGCTTTGCAAGAATTCAAGACTTTCAGAGCAGTGATGGAAGCTGACCCTCTGGAGCTTCAAAAGATCAAAGGCCTTGGGCCAAAAAATATCTTTGGTTTAAAACTTGTCCATGAAGTTGCCCGTCGTTATCTCAAAGACTGTATAATGAAAAGACCGGTCTGCAAATCTTCGCAGGAAGTCTTTGATTATCTGTATTACAGTCTGCGCGATCTTAAAATTGAAGTGTTCAAAGTCCTGTTTTTGAACACCAAAAACCAGATTCTGGAGGAGAAAACCTTATTTGAGGGGACGGTTGATTCCAGTGCGGTCTACCCGAGAGAAGTAATCAAACAGGCACTGAAATATGAAGCTTCAAGCCTAATCTTTATCCACAATCATCCTTCAGGCGATCCCGAACCTTCAAACTGCGATCGCGAGATCACTCGCGACTTAGTTTTTGCCTGTGCGGTGATGCAGATCAGGGTGCTTGACCATATCATAATTGGGAATAACTGTTATTACAGTTTTGCTGACGAAGGGTTGATCGAAAAATATCAATCACATTTTTACAGCGTCAATTTTTGCCGCACTGCCGATTAAAAAATGGTTGAAGAAAAAAGCCAGTTCTGGTTAAATGCTCCTGAAGGAGGACTCGTGGATATAAGACCTATCAATCAGATTGCCCAGAAATTGGGGATTCCAGAAGAAACTCTGGAATATTATGGCAAATTTAAAGCCAAGGTTGACTACCAGGCTTTACTGGGCGAACGAAGGGGCAAGCTGGTTATGGTTACGGCTATGACCCCGACTCCGGCTGGCGAAGGTAAAACCACCACCGCTATCGGCCTCTCAGATGGCTTGAGCCGTCTTGGCCAAAAAACTTGCCTAACCTTACGTGAACCTTCGCTGGGTCCGGTTTTCGGGATAAAAGGCGGAGCCACTGGCGGCGGCCAGGCCATGGTTGTGCCGCGGGAGGAAATCAACCTTCATTTTACTGGCGATATGCATGCAGTGACGGCTGCCCACAACCTGCTGGCGGCTATGGTTGATAACCGCGTCCATTTTGATGGGCCGACCGGTTTGCTCGATGGACGAACAGTTACCTGGAGAAGAGTCTTGGATATGAACGACCGGGCCCTGCGTCAGGTGATAATCGGTCTTGATGAAACCTTCCAGGGTTTTGCCCGGGAGACAGGTTTTGATATAACCGCAGCATCAGAAATAATGGCCATTCTCTGTTTGTCCAGCGACCTCAAAGACCTGAAGAAAAGAATTGGCAATATTCTGGTTGGCTATTCAGTTGACCGGAAGCCAGTTTTTGCCCGGGACATCAAAGCTGATGGGGCTATGACTGCCCTGCTCAAAGACGCTATCAAGCCTAACCTGGTTCAGACCCTGGAGGGGACTCCCGCTTTTATCCATGGCGGTCCTTTTGCCAACATCGCTCATGGTACCAATTCCATTGTGGCCACTAGGCTGGCGCTGAGCTTAGCTGATTATGTGATAACAGAAACAGGGTTCGCTTCTGATCTCGGGGCTGAAAAGTTCTTTGATATTGTGGTTCGCACCGGTCGAGTGCCAGCGCCTGATGCCTGCGTCCTGGTCTCAACTTTAAGGGCTTTAAAATATCATGGAGGAGTCGGACAGAATGAGCTGGCTAAGGAAAACCTGCAGGCGGTGGAAACCGGGTTTGATAACTTGAGAAAACACATTGAGAATTTAAAGATCTTCGGTGTGCCCTTTGTGGTTGTGCTGAATCTGTTTCCTGCTGACCATCAATCAGAAGTAGATACCTGGTTGTCGTTGTGTCAGAAAGAAAAGGCTCGTTTTGCTCTGAGCGATGTTTATAACCAGGGTGGCCAAGGGGGGCTAGAGCTGGCTAAGGAAGTGATGAAGGCCATTGAGCAAGATAAAAACAGTTTTGACTTTCTTTATCCTTCAGAGATGCCAATTGTCCAGAAAATAGAAACTATTGCCCAAAAAATTTATGGGGCAGACGGAGTCAGAATTGAGCCAGCAACTAAGAAAAAAATCGAGCTTTTTAATAAACTGGGTTTCGGGAATTATCCGGTTTGCGTGGCCAAAACTCAGGCCTCATTGTCAGATGATTCTAAGAAACTTGGTCGTCCGCGTGGCTGGACGTTAACCGCGACCGACGCTTGGCTCAGTGCTGGTGCTGGTTTTATAGTTATCCTTTGTGGTGATATAATGACTATGCCGGGTTTACCCAAATCTCCAGCCGCCGAGAGAGTTGATGTTGATGATGAGGGCAAAATAATCGGAATGATTTAGAGCTTAGTTTTTATGGTTTTATTGCCCGAGACCTGGTCAGAAAGTCAAGGCCCGGGAAAGTTTGGAGGAAAGAATGAAAACAGAAGAAACTGAACAGAAACAAACTTCTAGAGTTAAGGCCCTTGATGCTGCTTTATCTCAGATAGAAAAGCAGTTCGGCAAGGGCGCGGTGATGAAACTCGGCCAGAAAGAAGCTGCGGTGAAGGCCGATGTTATCCCGACCGGTTCCATTTCTTTTGATTTTAGCCTGGGAATCGGTGGCTTTCCCCGCGGAAGAGCGGTAGAAATCTTCGGGCCTGAAGCCACCGGTAAAACCACTTTAGCCCTGCACGTGATTGCTGAGGCTCAGAAAAGAGGTGGCCAGGCAGCTTTTATTGATGCTGAACACGCTCTAGACCCGCAGTATGCGGCCAGGCTCGGGATAAATGTGGATGAGCTGCTGATTTCCCAGCCCGATTATGGCGAGCAGGCTTTAGAGATTGCTGAAGTCTTAGTCAGAAGCGGCGCGGTCGATGTCATTGTGGTCGATTCTGTGGCTGCTCTGGTGCCCAAGGCTGAGCTTGAAGGTGAAATGGGCGATGCTCACATGGGTTTGCAGGCCAGGCTGATGTCTCAGGCGTTGCGCAAGCTGACGGCTATCGTCAGCCGTTCGAAGACCTGTTTTATTTTCATCAACCAGATCAGAGAAAAGATTGGGGTTTTTGTTGGTTCGCCTGAGACCACCACCGGCGGCCGAGCTTTGAAATTCTATGCTTCATTGCGAGTTGATGTCAGGAAGCTGGCTACTTTAAAAGAAGGAGAAGCCGTCGTCGGCAACAGAGTCAAGGTGAAAATTGTCAAAAACAAATTAGCTCCGCCTTTCAGGGAAGCTCAGTTCGATATAATTTTTGGTGAAGGTATCTCCCGTGAAGGCGACCTGGTCGATTGCGGTATTCAATTTGGAGTGCTGGAAAAGACCGGCACCTGGTATTCCTACAAGGGCGAAAGGCTCGGCCAGGGGAGAGAAAACGTCAAGAAGTTGCTGAAAGAAAACAAGGAGCTGGCTGACGAGATTGACCGGGAAATCAGGAAAAGGGTCGGGCTCTTGCCTGAGGCCGAAGAAGAATCCGGGGAAAAGCCGGCTAACAAGCCGCCGAAAGCTTAGAAATTATTTTGGGGAAAAGAGAAAAAAGAAGGGGATTTATATTTTTAATCGGCGGGCTGCCAGCCGTTGCTGGTGATGGATATATTTGAGCATGCTTAGACGACTGCTTACGGCTCGAAAAAGGTAGCCTACAACAGAAGCCTTCTTAAAGAACCTCCACTGGAAAGCGGCGAAAAGCCGATCGAGTTAGAAAGAGCCTTATTCAGTCGACCGGATTAAATTTTCTCTCAACTTGATAAGCTCATCCCAAACAAAAATGAATTCGGCGAGCTTATATTGTATAACCGTGGGTTTTCTAAAGAGCAAAGATTATCTTTAAAGTCCGGTTTCTGCTAGCATAAAATCTGCTGGAATGGAGGCCTGATATCATCAAAGATGTTTTTTGTGGATTAAAAATAAAAGAAGTCGAGTTTAAAGATGAAGAGGCCAGAGCTTTTCTTAGGGAGGCTAAAAGATGAAATTAAAGAGGATGACTAAGAATTTGAGAACTTATATCTTCAGGGGAATCTTAGCTCTGATTCCTCTTTACCTGAGTTATCTGGTCATAAAATTTCTTTATGTCTATGTTGACCAGAAAGTGGCTGGCTTTATTGAGAATTATCTGAGCTACCGAATTCCCGGGCTGGGAATCATCCTGATCCTTTTGCTTCTCTATCTGTTAGGTCTGGCAGCTTCTAACTGGACTGGCCGGCGGGTACTGGCTCTGGTGGAAAAATTTATGGAGAAAATACCACTGATCAAGACTGTCTACAGCCTGGGCAAGCAGCTCGGGCTGGCTCTGTCTCTTCCCGAAAAACAGGTCTTCCATCAGGTCGTTCTGGTTGAACAGTTCCGCCCCGGTCTGTGGTCCATAGGCTTTGTCACCGGGAAAATAATTGATAAGCAGACCGGAGAAACAATGGTCAAGTTATTCATTCCCACGGCTCCCAATCCGACAACCGGATTTACTGTCCTGGTGAAGGAAACTGAGGTGCGGCTGTTACCCTGGACAGTTCAAGAAGCCATGAAGGTCATAATTTCAGGCGGAATCATCAGTCCGGAAGAGCTGGAGTATGAGCTGAAATCAGAGAGCTGATTTTAACTAATTGTCCTGAAATAACCTTTTTGAGTATAATTCGTAAATAAAAAATAAAAGATTCAGAACTAAAGGAGGTTTTTATGGCTGTAGTCCTGGAAGTAGAGGGATTGAAGAAAAAATATGGAAGTTTAGAAGCCCTCAAAGGAATAAGCTTTAAAGTGGAAAAGGGTGAAATTTTCGGGCTAATCGGTCCAAATGGCGCAGGTAAAACCACCACCCTGAGAATCATAGCCACTCTGTTGACCCCAACTGATGGGCGGGTAAGCTTTCTGAGATTTGATCTGAAGAAGAACCCGGAAAAGTTCCGCGAGAAGATAAGTTATCTGCCTGAAGAAGCCGGGGCTTACCGGAACATGAAAGGGATTGATTACCTGAACTTTATGGCTAAGTTCTATGCTGAGGATGAAGCTGAGATCAGACAATTTGTCGAGAGAGCTGAAAGAATTTGCGGCTTGGGTGAAAGGTTAAAAGATAAAGTCGGAACTTACAGCAAAGGAATGACTCGAAAGCTGCTTTTAGCCAGAGCTCTTATGACCAAGCCAGCCCTGGCCATTCTGGATGAACCAACTTCAGGTCTCGATGTAATTAACTCCTTGGAAGTAAGAGAAATGATCAAAGCCTTCACCAGGGAAGGCGTGTCGGTGCTGCTCTCTTCTCACAACATGCTGGAAGTAGAGTTTCTGTCAGACCGGGTGGCGCTCATCGACCGGGGAGTGATTCTGGATTCAGGCACACCGCAGGGCTTAAAAGAAAAATACCAGGCCTCTAACTTAGAAATTGTCTTCAGGAGTGCAGTCCAATGAAAAACTTCAGCCATCTGTTAATAAAAGAAATAAAAGAGTTAGTCAACAAACAGTTGATTATCTCATTGGTTTTTATCGTTTTAATTTTTAATTTTATCGGCAATATAACCAAAAGCGAAATGAAAAAGGCTATGGCCAAGCAGAAAATCGCTGTGCTTGACCTGGATAAGTCGGAAATCTCCAGAAACATTATCGGGGCTCTCAATATGGCCAATTTCATCATCGAAGAGAAAGCCGGGGGAAAAGAAGAAGTGGTAAAAGAAGTCAGGTCGAGCGGCCTGGACCTGCTGGTGGTCATCCCTGTTGGCTTTGGTCAGGCAGTTTCAGGTTTTCAGGCTGGTGAAGTTGAGACCTATTCTTATCTTAATGGGATCTCAATGACTGGAAGCCGAAAATCAGAGATAGTTAAGGCTCTGCTCGGAACTACCAATGAATTTCTCTCCAATCAGTATCTAAAGAAAAAAGTGCCAGACGTAAATCCCCAGCTTCTTAAGACTCCTATCAAGAGCCGGGAGTTTGTGGTGGTTAAGGACAAAATGGCTGAAGGTTCAGCTTCGGCTGTGATAGGCTCGCTCTATGCTCAGAGTTTTATTCTACCGGTGATTCTGATGATGATCATCATGTATTCTTCTCAGATGGTGATCACCGCCATCGCTATGGAAAAGCAAAATAAAACTCTGGAAACCCTGCTGACTGTTCCCATTTCTCGAACTTCTATTGTCATGGCCAAAATGCTGGCTGCCGGATTTGTTGGACTGCTTTCAGCTGCGATTTATATGTTTGGCTTCCGAAACGCCTTCAGTTTTAATACCGGAGACATCGCTAAAGCGATGAGTGGAGTAGCCCCGATTCTGAAGCAGCTCGGGCTGACCATCACCACCCAGGGTTATGCTCTTTTCGGGATATCACTTTTCCTGACCATTTTGGTGGCTTTATCCCTGGCTACCGTTCTGGGAGTTCTGGCCGAAGATTATCGCACGGCTCAGAGTTTGAACGTACCTCTGGTCTTTCTTGTTTTAATACCTTATTTCATCAGTCTATTTACTGATATTAACACCATGTCGCTTCCGGCAAAAATCTTCGTTCTGGCTATTCCTTTCTCTCATCCATTTTTTGCCATGCAGAATATAATGTTCGGGCATCTGAACCTGGTCTGGATCGGGATTGCTTATAACTTCCTTTTTGTGGCCGCGATGCTTTACTGGACAACCAAGATTTTCTCCACCGATCGGGTTCTGACCATGAAACTCAAGTGGGGGAAAAAGAAAGTTGTGCTTTAAGTCTTAATCTTTTTTCTGACGTAAAGAGCAATATCCTTATAGCTAGCGAACCAGACTCCAGGTTTTGATCGCATATAGTTGAACAATTTTTCCAGCTTTATTATGGCTGACTTTACTTTGCCCAGCCCACAGCTTCCAGATAGACGATGGTTTCTTTGTCGGAATTAATTCCAAGCAGGGTGTTGATTTCATCATCGAAGAAAGCGGCTACTGGGCAGGACCCATAACCAAAAGAAACTGCGGCCAGCGCAGCATTCTGGGCGATATGACCGGCATCAAGATAAACGTACCGGAAGCCCCTTTCCCCGTATTTCCATTTGGTTCTTTCGAAGACTGAAGTCCACAGCAGAACAAAGCTGGCTTCAGCCAGAAAATCCTGATTCAAAGCAGCATCTGCCAGAATCTGACTGAAATCACCCTCATATTTCATCCTTAAAGCCTGAGCCTGAGGCAGAAAATGATAGATTCCCGGAGATAGGCTTTCCACTGCCTGAACAGAAACATACGTTTCAATCGGATAAAGAGCACCAGCTGAAGGCGTGGTTCTCAGGTAAAATTCAGAACTTTTCAGAGAAATTCCCTGGCCAGCCCAGAGAATCTGAGACAGGGCAGATAAGGGAATGGACTTCTTAACATACTCGCGGATACTTCTACGTTTATTAATTACTTTCCATAACGGCTGGCCGTTCTCGCGGTCAGGCGGGGGTAAAGAAATAATTTTATCTACAGCCTTTTCTTTAAGCTGTTCAATTTTTTGTTGGCGTTCGATGTCGCCTGGTGAATATGGTTCCCGAAAGTATTTGGTTTCATTCTGAAAGAGATTCCCGATCCCCTCTTTCATTCCGGGCCTCCCTCAAAAGGAAAGTTATTTTAATTATGGCAATAAGTTAACATATTTATTATTATTAAAGCAAGGAATTTTTTTTATTTTATTTAGTCGGCGGGTCGGGGAAAATATGAACAGTGGAGAAAAAAATGAAAACAAATGTGGTAAAAATGGGGAAAAAGAAAAGGATTGCCCTGGTGGCTCATGACAACAAAAAGAAGGACCTTCTTGACTGGGTCAGGTTCAACCGGGAACTTTTGGGGAAGCATGAGCTCTGGGCTACCGGGACGACCGGCTCTCTGTTGAAAAAAGAAGTGGGCCTGGAGGTAAACATTCTCCAGAGTGGTCCGCTCGGCGGTGACCAGCAGGTCGGGGCCAGGATAGCTGAAGAGGCCATCGATTTTCTGATCTTTTTCTGGGATCCCCTTGAGCCTCTGCCTCATGACCCTGATGTTAAGGCCTTGCTCAGGATTGCTGTTGTCTGGAATATACCCGTTGCCTGTAACCGGTCCTCAGCCGATTTTATGATTTCTTCGCCTCTGATGCTGGAAGAATATCCCCGGCAGGTGCCTGATTATTCCGATTATCGAGGAAGGCAGCTCAGGCTGGATTAAGACCGGCTGAGAACTTTTTTCAGGAAGGTGCCGGTTAATGAACCGGGCGTCCTGGCTACTTCTTCCGGCGTCCCCTGGGCCACAACAGAACCACCCCGGTCACCACCTTCCGGTCCTAAATCTAGGATATAATCAGCTGATTTAATGACATCCAGGTTGTGTTCAATGACCACTAAGCTGTGGCCCTGTTCGACCAGCTTCTGGAAGCAGTTTAAAAGGACTCTGATATCTTCCAGATGCAGTCCGATGGTAGGCTCGTCAAAAAGATAAAGAATTTTTTTGTTTTTTTCATGGACTAAATGATAAGCCAATTTGATCCGCTGAAGCTCACCACCTGAAAGGGTGGTGGTGGGCTGTCCGAGCTGGAGATAACCAAGGCCAACTTCAGCCAGCGGCTCGAGCCGGCGGACGATCTCGCGGTTATCAGCAAAGAACCCCAGAGCTTCGTTGACGCTCATGTTTAGCACATCATGGATGCTTTTTCCGCGGTATTTTATCTCCAGAATGTCTGGCTGGTATCTCTGGCCGCCGCAGGTTTCACAGACTAGAATCACATTGCTCAGAAACTGCATTTCCACTTCCTGAAAGCCGGCGCCCTTGCAGTCCGGGCACTGACCTTTTGGGGTGTTAAAGGAAAAATGACTGGCTTTGTATCCCAGGGCTTTGGCTTCCCGGGTTGAAGCAAAAACTTCTCTTATTCCATCAAGAGCTTTTGTATAAGTGGCCGGAATCGAGCGAGGAGAAGTGCTCAGGGGTGATTGATCGACTTTTATCACCTTGCTGATTTTTTCACCGCCTGTTATCCGCTCAAAACCGTGGTCCGTTTCACCAGCCAGACCTTTATAGATTACTTCCTCCACCAAGGTGCTCTTGCCCGAGCCGGATACTCCGGTGATACAGGTAAACACGCTGAGCGGGATTTTCAGATTCAAGTTTTTGAGGTTATGTTTTCTGGCTGCGAAGATTTGCAGAAATTCAACCGGCTGACGCCGTTTGACCGGAACAGGAATGAAAATTTCTTCCCGCAGATACCTGGCCGTCAGCGACTGGCTGTCTTTTAAAAATTTGTCCATCTTGCCGGAAAAGATTACCTGTCCGCCATATTCACCAGCTCCGGGTCCGAGGTCGAGGAGAAAATCAGCTGCCCTGATGATTTCCGGATCATGTTCCACCACCACCACCGTGTTGCCGATTTCCTGAAGATGCCGCAGGATTTTCACTAGCCGCTGGTTGTCACGCGGATGTAGCCCGATTGACGGCTCGTCCAGAATGAAGAGAGTTCCGACCAGTGAAGCACTCAGGGCGGCGGCTAAATTTATTCTTTGAGCCTCGCCGCCGCTTAAAGTGAAAGTTATCCGGTCTAAGGTCAGATAATCCAGGCCAACTTCCAGCAAGAACTTCAGCCGGTTTTTTATTTCCTGAATGAGTTTTTCTCCGACTTTTTGTTCGTAGGGGGTAAGTTGAAGATGTTCCAGGAAATCGTAGGCTTCCTTAACTGTCAGAGCATTGAAATCGCCTATGGATTTTCCCTGAAGCTTGATGGATAGGGCTTTTTGGTTCAGCCGGGTTCGATGGCAGGCGGGGCAGGCAACAAACTTGCGGTATCGACTGAGCAGCACCCTGACCTGAAGTTTGTATTTTTTGGACTCCAGCCAGTCAAAAAAGCCTTTGACTCCATAATAGCCATCCCCGCCGTCCAGGATGAACCTCTGATGTTCCGGTTTGAGCTTGGAAAAAGGAACGTTGGTCGGAATGCCCCGTTTTCTGGCCTCTCTGATGAGCTCCCGGAGCAAACCCTGGGAAGCTGGTTTGGTCCAGGGTTCAATTGCTCCTTGGTCGAGAGACTTAATCGGGTCGGGAATAACTTTCTTCTCGTCTAGGACTGCCAGGTCACCAAAACCATGGCAAACAGGACAGGCCCCCTGGGGGCTGTTGAAAGACAGCAAGTTGGGATAAGGCTCCTCGTAAATCATTCCGCAGGTTTTACATTCAAGATATTCAGAAAAAAACAGAGTGGTTCCGTTTTCCGCATGGACTCTGATCCGGCCATTTCCCATTTTCAAACCTATTTCCAGGGAATCAACTAGGCGCTCCCGGTCTTTTCGATCAGGTTGCAGCCAGTCAATCAGCACTTCAATTTCGTTTGTTTTTTTTAAGCTATTTTCGCTTTCTTCAATGGCTATGATTTTTCCCTGATGATAGATTTTCAGAAAACCTTCTTTTTTTAATTCAGAAATCTTTTTTCCTTCTGGCCAGAGAAAAGTGATGGTGAGTTTTATTCCGGTCGGAAGCCTGAAAAGAGTCTCAACCATCGAATCGATGGTATCTTTTTTTACCGGTTGCCCGCATTTCAGGCAATGGATTGTCCCAAGGCGGGCATAAAGCACCCGAAGAAAATCGTAAATTTCAGTGACCGTGGCCACAGTCGAACGCGGGTTTTTGGCTGAAGCTTTCTGTTGAATGGCGACGGCTGGTGGGATGCCTTCAATCAGGTCAGCCTCCGGTTTGTCCATTCGTTCGAGAAACTGGCGGGCGTAAGAAGAAAGCGATTCAAGATAACGCCTCTGGCCCTCAGCATAGAGGGTATCAAAAGCTAAGGATGATTTGCCGGAACCACTGACTCCGGTGACGACAATGAGTTTACCGACAGGTAAATCCAGGTCGATGTTTTTAAGATTATGAACGCGGACACCGCGCAGGATTATTTTTTCTTCCATAGAGAAAAAATTATACTCTGATTGAACTCAGATGGTAAGACTGGAGAAATTTCCTCTGGCCTCTGGTATAATTGGAAGCTCGATGAAGCTCCTTATTCTCATTGGAATAGCCCTGGCTTTAGCCATCGACGCCTTGGCGGTGACTATAAGTCTGTCCTGTTCGCTTTCGGGTTTGAGCCGCAAGCAGGCCTTCCGCTTAGCTTTCCATTTTGGCCTTTTTCAGTTTGTTATGCCCGCCATCGGCTGGTTTATTGGTGAGAATCTGCTCAAGCTGATCTCCAGATATGACCACTGGGTGGCTTTCGGGCTTTTGTTCATAATTGGCCTGAAAATGATAATCGAATCTTTTGGTGATGACAACGACCGATGTCTGGAGAAAGACCCGACAGCAGGCTGGTCAGTTCTGCTGCTGGCTTTAGCCACCAGTCAGGATGCGCTGGCCGCCGGGCTGAGCTTAGCTGTGATCGGGATCAACATCTGGGTGGCCTGCACGGTCATAGGTATCACCGCCTTTTCTTTGACTCTGGTCGCCAGTCGAGTTGGGCCACTTTTGGGTAAAGTCTTTGGCCGGAGAGCCGAACTGGCCGGCGGTCTTATTCTGATTCTGATTGGCATCAAGATTCTGGTTGACCATCTTAAATGAAGATTTTTTTGACATTTATCCTGTTTTTTCTATAATAACTTTTGCCTGAAAGTGGACAATCAGGCAGAAAAAAACTTAATGGAGAAAAGAGTCAGACAGGAGGCTGATTGATATTTGGAGTGGGCCTAGACATCATCGAAGTCAGTAGAGTTGAAGATAAACTCAACCGAACGCCCGGATTGAAAGAGAAGCTCTATACTCCGGTGGAAATTGCTTATTGCCAAGGCAAAAAATTTCCTTATCAGCATTATGCGGCTCGCTTTGCGGCCAAAGAAGCCTTTTTCAAAGCCCTGGGCACCGGCTGGAGCCAGGGGGTTAAATTTCTAGAAGTAGAAATTCGCAATCTGGAATCCGGTCAGCCGGTGATTGAAGTTTATGGCCACACTAAGGAATTGTGTCAGGTTCAGGGGATCAGTCGATTCTATGTTTCTCTGTCGCATCTTAAAACTCAAGCTGTAGCCATCGTAGTTTTAGAAAAATAAATGAAATCAGGGAGGAAATATGTCTCATTTTGGATCTTATGAAGAAAGAGTAAAGAATTTTTCCTGGGCGCTGAGCGAACATGAGCTCGGCTACCAGCCCGGCCAGGTGATCAACATTGGCTGGTATTGCTCGGACCGTATCTGCCAGATGGGCAAAGCCGACAAAGTGGCTCTCATCTGGGAAGGCTTTACCGGTGAAAGGAAGATCTTCACTTATAATGACATCCGGCTCTGTTCGAACACCATTGCTAAATTTATCACCGACCTCGGAATCAAAGTAGGTGAACGGGTCTGTCTTTTTATGGACAGAGTGCCGGAACTTTACATCGGCTTTCTGGGAATTCTCAAAACAGGAGCCATCGTCCAGCCGCTGTTCTCGGCTTTTGGTGAAGAATCGCTTTTTGTCCGGCTGGAAAACGCTCGAACTTCAGCCATTTTCACTCAGAGAAAACATGTTTCTAAAGTAAGAAAAATTAAAGATAAATTACCGCACTTAAAACATATCATCATTGTCGATTACGACGGTAAATCACCGCTCCAGGAAGGAGAAGTGGCTTTTTCCCTGGAGCAGTCTAAAAAAGTGGAATATTTTGAAATCTACCCGGCTTACGCTGAAACTCCTTCGGTTATCCATTACACTTCAGGGACAACTGGCATGCCCAAAGGAGTTCAGCATGTGCATTTTTCCTTAATCTCTCAATACCTTACCGCTAAATGGGTTCTGGACCTCACGGATGATGATATTTACTGGTGCACGGCAGACCCCGGCTGGGTGACCGGGACTTCTTACGGTATAATCGGTCCCTTCAGCCTTGGGGTGACTCAGTGTGTCCTCGACAGCGGCTTTTCAGCTGAAGCCTGGTATAAATTTATTGAGAAAAACCGGGTGACTGTCTGGTACTCAGCTCCGACTGCTATCAGGTCGCTAATGAAAGCGGGTGATGAGATAATCAAGAAATATGACCTGTCATCACTCCGTCATTTAGCCAGTGTCGGCGAGCCGCTTAACCCTGAAGCCGTTAACTGGTCAATCAGGGTTTTCGGCAAGCCTTTCCACGATACTTACTGGCAGACTGAAACCGGCTGTATCATCATCACCAACTTTCCGGGAATGCCGGTCAAGCCAGGCTCCATGGGTCGTTCCTTCCCGGGCATTACCGCCACAGTTCTAAACCCCAGCAACCATGAGCCATACCTTGAGCCTGGAAGAATCGGGCTGATAGGCATTAAGCCTGGCTGGCCGTCAATGATGCGAACCTACTGGAACAACGAAGAAGCCTACAAGAATAAATTCCGCAATGGCTGGTATCTTACCGGAGATCGGGCCAGGATTGATAAGGAAGGATATTTCTGGTTCGTTGGTCGTGATGATGATGTCATTAATACCGCCGGTCACCTGGTTAGTCCGTTTGAAGTGGAGTCGGCTCTGCTAGAACATCAGGCAGTGGCTGAATCGGCGGTGGTCAGTAAACCCGACCCGCTCAACATGGAAGTAGTTAAAGCTTTTGTCACTCTGAAACCCGGATACACCCCCTCCAAAGACCTGGAGCTCAATATCATGAACTTCATCCGGAAGAAGCTTTCGCCCTTAGCCATGCCTCAGGAAATTGAATTCGTTGACTCTCTGCCGAAGACCCGAAGTGGTAAGATTATGAGAAGAATTCTCCACGCCAGAGAGTGGGGCGAAGAGATTGGCGACACCTCCACTCTGGAAAATGACTGAAGCAGTTGAAAAAAATCAGCAAATAAGTAAGAATTAAAAAAGGAGAAAAGCAATGGATGAATTGAGAGAAATCATCAAGAATTACGTCACCAATGAATATCTTGAACCGGATAGCGAACCAATAACCTATGATACGCCGCTCATCTCTGGCGGCATTGTTGATTCTTTTTCCATGGTCTCGCTGAAGAGATTCTTAGAGAACAAATACCACATCCAGATTCCTGACGAAAAAGCCACTCCGGAAGCTTTTGATTCAGTCAACAAGATAGCTGAACTGGTCAGAGAGTTTGTCAAGCTCTGAATCCTGGTTGAGCTGGCTAAAAAAGTTTTAGCTCGACAGGACTGAAATAAATTCAAAGGAGGAAGCTATGGCTTTTAGTGATAGCGTCAGGCAATTATATCAGGAGCAATTAAAAGCTCTGCAAGAAGCAGGGATTTTCAAAGAAGAAAGATTCATTCATTCCCCTCAGAAGGCCGATATAGAAGTCGAGTTTCCTGCTGGTTTTTCGCTCAAAAAAGTCATCAATATGTGTGCCAATAATTACCTCGGGCTCTCCAGCCATCCCGAAGTCATCAAGGCGGCTCATGAAGGTCTGGAAACTCGCGGTTTTGGTATGTCATCGGTCAGGTTTATCTGCGGCACCCAGGATATTCATCGTGAGCTGGAGAAAAAGATGTCTGAGTTTCTGGGCACGGAAGATACCATTCTTTTCCCGTCCTGCATGGATGCCAACGCCGGTGTCTTTGAAGCCATCCTGACCAAGGACGATGTCATCATTTCTGACCGCCTCGTTCATGCTTCTTTAATCGACGGCATTAGGCTGTGCAGCGCCATGCACGACACCTACAAGCATTCGGCTATGGAGCATCTCGAACAAAAACTCCAGATGTACCAGGATAAAAGGCTAAGATTGATGGTGACTGATGGAGTTTTCTCTATGGATGGCGATACAGCTAAACTCGACCAGATGGTGGCTCTGGGTGAAAAGTATAACGCTATGCTTCTGGTCGATGACTCTCACGCCAGCGGCTTTATCGGCAAGACCGGACGAGGAACTCATGAAAAGTACGGAGTGATGGGCAAAATCGATATCATCACCACCACCTTCGGGAAAGCTCTGGGCGGAGCAACTGGCGGCTGTGTCTCTGGAAGAGCGGAGCTGGTTGAAATGTGCCGCCAGAAAGCCAGACCTTATCTTTTCTCTAACACCATTGCTCCAGTTATTATTGCTGGCATTCTCAAAGTCTTGGAGATTCTCTCCGCCAGCACCGAACGCCGCGACAAGTTGGAAAAAAACACTGAATACTGGAGAAAAGGGCTGACTGAGGCCGGCTTTATAGTGAAAGAGGGCGACACACCTATAGTCCCGATCATGCTCTACAATGCCAAGCTATCGCAGGATTTCTCCAAAGCTCTGTATGAAGAAGGAATTTATGCCATCGGTTTCTTCTTCCCGGTTGTGCCTCAGGGCCAGGCCAGAATCCGGACCCAGATCTCGGCCGCTCATGAAATCCATCATTTAGATAAAGCTCTCGACGCCTTCATCAAAGTTGGCAAGAAATTTGACATCGTGCACCGTAGCAAGCAGGAAATCATCGAGATGTACGGGATGTAATCCGGAAGGATAAAAGCCGACCCGAGTTTCTCACCGATAGAAGATTAAACCGATTTTGCCAGCTTGGTTTCTTTGAATTTGAAGTAAAAGACCATCATGATCAGCCTCAGATGCTGGGCTTTAGAGCTGTTTTTGTATTTCGATCAGAGTAGAGTCAAGGTCCTGACGAATTTCAAAACTTCTTTTTTTGAAAACAGCAATCATTCTCGGATTATCCGTTGTCGTGTAAGCGATGATTTTTTTCACACCCCAGGTCTTGGCAATCTCGGTGCAGTAGTCGGTGAGCAGTCCACCCAGCCCTTTATTCTGCCAGGCATCCTGGACGAGTACCGCATACTCAGCTACCGTCCGGTCAGGATCAGCAGTTAACCGGCCGATCCCCAGAATCCGGCGCTTGTCTCTTTCCTGCAACTCTGCCACCATGGCCATTTCCCGGTCATAATCGATGTAGCAATATCTTGAAGCTACCTCATGCGATTGCCAGAAGAAGAAATAGCGAAAGCGGGAATAAATAGTCTCACGGGAACAGCTACCAAGAAGCTCCATCCATAATGGCTCATCTTCAGGTCGGATAGGTCTGACGATGATTTCTGTTCCATCCCGCATTCTGGCCTTTTTTATGAATTCTTCAGGATAGGGTCTGAGAACCAGATGTTCATAAGGTTTAGCTTCTTCGGGTCGAACAGTGCGGTCAGCAATGATTCGAGCGTCAAGAGCAATAACTTGTGTCGGGCTGACCAGAAGCGGGTTAATGTCAATTTCTTTTATTTCGGGATAATCTGCGACCAGATAAGAAAACCTGATGATGGTTTCGATCAGTTTGTCCAGATTGACTGGTGGTTTACCTCTATATCCCTTGAGAAGAGGCCAGCTTTTAAGCTGCTCCAGAAGGCGTCGGGCCAGTCTTTCATTCAGGGGCGGGAAGCAGAGTGACCGATCAGCCAGAACTTCTGCTGCCGTTCCCCCCAGACCAACCATGATG